>Ga0326728_10006176_pt1 | contig 32570 bp, 27 predicted proteins | sample MB3enrmetagenome_FD_207602 | JGI IMG/M metagenome (GOLD analysis project Ga0326728, IMG submission 207602) | Lab enriched peat soil microbial communities from McLean, Ithaca, NY, United States - MB31MN | ecosystem: Environmental > Terrestrial > Soil > Wetlands > Peat | place: USA: New York... | reverse complement strand
CGATTACTCCGCGGGCGAGCACCCGGAGCTGGCCGAGTACTTTCTTGACCAATTCCCACCGCTGGAAGCCCAGCTCATCGATTTAACGGACGAGATTGCCTATCTGACCGCCGATCTGGATGACGGTATGGACTCGGGCATTCTCACGCTGGGACAGGTGCGCGAGGAGGTGAGCCTCTTCCGCGGATTCCACGACGCGGTGCTGCGCGATTACGCCGCTGCTCCGCAGAAGCTGGCGGTTTACGAGACGCTTAAGCGCGTTCTCGACGCGCTGGTTACGGATTTGATGAAAGAAACGCGCAGACAGGTCACCGCGCTGGGCGCGACAACACTGGATGAGATTCGCCGCGCACCGCGGCGGCTTGTGGCGCTGAGCCCGGAGATGGAAGCCGCGCGCAGGTCCGCTAAGAAGTTTCTCTACGCCAACCTGTACGAATCTCCCGGAATGGAGGAGGAGCACGCGAACGCCACAGAGATTATCCGGGAATTGTTCTCGGCGATCATCAAGGAACCCGGCCTGCTGCCCGCAGATCACCAGGCGGAGATTCCCGCCGAGGGGCTGGAGCGCACCGTGGCCGATTACATAGCCGGGATGACGGACAGCTACGTGGAGCAGGCGTGGAGGAAGACAGGGAACAGCGAATAGGGAATAGAGTAATCTGAGCGATGAGCGAGACGCGATCCATTGATCTTCACAACTTCACGGTGGCGGAGGCGCTGCGGGAGTTTGTGCGCTTCTATAACCACTGCGTGCACTCGGGCTACCACGGACGCTTGGAAGTGATTCATGGATACGGATCGACGGGCGGCGGCGGGGTGATTCGCGAGGAGTTGCGCAAATATCTGAAGGCCCATGCGGGAACCTTCGGAGAGTTCCTTGCCGGAGAGAGCCTGCGCAATCCGGGAGTCACGATCATCTATCCCGGGGAATCGCTGGCAACGATGCCGCACGGCGCGAGAGCAGGCTTTTCCTCCATCCCGCGTATAAAACCGCCTCGCAAAGGCCGATAATCACCCCTGGCGGCAGCGGGTGAGCGACAGCACCCACCCGGTTTACTCTTGTAGATGTGAGAACCCCCTTGAAGAAAAGCTGGATTCGGATGGCGGCGGCGGCATTGTGCGCGGTTGCATTTTTGCTTTGCTTTTCCGGCTTCGCGCCGGGGCAAACCGTGGCGGAGAAGACTGCTCCGCTGGCCGGACCGCCCACGGGCGGAGGATTCTTCCCCCTGAGCGAGGTGCGTCGCGGATTGAAGGGCACGGCGTGGACGGTTTTTACGGGCACGGCTCCGGAGGCGATGGAGGTGGAGATTCTGGGCGTGCTGCGGGGAGCGCGCGGACCGGGCCAAGTCATGATTCTGGCGCAGTTGCACGGGGCAAAGCCGGAGTATACGGGCGTGGTGGCGGGTATGAGCGGCAGCCCGGTGTACATCGGCAACCGGCTGCTGGGCGCGCTTGCCTACCGCATCGGGCAGTTCAGCAAGGACCCCATCGCCGGGATTACGCCCATTGAGCAGATGCTGGAGGTGCGGGATCTGCCGATGGACGAGGGACCAGGGACTGAGGAACAGGTTCCGCAAGCGGCGGCGGTTGAGAATATACAGGCGATGGAGACGCCGCTGGTGATGGGAGGGTTCAGTCCGGAGGCGATCCGGCTATGGCAGGAGAAGATGGCTGGAACCGGTCTGGAGATGGTGGCGGCTGGGGGGATGGGCAGCAGCTCTGAGACGGCTGGAGATGCGGTGATTTCGACGCAGGCGATTGCCGGAGTCAAGCCCGGATCGGCGGTGAGCGCGCAGCTGGTGCGCGGCGACCTGGAGATTGCGGCCACCTGCACGGTTACCTACATAGATGCGAAGCAGTTGCTGGCCTGCGGACACCCGCTTCTGCAGGCGGGGCCGGTCTCGCTGCCCATGACCGCGGCCGAGGTGGTGGCAACGCTGGCTTCGCCGCTGAACGCCTTCAAGATTGTGAATACGGGAGCGGCCATTGGCGCCTTCAACGAGGACCGCGACGCGGCGATTCGCGGCGTCTTCGGAGCAAAAGCCCGGATGATACCGGTGCATATCCGGGTCCACGGGCAAGGACGCGCAGACGGGCCGCGGGATAACGAACGCAAGCTGAATGTTGAGGTTCTGGACCTGCCGTCGCTGACACCGCAGGCGGTGATGGTGGTCTTGTTTGAATCGTTGCTGGAGACCAATAGCAGCACGGCGGAGACCAGCTACCACTTGACGGGCAGCATCGATGTGGAGGGTTACCCACCAGCTCCGCTGGATCAATGGGCCCCGGCCGGGGATTTGATGCCGGCGAACATGAGGGCGGCGATAGGCATTGCGGGACAGTTTGCGCGGCTCTACACGAACGGAAGCCGGCAAGGCACGGTCCGCGCGGTCGATCTGGATGTGGAGGCCATACCGCGGCGCGTGAGCGTGGAGTTGGAAGCGGCGCGGCTGGTTTCCGGCAACCTGGTTCATGCCGGCGACACGGTGGTGGTGGAGGCGACGCTCAGACCGTGGCGGCAGGAAGCGCGCAATGTGCGGATTGCAGTGAAGCTGCCGGCCCGATTGGGCGCGGGCAACGTGCGGATGCTGGTCTCAGATGCTGGTACGCTGGACCGGGCGCTGGACCAGCCGCGCCAGCCGAGCCACTCCCCGGATATGGACGCGGCGCTGGCGCAAGCGCGACGCCTGCACCCGGCGGACCGCATCTACGTGAGCCTGCTGGAACCGGAAACGCAGGCTGGCCTGGAGGGCCAAACCCTCACAAGCCTTCCACTTTCAGTGGCTAATACGCTGGAGCCGCAGCGCGCCTCGCAGGATGCGAGCCTGAACGGGGAGTCGGCGGAGCTGGAAGCCGATGCGCCCGCCGGAGGGGTGCTGAGTGGTTTTCAACTGCTCAACCTGCGCATTGAAGCGGGCGGCGGTTTAAACTAGATAGAGCGGAAACAGATTACCGCCAACAATCTTACGGCTCCCCGCACGCGCATTTGCGCCGTGATGATTGCTATTCCCCAAACGAGGATCCAGAACCAATCATGACTCATATTCAAGGACTTGCAGTACATGCGGCCGGCGCGGAACTGTTGGCCTTCAAGTACGACCCCGGCAAGCTGGGAATCCACGAGGTGGAGATTGCAATCACCCATTGCGGAATCTGCCACAGCGACCTCCATCTGATTTCCAACGACTGGGGCATCAGCCAGTATCCGTTTATTCCCGGCCACGAGATTATCGGCAAGGTGACGGCTGCCGGCGCGGAGGTGCGGTCATTGGTGGCTGGCCAGCGCGTGGGCCTGGGCTGGCAGTCAAACTCCTGCGGGGTGTGCGAATGGTGCAGCCGGGGCATGGAGAACCTTTGCCCGGCATCGGAGGGGACCTGTGTCCACCGGCACGGCGGGTATGCGGACCGGGTACGCGCAAATGCGCGCTTTGTGATTCCGATTCCGGAAGCGTTGGAGAGCGAGCGGGCAGCCCCGCTGTTGTGCGGCGGCATCACGGTCTATAACCCGTTGCGCATCCATGGCGTGAACCCGTCGTCGCGGGTGGGGATTGTGGGCATCGGCGGGCTGGGACACCTGGCCATACAGTTTGCGCGGGCCTTCGGCGCGGAGGTGACGGCGTTTTCGAGCTCGGTGGAGAAGGAAGAAGAGGCGCGCGCGCTGGGAGCGCACAACTTTGTGAATTCGCTGGACTTAAAGGCCATGAAGGAGATGGCCGGCTCGATGGATCTGATTTTGAGCACCAGCAGCGCCAACCAGGATTGGGAAGCCTATGTGCAGGCGCTACGGCCTACCGGGACGCTGTGCATTGTGGGGGTTCCGCCGGAGCCGGTCAGCGTGCAGGCGTTTCCACTGATCAGCGGCCAGCGCGCGGTGAGCGGCAGCCCGATAGGAAGCCCCTATCGTCTCAAGGAGATGCTGGACGTGGCGGCGCGGCACGGGATCAAGGCCACGACAGAATCCTTCCCCATGGCCCAGGCTAATGAGGCCATCGCGAAGGTGAAAAAGGGCAAGGTGCGCTACCGGGCAGTGCTGGCCAATTAGAACTTGCGCCACTGGAGTAATATTTTCTTGAAGCGACCGCAACTAAACTGCGGAAATGTTGTCTGAGAGTACAGAAGCCGGTTGGGAAGAAAGCTCAAAAGCCGGCAGTGCTGAGGAAGTAAGACGAATCCATCACCCCGGTCCGACTGAAGCGGGATAGGAGAGTAGAGGTCAGCACAAGGAGGATATGATGCGGAGATTACGGCTGGTTTTGATGGCAATGCTGCTGATGACGCCGTTTGCGGTGACGGCCATGGCCCAGGATATAGAGGAAGATATTGGGGTCGGTCCCGCGCTGGTTGCTGCTCCGATGGTCTACGGTCCACCGGTCTGCGAGTGGGGCTATTACTCTTACTATCCGTATGCCTGCGCTCCTTACGGTTATTACGGGCCGGGCTGGTTCAACGGCGGGGTGTTCATCGGCGTGGGGCCGTGGTACGGCTGGGGCTGGGGATGGCGCCATGGCTGGGGCCACGGCGGCTGGGGCCACGGCGGCTGGGGCCACGGCGGCTACGGTGGACACGGGTACGTGGCTCACAGCGGCTACGGAGCGCACGGCTCTGCTAGTGGAGCACGCGGCTATGCCGGCGGCGCACGCGGATACAGTGGTGGAGCACGCGGTAATAGCGGCGGTGTGCGAGGCGGCTACAGCGGAGGTTCTCGTGGCGGCTACAGCGGAGGCCATGCAGGCGGTTTTAGCGGCGGCGGCCACATGGGCGGCTTTAGCGGCGGCGGAGGCCACGGCGGCGGCGGCGGCGGACATCGGTAATACTGGCGGTTTTTCTCCTTCGAAAAGGCTCGTCTGCTTTGGCAGGCGAGCTTTTTTTATGGGTTTGGAGATCAGAGCGATAAAGTTGCCGTAGACGCCGAGGATTATTGGGGCAAGACTTCAATGCCCGTCACGGTTGCATAGCCTTCTAAAGGAACGAAACTGAGAAGCAATTTTCCCTGGGCATTGGGCTTCAGGTCGGTGAACTTTCGCACGACAACATCGGTCTCGCGCGCCTCGCGCACAAGGTTGAAGTTGCTGAGAAGCGCGTTTCCATTGCAGAAGACGTTGAAGACGTGGGCGACCGGAGCCTGGTTCTCGGCGGAGGGGGATAAGGGCTGGTCCCAGTCGCTGTGGCGCACGGCGAAATGCAGCACGACAGAGTAAGTACCCGGCGAAACGGGAATCGCATAGGTAAAGTTACCCCAGCGCTCGGTTTCGTAGAGCTCGGGATCGTCGGTGCCTTTTACCGGGGCCGTATAGGCCGCCAGTTGACCACCCTGGAAATAATTATCCGGACTCCACCAGTGGCTGTCGTTGGAGTAATAGGGCGTTTGCCGGGCCAGGAGGCGCACGGGCCGGATGTGACCGCGGAAGCCGGGCAGAATCTCGATGGCGGAAAGGGTGGCCTGCCTTCCTTCGTCGCCAACAAACTCCAGATGCAGCAATCCATCCGGGGCGGGCATGATGCCGGTGAATACCTTGACGTCGGCGGTGCGGCTGGCTCCGGCATCGGCCACGACATCGAAGCGGGAGAGCAGCGTTTTCCCGTTGGCGCGCACGGTCATCAGGCGGCTGCCTTCTCCGCCCGTTCCGGTGGACTCCGGTCCGTAGACCGTTTCCGCAAAATGCAGGTGGAGTTCGTAGATGCCTTTTTTCAGGGGAATGGCGTAGCTAAATTGTCCCTGGCGGCTGGCGCGGTAAAAGTCAGGGTCTTGAGTGCGCCAGATGTGCTGCACGGAGCTTTTAACGGCGTAGCCGCCATTAAACCAGGCATCGGCGTTCCACAGCTTGCCGGCATGATCGACGAAGCTACGTGCCGCGCCTGCCAGAATGCGGAGCTCCTCGCCGGTAGGCGGGCCAAGTTGCGATTCCTCAGACAATGCAAAGGGCTGATTTGATTCCGCCTGCGGCGCGGACTGCTTCACATGCCGGAGAATCAGCAGGGCGCAACCGAGGCCAACAGAGAGCAGCGCGAGCGCTGCGATGAGCCACCAGGTCCAGCGGCCGGCAAGGAAAAACCGTGTTACCGCGTGACGGGGAGCGGCGTTCTCGACTCCCGGCCGGCTTGAGTCTTGAGGATCAGCAGATTTGAACTGCGGAACATATTGTCCCACAGGAATGACAATCTGGAGGCGATGGGATGCGCCTTCGGAGGCATAGTACTCAGCCAGGCGCTTGCGCAGGCGGTTGGCCTCGACGCGCACAATCGAGTCGGCATTCTGATCGAAGGAATCTCCGCGGCGGAAGACCTCTACGCCGACGGAATACTCCTTGATCTGGTGTGCTTCGCCGGCAAAGAGCTTCTGGCATAAGTACGACAGCAGATTAGCAAGCGCGGGGGCGCGAACGAAGTGCTCCGAAGCAAGCACCGCGTCCAGTTCCGCGCGCTGAGCCTCAAGATCGACTGGCTCTAGACCTTCCATCGCCATCGTTATTATCTCCGGACTGATTGTAATGCTAACGCTTTTTGATTGTATTACCAGCATTTAACGGTTGAGGAGGCACGAAAAACCGGCATGTAACGGCGTGTAACCCCTCCCGCTAGCTGGCCGAGAAGCACCTGGCGTTACGCGCTGTGTTTTTGTAAGTTCTGGCTGGGCATGGAGAACGGTTACACCAGAGATCGATGTAACCCCGGCGAAACGTGCAGGTAGCCGGTATAGCGTTGCGGGCATTCCGCGGAGGGTCTTTACTGGAATGCATGCAAGGAGCAGAGAGCCGGAGCCAGCAAGCGCTCCACCAAAATGCTCCCACGCAGGAGAGGTGAACCATGAAACGACTAGTGATGATGCTGGCAGCGATGAGCCTGCTGATGAGCGCGGGCGCTTACGGAAAGACAAACAACGATACGGCCGCAGCCAAGAAGGACAGGATAGAGGCGGCCAGGGTGGCTGAGGAAAAAGGGGATCTGGCTCGCCTGCACAAAGATTACGAGTCAGCGATTTCTCACTACTTGTCGGCCGTTCGGGTAAACACGAATAGCGCCGATCTTTATAACAAGATGGGGGTTGCCGAGCTGCAACTGAAGGACTGGGGAGCGGCGCGCAAGTACTTTACACGGGCCATGAAGCTCGATCCAAAGCTGTTTGCCGCCCAGAACAACATGGGGGTCCTGGAGCTTCTGAACAGACGGTACAAGTCGGCCGTCAGCTATCTCAAACAGGCGCTGGCGCTGGATGAGTCCAATGCGCACACCCATCTGAACCTTGCGGGAGCCTGGATGGGGCTGGGCAACATCGATTACGCCATGAACGAATATGCTCGCGCCCTGGAACTTGACGCCGATGTGCTGAGCACCACTCCGGAGGGCGTCGTCGCCCAGACTTCGACACCGGAGCAGCGCGCCCGCGTTTTCTTCCTGATTGCCAAGTCGTATATGAAGCGCGGCAACACCGAAGGAGCCCTTGAATATTTACGCCGGGCCAGAGACGGGCAATACCCGGATATGGCCAGTGTCTACAAGGACCCAGTATTCACAGCGCTGTGGGATGATCCGCGGCTGGCGAAGATCGTCAGGCGGTAGACTTCGCCAGGGCATCGAGGCGGTCGGCGATGCTCTCGGCGGCGCCGGGATGGGCCTGGGTGCGAGCCGCGGAGGCCATCGCATCCAGGCCCGCCGGGCTATTCAGCAGGCTGGTGAGAGCGTCGAGCAGCCTGCTGGGATGGTCGAGAGCCCGCTCGTCGAGCATCAGAGCCGCGCCGGCCTTCACCATCTCCTCGGCGTTGCGGCGCTGGTGATCGTCGGCGGCGGCGGCAAAGGGAACCAGTAACGCGGGCTTGCCGGCGGCAGCCAGTTCGGCCACCGTGGAAGCGCCGCTGCGGGCCATGACCAGCGTGGCCTGGGCAAAATGCGCGGGCATGTCAGAGAGAAAAGGCTGGACCTGCCAGCGCTTTGGGTCGGCGCCAGTGGCGGCGTAGGCTGATTGGGTTTGCTCGAAGTGGGGCGCGCCGCTTTGATGGAGAACGGTGAGCCGAGGGATTGCATCCAGCAGGGTAACGATGATTTTGGGCAGATGCTCGTTGAAGATGCGCGCGCCCTGCGAGCCGCCGAAAATCAGCAGGTGCGGCGCGGCGTTGGCGGGCGGCGGGGTTAGATGAAAGAATTCGGGGCGGACGGGAATGCCGGTGACCTCGGCGTTGCGGAACCAACGAGCTGCCGATGGAAAGTTGACGGCGGCAGCCTGGACGCGCTTGCCTACCAGGCGGTTGGCCAGGCCGGGCATGGCGTTGGGCTCGAAGGCCATGGCAGGTATTTTGAGCCACAAGGCCGCAAGCATTGCCGGGCCGGAGGCGTATCCACCCACGCCTAAGACGGCATTGGGGCGGAAGTCACGGATCAGCTTGCGGCAGGCGAAGAGGCTGCGGGGAAGATCGAGCAGAGTGCGCAGTTTGGTGAGCAGGGAGACGTTCTTGAGCTGGCCGACTTCGATGAGGCGCAGATGGAAGCCGGCCTCAGGAACCAGGCGCGACTCCATGCCGCGCGCCGTGCCGACGAAGAGAATTTCGGCGGAGTGGCGTTCGACGAGCGAGCGAGCGACTGCCAGCGCCGGAATGATGTGGCCTCCGGTGCCGCCGCCGGCGATGAGGATGCGCAGGTGAGACAAGCAAACGCCTTTCATCTCATTGTACTGGGACGGAGTTTGCTACGCAGTGGGGGGGGGACCCCCACCCGTATTTTGGACGCAAAATCCTTGTTTTCTTGAGCTTACAGGCAGGGTGTCACTGTAAAATCTTCATAACAAAGGAGTTGCCTGCAAAATCGTCATTCTAAAAGTAGTTAGCGGCATATTCTGCCTCTTGCAAGCGAAGCTGAGGCGAATACCTCCCAAAAAGAAAGCGACTGCCACCAACACCCTTTTGAATTGTACGAAGCCAGTATAAGCAAACCTGGCATAATTATCTGCAAACCGCCTCGCCCATAAAGAACCCTTCCGCCGAGTGGCGAGCCACGGCCAGCGCCGGAAGGATGAGGACTCCGGTGCCGACGGCGGCGATGAGTACTCTTAAATTGTTTGCTCTTTCCACTTTCAAGACTGAGTTTCCTCGGGGTTCTTATCCTTTGACTCATAAAACACATAGATTGCAAATCGTTCTATAGCTGCAAATATAAATGTTGCAAAGAAAAATAAAAGCTGTCCCAATGATCCAGAACCACCGCCTTTTCTCGTAAAAAAATCACCATTGAGCCAAGCCGGTAAGATTGGGTTTATGAAATTCGCTATTATCATCATGAAAAGCAACGCAGTAAGATATTTTAAGTGCATTATAAATATGGCCCATCGATTATTCAGATTTTTGTCCAATATCAAGGAAATACGTGTAAATGGCCAGCGTAAGATAATCACCATAAGTGTGTAGAAAAACAAACCAAACGCATACATCGCCCACGCATGTGGTTGAATCGCTTCCAGATTCATTGACTTACCTCCGTTTGTTTGTCTTCCACTCAGATTGAAAAATACTCCTTAACACTGCCTCAGGGGCTAAAGCCAAATCTATATTAGCCGTTTTGCGGCACGACTGAAGTCGTGCCCTGACGCTTATTGCAGCTCTGAATAATTTATGCAACCTATGAAGCCCGCAATTGTTGCATTTGCAATTGCCTTCGCTGCGTCCCTACAGGACGCAACTCCTCTGTGTGCTCCATTCCCAGGATTCCCCCTTCACTACGCTCAGGGTCCATCCTGGGCTATTATCCTCCGCTCCCTACGGGAGGTTCATCGTCACTGGTCGTTCTTCGTGAATCCCTAGTCCTAGTCCCTCGGTCACTGTTCCCTATTCACTGTTCCCTGCTTTTCATCAATCCACCTTGCGGCTGATGTTGAGCAGGATGCCGATGGATGCCAGGGTGAAGAAGAGCGATGTTCCTCCGGAGGAAATGAGCGGCAGGGGAAGGCCCTTGGTGGGCAGCAGGGCGATGACCACGCTGATGTTGAAGAAGGCCTGGAGGATGATGGCGATGGTGATGCCGAAGGCGGCGAGACGGGCAAAAGGGTCCTGGGAGCGAAAGGCGATGCGCAGGCCGCGATAGCAGAAAAAGGCAAAGAGAGCGAGGAGGCAGATGGCTCCGATGAAGCCCCACTCCTCGGCGATGTTGGCGAAGATGAAGTCGGTGTGGGCCTCGGGGAGGAAAAAGAGCTTCTGCTGGCCGTCCATGTAGCCGAGGCCGGTGACGCCGCCGGAGCCGACGGCGATGAGCGATTGGCAGGTGTGGTAGCCGGCGGCGCCTACCTCCTTGAGATCCTTGAGATCGCAGTCGGGATGCAGCAGGAAACGCTCAAAGACGTGGATGCGCTGATTGCGGAAGGGAACCCAGAAGAGCAGGCCGGCCAGGGGCGGCAGCGTTGCGCCGACAGCGACGGCCATGAACTTCCAATCGATGCCGGCCAGAAACAACATGACGACCGTGACGCCGGCCAGAACCAGAGCGGTGCCCAGGTCGGGCTGGAGAACAATGAGAACGATAAAGACGAGCGGAATGAAGAGGGCGCGCGGCAGGGTGCTCTTCCAGTCGCTCATTTTATCGAGGCGGGCGGAGAGAAACCAGGCCAGAAAGAGAATCAGCACAAGCTTGGCGAGTTCCGACGGCTCGAAAGAATAACCGTGAATGCGAATCCAGCGGTGGGCGTTGTTCGATTTGGGAAAGTAGAAAACCATCAGCAGGAGGATGGTGGTTGCGCAGAGAAGGGCGTAGATGATGCGCGAAGACTTATAGCGCGCGTAGTCGATCCAGGAGAGAAGCAGCATGAAGACCAGGCCAGCAAGCGCCCAGCCTGCCTGCTTGCCGACGAAGGTATAGGCAGAGTGAAATCTCTCCTGGGCCACGACCGCCGAGGCGGAAAAGACCATCGCCAACCCTACGACGACGAGCAGCAGGGTGGTGAAGAACAGCCATTTGTCGCCGCCAACACGCTTGGCCATGGATCAATCCTTTAATTCTTTGACGAGTTGCTTGAAGACGGTGCCACGCTGCTCATAGTTTTCGAATTGGTCGAAGCTGGAGCAGGCGGGAGCCAGGAGCACGACCTCGCCGGGGCTTGCGGCGGCGGAGGCGGCGGCGACGGCCTTGTCCAAGGTTTCGCAGGAGCGGATGGGAACCACGCCGCGCAGATCAGACTCGATTTTGGCCGCTGCCGCACCGATGGTGTAGACCGCGCGCACTCGCGCCCGCAACAGATCGGAGAGCACAGTGTAGGGAGAGCCCTTGTCCTTGCCGCCCAGAATGAGGTGAATGCCGCCGCTGAAGGCGGCTATGGCTTTGGCGGTGGCGTCCACATTGGTGGCTTTGGAGTCGTTGTAGAACTCGACGCCGTTGCGGGTAGCGATGAACTCCAGGCGATGCTCGACGGCCTTGAAGTTTTCGACGGCGCGGCGAATCACATCGGCAGGAACGCCGGCCAGCCGCGCGGCGGCGACCGCGGCCAGCACATTCTCCACGTTATGCGCGCCCTTGAGGTGAATGCCTTTGAGGGGCATTACTTTCTCCGTGGGCGCGCCTTTTTGCGCGCGATAGACTACCTGCCCTGACTCCACCCATGCTCCCTGCGGGACCGGTTTGTTAATAGAGAACCAATAGACACTGGCGGAGGAGCGAGCGGCGGCGGCTTCACAGGGCGCGTTATCGGCATTCAATATCAAGGCGTCTTCGACGGTTTGGCGGGCAAAGATGCGCTCCTTGGCCGCGCAATAGTTTTCCATGCTGCCGTGACGGTCCAGGTGGTCGGGGGTGATGTTGAGAATGACGGCGATGGAGGGATGGAACTCGATGGTGGTTTCAAGCTGGAAGCTGGAGACCTCGAGGACCGACCAGCTCTGATCGGTGCTGGAGTCGATGAGGGAGATGACCGGGACACCGATGTTGCCGCCGACCAGTGTGGGCAGGCCGCCGGCGGCGAGGATTTCGCCCAGTAGCGTAGTGGTGGTGGTTTTGCCGTTGGAGCCGGTGACGGCCAGAATTTTGCCCTTGAGGAAACGGCCGGCCAGTTCCAGCTCGCCGATGACCGGCAGGCCGAAGCTCTTGACCTGCGCCAGCTCGGGAGTGTTCAGCGGGACGCCGGGGCTGACGACAATCAGGTCCTGGCGGCGGAAGGTGAGCAGGCCGTGGCCGCCGGTCTCGACCATGATGCCCTCTTCGATCAGGGAGGGAATTTCTTTGGCCAATTGATCGGCCGAGCGCACGTCGGAGACCGTGACCTGAGCGCCCTGACGGCGGAGAAACAACGCTGCCGCCAGACCGGATTTACCCAGTCCGACGACGAGAACTTTTTTGTTTTTGAGTTCCAACATCTGATATTGTCCTCAGGTTTGGTCTACATATTGATTGTGCACCGCGCGGAGTTGGTTTAACGCAATTTCAAAGTGGTGAGTGCAAACAATGCAAACACCAGGGCGCCGATCCAGAAGCGGGCGATGACCTTGGACTCCTGCCAGCCCAACTGCTCGAAATGATGGTGCAGGGGGGCCATCTTGAAGATGCGCTTCTTGTTGCGCAGCTTGTAGCTGCCCACCTGGAGGATGACGGAAACCGCCTCGATGATGAATATGCCGCCGATGAAGGGCAGCAGCAGCTCCTGGCGGATGATGATGGCGACCGTGCCGATGGCCCCGCCCAAGGCCAGCGAACCCACGTCGCCCATGAAGATCTCCGCCGGATGGGCGTTATACCAGAGAAAGCCGATGGAAGCGCCCACCATGGAGCCGCAGAAGATGGTCAGCTCGGCAATTTTGGGCATGTGCTGGAGTTCGAGGTAGTCGGCAAAAACCACGTTGCCGCTGATATAGGTGAGCACGGTGAGCGCGCCGGCGGCGATGATGGTGCAGCCGATGGCCAGCCCGTCGAGCCCGTCGGTGAGGTTGACGGCGTTGGAGGAACCGATCAGCACGAAAATGACGAAAGCGATGAAAGGCAAAAAAGCGAGGATGCCGAGATGGGGGATGGTGCTGGGCCAGGCGTGCCAGAGCAGGTCAGGACGCCAGCTTTTGATGAAGGGCACATTCAACTGCGTGGAGAAGTGCTTGAATTTCTCCAGAAGCACGAGCGAAATTGCGACTGCTGCCCCGGCAAGGCCCTGCCAGAGCAGCTTGGCGCGCACTGTCAGGCCCAGGCTGCGCTTCTGGATGACCTTGATGTAGTCGTCGGCAAAGCCGATGGCGCCAAAGGCCAGGATGGCAAAGACGGCGATCCAGACGAAGGGGTTGGCGGGGTCGGACCAAAGCACCGTGGGGAACAAAATCGCAATGATAATCAACACGCCGCCCATGGTGGGAGTGCCGGACTTCTTCAGGTGCGACTTTGGGCCATCGTGGCGCACGAACTGGCCGATCTGAAACTCGCGCAGCTTCCGAATCACCCATGGCCCGATGAACAGGGCAATCAGCAGCGCCGTAAGCGAGGCAAAGGCTGTACGGAAGGTGAGATAGCGGAAGACGCGGAAGGGGTGAAAGAACGGGAAGAGCTTTTCGTAGAGCAGCCAATAAAGCAAAGGGCCTCCAGAGCCGGTGTGAGGCGGGATTGAGTTTGATTTTACAGGGTTGAGGGGTGGTGGTGCGTGGAAATCGCACACTTCGGCGGAGTTCCATGATCCGGGCAGATTCCAGGCAGCCGGCTCAGGAACAGAAACTCGCTTTCACGGTCTCTTCCACCCGGCGCAGCCATTCGGCGCGCTGCTTGGGAGTGCTGGTGATTACGATGCTGAAGGTCTCCTGGATGATGTTGTTAACGCCGCAAAACTTCAGAATGCATTTTTTCCAGAGCCGGTTGAGCGGGTCGCCAAAGACTTGAATCTCCCGCTCCGGCTCAGTATTCGAGGTATTGAAGATGATCGCCGTCTGCGCCCGCAACAAGCCTATCGGAACACCCTCACCGCTATCGCCCTCCTGGAAGCTGTAAGCTACGCCGGGGCGAACGACGCGATCGATCCATCCCTTCATCATCGCCGGCGGCTGGCCCCACCAGTTGGGATGAACAATGACCAATCCGTCCGAACGCCGCAACTCTTCGCAGTAGCGGGCCAACTCCAGCGGCGTCTGAGCTTTCGTGTCCAGCTCGGAGGCTGGCAGCAGCGGATTAAAGCCCTCTTCATAAAGGTCGTGATAGCAGACGATGTGCCCGCCGCGTTCCAGTGTGCTGCAGACAGTATGAGCGATGGCGTGATTAAAGCTGCCGCGGTCAGGATGCGCGAGAATGACAGAGATTTCCATAGATAAGTGAAAGCATAACATTTGAGCGGCGGTGAAGCCGACAGAGGAGGTTGTGAGATAGACCATCCGCCCTCAGCGCAGTGGATAAGCGCCGGGCGTCTTTGCCTCCTCTTCGGTCCATCCCAGAAGCGAGCGAACCTCGGGAGGAAGGAAGTTCCTGGCGGGTGCGTTCGGCAGCGCGCGCTGCAACTCGAAATTCCCCCGGTCAGGCCCTTTCAGAACCGAGCGGGGAGAACGAACGATCTCGACGCCGTTCGTTTCGAAGGCCGGCACGAGCTTGCGGAAGTCATCGAGCGATGCAAGCCGCGAGGTGCAGTTCTCTCCCTCCGACGGGGCATAGACGATCAGCGGCGGCGGCGCGCCGGAGGCGGTAAATGCGGCGCGGATATATACGTTTCCGTCGACCTCCGCAGCCTGCGCATTTTTGAGCTTGCCGCAGAGCGATGATTTCTGCAAAAACGTCAGCAGCGGATCATGATACGAATCCGTAGCCGCCATCAGGTTATGGAGAAAGATCTGGCCGTCGCGCTGGTCCAGATCCGGCCCGGTGGTGACATGCCAATCGAAGGTGTCGCCCTGGGCCACACGGTCATTGCGCTCGAAGGATACGCGCGCATTGACGAAGGTGTTGTTATAGGCATGCACGTCCGCTGAGTTCAGCGTGCGAAGTCCGTGTTGGGAGTTCACCACCACGTTGCCGGCGATGGTGGCCCCGCGCGAGATCTCGATGAAGATGCCGTCGATCGCATTTTCCACATAGTTGTTGACGATCACCGCGTCGCGGTTGCCCACGTCAAACCAGATTCCATTCGAGTAGGGCTGCTCCTGAACCAGGTTGTCACGGACGGTGACGCGATGCGTCTGGTTGAAGATCTTCACCGCGGAGGGATAGTAGCCGGTCAGTTGCCTGATGTTGTTGCGGCGGATGATGTTCTTCTCCAGCAGCACATCCGACGAACCAATGATGTAAATTCCTTCCGTGCCGGTATCGCTGACCAGCGAATTGCGGATGATCAATCCGTCGCCGCGAAAATAGCCGGCCACACGGGAGCAGAAGGTGATGGTGACATTCTCGATCAGCGTATTCCTGACCTCTTTGCCATAGGTGGCCGGATCGGAGATGCCTACCGGCTCGTTGGTGGGCTCGTCGGCCGAGGTGAAATGCTTTTTGCCCTCGATCTCCAGCGCGCGATAGGCATACTGCGTGAAGGTGATGCCGCGAACCACCGGTCCTTTTCCATCCGAGAGTTTGCCGTGCGCGGGCGCGCTGGTGCGGACCAGGGCGCTGTCATATGTGGTGATCTCCACCTGCCGGTGAGCGGGGTCGGTGCCGATGTAGACGAATCCATTTTTGTAATCGACATAGAAGGAATGCGGATCGAGCTCCCCCTCCCAACCTTTGGATAGGAGAAGCTCGCCATCCACGAAGACCATATCGTTGTTGAAGCGGTGCAGGGGCGTCTTCATGCCCTCGCGGCTGCGATTCCACCAAGGCAAAGGCTCCGCCGGAAAGAGATGGGACCATTTGGTCCGCCATACGTTGTTGGGCAAGGCCTCCCACTGCGTTGCGATCTGTGTGCCCTTGAGGATGGGATGCTCCTCTTCGTAGGGCTGTATTGTAATGCCCTGATTCAGCACCAAACCGCCGGTTCTGTAGATGCCGCCGCGGAGAACGATGGCGTCGCCGGTCACCACGCGCTCCATGGCCGCCTCGATGGTGGTGGGATGGGCGAGTTCGACGCCGGCCTCATCGCTCTTGCCGTCCGGCGCAACGAAGTACACCTTTCCGGCCTTGGGAATCTCATAGTGCTGGTCGATCGGGCCGTAAGGCCCTCCGGAAGGCTGTGCGTACACCACGCCGGCAGCGAAGAAGGAGACGAGATAACAAATCAAGCGAAGAGTCTGCATGGATTTTCCTTTGTGTGACCTTTGCGCGGCACCCTTACTGATGAAGAAACTCGGCAAAGCGCAGCGGGCTGCGTGTTTATTGTAGGACATTCAGCTTTGTTGGGATCTGAGGTGATCAACTGGGTTCTGACAACCCAGACAATAACTCGATAGCCCGTTCCAGATGGACGCCGCGCGAGCCTTTGACCAGCACCACGTCGCCTTTGCGCAGGTTCTGTTTGAGCCAGCGGCCCGCGGCCTGGGCATTGGGCAGAAAGAGCGCCGCGACTCCGCCCGAGCAGGCGGCGGCGGCCAAGTGCTCGGCGTTTCCGCCGACCCCGACAACCAGGTCGAGGCCGGCCTCGGCGGCGGCGCGTCCGGCTTCGGCGTGGAGCGCGGGGCCATGCTCGCCCTGTTCCAGCATCTCGCCGGCTACAAGAATCCGGCGCTTGGCGGGGCGCGCGGCCAGGGTGTGGATCATGGAGCGCAGCGCCTCTGGGTTGGAGTTGTAGCAATCGTTGAGAATCGTAGCGCCTTTGACTTCAAGGATTTCGCCGCGCTTATTGCCGGCAACCAGAGTTTCCAGCGCGGCGGCGGCCGCATCCAACTCGACGCCTGCTTCAAGCGCGACCGCCAAACCGGCCATGGCGTTCATCGCATTATGCGCGCCCAGCAGGTTGAGGGTGAGCTGGCCCTCGCATTCGCCGGCACGATAACGGAGGTGCAGGCCGGCAAGATCCTCGCTCACTTCGAGGAGCCGGGGGTTGGCAAAGGGAGCAGCGCCAAAGTAAACCGCACGGCCATGAAAATCGCGACCAAACTGCGAGACGTAGGGGTCATCGGCGTTGAGAAAGATCGCGCCATTGTCCGGCAGCGCGTCCACCAACTCGAATTTCGCGCGGGCGATGCCGGCCTGCCCGTCGGAAAAGTTCTCAATGTGCGCCGTGCCGACGTTGGTGATTACGCCCCAGTCGGGCGCAGCAATCAGCGCCAGAGCAGCTATTTCGCCAGGGTGGTTCATGCCCATCTCGACGACCGCGACCTCGTGCTCCGGTTCGAGGCGCAGTAATTGCAGAGGCAGGCCGAAGTTATTGTTGAGATTACCCTGGGACTTAAGTACGTTGAACTTCGCGTCCAGAGCGACGGCAATGGCTTCCTTGGTGGTTGTTTTTCCGGCGGAGCCGGTGACGGCCACCACGCGCTTGCCCCACTGGCGGCGAACGTGCGCGGCCAGAGCCTGGAGGGCGATGAGCGGGTCTTCGGCGATGAGCAAGGGCGCGGACAGCGCGGCGTCAGGCAGCGCGGCGACCCGGGCGCGCGAAACCACCGCGGCCAATGCTCCGCGCTCGATGGCGGAGGCAACAAAGTCGTGGCCATCGTGACGCTCACCGTGCACGGCGAAAAATAGCTCGCCTTTGGTCACGGTGCGCGAGTCAATTGAGTAACCGCGCGTGATCAGCGCGCCGGCATTGGCCACGCTGGCCGGTGCTTCCAGTACCGCGCCCGCGCCGATGGCTGCTTCTGCGAGTGAGAGATTCATCCGATTCCACCATAGCCCATTTCGCCGAGCGCGGAAAGAGCAATCTGGACATCGTCAAAAGGAATCGTGGTGAAGCCGAGAATCTGCACCTTCTCGTGGCCTTTGCCGGCAATCAGAACCACGTCGCCGGATTTGGCTTCATGGAGCGCCATGCGAATAGCGGAGGCGCGGTCCGGCTCGACAATGTAATGGACACTGGAGGAGTTGAGACCGGGCTCAATTTCGGCCAGAATCGCCAGCGGCTCCTCGGTGCGGGGATTGTCGCTGGTGGCGATGACGAAGTCGCTTCCCTGCCCCGCGGCCAGGCCCATCTTCGGCCGCTTGGTGCGGTCGCGGTCGCCGCCGCAACCAAAAACTGTAAGAACCCGTCCGCCAGTCTGCGCCGTCATCTGCCGGGCAAGAGTTGTGAGATTGAGCAGCGCGTCGTCGGTGTGGGCATAGTCCACGATCACCGTGAAGGGCTGGCCGGCATCGACGGCTTGAAAGCGTCCGGGAACGGGCTGGAGGCGGGGAACGAACTCGACCAGATCGGCAAAGGGCACGCCGCGCGCGTGGGCCGCGGTAAAGGCAGCCAGCAGGTTGAGGATGTTCACCTCGCCGGCCAGATGCGATGCAACTTTAGCCGCGCCGGCAGGAGTTTCGAGTTCGAGTAGAGCGCCGGAGGGGGTGAGCGTGTGGGCGGCGGCTCGCCAGTCGCCCTGGCCAATGCCATACGTCCGCACCTCCGCGCCGGCCTTTGCGGCCGCGGCGGCTAGATCCTGAGCGCGGGGGTCATGCGCGTTGATCACGGCGACGCGCGGAGCCGGATAGCGAGTGCCGTCGAAGAGCAGCCGCTTGGCGGCAAAATACTTCTCCATGGTCTCGTGGTAGTCGAGGTGGTCGCGAGTCAGGTTAGTGAAGACGGCCACGTCAAAATTCAAACCAGTCGCCCGGCCCTGATCGAGGCCATGGCTGGAGACCTCGGTGACCAGCTCGGTGGCGCCGCGTGCAACGCCTTCTGCCATCAGCTCAAAGAGATCGCGCGATTCGGGCGTAGTATGCACGGAAGGGCGCACTTCGCCGGCAATGTGGTACTCGATGGTGCCGATGAGTACGGTTTTGCGGGCGGCGGCGTTCAACAGCGACTCGATTAAAAATGCCGTGGTTGTTTTACCATTGGTTCCAGTGATTCCCGTGGCTGCGAGCTGGCGCTCAGGATGGACGAAAAACGCGGCGGAAGCCTGAGCGAGCGCGCGGCGTCCGTGCTCAACCTCCAGTACCGGCAAACCCGGCGCGAAGACCAGCAGGTGATCGAACATGGGCGCAGAGTCAGTGATGATCCCCAAAGCTCCAGCCGCACGTGCCTTCTCGACGTAGCGATTGCCGTCGGTTGAGCCGCCCTTCATGGCGACAAAGATCGCGCCGGGCTTTACCTTGCGCGAGTCGTACTCGACGCCGGTGACCGGCTGGGTGGAGTCGCCAGCCGCGCCCACCGCCGTCACTTCCGCAATCAGTTCTTGCCAAGTCATCTTGTGGTCCATTGTAGATGACTGAATGGCGCTTGGTTTCGGCTGGCCTCAGGGTTACGTATTCAGAGACTCAATATTCTTCAGCGCCTCGCGGCAACTCAACGCACTTAGGCGGGCATGGTTGAGCCGCACATACTTCTGAACCTCGGCATGGTCAGTCCAGGCATACTGGCGCAACGCCCATCCGATCGCCTTCTGCAGAAAGAATTCCCGCGATCCAAGCGAGGGTTCGATGCAGGCGTAGAGCAATTCCAAATCTGTTTCCGTTTTGAAGCCGAGCTGGCAAAGGATCGATGTGCGCCGCTTCCATAAATCTTCCGACTTGCTCCAGGAGAGCATCTTGCGCCGCATGGGCGCGGGATAGTTCTTGAGGATCTGCCCAACGCGGTGCGATGCAATGCCGTCCACGTAATCCCACCACGCGCCGGTGACTATCAACTCTTCATAGATCTTCATCGCAGACAAAGTTTGAAAAGGCCGCGCGCGTTTGTCGCCTGCTAGATACAAGGCCGCGTAGCGTTCTTCGCGGAAACGCGCATTGCGCCATATTCCCAACACCTGCGCCTGCCAATGCTCCGCCGTAAAAAACTGTACGTCTGCAAACGTTGCCTTGCACGCCTTGCGCAGCAATGGCGCCCGCACACCGTGATATGGCATGGCAGACTTCATGTATGCCTGCATGGCCAGCGCACGGACTGGGTCGCCGGCCTTCTGCAATGCCTTGCGCAACTTTGTCAACAACATCGACAATTCCCTTTCGCGATGCGGTTCAAGTATGACTCTGGCCACTTGTCTCGGAAAGAATAAACTCGCGCGCTTGGCTTCGGTATCAATTATAGAATCTCTTGACATGCAACCATATTGTTGCATATTATGGATTCGATGGGCGCAGACGTGGACAAGGTGTTCAAGGCGCTGGCAGCCCCCGAGCGCAGGCTGTTGCTGGATCGGCTGCGGGCGGACAACGGGCAGACGCTGGGGCAGCTTTGCACACATCTGGAGATGACCCGGCAAGCGGTAAGCAAGCATCTGAAGCTACTGGAGGAGGCCACGCTGGTGGTCACCATTTGGCGGGGCCGCGAGAAGTTGCACTACCTGAATCCCATGCCGATTCACGAGATTGCCGAGCGCTGGATCGACAAATACGAGCGGGGCCGTCTGCGCGTCCTCGCCGAACTGAAAACCAAGCTGGAGGAGGAAAACGATGGCTGAATCTCAATTTGTGTATGTAACCTATATCCGTACGACGGCGGAGAAACTGTGGCGGACGCTGACGGAACCGGAGTTCACTCGCCGGTTCTGGCACGACACGATCCAGGAATGCGAATGGAAGCCGGGTGCAACGTGGCGGATCGTAACCCCCGATGGGCGCACAGCCGACAGCGGCGAAGTAGTAGAAATCGAGCCATACCGGAGGCTGGTTCTGACGTGGCTCCATCATCTTCATCCCGAGGCGAAGGCAGAGGGCTATTCTCGTCTGACTTATACGCTCGAAGAAAAGGGCGATGTGGTCAAGCTCACGGTGCTGCATGAGATGAACAAGAGCGGCTCAATTCTCATCAAAGCAATTTCGGGTGGATGGCCGATGATTCTTGCCAGCCTCAAGAGTCTTTTGGAGACAGGCGAGCCGCTGGAAGCGACACGACACTGGCCGGAGGGGATGTAGAAAAAAATAGAAACAACAGCAGGTCCTTCGACTCGCTACGCTCGCTCAGGATGACAACTCTTATGAACGTCCGCAACGGACGACAATTTTCGTTCCTGGAGCGACCATGGTTCCCGGAGCGGGGGCCTGCTCACGCACCGTTCCGCTGCCGGTGATTTGCACTTCGAGGCCGGCGGCAGCGGCCTGCTCGATGACTTTGCGCACAGGCAGGCCGATGAGCGAAGGAACGCGCAGGGTTTTTTCGCTGGCGACGATGACGGTGGAAGCTGCCGGCGGTTGCGCAGCAATAGGCTGAGGCGAGGCATCCGGGGCTTTGACGGGAGCGGCGCTAGCAGCCGTATTCGGAGGCTGAGCGCCAGTTTGCGATGGAGCTGTGGCGGCCGGCTGATCGGAGTATTGAGGCACGCTGGTCGAGGGCGCTGAATTGCCAACGCCTCCCCGCAAAGCGTCTGGGCTGCTTCCCCGCAGGGGATCGTCGCTGGGCAGGTCGTTGGCCGCTGCGTAAAGGGCGTTGATGTCCGCGCTCAGGGCATGAGAATCGTCTTCCACTACATGCAAATCGGCCCTGGATAACGCGCGGGGAGGGCGCAGATCGATGTCGTGGGGCACGGCGAGATATTCCAGCACCTGCTGCGCCACCTCGGCAAAGACCGGGGCGGAGGCGGTGGCGCCGTGATAATCGCCCTTCTTCGGCGTATCGATTACCACAGCCACGGCGATCACCGGATTGTTGACCGGCGCGATGCCGACAAAAGATGCAATGTGCATGGTCTTCGAGTACAGGTGAGTGGCAGGATCGATTTTTTGCGCCGTGCCGGTCTTGCCGCCGGAGGAGTAGCCATTGAGCTGCGCCCTTTTTCCGGTGCCGTAGAGGACCACGCCCTCCATCATCTTGCGCATTTCAGCGGCGGTCATTGTGGATAGGACGCGGCGCGCTCCGGGAGGCAGCGGATCAGGCAGCTCGCCGCCCGGCTTGAAGGGCATCGGCATCACCTGCAGTACGGCAGACATATTTCCATTGGCCGTTGCGTCCAACTGCCCCGGCATCAGCACGCGCGGCGGCAGGTAGACGCCGCCATTGGCGACGGTGGAAACCATGGTGACGAGCTGAATCGGCGTAACGCCGATCTCCTGGCCAATGGCGATGGAGCCGATGGATGAGGGACTCCATTTGTTTACATTCCGGAGCAGGCCGCGGGTTTCGCCGGGCATCTCGGCTCCGGTCCGGCTCCCAAAGCCGAAGTCGCGGACGTACTGGTAGAAACGGTCCTGGCCAACCTTGAGGGCGAGCTTGACGGCGGCCACGTCACTGGATTTGGCCAGCGCCTGGGAGACGGTGATTTTGCCCAGGCCGCGATCGCTCTGGTCGTCGTGAATGACGCGGCCGGCAAGGGTAATCTTGCCGCCCTGGCAGTCGATAATGTCATCGGGCGCGGCAGCGTTGGTGTCGAGCGCCGCCGAATAGGTAACCAGCTTGAAGACCGAGCCGGGCTCGTAGACGTCGCTGACGGCGTGGTTGCGCAATAGCTCTGGCGTGGCGTGGCGGAATTGGTTGGGGTTGAAGGTGGGACGAATGGCCAACGCCAGAATCTGGCCGGTATGCACATCCTGGATGACCACGGTGCCGCTGGCCGCCTGGGTACGCTCCATGGCGTGATCCAGCGCCCGCTCGGCCATAAACTGAATATTTTCGTCGATGGTCAGCACCAGGTTCCTGCCGGCTTTGGGCTCCTGATTCACGGTGGAACCAAATCTGTTGCGAAGGGCATCCACGTTGGCTTCTACCAGGCCTGAAGCCCCATGCAACTGCGATTCAAACTTCTGCTCCAGCCCGCCTAGGCCGTTGTCGTCCACGCCCACATAGCCCAGCACCTGTGCGGCAATCTCGTTGTCCGGATAAAAACGCTGAAACTCTTTCAGAAAGTAAATGCCGCTGACGGTTTTGGCATCGATCAGAGCTTGAACGCGCGCAGAGACATCAGGAGCAACGCGGCGGGCAACCGGAACATACCGCCGTCCGGATTGCAGGCGGGCGGTGATTTGTTCCTCGCTGGTCTCGGCGTCGTCGGGATCGATGTGAATTGCCTGCGCCAACAAGCGCGCGGTAGCCTGTGTGTCGGTGATCTTTGAGGTTTCAGCGTAGATCGAATCCACTTTCACGGTCGTGGCCAGCTCGCGCAGATTGCGGTCATAGAGCATGCCGCGGCGCGGAGCCACCTCAAAGATATGCTGCTGCTGATGCTGGGCACGCTCCAGAAACTCGCCGTGACGCACCACCTGAAGCCAGAAGAGACGAAAGGCGATCAGCAAGGCCCAAAGGAGAAAGAACAGGCAAATGAGCCAGAAGCGCACGCGCTTGAGAGGCACCACGCGCGGGGCGGGTTTGTAGTTGCGGCTGGGTCGAACGGCGGACGGCATGGGCAAACGCTCCGTTAGTAGCTTGTAACTACCCTTTGCGGAACGGCTTGCGCAAGAGCCGGGGCGGAAGCATCAACAGCGGCCGGGGAGTAAATCATCTGGCCGGGCTGCAGATCAGCAAGGCCCAGTCCGCGGGCGATTCTGTCGATGCGTTCCGGCTGGGTGAGCTGCGCCTCGGAGAGGCGCAACTTACTATTTTCCTCGCGCAACTGCTCGCGCACCTGCTTTTCCGATTCGATGCGGTAGCCATTTTCAATGGCGCTGAGGTGCTGCACGCCATCGATCATCAAAAACGACAAGAGAATGGTGCAGGCCGCAAAGAAGAGGCGAATCTGGCGAGCGCGCTCCGGGTCAGGGGTTTTGACCAGGCGGCTGTTGTCGTAGATTTTGGGAAAGGCAAACTCTGGCGTGCGCGTACACCGCCGCCGATACGCTTGCTGGGCCAGCAGCCCGGCGTTGAGTTCATTGATCCGCTCGCTCAAGCATTTGCCCGAATCAAGACTATTTATGCATGCCGCCATGGTTGCCTCCCTTGGTTCTAACTTCAAGTCTTTCCGCCGCCCTCAGTTTTGCGCTGCGCGAACGAGGATTGCGGTCTAACTCTTCATCACCGGCCGTAACCGGCTTCTTGGTGAGAATCTTCCAGATTCCCTGCCGCGCGCCATCGCGCAGGCTGTCTTTGGCAATGCGATCTTCCAATGAATGAAAGCAGATGACTACCAGCCTGGCGGAGGACTTAAGCAACGAAGGTGCGGCCTCCATCAAGGCTTGAATCTCATCTAACTCCTGATTTACATAGATACGAAGAGCCTGAAAAGTTTTTGTAGCCGGGTGAATGTGCGACTTATTCGTCAGCGAGGCGGCCGAAGTTACAATTCGTGCTAAGTTACTCGCACTTGTAACCGGCCGCCCGCGGACGATTGCTCCGGCGATTCTCCGCGACCTCCTTTCTTCTCCGTATTTGTAGATGAGGTCCGCTAACTCACGTTCATTGGCCTCATTTACAACCTGTGCCGCGGTAAGTCCGGAACGCGTATCCATACGCATATCCGGCACTGAATCCGCGTGAAATGAAAAACCTCTGCCGGCGTCATCAAATTGCATACTGCTTACGCCAAAGTCCGCTAACAGCCCATCCAGCGAAGCCGGCTTAACATAGCGAGTAATCGAGCTGAAAACTTCGTTGATGAAAGTAACTCGCGGCGCCTGACTTCCTAACTCCTTACAAACCCGGTCCAGATTTTCTTTGGCCAGGGCGAGCGCCTGTTCATCGCGGTCGAAAGCAATCAGATGACCCTCGGCGCCCAGCAGCCTGGCAATTCCCGCGGCGTGCCCGGCCAGCCCCAATGTGCAATCCGCATAAGTACCGCCGGCGCGCACCCAAAGCAAACGAATTGCTTCTTCGTAGAGCACGGGCTCGTGACTAATTGCCGACTGGGTCATGCGCCTCCCCCGAGGGGCATTTGCAAATGCACGTTACACATCGAACTGATTCATGACTTCCGCATCCTGCGCGGTATACGGGTTGGCCTTTACGCTCTGCAGCAGAGAGGTCAGGCTCTTCACTCTGAGCCGTGTCTTTTCGCCCGAAACCTTGACTTCCAGATTCACGAAACCTTCGTTGCGGAGTTGCTCGGGAAAAAGCAGGCGGCCCTGAGGGTCCATGTCCGCGCGACCGCCGTAGAGCGTGTTGCTATCCTGCAGCTTGGCGCGCACCGGATGGCTGGCGGGCATGCTGAAGATTTTGGCCATCTGGTTTCTCCACTCCGGCATCGGATAGATTTCCGCGTCCTTGCCCTCCCGGCTGGTGATGTAAAATGCATTGAAGTCTTTGCCGTACTTTTTCTCGATGAATGCCTTGAACTCAGCAGGCATTTTCAGACGTCCACGCTCATCCAGCTTGGTAGTGGGATTGCCACAGAAACCGACCTGCAGATCGTCCCAAACGCCGCTGGTAGCTTCAAGCGAGGGGTTCTGTTCGCCGGATTGGGAGGATTCAGGGATCTCTGTCATGCGATGCTTTCACCGGGCCGGATTGCTAAAACGATCAGAAAGTTACCCAAATTGACCATTCCTGGCCCTTATTGGCCCGTCTAGACCCAATCATTGCACAGAAATGTCTGTGTGCAACAAAATATTTGCGTTTTGCTGTCAAGAATTTTTTTTAGAGAATTGCCGTTTGGAGAGTCTGCCAGGGAGCAAAAATACAACTAATTGATTGGGGTATCGCACAAAACCACAACTAATTGTATAGTTTACGGAAAAGATACCTGAAATGATCCCTGTGCTTGCGGGATTCACCCATATGTAGTAGGCGAATAGACGGCGAAAGTGTCATGTCCCTGTCGATTGCTGCTTTTTCCTTTTATGTCTTCGTTCCGCCACCAACTTAAAAAGATACACGAATACCAGAGCGTTGATCACCAGCAGAGAGGCGCGGATCAGCGTCAGCTTGTTGTGGACCTCATAGATCTCCAGGGGAAGGAAGGAAGCAGTGATGGCCAGGGTGAGGTACTCGGCCCAGGTTTTTTCTAGATACAGGCCGATTCCCTCGACCAGGTCGAGTCCGGCGTAGATGAAAAAAACCTCAACGATCCGCTTTAGAAGCCGTTCATCGAGGAGGGAAGACTCGACCAGAAGGAAGTTGATGAATTTTGACTCGGGATTGAAGCGCAGGTGATAGGCAAAACGTTCCAATACATCGCCTATGTCCTTATGCAGCAGGCGGAAGGCGCCGACGCCCATGGCAAAAAAAAGCAGAGCCTGGCCCAGCTTGAAGGCCGCGATGAGCAGGAGCCACGTATTATGCCGCGGTTGCGGCGGGGAGAGCCTGGATGGGGAATCAGTCATGGCCTTGGGGAATGCTGCGCAACGCTCCTGCCTGTCTCTACGTTAACCGATGCGCGTCGGTTCTGCTTGATTGTGATCATAGGCAGTGAAATTGGAAAGGCATCATCGCTTCAGGTTCAGCAGAGCTTCGCGGTCGATCACATTGCCATCCATGATGAGCGTGGAGATACGGCGGGCGTTCCAGATGCTTAAGGTGGGATCGCCGTCGACCACCAGAATATCCGCGTGGCGGCCGGGGGAGATCAAACCCAGATCGTTCCAGCCGAACTGGAGGCTGTAGTTATTGGTGGCGGCAGCCAGCGCCTCGCGGGGCGAAAGTCCCAGGCGGACCAGCAGTTCCAGCTCGGTGTGCATGGAGATACCGGGCAAGGAACCCTGGACCGGCGCACCGGAGGCGGCCAGGTAATGAGGACTCGCGGAGAAGAGAGTCTCGTTGATGCGCCACAGCCTCAGGGCCGACAGGTCGGCCTTCTTGCGCAGGCCTTCTTCCAGGTAGCGTTGCCCCATCGCCGGCAAATGCCGGGTCCAGTAGGAAAGCGGATAGTCCATCTCTCCTGTTTCCCGATTGGCAGGATCGTAAACGTGAGCGGGGTCGAGCAGGGCCGCGGCCGGCTCCTTCCACAGGTTGCGATGATCGGGCAACTGCGCGTAGTAAATGCTGAAGGTGGGCATGAGCGCGGCGTGATGGGACGCCAGAAAATGGGCATAGTCGCGCAGGTGCGGGTCAGTGGGGGGCAGGCGCTCGGCGTAGTCGTAAGCCGTGGCTGCAGCCGTACCCTCGGTGTCTTCCACGAGCGGCCTCTGCAACTCATCGGGGATAACGCCCAATTCATAACGGCCCATGTGGACGAGCACATCCACGCCAGCCTCGGCGCCCACCTGGTAAGGAGTGGCAACGAACTCTCCATAGGTGACCAGGCCCATCTGGCGGGCGTGGGCAATAATCCACTGTGCATTGGCGGCGGTGACGTTATGGCCAAGCCAGACGACGCGCGTTCCCAACTGAGCAGTATCGGTGAGTTGACGGAGGGTATCCTCGGGGCTCAGTTCCGCCGGATGGCCGGCATCCCGGAGCTTGAGAGCCCACTCCGGACGCTTGGCCAGCAGGCTCCAGTTGTCGGTTTCGCCGATTGAGTCCATCCGATAGATGTGGGGGCTGGGCGAGGCGGAAAAATCAATGACGCCGCGGCGTGCGTCGCTGACCGCGACCATGGAGGTGACGCCCATATAGAGGTATGCGTTGGCCTGGCCCTGCGAGTTCATACCGGCAAAGCCGTCGATGAGCCCGGGAACAAGGAACTTGCCGGTACAGTCGATGACCCGTGCATCCTTGGGTATGGAAATCGCCAGACGCGAACCGACATCCGTGATGCGGCCATCACGGACGATGACGACGGCGTCGGTGAGGTCTTTCGCTGATTTGCCCCAATCCGTGACATCCACCACGGTGCCGCCGGCGAGCACCAGCGGAACCGAGAGCGGAAACCTGGGCGTAAAGGGAAATTGTTGCGATTGCGGGCAGGCCAGTTGCGCGGCCAGCACGAATCCAACGGTGCCCAGTAAAAAGTGACTGGAAGCTCTCATAGAAAAAGTGGTCTTTTGAGAATTGTCGCACAGTGGCGCGGGGGCGCAAAGCCAACGCCTTACTCTGCCCAGGAAAGAAGTGCCTGCATTGCAGCAGCAAGTAATCGATACTGGCTTTTCAGGCTGCGGCATAACACCTTCGTGGCAGAACATCCCTTGTGCTGAAAGAACGCGGCTTATAAGCGAATTTCCAGTTCACTTGCACATTTCATTTCCGTGAAAGGCTGCTTTGTTGAGTAAAAAGCAACTCAGCGATCGTGGTTTCGCTCTATGCCACTTGATGAACCGCCTGGCCTGAGCCGGTTATGGCGTGTTTGCGCTCTTGCGCCGGGTAAGCAAGGAGGATTTGCGGCGATCCTTGCTGGCGTGGTCGATCTGCTTCCAGAAGCCAACAAAGTAATCGATGGCGGAGATGGAGGAGACCAGCACCGTGAAGTAGATGGCGGCGATGGCTATCCACCTGACCGGAATCACGAGCATGCCGAACTGCCACAGGCTCCAGCCATGAGCCAGGAGAGCGGAGACAACGCAGACGATCTGGACAACGGTCTTGAGCTTGCCCAGGTCGCTGGCCTGGATGGTGAAGCCCTCCGACGAGGCAATGGAGCGCAGGCCACTGATGAGAAATTCGCGGCCTATGATGACCACAACGATCCAGACTCTAACTACGTCGGGATTGTATGCCACCAGGGCAACCAGTGCGGCGGTAACCATGACCTTGTCGGCGATGGGGTCCAGCAGTACGCCCACGGTGGTGATCTGCCCACGCTTGCGGGCCAGGTAGCCGTCCAGGCCGTCGGTGATGGAGGCCAGTACGAACAGGACCGAGGCGGTAATCTCCTGCGCGCCATGCGCATGCCAGGGAAAGTGCGGCGTCAGAATCCACAGCAGCAGGGGAATCATGGCGATGCGGCTCATGGTGATGTAGTTGGGCAGGTTCATGCGGTCGCGCCACACTTTCGGGTCTCTGGAGGCGTGACTACATTATTGCATTGGAGAGTAAGCCAGTTTCTCTGGTTTTGTCCCGGCACAGCACAAAAATCCCAAAGCGGAATGAGCCAGCGGACTCATCCCGCTCCTTTTTACCGCTATCAGCCACTGGCCAGCGGGCGGTTATGCATAGATGCCGCGCTGGCGGATGGTCTGCGCCACCCGGTCGATGGCCAGCATGTAGGCGGCGATGCGGTTGTTGACGTTGTGGGCCTCGGAGTAGCGCACCACATCGTCAAAGCTGTCGCGCAGGATGGTCTCCAGTTGCTCGTTGACGACGGCTTCCTTCCAGAAGTAACCCTGGCGGTCCTGCACCCACTCGAAGTAGCTGGCGGTGACGCCGCCGGCATTGGCCAGAATGTCGGGCATGACGAAGATGCGCTTCTCGGCCAGAATCTCATCGGCCACGGCGGTGGTGGGGCCGTTGGCGCCCTCCACGACGACCTTGGCTTTGATCTGGGCGGCGTTGCGGCTGGTGATGACGTTCTCGCGGGCCGCGGGAATGAGAATCTCGCACTCGGAAACCAGCAGTTCCTCGCTGGGCGTGGCCTCGGCGCCGTTGAAACCCAGGATGGTGTTATTGCGGCGCTTGTAGTCCAGCAATTGGTGGATGTCGATGCCCCTGGGATTCGACAGGCCGCCGTTGAATTCGGCGATGCCGACGATCCTGTAGCCGCGCTCCATCAACAGGCGGGCGGCGTTGGCGCCCACATTGCCGAAGCCCTGAATGACCACCCGGCAGCCATCGACGGGGATATTCAAGTAGCGCGTGCTCTCGTCGCAGATCACCTGTACGCCGCGCCCGGTGGCCTCGGTCCGGCCGCGCGAACCACCCAGGTTCAATGGCTTGCCGGTGACCACACTGGTGACAGTGTGCCCCTGGTGCATTGAGAAGGTGTCCATGATCCAGGCCATGGTCTGCTCGTTGGTGTTCATGTCGGGCGCGGGAACGTCTTTCTCCGGTCCGATGATGTCGATGATCTCCGAAGTGTAGCGGCGGGTGAGGCGCTCCAGCTCGGCGCGGCTCATATTTTTGGGATCGCAGATGACCCCGCCCTTGGCGCCGCCGAAGGGGATGTTGACCACCGCACATTTCCAGGTCATCCAACTGGCCAGCGCGCGCACCTCGTCCAGGCTCACGTCGGGCGCGTAGCGGATGCCTCCTTTACAGGGACCGCGGGCAATGGAGTGCTGCACGCGGAAGCCGGTGAACATCTCCATGTGGCCGGTGTCCATGGCGACGGGGAAGTGCACAATCAACTCGCGCGAGGGCATGCGCAGCATCTTCCATAAACCCTCTTCCAGGTTCAGTTTGCGCGCCGCAAAGTCAAATCGCGCCGCCTGGGCTTCCCAGGGATTGATCTCCTGCTCAAGGGATACCGATGCCATAGAATTCTCCAATTCTGATTGCCTGCCCCGGCAATACTACGGGGAGGTCGTCCATCAACAATGATAGACGCGAAAGGCCCGTGGCGCGGGCAACAGTTACACTGAGTTTGTGAAACCCTCTTCCATTTCGGTCCAGCCCAGCCGCAAGGAGTTCCAGGTGCTTGCCAAGGAGCACACACTTGTTCCCGTCTGCCGTACGCTGACGGCCGACTTGGAGACGCCGGTCTCAGCCTTTCTGCGCGCCGCCTGGCCGGAGCGGGAGTGTTTCATGCTCGAATCGGTGGAAAACGGCGAGCAAGTGGGCCGCTACACCTTCATTGGAGTCCAGCCCTTCAAGCGCATCGTGGCGCGGGGGCGGGAGATCACCATCACAGAGGGCAAAAAGGTTGTCCAGATCGAGGGCGACATCTTCGCCGTACTGCGGCGGGCGCTCTCTGGGCACAAGCCGGCGCGGCTCGCTGGTTTGCCGCCCTTTACCGCCGGAGCGGTGGGATTCTTTTCTTATGATGCCGTCCGCCAGATTGAGCGGCTGCCGGTGCTGGCCAAGGATGAATTGGGTGTTCCCGACGCCTGCCTACTCTTTTTCGACGAGGTGCTGGCCTTTGACCACGTGCGCAAGGAGATCTGGCTGGTAGTCACCGCCGACGTGACCCGCGGCAAGCCAGCCAACGCATACGACAAAGCAGTGGCCCGGCTCGACCGGCTGGAAAAAAGGCTCTCTCAGCCGCTGCCCCATCTGGCTGAGCACAAGACCAGGGGCGCATTGCAGGTACGGCACCGCACGTCGAAAAAAGATTTCCTCTCCGCCGTCAACCGCACCAAGGAGTACATCCGGGCGGGCGATATTTTTCAGGCTGTGATTGCGCAGCGCTTCGACGTTGTGCCGGAAGCTGACAGCTTCCAGGTCTATCGCGCGCTGCGCACCGTAAACCCCAGCCCTTATATGTTTTTCCTGCGCTTTGCGCCGGAAGGGCCACTGGGCGACGTAACGGAGAAGTCGAAACACACGTCTAATAAGTCAAAGCAGTTGCAGACCCTGGAGTTGGCAGGTTCGTCGCCGGAGATGCTGGTGCGTGTGAATCAGGGCAAGGTGGAGTATCGGCCCATCGCCGGAACGCGGCCGCGCGGAGCCACGGAGGCTGAAGATCAGATGCTGGCCGAGGAGATGCTCTCCGACGAGAAGGAGCGCGCAGAGCACGTGATGCTGGTGGACCTGGGCCGCAACGACGTGGGCCGCGTGAGCCAGTTTGGCTCGGTGAAGGTGGACCGGCTGATGTTCGTCGAGCGCTACTCGCACGTGATGCACATTGTGAGCAGCATCGAGGGCAAGCTCAAGCCGGAGCTGACGGCCGTGGACGCTTTGCGCGCATGCTTCCCCGCCGGCACACTCTCGGGCGCGCCCAAGGTGCGGGCTATGGAGATTATCGAGGAACTTGAACCCGCGCGGCGCGGAACCTATGGCGGCGCGGTGCTCTACGCGGATTTTTCAGGCAATCTCGACTCCTGCATTGCCATCCGCTCCATGCTGGCCCTCGGCGGCAAGGGCTACGTGCAGGCCGGCGGCGGCATCGTGGCCGACTCCGTGCCCGAGCTTGAATATCAAGAATCGCTCAACAAGGCCAAGGCCGTGATGCGGGCCATTGAGCGGGCGAGAGAGATGTAAACTGGTTTGCAGAGGAGAGAAGATGCGGAAGCTCATTCTATTCGTAATGTCGTTGTCCATGATAACTCCTTGTGTAGCTGCCGAGCATAGCGTTACCGTCGAGCAGTTGAAACAGATGCTGGCTGCACAGCAAGCGGCCGGCAAGAACGATGCCGATCACGCGCAGCAGCTCAACTCCCTGGAATTAACCGAGCAATTGACCCAGACTACGCTGGACCGCATTACGACGGAGTTCAAACCCGGCCCGAAGACCGTCCTCTCTTTGAAGTTGCTCGCTGATTCCTCAGCATTTCTTGAGCCGCCGGCTGGCGAAATACTCGCTAAAGCCCCGCCGGCAGTCGATGAACAGCGGGCCATGATCAAATCCGCCATCAATTTTGTTGGAGTCACAATACACCGTATGCCGGATTTCCTGGCGACGCGTCTCACCGACAGCTACGATAACAACCCCCTGTCGGTGACTCACAGTGGCTGGGCTCCGCATACGGATCTGCATCCGGCGGGAACCTTCAGCCAACATATCGTCTATCGCAACGGTCAGGAGGTCTTAGACCGTCAGCAGGATTCCACTGGCGCCAAGCCCAAGAACGAACCCACGCCCGCAGGGTTGACCTCGATCGGCGAGTTTGGCCCGGCCCTGGGAATCATCCTTACCGACGCATCCAAGGGCATCCTGAAGTGGAGCCACTGGGAACAGAGCACCGCGGGCCCGGTCGCTGTCTTTCACTACGAGGTGCCGCCGGCAGCTTCCCACTATTGGGTGAATTACTGCTGTGTGAGGAGCTCATCGAGTGACGTTAGCGATGCCGCCGCCAGTGTACTCCCCGATTTAAACCTGAGC
>Ga0326728_10006175_pt1 | contig 32580 bp, 30 predicted proteins | sample MB3enrmetagenome_FD_207602 | JGI IMG/M metagenome (GOLD analysis project Ga0326728, IMG submission 207602) | Lab enriched peat soil microbial communities from McLean, Ithaca, NY, United States - MB31MN | ecosystem: Environmental > Terrestrial > Soil > Wetlands > Peat | place: USA: New York... | reverse complement strand
ACAATCGATATTTTCCAGACCTCGACACCGTGATTGCCGCTGTGGAAGCGGAGTTCCACCCCTGGACCGTCCGGAACGAAACCTTACGGAGATTATGCGCAATTACTTAAGTCGCCGTGTTTAGTAAACGCCGCGCACGCTATCGCGGATGTGAAGATGCGGGGGACAACCAAAGGCCGTATCACCGTTAGCACGCGCCGCGACGGAGACTGGGCCGAGATCCGTATCCGCGATACCGGGACGGGCGTTCCCGAATCGGTCCGCGGCCGCATTTTCACGCCGTTCTTCACGACCAAAGAGGTCGGCCGCGGGACCGGGCAGGGGCTCGCGATCGCGCATACGGTGGTGGTGAAGAAACATGGGGGAACGCTGGAGTTTGAGACCGAGGAAGGGAAGGGTACCACCTTCATCATCCGGTTGCCCATCGATGGTGTGCCGCCCGGGAGATCATGAGCATCCGGATACTTTTCGTCGACGATGAGCCGCTTCTGCTCTCCGGCCTGCAGCGCTCCCTCCGGCCTTTGCGCAAGGAGTGGCTCGCGACTTTCGCCGTGGGAGGAGTAGAGGCTCTGGAGGCGCTTGCACGCGAGCCGTTCGATGTTGTTGTGACGGACATGCGCATGCCCGGAATGGATGGCGCGGCTCTGTTGCACGAAGTGATGCGTCTCTATCCGGACATGCTGCGGCTGGTGCTTTCGGGTCAATCCGATCTGGAGTCGGTGGTCAAGTCGGCCGGAGTGACCCATCAATACCTTTCCAAACCGTGCTCCATCGGGGCGCTGAAGGATGCGGTGAACCGGGCAGTCTCGCTGCACGAGCTCCTCGACGACAGCTCGCTCAAACAACTGCTCTCGCGCCTGCGCTCGATCCCCAGCGTGCCGCCGCTCTATGTGGAGCTCATGCAGTGCGTGAAATCGAATGAAGCCTCAATTGAAAAGGTCAGCGCCATTATCCAGAAAGACATGGGCATGAGCGCGAAGGTATTGCAACTGGCCAATTCCGCGCTGGGAATGTCCGGCCGGATTGCCAGCACAGCGGACACCGTCGTCTATCTGGGGCTGGACGCGATCCGCACCCTGCTCGTGACCCTGCATGCTTTCTCAGAATTTCAGCCCACGGAGGCGTCGAACTTTTGCTTGCAGGGCCTTTGGCGGCACAGTCTGGCCACGGGCGAGCTGGCGGAACGCATTATCCAGACCCTTCCGGCGGACAGCGGCGCGCATGGGCAGATGCGCATGATCGGACTGCTGCATCACGTCGGCCGGCTGGTGCTAGCGGCCAACCTCCCTGAAAACTTCGAGCGAGCATCCCAGCTTGCCGCGGAAAAGAAGATCCCGCCCTGGGGGGCGGAGCGCGAGGTGTTCGGTGCCACGCATGCCGAGGTGGGTGCATACCTTATCGGCTTGTGGGGACTGCCGGAACAGATCGTGGAGGCGGTTGCTTACCACCACGCGCCGGTGAACTGTCCCCATCCGGGTTCGGCCATGCTCACCGCGCTGCACGTCGCCGATTGTCTCGCGACTGCACATTCCGGATACGATGCGGCGTTGCATCATCCCGAGCCAGACCTTGAATACCTTTCCAGCATGGAATTGGCCGGTCGCCTCCCGGAGTGGCGAGAGTTGGCCCTTCATATCGACGCCGAGGAGGTGCTCTGTGGATGAGAAAATCCTTTGCGTAGATGACGAGCTGAACCTTCTGCTGTCCTTACAGCGGCAACTGCGCAAACAGTTTCATATCGATTGCGCGCTCGGTCCCGAAAAGGCGCTGGAGGCGATTGAGCATGAGGCTCCCTACGCCGTCATCGTCTCGGACCTGCAGATGCCGGGCATGAATGGCCTGGAGTTACTCGCGAAGGCCAAAGAACTGTCACCAGACAGCGTACGCATCATGCTCACGGGCCAGGCCGATCTGGAAACCGCCATCGCAGCCGTGAACCAGGGAAACATCTTCCGCTTTCTCACCAAGCCTTGCTCGGCAGAGGAATTGGCCCACACTCTCGAAGCGGCCGTGGAACAGCACCGGCTGGTTACGGCGGAGCGGAACCTATTGGAGAACACGCTTCGGGCGAGCGTGAAGGTCCTGACGGAAGTTCTCAGCCTCGTGCACCCGGCCGCGTTCAGCCGTGCCACCCGCATCCATCGCTACGTGCGCCACATGGCGGGGGCGATGAAGCTGCGCGATGTATGGCAGTTCGAAGTCGCGGCGCTGCTCTCGCAGGTCGGGTGCATCACGCTCGAACCGGGTGCCCTCGATCGTATGTATACCGGAGACGAGCTCAGCGACGAGGAAAAGAAGATGTTCGCAGCGCATCCTTCAGCAGGTGGAGAGCTGCTGGCCCACATCCCGCGGTTAGAAGCGGTGGCTTGCATGATCGTGGCGCAGAACCTTTCCTTCAGGTAGTCTCCGGCCGTTCCCGTGCACGTGCCACTGGAGATTGTCACCACGGGAGCGCACTTACTGCGTGCCGCCGTTGATTTCGACCGGCTGATTACCCGGAACCGGTCTCAGGAAGAAACGCTCGCGCAAATGCGCCAGCGGGCGCGAGACTACGATCCGGCGTGCCTTGCGGCGCTAGCGGCCTTTGTCGCGCCAGAAGGCGGCATGGAGACGCGTGTTCTGAAATCCGCTGAGCTGCGCCCACGCATGGTGGTCGATCAGGATGTTCGCAGCAAGACGGGATTGCTATTGCTCGCGAAGGGGCAGGAGGTCACGCCTTCGGTTCTCGGGCGGCTCCGCGCCTTCGCCGCCAAAGTCGGTATCGCCGAGCCGGTCAGGGTGCTGGTGGCGGCGGAAAATGTCAGCCCGGCCGCTTCTGCGTAACACCAATCACGAAGAAAATCCTCTCGACCAGCGGTTCCAGCGAATGCTAGCCGGCCCAGCAACTCCGCGCTTCGCGTAAGGATAAGCACTCGCGCATGCGGGTGGCCATGACCTGGACGTGTGGTTCCTGGAACATTCCTTCGTGGCCACCGGGAACGTCGTAGGTTTCCAAATCGCCATTTACCAGCTCGCGCCAACCCAACTGCAAATCCCAGTGTGGCCCACGCGGCCTCTCCGCCGCCTGGAAGATCACCACCCGCCCGGGATACGGCGGAGGCAGATAAGGGGTGGACGCGACGTGCAGTATGTTTTCGAGAGCTGCCATTGCTCCGCTCGCTGCGCTAAGCCCGAGCCGGTGACTTGCGCTCACGTGGAGCTTGCCCACCTTGTATCGCATGACGCGCAGGCGGCCGAAGAGGTACTGAGGCACCTGCGATGCCTTGGACCGCCGCAGGCTGGCCAAGTGATATTCCAACCTCTGCATGCCCCGTTGCACTTTAACAATGGCCGGAAGTGCCCGATAATACGCTGGATTCGGGCTGTCGATCAGGGTGAGCAGAGGCACTTCCGCACCTTGCGCCAGGATCTGCCGGGCAGTTTCATAGGCGAGCACGCCAAAGCGGCACCAGCCTCCCACATAGTACGGACCTTGGGGCTGGAGCTCCCGTATCCTCCCGGCCACTTGTGCCGCCACATCCTCCAATCTGTACGGAATAGCAAGCTGAGAAGGGTCAAGTAATCCGAGGTCCAAACCCAGGAACGGCACGTCTTTCACGAGACGGGCAAGAGGCAGGAACGACGGTCCGGCCCCGAGGCAAAGGAACGGAGGACACCGGCCTTCGGTCTGAATGGGGATTACTCCCGGCAGGCAGGGAGGGCTGAGGTGATTCCGCAGAATGGAAGCCAACTGCTCGATCGTGGGCGCTTCGAGGATCTTGGCCATCGGCAGCCTCTTGCCGAATGTCTGTTCAATGCGGCGGTCTAATCTCGCGACGAGGAGCGAATCTCCTCCCAGATCAACAAAGCTCTGTCTTGCACCTACCGGATATTTCTTCAGCAACTCCTCAAAAATTCCCGCCAACCCTTGCTCGATGGCATCGCGCGGAGCTATGAAATCCTCACCCGGTGTGATCTCCGCAAAGACCGGTTCTGACAGAACGCAATAGTTGACTTTGCCGTTTGGCAGCCGGGGCAGGGCGTCCAAAAACACAAAGCGCGCAGGGAGCATATAGTCTGGCAGCTTTGTTCTTAAGAAGCTCTTCAGGTTCTCGGCCCCCGTGGAGCTCCCTGGGGCGATCACGACGTGTGCCACCAAGTGCCTGTGGGCAACGTTGCGTTCGCACAATGTCGTTACGGCTTCCCTCACCTCGGGATGCCTCGCCAGCACCACGCTGACTTCGCCCAACTCGATGCGATAGCCACGGAGTTTCACCTGGTGGTCCAGCCGGCCTAGGAACTCGAAGTTCCCGTCGGCCCGCTGGCGGACGCGGTCGCGTGTGCGGTAAAAGCGCGAGCCGCCGGAATGGCTGAACGGATTCGGCAGGAACCTCTCCGCGGTCAGTTCCGGGTGGTTCAGGTAGCCCAGTGCGACGCCGTCGCCGCCAATGTAAAGTTCACCGGGGACTCCCGGCGGCACTAGCCGCTGTTGCTCATCCATTACATAGAATTGGGTGTTTGCCAGTGGGCGGCCAATCGGCACAATGTCGTCTTCCGCGCCGACAAGGTGAGCGGAAGACCACACTGTGGTTTCGGTCGGCCCATAAGCATTCCACAGTGCCTTTGTCTTGTTCCGGAGGCGCTGCGCCAGCTCGCCCGAAAGGACCTCACCGCCCGACACCGCGGTGAGATAACGCGAGCCCTGCCACCCGGAATCGAGCAGAAGCTGCCAGGTGGACGGCGTGGCCTGCATAACTGTGCCACGGGACGCTCGAATCTGGTTTCCCAGTTCCGCCCCGTCCCGGCATGCGTTCGCGGCCGCCACCACCAGCCGTGCGCCGCTCGCGAGCGGCATCCAAACATCCAGGACGTGGATATCGAATGACATGCTGCTGACGGAAATCAAGACATCATTCCCGGTCATCCCGATCTTCGAGCGAAGCGAATCGAGAACGTTGACGACGCTACCATGCGCGATTTCGACGCCTTTTGGCCAGCCCGCCGATCCCGAAGTGTACATGACGTAAGCCCGGTCCCCGGCGTTGACGGCCTCCCGTAGGTCCGCATCTTCCTCGCGCTCTATCGCCGGCCATTCGCGATCCAGGCACACCGTGCTGCCGCGGCAACCGGCGAACCGCTCCATGAGCGGCGACTGCGTCAACAGGAGAGCAGCCTTGGAATCCTCCATCATGCCAGCCAGGCGATCCTGCGGATACGCCGGATCGAGCGGGATGTAGGCGCATGCTGCCTTCAGTACCCCGAGCAGTGCGACTACCATGTCCAGCGAACGTTCCACACTGACGCCAACAAGACTGCCGTGTTCGGCTCCCCGAGCCCGCAAATGGTGCGCGAGCTGGTTCGCGCGCCGGTTCAGTTGCAGGTATGTCAGGACTTGCGAGCCGAACGACACCGCTATGGCTTGCGGCGTCTTGGCTGCCTGTTGTTCAAAGAGTTGATGAAGGGTCCGATCTTTCCGATACTCGTGCATCTCAAAGTTGGCACACGGCGGCCAGGTTGTGTCAGTCCATCTAAGGTGTTCTTTCAGATAGTGCTGGTATGGAAATGGATTCTCAGCTGTAATGCGAAGGGCTCAGAACCGCACCCGCTTGACCGGCGCAGGAGCGTTTCGAGGTCATTATGTGATATCAACAGAATGATCCAGCGGAAAGGCGACGACGAATGCATCCGGAAACACGAAGGCAATTCCTGAGTGAGTCCACGGCGAGGCTGGCCGGCGCTGCTGCCCTTGCGGGAGGGGTCTTACATGCCAACCCGCACGGACTGCCCATCGGGCTTCAGCTTTATACCGTGCGGACGGAGTTGGAGAAAGATTTTCCAGGCACGCTTCGGAAAGTGGCGGCGATCGGATACAAGGAAGTGGAGCTTTACGCGTTCCTGAACATGCCAGCGTCGGAGATTCGCCGGGGGATCGCCGACAACGGGCTGGCGTGCGAGGCCGCGCATTACGATATGACGCTCCAGGATGCCTTGGCCCGGGAAATCGATTACGCGAAAGAGCTCGGCCTCCGTTACATGCTAATGGCATGGCTGACGCCCGAAGAGCGGCGCTCGCTGGACGATTATAAGCACCACGCGGATTTCTTCAATCACGCCGGCGAACAATGCAAGAAGGCCGGCATCCAGTTCGGCTACCACAATCACAATTTTGAGTTCAAGACATACAACGGCGTTCTGGCGTTCGACGAACTGCTGCGCCGCACCGACCCGCACCTGGTACAAATCGAGCTGGACTGCTTCTGGATCACGTTCGCAGGGAAAGATCCAGTCGAGTATTTCAAGAAATATCCCGGCCGCTATCCGATGCTGCATATTAAGGACCGGAAACCGGGCTACGGTATCTCGACGGATGTGGACGACAAGCCAGGCCCCTTCACGGAAGTGGGCCGCGGCACGATCGATTGGAAGCCAATTTTTGCGGCGTCGCCGGCGGCAGGCGTTAAGCGCATCTTTGTGGAGCAGGATTTCTGCGACGGCTCTCCGTTCGAGAGCGCACGCATCAGCTACGAGTATCTGAAGAATCTGTCCTGATCCCGGTTCGCGGAAGCTCAGCGCTGCGGGACCGAAACCGTGATGTTGCGAAATTTCAAGCCGCCGGTGTGGTCGCCTTGAATGTAGAAGGGGCCGGGCTCCCCTTCGTTGGCATCCAGCGCGCCACCGGTGATGCCTTCGATTTCCTGATGGTCAATGGCGGTGACTCCATTGTGAACCACGGTTACAATGCGGCCCACCAGCGTGACGTCGAATGTTTCCCATTGGCCTGGTGTTCGCGGCAGCTCCGGTTTGGGTGCGATGCGCCCGTAGATCGATCCGATGCGGCGCTCCGGCGGATTTTCGCTAAGCGGTTCGTATTCGATCTGGACTTCATACCGGCCACGCAGGTAGAAGCCGCTGTTGCCATTTTCGGGGCAATTCACTTCGTAATGCACCTTGAAATCATCGAACGTTCGCTTCGATTTCAAGTTCGCGCCATGATCCAGATTTACTAGCAGCCCATCCTGCACGGTCCAGTGGCTGTGGGCCGGGTTTCCTATCGGTTCCCAGCCGTCGAGGTTCTTGCCGTTAAACAACGGCTCGGGATTGGTCCACGCTTTGGGGGCGTTGCGCTTCAGCTCCGGCGAGCGGACTCCCGTCAATTCGATGCTCGTGTTGCCGCGCTTCTGAACCCCGGTGAGCTTGCCGCCGCTGGCGTCGAGCTCCCAGGTGAGCGTCGGAGAAAAAGTGAGGGTCAAATGCGAACCATTCACCTTGAAAGTTTTCACTTCGTAGACGTTGCCGCCGGTGGGCTGGTACCACACGTCCAATTTGCCGTCTTTCTCGTGCACGCCCAGCCAAGCGGCGCGGGTGCCACCGGGCGTTGTGATATTGAAATCCCACCGTCCGACGAACGGCGTGCCTTCCCGCTGAGCAAAGGCTGGAATCAGGAGCGCGCAAACAATAACTAGACCTGCTGGAGATCTTTGCATACTGGCAGTTTATTACAGGCGCGGGGATGCCTGGAGCCGGGATGCGATTCGGAGTGGAAGGAACAACAAATGGCCAGGCCGCAGCTGAAGTTCGGCGGCCTGGCCACATTGGTTGAAAAAGACATCGTGGTCTGTTCTCTAACAGTTAGTGAGTACTGGCTACGTCCACGGTGACCCGCGATGTCTCCTTTGCTTCAAATTGCCGATTCCGAACCACCTTCGGCGTTGCGAATGTGAAAGACTTGCCGATCAATCCGGCGTCGAACGTCTTCACTACATAGGCGCCGTTGATCTGCTTGAGAGTAAGCTGGCCTCGCTGGGACTGATTCTCGTTCACGAACGGTCCGGTGAAAATGGAGGCAATCTGCCGGGTGCCTTCCCGGAGGTGAACGATCGGGGACGCAGCGCCCCGCTCAATCACGATGGTATATTGGCCGGGTGACAAGACGGCCTCCCCCCAATATGCTTCGACAGGCAGGTTGAAGGTAGCCTTATACATCTCTGCTTTGACCTGCGAGGCTCCCAGGGTGAGGGCGCCGGCTAACAGGACAAGGGCAAATGCGCGATTCCGTTGAAAATTCATGGTCAATCTCCTTTTCTTGGCTCCAGAATGAACTCTTTCGCTGATTGATTCGTCCTACCAGATATACGGAGCGTGCCCGAGTTGGGGCCGTCAGCAGGAGATCAATTCTTGGTTATGACGCACGACGAAGATTCAAAAGACGTTGTCTGAGAACGTCATTTTCTTGCTCATGCTATGAACGCATCACAAACCAGTTCTCTGGCCCAGATGGCGCAGCGGTTCCGTTTCGGCGCTTTCGATCTCGACTTGCAGGAAGGTGAATTACGCAAGCACGGGATCAGAATCAAGCTGCAGCAGAAGCCGCTTCAGATACTGGGGATGCTCGTCCGAACGCCGGGCGCTTTCGTGACGCGAACGCAACTGGCGCAGCACTTGTGGCCCGGATTGCACGTGCGTTTCGATGGGAGCTTGAATACCGCGGTCAATTCCTTGCGGCAGGCGCTCGGAGACTCGCCGCGGAATCCCCGTTTTATCGAAACGAGGCCGGGCCGGGGATATCGCTTTATCGCGCCTGTTGTGCCGGTGGACGAACCAGCCAACCAGCTGGACCCGCAGAGTGAGTGGACGGAGAACCAGCTCGCGAAGAAACACGCCAATTTTGCGGCGTACCAGGACTATCTCAAGGGCCGCTCATTCTGTAACAAGATGAGTGAAGAAGATGTGCGGAAAAGCATTGCATATTTCGAAGCCGCGCTCGCGCAGGCTCCGCAATACGCGCTGGCCCACGCGGGTCTCGCGGACGCCCATAACTTGTTCGCGTATTTTGGCACCATCCCGCCGCAACAAGCGCGTGCTCTCTCGATGGAGTTCACCGCGAAAGCCCTGGCTATCGATCCGGAGCTCGCGGAGGCGCACACTTCTCTGGCCGGTATAGAGTTCCTCTACGACTGGGATTGGAACGGCGCCCAGAAGCAATTCTTGAAAGCGCTCGAGCTGAACCCCAACTACGCTGCCGCCCATCAACGATACGCCGATCTTCTCTCGGCGGCCGGAAAGATGGAAGAAGCGATGGAACAAATGCGATTCGCGCAACAGCTCGAACCTCTTGCGCCTGTCCTCGACATGCAGATGGCGTGGACGTGCTACGTGTCGCGGGATTTCAAGCGAGCCGAGGAAGAGTCGTGGAAGGCTCTGGCCATGGAGCCTCGCTTCGCCGCGGCGCAACAGACGCTCGGCCTGGCATACGAACAGATGAGCATGTACGAGGAAGCGCTCGTGGAGCTTGAGAACGCCCGCTCCTGTTCGGATAACCACCCGGCCACGGTGGCGGCTCTCGGTCATGCGCTTGCATCGGCGGGGAAGAGAGACGAAGCCGCTGAAATGTTGCGCCAACTCGAACACATATCGCAACGGAGGTATGTTTCCGGATATTGGCGCAGCATCTTATATTGCGGGCTGGGCGCGGAAGAGCTTGCCCTGGAATGGCTCGACAACGCTTTTCAGGAGCGTGACGTTTGGTTGATCTGGCTGAAGGTCGAGCCCCGGTTGGACCGCCTGCGGCACACCGCGCGTTTTGAGCAACTGCTGCAACAGATTGGTTTGGGTTAAAAAGTGGATTATCTGCGCTACCCTAAACCCTGAGCATCCGTCCAAACGCCATCAGGAGACAACCATGAAAACGCTTTTTCTGAGTCTTGCTCTCAGCGCCGTCGCCTTGCACGCGCAAGATCCTCGCGAAGGCATGTGGCAAGGTTTTGGCGGTGAGTGGCTCCACGTTTCCCGGCAACTCATCGCACTCGCCGAGGCCATTCCGGCCGGGAAGTTTTCCTGGCGCCCGGCCGAAGGCGTGCGCTCCGTGAGCGAAGTCTACATGCACATCGCGCTCACCAACTTCGAGCTGCTGAGTGTCACCGGCAAGCCGATGCCCACCGAGATCAAGTCGGACGACATGGAGAAGACCGTGACCGCGAAGGCTGACGTCATCGCCTGGTTGAAGCGCTCGCTCGACGCCGTCAAAATCGCTCACGCCGCCGTCAAACCAGCCGACCTCGCGCGCAAAGTCAAGGTCGACAACCGCGACGCCACTGTCGATAGCGTGTACCTCCGCATCATGATCCACGCCAACGAGCACATGGGCCAATTAGTCGCCTACGCCCGCATGAACGGCATCGTCCCGCCCTGGTCGAAGACGGCGAAGGAGTAACCCTACCTCGACGCCCGCTCCGCCGCCTCGACCCCGTTCGCCAGCGCCACTGTAGCCCACGCCGTCCCTGCTGCCGAAATCCACTGGTCGTGATCGTACGGAAATCCACTCTGGAAGTATGGCTGGAACTTGACCGCGCGGCTCTTCACGTGCCATGACCCATCCGGCCGCTGCGATTTGAGCAGATACGCCACTCCCCGCTGGTACGCAGCATCCCGCGGACGCAGTGCACTGGATTCCTGCAACGCGTAGAGTGCTGCTCCGGTCGAATATGCATCGCTCTCCAGATACCGATTCCCCGCCCAGCCACCATCCGCCCGTTGCAACTCCACGAGCCCGCGCGCCTCCTCCTCCACCTTTTCCTCGCCCACTCCGGCCCACTTCAAGCCCCGCAACAGCATCGTGCGATCATCCGTCGTCTTCGGCTTCGATTCCAACAAATAGTCGCGCGCCCGCGCCATGCGTTTGTCGAACTCAGCCTTGAGACCCGCGGGTCCATAGAGCTGCATCACGCGAATCCCCAGCGCAGCACGCGCAATACAGCCTTCCGAAATGGGCGACCGCGCAAGGCCGCCATAGCACCAGGAGCCTTCCGGGGTCTGCTCCAGCGCCACGTTCACGATCATCGCGTCCGTTGTCGCATCGGCAGGATACCCCGCCGCCGCGAGGCCCAGAAGGGAGTACATCAGCGTGTCTGAAGCGCCTGGCGGATCCACCCTTTGCAGCAGCCCTTCCTGGAACGCCATCCACTGGGTCTTCACGACTTTCAGTTGTTCTTCCGCCGCCGCATCGTCCACGTGCACGCCCACCGTTCGTGCCGCCTTCACCGCCATAGCCGTGAAATTCTGGTGATGGCAACTCACGCAGCCGCTCTCTTTGAAGAACGCCGTCGTCGAGCCCTGTAACAAGGCCACGCTCTTTCCGATAGCCGTCTTCGCGTCCGCTGCTGGAGACGTTTCTATGCCCGCCGTTTCCGCGCTCTGCGCCGTCTCCCCTCCCGCCTTCTGCAACAATCCGATCACTTCCGGATTGCCGAACTTGTTCGCCCAATCGAGCGCGGTCTCGCCCACGTTGCTCTTCGCCTTGACGTCGGCACCTTTTTCCAGCAGCAACCGCACCACATCTGGATTCTGGGTCTCGGAGGAAACCGCCAGCATCAGCGGTGTCATGTCGCGGATATCCTTCGCATTCACCTGCGCACCCGCGTCGATCAGGGTCCTCAACAATTCCGGCGTGCCGTACGGCGCGGCATACATCAGCGGTGTCAGATGATTCAGCCCGATGGGCCCCTTTCGGACCTTGAGCGCGTCCGTCGTGGCGGCGTTGACATTGGCGCCCTTGGCTAGCAGCAACTTCACCATCGCCAGGTTTCCTGCACTCGCCGCAAATTGGATTGGCGTGTCACCATGGCCTGTCGCTGCATTCACATCCACGCCCTTCTCGATAAACAGCCGCGCCATATCGAGATCGTTCGCGATCGCGGCGGCCAGCAACGGCGTAAACCGGCCTTCGCCGGATGCTTTGTTCTGCTGCGGCATCCCTTCGGTGCTGCCCTCCGCTGGTGCCGCTGTTTCGCCGCCCTTTATCGCGGCGCCCTTGGCCATCAAAAAACGGACGACTTCGATCGACCCCGCGCTGGATGCCGCAATCAGCAACGGCGTCATGCCCTGCTTTGACCGCGCATTCACGTTCGCGCCGGCATCCACCAGCAATCGAACTTTATCGATATTGGCAGCGCACCACATCGACGCCGTCGCATCGAATGCGTTCTTTACTTTCGCATCCGCGCCCGCGGCCAGCAGCATCTTCATCGCGTCCAGGCTGCCCACCGCCGCCGAGTACATCAGCGGCGTGGAGCCGTGCCGGTCCTTGATGTTGACATCGGACGCGCTTCCGATCAGAACCTTCAGCTTGGCCAGATCGTTGGTGCGAATTGCCTGATAGTAATCGTCACTCGAGTTTCCGGCGGCCAACGTTGCCGCCGCCAGCGCAAACAGCGCGGCAGTTCGTATCCACATAGGCACCCCCTCCTTGTGTGGGTTCGAACTATCCTAACTGAAAAATACTAGAGGAGAAAGGGGAAAACTGCAGGAGCATGAGCCGCTCCTGCGGTCTGGTTTGGGGAAAAACTTACCGCGCTGCCATCAAGGCCCGCAGCCGCCGGGCACGCTCCGGTGCGCGCAATTGCCGCAACGCTTTGGCTTCTATCTGCCGGATGCGCTCGCGCGTGACATCGAACTCCTGGCCGATCTCTTCGAGCGTGTGCTCGCGTTCGCAGCCGATGCCGAACCGCAGCCGGATGACTTTCTCTTCTTTCGGCGAAAGAGTCTTCAGAATGCCCGCCGTTTCGTCGCGGACGTTGCCCTCGATTACCGCGTCCACCGGTGACCCCACCCAGCGGTCTTCGATCAGATCGCCCAGAGCCGATTCGCCATCGCGGCCCACCGGGGTTTCCAGCGATACTGGATCGCGCGAAATCGTCTTCAGTTTTTGTACTTTCTCGACCGGAATGTCCATACGCCTCCCGATCTCATCATTCGTTGGTGTGCGGCCCAATTCCTTCTCCAGTTCGCGCGACGCCCGCAGAAACTTGTTCATACTCTCGTTCATATGTACCGGAATGCGGATAGTCCGCGACTGGTCGGCAATCGCGCGCGTGATCGCCTGGCGAATCCACCACGTAGCGTAGGTCGAAAACTTGTACCCTCGCCGGTACTCGAACTTATCGGCTGCGCGCATCAGGCCGATGTTCCCTTCCTGGATCAAATCCAACAGGTGCAGCCCGCGGTTCACGTACTTCTTCGCCACCGAAACTACCAGGCGCAGGTTGGCTTCCACTAGGTCCTTCTTGGCCCGTTCGGCTTCCTGTTCACCGTGCCGGATAACGTTCAGCGTGTGCTTGAGGTCCGCCACCGGCGCTCCCGCCATGGCCTCACGCTTGCGGATCTCCCGCTTGAGTTCGCGCGCCCGGCTTTGCGCCGTCACACCCGCGCGAGATTCCAGCTTTTGGTATTCCCGCTCCAGATGCGTTAGTTCCTCAACCGCCCGTTCGATTTCCTTGGCGAATTCCTTCCACTTGCCCAGCAGGAACGGGATACGGCGAATCGCCAGCGACGTTTCCACCTTCGCCCGGTTCAGCTTCGAGCACAACCGCCGGCGCACGCGTTTGTTGCTCAGCGCCGTCGCTTCCAGTTTTTCGTCCACCTGCTGCAACTTCTTGTGCAGAACGATCACGTCCGCGAATAGCTGCTTCAGTTGGTTGCGCCGCTGCGTATCGGCCAGCGTGCCCTCTTCCAGATCACCGAGGTCCACCAGGTTGTCCAGCTCCTCGGTTCCCTTTCTCAACTGCTCCGCCAGTTCGACGACCACTAGTTGCACCAGCGCGGACCGGCTGATCGCCTTCTGCATGCGCAGCTTGCCGCGCTCCATCCGCCGTGCCAGGTCAACTTCCCCCTCGCGGGTCAGCAGCGGCACTGCGCCCATTTCGCGCAGGTACACCCGTACCGGATCGTCGGTGTAAATTGATTCTTCGACAACCGGTTGCGGGTGTAGAAAGTCCTCCTGAGCAGCTTCCGGATCGAAGAACTTCGCTTCTTCGTCGAAGTTGATGCCCAGGGGGCTATCGTTTAGAAAATGATCGTCAAAATGGTCCACTCGGACTCACCTCCCCCGCAGCGAAGCAACATTCGCAAATGTGTTTTTCTGTGGGGTACAAAATTGAAAGTTCGACTGCCTACCGTCCAACCCAACGACAATCGTGCGGAGCCACCCAGGCTTCACCTGGTTTGTTGATGATAACACGTAACCGTTCAGAAGTTAAGTCCCATAGTTAAAGATGTTTTAGAAGCGGTTTGGTTACAAAGAATTACACCGCACCACTAGTAAGTAGTGTTACCTAGTTGACTCAAGATCCCTTGTGCCGCATTAAGTTTTTCAGTTCATTGAAAAATGCTTCTTCGTCCTGAAAATCGCGATAAACGGACGCAAACCGGACATAAGCGATCTTGTCCAATTCCCGCAAACCGTCCATGAGGATTTCCCCAATTTCCGTCGTCGGAATCTCTCGGTCGGGCGAATCGATCACCCTCGACTCCACGTGGTTTACCAGTTCGGAAAGCCGCGCCATACTAATCGGCCTTTTCTCACAAGCCTTTAGAAGCCCGGCCAGAACTTTTTGGCGGTCAAATTTCTCGCGGCGCCCGTCTTTCTTGATCACCATATAAGGAACTTCGTCGATGCGCTCATAAGTCGTGAACCTTCTTTCACATGCGAGACACTGCCGCCGCCGGCGGATGGCATCGCCCTCCTTGCTTTCCCGCGAATCCACAACCTTGTCGTGCAAGTGACCGCAAAAAGGGCAGTTCACGCCGTCACCTCCCGTTCCAGCTCGCGCAATTTGCCCCAACTTAACCCCTCATGCAGCGCCAGCGCGAGGCCAAACGGCACCACCGTCACAAACGAGACCAGCCAGATGAGAACCGCCATGCTGGTTGCCAATTCGACCGGCAGCCCAAGTATCTTCGTAAGCACTAGAACAGAAACCACTTGTACGCCGCCACCGATTCCAGGGATTTGCACAACCGCGCCGAACGATGCAAACCCAAGAAAAACCAAGACATCCGACACCGTGAACTGGATTTCGGCGCCGTAAGCCCTGGTAACGCAATAATAACAGAAGGCAATTAGCACCCACTCCAGCACCGAGTACGCCACCAGAAGCACGATTGAGGTGGCGCTTCGCATGGATTCGGCGCCCTGCACGAGCGCTGTCAGGAAGCGGCCGGCCCGCTCCAGGTGATGCTCGGAGAGGAATCCCAGGGCGTCCATCAGCCGCTGGCGCATCGGCTCGGAATAGTGGCGGATCATGACGAGGGCGACCAGGCAGGCCGCGCTGACGCAATACACTACCCATCCCCCGACTCCCAGGATCCAGGAAAGTACCGGGCCGGCGTTGGCAAGGTGCCGGACCCGGCTGAGGGCGAAACCGAAAATAGCCAGGGCGATCAACAGATCGTAGATTCGCTCTAAGACCCAGGCGGCGATTTGCGAGGAAAACGGCAACCGTTCCTGGACCGAAATCAAGTACGGCCGCACAAACTCGCCGGGCCGTCCCAGCAGCGTGACGGCCGTGAACCCGATGAGCGTCGCCGAAAGCAGCTTCCATCTGTTGGGGTGGGGTTGCAGAGGTTTCAGCAGCACGGCCCAGCGCAGGACCCGTCCGTAGTAAGCGGCCAGCGCCAGGGCCACTGCGGCCATCAGCCAAACCCAGTCGAGCCGGGTCAGTGTGGCAACGAAGAGCGACCAGTGAAAGCCCTGCTTCCGCAGCTCGGAGCGCAGCAGGACGACGGCGACAAGGAGCAGAATCGCCCCCAGTACGAGCCATTTCCACCTGTTCGGTTTGATGAGGCCGCCTTTCCCGAGGGTTTTCAGGTTCCTGCCCCGGAATAGAAAAATGAACCTAACATCATAAAACCTCGTAACTTGTACTGGAAGCCGGAAAATTCCCAGACGGGGTTCGGAATTCCGGCTCAGGTCCGCCACCGTGTAGGGAGAGCAAACGAGGTAAACTATGGCAACCGCCGCCATGACCGCTACATATCCGGCGACCGGCGCCTCTTGGCCGAGGAAGGCGGGGCGTAGCGTGTTCACCGCGGGCGGTGGCTGGAAGCCGACCTCCCACATATTGGATCAGGACTGCACTCTCATTCAAAGGTGCCTGAGCGGTGATGCCACCGGTTGGGAGGAACTGGTGCGGCTTCATACGCGGCGGGTGTACGCCCTATGTTACCGGTTTACGGGGCGCGAAGCCGAGGCGCAGGATCTGACGCAGGAGGTCTTTCTGCGAGTGTTCCGGACCTTGGGGAGCTACCGCTCGGCGGAGGGATCATTTGTCACCTGGCTAACGCGGCTGGGCCGAAACCTCCTGATTGATAACTATCGCCGTACGAAGCAGGACCGCGTCACCGATCCGATTGAAGATCAGCTCCCGATGCTCGAGCACAAGGAATACGCCGGGCAAGTCTCGGTTCAGCCGGATCGTGTGCTGGCGGGCCGCGAGGCCAGCGAGGTGTTGCAGGCGGCGCTCGGCAAATTGTCGCCGGAATTGCGGGAAACGGTAGTTTTGCGGGATTTGCAGGAACTAGAGTATCGTGAGATCGCCGACGTGTTGAAGATTCCGGAAGGCACGGTGAAATCGCGATTGAACCGCGGCCGGGCGGAACTGGCACGGCTGCTGCAAAGGCAAAGGGCGGCGTTATGACGTGCGCACAATTTGAAATCGCCCTATGCGATTACCTGGACGGAACGCTGGCGGCGGCCGCCAAGGCCGAGTTTGACCAGCATCTGGCCGCGTGCGCCGCCTGCGCCGAATTGGCGCGGGACGCCGGGGCAGCACTGAGCTTTATAGAGCGGGTGGCCGACGTGGAGCCGCCGCCAGAGCTGGTGACGAGGCTGTTCGCGATCGCGCAATTGCCCGAGGCGAAGACACGGGTGCGGAGCGGCATCCGCGGCTGGTTCCAGCGCCTCGTTCAGCCCATGCTGCAACCCCGCCTGGTGATGGGGTTGTCGCTGACGATTTTGTTTTTTGGAATGATGGCCCGCTGCGCAGGCATTCCGGGCCGCCGTTTGAGCCCGGCCGATCTGGATCCGGCGCGTGTTTGGGCGGGCGTTGAGGACAAGGTGCAGCGCGGCTGGGAGCGCTCGGTGAAGTTTTACGAGAATCTGCGGTTCGTATACCAGATTCAGACCCGGCTGCGCGAGTGGCGCGAGCAGCAAGAGCAGGATGCCGCGACGGCGCCGGCGGAAACGACCGACGAGCGGCGGTTGCCGGTACACAATACGCAGGCGGAACCAGATCCGGGTCAACCGGGCAAGGGATCAGAACCAAAGAAATAGGGGAAATAGGGGATTTGTTATGAACTGTCACAATCATCCAGAAACTCCGGCCGTGGCCTTCTGCCGCACGTGCGGCAAACCGCTTTGCGAAGCGTGCAAGCGCACCGCGCAGGGCAGCGTATTCTGCGAAGAGCACGAACCACCGGTGACGGCGAACGCGCCGGGGCCGCCTCCGGTCCCGCCGGTCTACGCGACGCCGGTCGCCGACCCCAATGTTTCCCCCGGCTTGGCTTTCACGCTGGGCCTGATCGTTCCGGGCGTAGGGGCGATCTACAACGGGCAGTATGCCAAGGGTCTGGTGCATGCGATTATTTTCGGTCTGCTGGTAAGCATTCTCAGCTCCGGCTCGGCGGGTGGCCTAGAGCCGCTGTTCGGCGTTCTGGTCGCCGTCTGGGTGTTCTACATGGCGATCGAAGCGTATCAGACCGCGCTCAAGCGGCGCGCTGGCCAGCCGGTGGATGAGTTTTCGAGCCTCGTTGATCTGCATACGCAGGGTGGGCGATTTCCGATGGGCGCGGTACTGCTGATCGTGGTGGGCGTTCTGCTGCTGCTCAACACGACCGACATCATCCCGCTCGAACATGTGTTGCGCTACTGGCCGGTGCTGCTGATCGTGCTCGGCGTTTATCTGCTGTATTCGCGGGTGGCGGGAGCCCATGCGCAGTCTGGCGCGAATCCTCATGAGGAGGTGCAACATGATCACCGGTAATGATCTGGTTCGCGCGGTGCGGGGGCCCATTATCCTGATCACCATCGGGACACTGTTTGCGCTCGACCACTTCACACCGTATGGTTTTCAGCAAACCTGGCCTGTGATTCTGATCGTGGTGGGCTTGCTGACGTTGATCGGCCGCGCCACGCGGAGAGGTCCGACGACGGGAGGCGCTGCATGAGACCGCGCCGGTCGATTACGGGACCGCTGATCCTGATCCTGATCGGCGGGGCCTTCCTCATGCACAACCTTTGGCAGGATTTGCCGCTGTTTCAGTTGATCGCGCAGTATTGGCCCTTCCTGCTGATTGCCTGGGGCGTGCTGCGGCTGCTCGAGGTCTTCTTTGACGCGATGCGCTCTGCCCCACTGCCTTCGGGTGGTTTGTCGGGCGGCGAGGTGGCGCTGATCATCCTGCTCTGCATCATCGGAACCGGCATGTACGCGGCGGACCGGCACGGCATTCACCTGGCTCCTTTCGGAACCACGAGCCTGGAAATGTTTGGCGAGGAGTACGATTATCGCCACACCAACGTCAAGCCGGTGACGGGCACGGTGCACGTGGTGTTCGAGAATCTGCGCGGCAATGTGCGCGTCAACGGGACTGACGGCCAAGAGGTCAAGGTGGAAGAGCACAAGATGGTGCGCGCGTTCAACAAAGCGGATGCCGACCAGGCCGATAACCAGTCGCCCATCGAGATCGTGGCGGATGGGGACCGCATCGTAGTCCGGACGAACCAGGAAAAAGTGACGCATGCGCGGCGAATCTCATGTGACCTGGAAGTGAGCGTGCCACGAACGGCCGCGATTGAAGGGCGGGGCAGCAATGGTGACTACGACGTGACGGATGTGGCAGGCAGCGTGGATATCGCGAGTGGCAACGCCGGCGTCCGGCTCACGAATATTGGCGGCAGCGCCAAGGTGGACTTGCAACATAGCGATGTCGTGCGCGCGGTGGACGTAAAGGGCGACGTGGATATTGAAGGACGCGGGTCGGACCTGGAGCTGGAGAACGTGGCGGGCCAGGTGACGGTGAACGGCTCATACTCCGGCACGTTGCAGTTCAAGAATCTGGCCAAACCGCTGCATCTGGAGTCGCGCAACACGGACCTGCAAGTGGAGAAGGTGCAGGGCACGCTTACGATGGACCTGGGCGAGCTGAATGCGACGAATTTAATTGGGCCGGTGCGGGTGGTGACGAAATCGCACGACATTCACATCGAGGATTTCACGCAATCGATGGAGCTCGAGACCGAACGCGGCGACATCGATCTAAAGCCTGGGAAACTGCCGCTGGCGAAGATCGACGCGCGCAGCCGTTCGGGCAATATCGAGCTGGAACTGCCGGATTCGGCCAAGTTCGAAATCCGAGCTACCACCTCACGCGGTGAGGCGCAGAACGAGTACGGCGCGCCACTTGAGAGCGCGACCGAAGGCGAGGGCGGCACGGTCAAGGGAAAAGTGGGCAACGGGCCGGTGATCACGATCACGACGGACCGGGGCGCGGTGACGGTGAAGAAGAGCTGAGGAAGGGGGCTTGACGGGACGCGCCCATTAGAAGCTAAATGCGCTGCCTCCACGCTTGCGGGTTCCGGCGGCCATGTAGAACGGCCAGTACAACTATTTCAGCTTCGTTCATTACGAAATAGACGCAGTACGGAAACCGCCGCACCAGAGCGCGGCGCGCGCTCCTGTGGAGTATCGGAAAGGCTTCTGGGTTCCTAAGTACCGATCGGAAGCAGTCGTCGAGCACTGTTAGGAGCTCGTCTCCGAGCCCGTTTCGTTGTCCTTCGTACCAGGCATATGCCCGCGCGATGGCGTTTTCGGCCGCCGGATTAATCCGGAGCGTCCGGATCATCAGCGACCCGTGATGCGTCTTCGGACATCGGGCCAAGCGGCGCCGCGATTTGGTTCCCGCTCGATGGCATCGAGCCGGCGATCAATTTCCTGCCGGTGTTCGTCACTGAGCGGCAAGGAGTCCGGTTCGCTGACGAACGTGGCCCAGACGTCTTCGAGAAGCTTGAGACGGTCGCTCTGGCTCAGTTCCCGAAGGTCATCCTGCGTGGGGTACTGCATACTCAAAGGATAACAGTCACATTTCCATTGTGACCACGACGGTCAGGCCACCCACATTTATTTTCCGGCTCGTGCTGTTCGCGCCGGCACTTTATAGCCCGAGGTGGCGGCCTTCTTCATCGCCTCGATGCCTTCGGCGGTGGTCATGAGCGGAGTGGTCTTGACGCTGCGGCAGGCGCCGCCCGCGGCGGCGGCAAGCGAGAACGCGGCGGCCTCGATATTCGTGGGCATTTCGACGATGGCGACGAGATCGTAGTCGCCGAAGGCGAACCAGGCGTGGGCGATTTTCCCTCCCAATTTTTCGACGACCGGCCGGACTTCGCCGATGCGGTCGTGGGGGTTGGCGATCATGGTGGTCCACGCATCCGGCGTGTAAGCCACCTGGAGCAGATAGTTGTTGGCCATGGGGTCCCCTTTCTTGGTCTGCCGATGATAATCCTCTAATTTGCCGAGCGCAAGCACAACATGCGCGCTACACTCTTAGAACCTTATGGGAAGCTCCGAGGCAGCCGCTCACCAGGCCATCGAGTCGCGGGATCGCCCTGCCGCTGAATCCGCGGCCTCGTGGCGAAGTGCGCCGGGGCTCGCGCTGGGCGTGCTGTTCGCCGTCAACCTGCTGAATTTCTATGACCGGCAGGCGCTCGGGCCGCTCCTCGAGCCCATCCGGAAGGAATTTCACCTCACCGATACGCAGCTTGGCTTGCTCGGGACGATCTTCACGATCCTTTATGCGATTGTAGGCGTGCCATTCGGTCGGCTTACGGATTCCCGGAGCCGCAAGAGACTGCTCGCGGCCGGCATGATGGTGTGGAGCGCGTTGACGGCGGCTTCGGGACTTGCGGTGAGCTACGGGATGCTGCTGGTCACGCGGCTGGGCGTGGGCGTCGGCGAGGCGGTGTGCGCGCCGGTGGGAACGAGCTGGATCGGCGACCTGTTTCCGGTGAACCAGCGATCACGTGCGCTGGCGTTCTTTATGCTGGCGGTGCCGCTGGGCACGGGGCTGAGTTACATCGTGTGCGGGCCGGTGGCGCAGGCGTTCGGCTGGCGCGCGGCGCTGTGGATAGCGGCGGCGCCGGTGGTGGTGCTGGCTCCCTTGTTGCTACTGCTCAAAGAGCCGAGGCGCGGGGCATCGGAATCGCATTTATCGGCGGGGCAGCACAAAGCGGCGTGGTCTGTGGTGAAGATTCCCACGCTGTGGTGGATCATCGCATCGGGCGCCCTGATCAATTTCAATCTGTATGCGCTGGGGACGTTTCTGCCGGCGTTCTTGACGCGGGTACATGGTCTGAGTGTGGCGCGGTCGGGCTTGTGGCTCGGAGTGGGGCACATGCTGGCGGGGCTTTTCGCGGCGACCATGGGCGGCGTCATGGGGGATTGGGCCATCCGCCGGCGGAAGAACGGGCGGATGCTGGCGGCCTCGTGTGCGGCTTTGGCTGCGGCGCCGCTGGCGTTGTGGGCTGTGATGCAGCCGGCCGGGTCATGGATCGCCGCGATTGTCCTGATGTGCGCGGCCTACGGCCTGCTGAACACGTATTACGGAATGGTTTACTCGTCCATTCATGACATTGTGGCTCCCGCTCACCGCGGTACGGCCATGTCGGTCTACTTCATGGCCATGTATCTGTGTGGGGCGTCTTTCGGACCGGTGATTACGGGCCGTTTGAGCGATGTGATGGCGCGGCGGGCGGCGGCGATGGCCGGTTCGAGCGTTATTACGGAGGCGGCGCGGGCGGTGGGTTTGCAGCAGGCCATGTTCGTGATCCCAGCGCTCTCGCTGGGCCTCGCACTGGTGCTATTTGTCGGGTCCCGTACCGTGGCGCGGGATATGGCGGCTCGGGACCGGCGATTGCTGGTGGACACAAAAACAGCGAGTTAGTGGCATCTGGCTAGTAACCAAGCAGACCCTCTCCTACGCCTTGTGAACATATATGAGACGGCGACTCATGTCGGCGGTGAAGTCCGCCTGGCTGATTCTTGCAGTGTCTGCGATGGCGCAGAACCCGGCGCCGAAGCTCGACCGGGTGATCGGCGAGGTCACGACGATTGATGCGGGCGCGAAGAAGATCAGCGTGAAATCGGACGCGGGCGCCACGGTCACCGCGACGGTGGATGAAAAGACGCTTTATTTGCGCGTTCCTCCGGGCGAGAAAGATCTGAAGAAAGCGGCGCGCATCGCGCTCGAGAACGTTGCCGTGGGCGACCGCGCGTTCGTGCGCGGGCACTTTTCGGAAGACCAGAAATCAATTGCGGCCGTGGCGGTCATCATTATGACCAAAGCGGAACTGGCGCAGAAACAGGAACACGACCGCGACGAGTGGAAGCGGCGGAGTGTGGCGGGGCCGGTTACCGCTTTGAATCCGGACACCAAAGAAATCACCATCACCACGCGCAGCCGCGAGGGCGCAAAGACTGTGGTGGTCGAGGTGGGGGATCACACGGATTTCCGGCGGTATGCGCCGGAATCGGTGCGATTCAGTGATGCCAAGCCGGGCTCGTTTGCGGAGCTGAAGGCAGGGGATCAACTGCGCGTGCTGGGCGAGAAGAACGAAGACGGGACGCGCATCAAGGCGGAAGCGATTGTCTCGGGGTCATTCCGCAATATCGCGGGAGTGATCAAGTCGATTGATGTGGAGGCGAAGGAGATTACGCTCACGGATCTCGTGGCCCATAAGCCGGTCACAATTCGCATTACCGAGGACAGCGCCATGCGCCGCTTGCCGCCACAACTCGCCACCATGCTGGCGCGGCGGGTGCAGGGCACGGCTGCTCAAGCAGCGGCACAAGCAGCAGGAGGAGGGGCGCGCCCGGCGAACGTAGCAGAGGGTGTGCCGGGGCCTCCCCGTGCCGAGGGCCCCAAGCCAGGCGCGGGTGGCCCGCCAGCGGAGCAGGGGCAGGGCGGGGGCGGCGGAATGCGCCGCGGAACTATGGACTTTCAGGACATGCTGGAGCGTCTTCCGCCGCTGAAGGTCGAGGACCTGAAAGCCGGAGACGCCATCATGCTCTCGGGGAGCAGTGGGGCGGATCCCGCGCACGTTACGGCGATCAATCTTCTGGCAGGTGTCGAGCCGCTGCTGACGGCGGCGCCGCAAGGCGGGCAGCAGATTTTCGGAAGCTGGAATTTCGACATCGGGCCGCAGGAATAATTCATGAAGATTTTCAGGAAGTTTGCCGGCAGTCTCATTTTGCTTACTCTGGTTTGGGCTGGCTGCGCTTGGGCGCAGACGACGACCGGCGGTGTGCAGGGCCAGGTGACGGATGAATCGGGCGCCGTCATTCCCGGGGCGGCGGTGAGAGTGACCAACAGCGCGGGCGTGGCGAAAATTGCGACGGCCGGGGCCGATGGTTCGTTCCGGGTGGTTGGCCTCGCGCCGGGGCAATATACGGTTCGGGTCACCGCCGGCGGCATGGCGGCGTACGAAAACACGGCCGTGCAAGTCAGGGTGGGGACTCCGGCCACGCTGAATGTCTCTCTGAGCGTATCGATGGAGAAGCAAGAAGTCACCGTGCAGGATCAGGCGGGGGCGCAAGTGAGCACGGAGCCATCGAACAACGCGGGCCAGTTAACGCTGCAAGGCGCGGACCTGGATGCCCTGTCCGACGATCCTGACGATTTGCAGTCGGATTTGGAGGCGCTGGCGGGTCCTTCGGCGGGTCCCAACGGCGGGCAGATTTATATCGACGGGTTCTCTGACGGCCGGCTGCCGCCCAAGGAATCGATCCGCGAGATCCGCATCAATCAGAATCCCTTCTCCGCCGAATTCGACCACCTAGGCTATGGGCGCATCGAGATCTTCACCAAGCCGGGATCAGACAAATTCCATGGCACGGCCTTCTTCAACTACACCGACGACGTGTTCGACGCGCGCAATCCGTTCGCCGAGAACAAAGCGCCGTTTGAGATGCGCACCTTCGGCGGCAATTTCGGCGGGCCACTCGGCAAGAAGGCATCGTTCTTTCTGGACTTCGAGCGGCGTTTGATTGACGATAACGCGGTCATCGACGCTACGGTTTTGGGGCCTACTCTGAACATCACTCCGTTCTCCCAGGCCGTGCAAACTCCCCAGGAGCGCACCACGATCAGCCCGCGGCTCGACTACCAGCTCAGCACAAACAACACGCTGACGGCGCGTTACACCTTCTTGCGATCGGGCCAGGATGACTCCGGCATTGGCCAGTTTACCCTCCCGCAGCTTGGATATAAGTACGTGACGACGCAGCAGACCGCGCAGCTGACGGAGACCGCCGTCATTAACGGCCACATCATCAATGAAACGCGATTCCAGTTCATTCGCGCGGGCATGGATGAACTGGGCAATAGCGCGATCCCCACGATCAACGTGGCGCAGGCGTTTGTGGGCGGGGGCGAGCAGGTGGGCCATTCCTACGACATTACAAAGTCATACGAGTTACAGAACTTCACTTCGATTCCGCATGGATCACACGCGTTCAAGTTCGGTTTCCGGGTGCGGGCCTACGACATCTACGATGTTTCGCCGCAGAATTTTGGAGGGACGTTCACGTTCACCGGCGGTCTCGCGCCCGTGTTGAATACCGACAACCAGGCCATTGCCGGGCAGATGGAGCAGATCAGCTCCATTGAACGCTATCAGCGCACGCTGATGCTTGAGGGGTTGAACTTTTCGCCGGACCTCATTCGCCAGTTGGGTGGCGGGCCCAGCCAGTTTACGATTGCTACAGGGCAACCGGAAACGAGCGTGGTGCAAGCCGACGTCAGCCTGTACGCGCAGGACGATTGGCGCATCAAGCAGAATCTGACGCTCAGCCTCGGTTTGCGTTATGAAAATCAGACCAATATTAAAAACTGGGATGATGTCGCGCCACGGTTGGGTATAGCGTGGGCACCCGGCGCCAAAGCGAACCGGCCGGGCAAGACGGTAATCCGTGGCGGCTTCGGCATTTTCTACGACCGGTTCCTCCAGACCTCGGTTTTGCAAGCCGATCGGTTCAACGGAATCACCCAACAGCAATACATCGTCGACAATCCCAACTTTGCGTGTGACACCTGCACTACCAGCTATAATCCGCTGATTCCGCCTCTCAGCCAGCTCGGCGCCAATGCGACCACGCAAGCGGTTTACACCATGGATCCCACGTTGCACGCGCCGTACACGATGCAGACGGCCATCGGTGTGGAGCGCCAGCTTCCCAAAAACACCACGATGGCGGTCACCTACACCAGCTCCCGGGCACGGCATCTGCTGCTGATGAGAGACATCAACGCACCGCTACCAGGCACTTACAACGAAGCTAGTCCGGGTAGCGGTCTCCGGCCGTATGGCGATGTGGGAGACGTCTATCAATTCGAGTCGGTAGGCGTGCTGAACCAGAATCAGATGATCGTCAACTTGACCAGCCGGATGAACCGCAGTTTCACGCTGTTCACGTTTTACATGCTGAATTTCGCCAAGAGCGACACAGACGGCGTTTCGACCTACGCCGCCAATCCATACGATCTGGCCCAAGATTATGGGCGAGCCGCCATCGACGTGCGAAACCGCTTCGTGCTGGGGGGCTCCTTCGTGACCAAGCTGAATCTCCGCTTAAGCCCATTCATCATGGCGCATTCCGGCGCACCGTTCAACATTACGACCGGGGCCGACGATGTCGGCGACGGCCTGTTCAATGCCCGGCCGGCATTCGCCACCGGCCCTGGCCCCGGTGTCGTGTCCAATTCCTATGGGAATTTCATCTTGAATCCGACGCCGGGCGAGACCATCATTCCGCGCAATTACGGCAACGGTGCGTCGTATTTCACGGTGAATCTGCGGCTTAGCCGGACCTTTGGATTCGGTCCGCACCGCGAGGCCTCGGCGAACAACAATTCCGGAGGCGGCGGTGGAGGCGGCCGGGGGCCAGGCGGCGGTGGGCCGGGCGGCGGAGGTGGCATGCGGATGGGCGGGGGCGGGGGTCGCGGCATGCTTGGCGATGCCACCACCGATCAGCGCTTCAACCTGGTGCTATCGATTTCCGCGCGCAATCTGCTCAACTCGACCAACGGCGGGCCTTATACCGGGAATCTGACGTCGCCCATCTTCGGCCAAGCCAACCAACTGGCCACCAGCTTTGGCCCGGCGTCAGCAGCCGGCAACCGGCGCCTGGAATTGCAAGTACGGTTTATGTTTTGAGGGTCGGGCCGGCCGCTACCACTGTTTGCCGCGGCCCCAATATTCTTCGAACAGACCCTTCATGGCGGCGCCCATGCCTTCGTGATCGAACACAAGCGACGTCCAGCTCGGCCGTGTGATGACCGGATCGAGCAGCGCGATCAGCCCGCGGCGGCTGTCAAACAGCGCCAGTTTCATGGGCAACGACGCGGCCTCGCGCACTTCGACACCGGCGGCTGAATATTCTCCTAGCCGCTGCCGGTGCCCGTCATCGAGCGACGCCGACTCGATCAGCAGCCGGCAAGCCACACCACCCTCGCGCACCTGCCGGACGAGCTTTTCGTCCAGCGGATCGACCGCGTAGGGCGGCCGCGAGAACTCCAGATACTCGCTTTGCACTTCCGACAGCATCTTGCGGTACTCGGCCGCCGTTTGCGCCGGCTCGGTCACAATGCGCAGATAATCCAGCGTGCCCCGGCCGCCCTGGCCCTCCGAATACAGCGCCTTCAAATCATCCATCAGTCCGGATGCCGCGCGGCTTTGGTCGGTGAGCTCGTGCTCCATCAACTGGCGGCGCCGCGACAGGTAGCTAGGGATGGCCAAGTTGGGCTCGACCGCGGAGAAGAGCTTGGTTTTCTCCTGCACCACCTGCGCGAACCCCTTTTCCACCAGGCTGTCGAGGACCTCGTAGATTTTCTGACGGGGAACATGAGCCCGCGCCGCCAGCTCCAGGGCCTTGAAGCGGGGATGCCCCAAAAGGACCAGATAAGATCTGGATTCGTAGGCGTTTAGCCCCAGGTGCTGCAAGCGGCGCCAGAACCGTTGAAACTCAACCTCCACAAAAGCATCAGCCATTGGAATCCTTAAACAATACCAACAAGATGGAGAAGTTCACAAACATTGTAAACAGAGGACAAAGGCGGGGCGCTCGAGCTGACGAAGGTCCTAATGCGGTTAGGTAGTACGTGAAATACAACCATCGATATCAGGTGAAAACCTTCGCAGTTCTAGGGGTTACGAGCATTGACTTAGTACTGGGTGGACTCTACAATTGAGCCAGTGTACGAACGTGATGAGCGCCACAATCACACCAGGAGAGGATTGCGCCGCGGCCGAAACGAGCCCTTCTAAACCAATCCGAATCCTGCTGGCGGACGATCATCCGATCTTTCGGGATGGCCTGAAGCAGTTGCTCGGGCTGGAGAAGGATTTCGAGGTCGTCGGCGAAACGGGCCACGGAGACGATGTGATCCCGGCAGTGGAAAAGTACCGTCCCGACATCCTGCTTCTCGATCTGAAGATGCCCGGCACGCACGGGCTGGCGGTCTTACAGAAAATGCAGGCCGCCGGGTCGGAAACCAAGGTCATTGTGTTGACCGCCTCCGAAGACAAGAACGAGTTCGTCCAGGCCATGAAATTGGGCACCTCGGGGATTGTGCTGAAACAGTCGGCCACGGAACTGCTGCTGAAGAGCATTCGCAAAGTCTATCAGGGCGAGATCTGGCTGGACTCGCACACCACCGCGGCGGTAATCCGTCAGTTCGCCTCGGGTGAAGAAGTGCTCTTGGGAGCCACCAACGGCCGCTCGCGGGAGCGCCTGCCTTTGAGCCAGCGGGAACGCGAGATCGTGACGCTGGTGGCGCAGGGCTTCAAGAACAAGGAAATGGCCGAGAAGATGTTCATCAGCGAGCAGACGGTGAAGAACCATCTGCACAACATCTTCGACAAGCTGGGAGTTTCCGACCGCCTGGAACTGGCCCTCTACGCCATTCACCGAAAACTGCACCTCTCGTAAGAAATCCGGCAGATCGTGCACCGCGGCGCTTCGCCTTGCATTAAACCGAAGAGCGGCCCCGCCGCGAATTCATGGCACCTGAAGATGACTCCCGCGATCCACGGGTCTACCTAGCCGCCGAACGCACGTTCCTAGCCTGGATCCGCACCGGTCTGGCGCTCATGGGATTCGGGTTCGTGGTCGCGCGATTCGGTCTTTTTCTGCGGGAGCTCGCGGTCGCTGAAGGTGGCTCGCCTGTTGCGGCCTCGGGCTTCTCGCTGCCCCTGGGTACCGCGCTTGTGTTGTTCGGCGTGGTGGTGAACATCTTCGCCGCAGTCGGGCACGTCCGGTTCGTCCGCATACTGAACCAAGGGGGGCAGGCGGTGGGCCAGCCGTCAAAGCTGGCGCTAGTCGTTGCGCTTGTATTGGCCGCGGCTGGCGTGGCGATGGCCGCTTACCTGACGAGCGGAAGTACTGCGAACGCGGGTCTGACCACAATCAAAAAGGAGGAACTCGTTGGCATGAAATCAGGCGATGGAATTGTCAGCAAACCAAGCAAATATTCGGTCCCGGAGACGCTGGACCGGCTGGAAGCGACTTTGCGCGCCAAGGGGATTACCATCTTCGCGAGGGTCGATCACAGCGGTGAGGCCGAGAAGGCGGGCTTGAAAATGCCTGCCACGCAACTGCTGATATTCGGGAACCCGAAGGGGGGCACGCCCGCGATGCTGGCCGCGCCCACATCGGCCATCGACCTGCCGCTGAAGGCGCTTGCGTGGCAGGACGGTGACGGCAAAGTCTGGCTCAGTTACAACGATGTGGAGTATCTCAAACGGCGGTTCGGTCTGACTGATTATGCGGTGAAGGGCATTGCCGGGGCCGGCGCTTTGATCGAGCAGGCCGCGTATTGATCAGCTACGCGCTCGCTCCGCCTTCCTTCGATCCGTACTCTTTCAGTTTGTTGTGAAGCGTCTTCAGGCTGATTCCCAGTATTTCGGCGGCGCGGGTCTTGTTGTTCTTGGTGTGTTCGAGAGTGCGCAGAATCAAGCCCTTCTCGGCCTCTTCCACCGTGGTCCCGACAGCGAAGTGGACGTGATCGCTGTCCGGGGCGGTCGAATCTGTTGTGATCGGCGCGGTGGTTGAGGTTGCGCTGCGGATCTGAAACAGGGCCGGCAGGTGCTTCATCTCGATTGTGCCCTCACCAGCCAGAATCACGGCGCGCTCGAGCACGTTCCGTAACTCGCGCACGTTCCCCGGCCAGTTATGCCGCAGCAAAGCTTCCTGTACCCCGGCGGAAACGTCGCTCACCCTGCAACTGTGCTTGCGGTTCAGCTCATCGATCAGGAACTCGGAAAGCGGGACCATATCTTCTCTACGCTCACGCAGCGGCGGCAAGTGGATGTGGAACACATTCAGGCGGTAGTAGAGGTCCTCGCGCAGGAAGCCGCCGCGCACGGCTTCTTCGGGAATCTTGTTGGTCGCCGCCACCACGCGCACGTCGACCTCGAATTCCGCTTTGCCGCCCAAACGCCGGACCTTGGAATCTTCCAGGATGCGCAGCAGCTTAGCCTGCGTGAGCGCGGGCATCTCGCCGATCTCATCGAGCAGCAGCGTGCCGCCCTGCGCCAGCTCGAAGCATCCCGCGCGCCGTTCCGAAGCCCCCGTAAACGCGCCCTTTTCGTGGCCGAACAGCTCGCTCTCGATCAGCGTTTCCGGCAGCGCGGCGCAGTTGATGGCAAAGAACGGTCCCTGGCGGCGCGGGCTCAGTGCGTGCAGCGTCCGCGCGACTAGTTCTTTTCCCGTTCCGCTTTCCCCGGAAATGAGCACGCAGGCGTTGGTCGGGCCGGCTTGCTGCAACAGCACGAATATTTCCTGCATGCGCGGCGCCTTGCCCACCATCTCGCCCAGCGCGCCCTTGTAAAGCAGTTGCCGCTCGAGCGCCCGGTTGGTGGTGCGCAGGCTGTTGTGTGCCGCGGCGCGCCGCAGGAGCACCTGCAACACGTTGGATTGCACCGGCTTCTCCAGAAACCAGAATGCACCCAGCTCGTGCACCGTGCGCACGCCGGTCTCGATGTTGCCGAACGCGGTCAGTACGATGGCCGGCGGCGCGTCCCCGGCCTCGTGCAACTTTTCGAGAAACTCGTAGCCGTCCATGCCGGGCATGTGCAAGTCGGTCACAATGACGTCAGGAGAAAAACTGGCCACCTTCTCCAGAGCCTCGGCGCCTTCGGAAGCGGTGTCCGCCGCCATGCCCCATGCGTTCACCATGCCGGCCAGTCCGGTCCGCTGGCTGACCTCGTCATCTACGATCAGGACTCGGATGAGCTTGTCCACTGGCTTCATTGTATCCTCCATCCGCCTCAATAGCGGCACGCCGCGAACGGCGGTGCGTCATAATGGAAGGAGATCGGCTGGTAACCGCGTCGTGCCTGGCCCCGTATTTCAAGCAGCCTTATGATTGAAGCTCTTATTCGTCGCGCGCGCCGGCGTTACATCGGGAACGAGCTTCTGGCGCAAGGCGTTTATGCAGTGAGCGCCGGGATGGCAGGTGTCATTCTGCTGCTGATTGCAGGCACGCAGATTCTGGACTGGCCCTTCCTGGTGGCGATCACGGCGGTCACCCTTGCGCTCGGCGTCTACCGCACTCTGCGCCGCATCCCTTCTTCCTACGCCATCGCGCAGCTTGTGGACCGGCGCCTTTCCCTGGCGGATGTGCTGTCGACGGCGCTGTTCTTCTCTTCCGCAGCAGCGAAGGGGTCGGAATCAATGCGCGCCGGGCAGCGCGCGCAGGCCGAGCGCGCGGCCGGGCAGGTCGAGCTTGCCCGTGCCGTGCCGTTCTCCATGCCACGCGCTGTTTATGCCCTCGCGGTGCTGGGCTTAGTTGCGTCTGGCTTATTCGCTCTGCGCTATGGCTTCACGCGCACGCTCGATTTCCGCACGTCATTAGCCCGCATCGTGATGGATAATTTCAGCGGCCCGGTTCAACAAGAGGCCGCGGTGCACAAGGGCTCGCGCGAGTTCCGTCCCGACGCTCCGAAGCCCATCGGGTTCACGCTGCCGGACGGCGAACAAAGTCCGCGGCCGCTCGATCCCGCGCCGGATTCGGCTCTCGACACCGTGGGCGTGCCGGACGCGGTGAACGATCCGCTGCATCCGAACCAGAACCAGGGCAAAGTCAGATCTGAGTCATCGGGTTCAGAGAAAGCAGAAGGCGACCAGGGCGATTCGGAAACCTCCGAGGGCGCCGATTCCGCTTCGGCCGAAAGCCAGCCCGATGGCCTGCAGGGCGCGGCGAATGGCAAGCAGACCGACGATCCCCATACCGGCAAGCCAGAAAGCTCCAACCCCGATGCCAATTCCAACCTGATGGCGAAGCTGCGCGACGCCATGTCCAATCTGCTTTCGAAGATGCACCAGCAGAGTGGGGGGGGATCGCAGCGCCAGTCAAACACCGGCCAGAATGCTCAGAAGCCTGGCACGCAGCGCGCGGGGCAGCGCCAGAACGGAGCCGCCGGCGAAGGGCAGCAGCAGAACGGCGGGCAGGAATCCGCTGACGCCGAGGGCCGGCAGGCCAGCGTCGAGGGTAAAAACGGCCAGAACTCGCAGGCCCAGGGGGCCGGTCACAGCAACGACCAGCAGGGCGCCAACCAGCCCGGCAGCGGCATCGGGCGGCAGGACGGGAACAAGGACACCAAGCTTGCCGAGCAGGCCGCCGCCATGGGCAAGATCAGCGAGATTATCGGAAAGCGTTCGGCCAATGTGACCGGTGAGATCACCGTGGAAGTGCCATCGAGCCAGCAGCGCCTGCAAACTCCCTACTCGCAGTCCAACGCCACGCACGCCGATACGGGCGGCGAAATCAGCCGCGACGAAGTACCGGAGATTCTCCAGCAATACGTGCAGCAGTATTTCGAGCAGATACGCAAGCAGCCCAGCCGCAAGCCCGAGCCCACGGTACGCAGCAAAGCGCAATCGCCGGCCTCCAAAACGCCGCCTTCGATGTAATTCCGCTAACGAATTTCCTCGGTAGTGCGTCTCTTTCCAAAAGGTATGCAGATTTGGCGAGACCTCGTATTCGGCGTCCGCGCTTTCCGGCGCACGCCGGGATTCACTGTCGTCACCGTCCTCACACTTGCATTAGGAATCGGCGCAACCACGGCCATCTTCAGCGTGGTTCAGGCGGTGCTGCTGCGGCCGCTGTCTTATCGCGATCCGGAGCGGCGGTTGCTGTTTGGGATCGGGAAATACGGGCGAAGGGCGTGTCCAAGCTGTTCGATACTTACCAGGATTTCGAAAATTACCAGCGGAATAGCCGAAGCTTCGATCGGATTGCGGCGGCGACGTGGGCTACGGGACCTCAAGTCGTGAGCGGACGGGGACCGGCGCGGAACATCCTGGCTATGCCGGTGAGCCTCGGGTTCTTTCCTTTGCTTGGTGTTTCGCCCGCACTGGGCCGCACCTTCGTGAACGACGATTTAAAGCTTGGATGCGCGGTCGTCGTAGCTCATCGTTTCTGGCAGGAGGCTCTGGGCGGGGACGCGAAAATTGTAAGAGAGACTCTGCGGTTGAATGATCAGGCATGCAGCGTCGTGGGTGTGATGCCGGCCGGATTTGCCTTCTATCCTGAGGCAGCCTCCATGTGGACCTTAGTGCTATATTCCATAAATAAACTAACGTATATTACGGCTTGAAATCGCATCCGCGGCGTGGCATCCTTATTCGTAAGGTGTTCTGTCATGCCAAGATCAAGCCCCTTTGCGATCACTCTTTCCTCTGCCGAGGAGGTAGAGCTGCGCAGACGAGCGGCAAAATA
>Ga0326728_10006174_pt1 | contig 32581 bp, 28 predicted proteins | sample MB3enrmetagenome_FD_207602 | JGI IMG/M metagenome (GOLD analysis project Ga0326728, IMG submission 207602) | Lab enriched peat soil microbial communities from McLean, Ithaca, NY, United States - MB31MN | ecosystem: Environmental > Terrestrial > Soil > Wetlands > Peat | place: USA: New York... | reverse complement strand
CGAGATTTCACCGAATGCTATTCCATTCCAAGGACCTGGATACTCAATGAAGCGGCTTCATCTAATCGCGACCCTTGCATCTGCAGCAACGCTCTGCATGTCTTGCGCCGCCTCCGCGCAACCGACGCGCGCCGACGCCGAAAAAGATCCCGTTCTCGCCGCCATGCTTACTGAGCTCGACCGCAGCATGAACCATTTGCAATTGCAGGGCTTCGCCAAGCCCTTCTTCATCCAGTACCGCATCGAAGAAGTGGACAACTTCGAAACCAAAGCCGAGTTTGGTTCGAGCGAGGGCTCCGAACATGCGCTTCAGCGCGTGGCGCGCGTCACGGTGCGTGTCGGCGACTATAAAACCGACAGCTCCGGCGGACGCGGCGACGGTTCCATCGAACTTGTCGCGCTCGACAACGATCTCATCGCGCTTCGCGCATCGCTATGGATGGCAACCGACCAGGCCTACAAGAGCGCTCTCTCCGCCTACGCGCAAAAGCAGGCGGCACTGAAGCAGGTGCAAACTCCGCCGCAGGCCGATGACTTCAGCCATGAAAAGCCCGTCGTCTCGCTCGCCCAACCGGTCGCGCTGCACTTCGACGAAGATGAATGGGCTCAGCGCGTGGCGCGCATGAGCGGCCTCTACCGCACCGACGCAACTGTGAGCGCAACCCGGCGCGACGTCGAATACTCGACCGCCAGTTTTCACGCCCGTTCCACCACCACATGGCTCGTCACCAGCGAGGGAACCATCGTCCGCAAATCCGCGGCCGAGTATCAGGAGGCATTTGCCGTAGGCACGCAAGCCGTCGACGGCATGCGCCTCGAACGCTCATTTGCTTCGGCGGGCCCTTCGCTCGCAGATCTTGACTCCGAGGCGGTCGCCAACAAGCACGCAGTGGAAGAGATCGCCTCGCTCGCCGATCTGCGCAAAGCCCCGCTCGTTGAAGAGGAGTATCACGGCCCGCTGCTGATGAGCGCCGATGCCGCAACCGACACACTGCACAGCCTGCTCGCCGCCGCGGTCACAGCCACGCGGCCGGCCCTGGGTACTGAAGCGCGCACCAACGGCGCATTTGCGTCCAGCTATCACGCGCGCGTGCTGCCCGATTTCATGAGTGTGGTTGACGACCCCGGCCTCAAAACCTTCGAGGGCAAGGGCCTCCTGGGCGCTTACTCGGTCGACGACGAAGGCGTTCCCGCGCAGGCCGTGAAGCTGGTCGATGCCGGCCGTCTCGAAAATTACCTCATCGGCCGCGAGCCCGTGCGCGACTTCCCGAAATCCAACGGCCACGGCCGCGCCGGAATCACCGGAGCCGCGCGTCCCATGATCGGCGTCCTCAAGATCACCGCGAAAAATGGCCTATCCGATGACGAACTCAATCGAAAACTGCTCGATATGGCCAAGGATCGCGGCCTTCCTAGCGTCTATTTTGTGCAGACCTTGGGCGGCGCAGGCAGGCCGCGCCTGCTCTATCGTGTAACCCCTGACGGCAAACGCGAGTTGGTGCGCGGCGCCGATCTCGCCGACATCGACGACCGTGCCCTCCGCTCCAGCATCGAGGCCGCGGGAGAAGATCTGTGGATCGCCAATTCCTTTGGCGACCCGCCCGTCACGGTTCTGGCCCCCGCGCTGCTCTTTGACGATGCCACCGTCCGCCGCGCCAACGAGAAAAACGAGAAGCTGCCGTTTTACCCCCCGCCGGAATAGTGTTCTGCCTTAGAGGTTCTTTGAATAGGTGGTCTGTCATCCCGAGCTACGTTTTGCGCGTCTCCCGCGTCAAACGCAGCCGAAGGACCCGCTGAACGGGATTTCGATTTCTGCAAATGAATTCGAACTCCGAAGGCCCCTACTCCCTTGGTGCCTATGTCCTTGCCTTCTTCCACGCCCCCACAATCGCTCCCATCAGCACCATGCCCAGCAGCCAGAACCCGGTATTGACGGCAAACAGCGCGTAGCTGCGCACCTCAAAGACCTCTCCGACGGCGATCGTGGGCAGCACCAATCCTAGCCACAGCATCGCGGCCACCTTCATGGCGCGTAGCGCCGTCAGCGTGCCGGTCAGTTGCGTCACGCAGGAGATCGCGGTGGCAATCAAGGCCTCTGAAAGCAGCGCCGTACCGTATTGCAGAGCTGGATTCGCTCCCTGGCCCACCAGCCACGCATGGTCGTGCCCGATGCCTTTCAGCCAGGCCTCAAGGAACAATGAGTACCAGGCAGCTTCAAAAAGAAAACATGCCACCGCGGCAATTACGATGGCCAGATAGTTTTGCCGCACTCGCGGCGATGCGATCGGCATTTCGCCCTCCCCCGTTCAAGTCCTGTGTACCGGCGCTGCGCCCGAAACGGTCATTGGGAGATTTGTCGGCGCACGGGAGCGGGTTTTGCGGGATTGTAGAGCATCTTCCGCGACCTTGTCGAAGAGTTTTATCCTTGAGCGCAAGGAATACGATGAAACCGGGAAGCCGGCAAAACACGATTGGCGGAGCCGCCCTCCAGCTTTGGTACGCCTGGCCCGCCGATCTCTCAGAAGCAGGCGCTGAAGCAGCCTGCGCCGTCCTCCTCAGCAGGGAGGAAAGAGAGCGTGCCGCCCGCTTCCGCTTCGACCGCCATCGCCGCGAATACCTGGCCTCGCATGCTCTGGCGCGCAACGCGCTATCGCACGCCCATCCCTTGCCGCCGCATGCATGGTCCTATTCCGTCAATGCATATGGCAAGCCGACGCCCATTCCGGAGTGCGGTCTGCGCTTCAATCAGTCGAACAGCGTGGAGCTCGCCGTTTGCCTCGTCGCAAGTCCCGCCACGCCGTCAGGAGCAGGAACCGGAGCCGAAGCCGGCCCCGAAGTCGGTGTCGACGTGGAGGCTTTCCAACGCGCCGAAGAGCTCGTTCCGCTCGCGCCCAAGGTCTTTTCTCTCGCAGAACAGGAGCAACTCAACGCCTTGCCCGCCGCCGAGCGTCCTCATCGCGCGCTATCGCTATGGACCCTCAAAGAGGCATACATCAAGGCGCGCGGCATGGGGCTTGCGCTTCCTCTACGCGGCATCTCTTTCCTGTTTGGCGAACGGCAGGGAATCCGTCTCGAAGTTGGACCAGGCGTCGGCGACGACCCCTCCCGCTGGCGTTTTTGCCTCCTTGACCACAGACAACACCGCATCGCGCTGGCGGTTGAAACGGCCACCTCCGGCACCTTCGAAGTCCCCAACCTCGCAATCCCCGTTCTTGAGATTTTTGCTGCGCGCCCACCCTTCGCCGCGCCCACGCGCCTGACCTCCGGCCCCGAAACCTGGTTTCCCCTCCTCGCGGCCGCATCTGGGTCCCACCCAGTGGGATAGTCCGCAACCCGCCCGGCCCCGTCGCGCCTACAGCAGAACCAGAATTGCTCCACTCGACGGCACGCCCTCTGCGTGTCTTCTTGGTCAAGTAAAGGCCACGTTCCAGACTCTTCACTCGGGCACGTGAATTCTAGTTTTGCTCTGATTCGTCAACTTTCACGCACCCCGGCGGCCCATTTCCGCATCAAAACATACGGCCTCACTGGCACGAGCGATGATTCCGTTGCTCGGCAATAGTCCCTGGTCCCTACGTCTCTAAATCCCTGATTGTTTAACCCCTGGTCCATGTTTGGCGAAGTAAAATCTGAACGAAGGAGAACGTCCCTATGGCATACGAATTACCACCGCTTCCCTACGACTACAGCGCGCTCGAACCCTTCATCGACACCGAGACGATGAAGCTCCACCACGACAAGCACCATCAGACCTACATCACCAACGTGAATGCCGCCCTGGCCAACCACCCAGCGCTCGCCGCCAAGTCGGTCGACGACCTGATCAGCGACTTGGCTGCTGTCCCCGAAGACATCCGCGGCGCCGTCCGCAACAACGGCGGAGGCCACTCCAACCACACCATGTTCTGGAACATCATGGGCAAGGCCAACTCTTCCGGCATCGGCGGTAGCCCCACAGGCGACATCGCCAAACAGATCTCAGCCGACTTCGGCGACTTCGAGGCCTTCAAGAAGACTTTCAACGAGACCACGGCCAAGCAGTTTGGCTCTGGCTGGGGCTGGCTGGTCTTCACCGGCGGCAAGCTCAAGGTCATGACCACCCCCAACCAGGACTCGCCGCTGTCGCAAGGGATCTATCCCATCCTCGGCAACGACGTCTGGGAGCACGCGTACTACCTCAAGTACCAGAACCGCCGCGCCGACTACCTCGCAGCCTGGTGGAACGTGGTGAATTGGGCCGAAGTCAACAAGCGCTTCGCCAAAGCCAAAGGATAAAGAACAGCTTCTAGCTTCTAGCTCCTAGCCTTTAGCTTCTAGCTGTTTTGTGCTGAGTTGACGTTGCTGATCTTTGCACCATGAGCCAGCAGCTAGAAGCTAGAGGCTGTCTTCCCCCTGAGGTTCAACCAAACATGGCCACCATGCAAATGAGCGTGCGCCCCGAGGATCTTTCCCAGGTCCCCAGGGGCACAGAGCGCATTCCCGATCCCTGCGTTCTTGTCATCTTCGGCGCTTCGGGCGACCTTACCAAGCGCAAGCTTCTGCCTGCGCTCTTTCATCTCTTTCAGGCCAACCTTTTGCCCCGCCAGTTTGCCATTGTCGGAGTGGCGCGCCGCCCGCTGGGCGATGAGTTTGCTGCCGACATGCATCAGGGGATCGTCGAGTTTGGCGGCGCGGAAGCTACCGATCCACGGCTCGACGAGTTTGCAAAACACATCGGCTACTGCGCGCTCAACTTCGACGATCCGGCAAGCTACGCGGGGCTCAAGGCAAAGCTGGAAGGTATCGACGCGCAGCAAGGGACGAACGGCAACCGGCTCTTCTATCTCGCCACGGCGCCGGAGTTCTTTGCCGGCATCGTGGAAAACCTGGGCGCGCAGGGAATGGCGCAGATGACGCCGCATGGGAAAAACCATGTCGGAGTGGTGATCGAAAAACCCTTTGGCCACGACCTCGACTCGGCCCGCGAACTCAACCGGCAGGTCAACTCCGTTTTCCAGGAGAGGCAGGTCTTCCGCATCGACCACTACCTCGGCAAAGAGACCGTCCAAAACCTGCTGGTTTTCCGTTTCGCCAACGGCATCTTCGAGCCCATCTGGAAACGCAACTACATCGACCACGTGCAGATTACTGTGGCGGAAACGCTCGGCGTCGAAGGCCGCGGGCCGTTTTACGAGAAGGCCGGCGCCCTGCGCGACGTAGTGCAGAACCACATGATGGAGCTGCTGGCGCTCGTCGCGCTCGAGCCACCGTCCAACTTCGAGGCCGAAAGCGTGCGCCGCGAGAAGCTCAAGGTCTGGCAGGCGATTCCGCCGATTCCGATCCTGAACGCCGTCCGCGGCCAATACGGGCCGGGCATTGTGGCTGGCCAGCACGTGGTGGGCTACCGCGACGAAGACCGCGTCAACCCCGAGTCCGGCACCGAAACCTACGCCGCCCTCCGCCTCGAAATCGAAAACTGGCGCTGGGCCGGCGTACCCTTCTATCTCCGCGCCGGCAAGCGCATGAAGAAGCGCGCCACCGAGATCGGCATCCAGTTTAAGCAGCCGCCTCTGTTGATCTTCAACCGCATGGGCTCGGCCGGCCCCTGCAGCGAGATTCAGCCCAACCTGCTCACCATCCGCATCCAGCCCGACGAGGGCATCGCCCTGCGCTTCGGCGCCAAGGTGCCCACCAGTCCTGAGATGGCCGTCTGCCCCGTGAACATGGACTTCGACTACGAAGCCGCTTTCGGCAAATCCAGCGCCAATGGCTACGAGCGCCTGCTGCTCGACGCCATGCTCGGCGAGCAGACCCTCTTCTCGCATCGCGACGGCGTCGAAACCAATTGGGCGCTCTATACCCCGATCCTGGACGCCTGGAAAAGCAAGACACCAGAGGTGTTTCCAAATTACTTTGCCGGCTCCTGGGGTCCGGAGTGCGCCGACCACCTGCTCGAAAAAGACGGCCACGCCTGGCGCAACGAGCTGGGCCGCAAGACGTGAAAACAGGGACGTAGCGGCTAGGGGCTAGAAAAACTTGTTCTCATTTGCACGCTCTAAGCCGATGCGGCGCGCCGGGCCTTTCCCGTAATTCGCTCGATCTGAATGCAGATCACCGCCGTGCGGCTGCCATTTTCGTTCTGCTCCAAATGTTTTTCAAACCTCTCGTCCTGCTCCGCGCCCTGCCCGCAGAAACGCTCGGTCAGCAGCTTCAAAGCACGGCGCTTTTCGTCTGGGTCAGTAACCAGCGCCGCGCGGCCAAAGACGATGGCGCATTCATAAAGCGTCGAAAACAAAGACGGTACCACCGTGGCGCTGGCCACCGCGCAGTAGGAGATCCTTTCTTCGTGCGCAATGTTCTCCAGTTTGTGCCCCTCGAGTGCGCAGTGAACATAGAGCGCATCGCCAACCAGCACGTGGTTGAGTGGCACGGCATAAGGCCATCCGTCTTCACCGGCGGTAGCCAGTACGCCATGATCCGCGCGCGCCAGAATCTCGCGAGCCTCCGCTTCGGTTAGCGCCCTCTCGCGCCTGCACACTTCTCGAAACGCCATTTTCTCAACCCTTCATGACCACAAAGCAGGTGAAAGTTCATCGGACGAAATGTGATTTGCTCGTTCCCGAGCCAACTCCGCTAGCTCCGCTGACTTGTTGACTCGCTAACTCGCTGGGCTGCTAACTTGCAGGTTTACCCATCCCTTTGTCCATCGCGTTGTTGGCCAGCCGGTCCGCTTCTTTGTTCCCGCCTCTCAGCGTGTGCCGCATCTCAAAGCCCTCCAGCCTGAGCACGTACCTTTGTGCTTCCTCCCAAAGCGGCCGCAAACCGGGGTTTTTCACCTTGTACTCCCCCTTCATCTGCCGCACCATCAACTCGGAATCCGAAACCACCCGCAGCCGATTCACCCCATGCGCCAGCGCCCACTCCAGCACCGCCAGCAACCCCTTGTACTCGGCGTAGTTATTGGTCTGGCGGCCTAAATATTCACTCAGCCGCGCCACCACCGCCTCCGCGGGGTCTTCAATCACCGCTCCATAACCGGCCGGCCCTGGATTCCCCCTCGACCCGCCGTCGCAATGCGCCGTGAACCACCCTCCAACCGTTTCGTGCCCCGCTGCATCCTTCTCAAACAAATTTCCACTCATCGCCCTCCCAGTTTACCCGCCACCCACCCAATCCGCCCCTTCCAGTCCCTGCGTCCCTAGTCCCTAGTCCCTGTCTTTCCCGGTTGACCAAACCCATCATTCTGCGTCCATTTCTATACGTGCAGGCTTTATCTTCCGGGAGCGGAGCCAATGGAAGCAGACGCGATCGGTTTTCCCCTCGCCTCGGTTCACGCGACGGGAGTTTTGGCTCGGCCAACTGGGCGAAGGGTACAATCTTTCCCAGGTATGGCTGTGGCGAAGGCAATGGGCGGGGCAAGCCGGCAGAGCGCGGGCGAGGCGAGCCGGAATCAGGGGCGTGTGCAAGCCCGTGCCCACGAGGCGGAACTGATTCGCGAGGCGCAGGCAGGGTCCCGCGCTGCATTTGACGCCCTCGTGCGTCAGTATGAGCACCAGGTTCTGCGGCTGGCCCTGCACCTCACCGGCTCAGAGCACGATGCCGAAGACATTTACCAGGATGCTTTCCTCAAAGCCTACCGGTACATCGGCAACTTCCGCTTCGAGTGCTCGTTTTATACGTGGATCTACCGCATCGTAACGAACCTCTGCCTCGACCAGCTGCGCCGGCGCAAGACCCGCCGCGAAGACCACGCAGTAGTGCTTGACCGGACAGGAGACGAGATCGATGTGCTCGCATCCATCTCCGATACCCGGTCGTTTTCCAATCCCGCCCGCGAGCTGGACCGCAAGCTGCTCGGCGAGAAAATTCAAGACGCGCTCGGCAAGCTCACGCCGCGCGAGCGCATGGTCTTCGAGCTCAAGCACTACCAGGGACTGCGCCTGCGCACGATCGGCGAGATGTTGAACACTACGGAAGAGACCGCCAAGAACACCCTCTTCCGCGCCACCAAGAAATTGAGGTTGCAACTGGCGGAGTTGAGATAGGGACGAGCTATTAGCTATTAGTTTTTAGCTGCTAGCTATTTTCGGAGAGATGGAAGCAGGGCTCGGCCATGGAGCGCAACGAGCCGTAATAAAAAACGATAAGCTCGAACCTCGAACGATGAGCTAAGAGCTAATGGCTAAAAGCTAATAGCTGTTTTCTTGAGGCAGGAAGGACGTAGACATGAATTGCGAACTTGCACACGAACGGATCGTAACGGCGGCGTACGGGGAGCTCGCTGACGAGCAGATGCACGAGCTCGAGCGGCATGTGACCGGCTGCGGGGAGTGCGAGAAAGAGCGGGAGCAGGTGCTGGCGGTCAAAGTGCTCGCCGATGCGCATCCTGTCGTGGAGCCGGACCCAAATCTCGTCACCCGCGCCCGCCTGCGCCTCGACGAAGCGCTCGACACGTTGCCGCCCAAGCGCTGGTATGAGCAGTTGGGCCAGCGCATCTTGAACAACCTTGCGAGCCTGCAGGCCGCGCCCGCAGCGGCGCTGCTCCTGCTGGTCGCCGGAGCCGGAGCGGGTGTTCTGGGCGGCTATGAGTATGCGCAGAGCCGTGCGGCGCATGAGGCAGCGGCACAAGCCGCTGCGGCCACGCCGGCCAAAATCATATCTGCCGCGGCGTTGCCCGAATTGGCCAACTTAGCCGGCATCTCCGGCATCGTGCGCCATCCCAACTCCGAAATTGTCGATGTCAGCTATAACCAGCTCGTTCCTCGTCAGATCGAGGGCTCGCTCGACGACCCGGTCATCCGCCAGTTGCTCATGCTGGCCAGCCAGGATGCGGCCTCGCCGGGCGTGCGCGACGACTCCGTAGCGCTGCTCGCCGCCGAGTGCCGCGCCGGCCACAGTTGCCAGCCCTCGGGCATCCGCGATGCCCTCATGGTCGCGCTGCGTTACGACAAAAGCGCCAAGGTGCGTGAGAAGGCGCTCGAGGGTCTTGAACCATACGTGGCTCAGGACGTGCGCGTGCGCGACTCCGTTCTTGAAGCAGTGCTCAATGACAGCGATCCGGCCATCCGGACCGCGGCCATCAATTTGTTGGAGCCCGTCGAGGCCGATACCAGCGTCCGGCAGGTGCTCTATTCGGTCTCCAACTCGGACGACAATCCGCAAATCCGGAATGTTTCCCGGCAGGTCTTAAGCCGGGTACCGGAGATTCAGTAAGTTCGCATGACTTTTCGGCAGCTGCGCCGTCTTAAAGAGCGCAGACCGGACAAAAAACAACCGGGAGAAAAACCATTATGAAGCCCTTTTTGAGGCCGTACCGTAGTTTTCAGTTGAATCTTGGTTTTGCCGCATTAGCCGCTGTGTCAGCCTTTCTGTTCGTCGCGCCGCCCGCAGCCCATGCGCAGGCGCAGGAACTGACGCCAATCTTTTCAAATCCCAGCCCCTTCGCGGCCCACGCCGCCGCCGCGGGTTATCTCGGCGTCGATGTCGCCGATGTCGATGCCGACAAAGCTCAGGCACTCAAGCTCAAAGAAGTACGTGGTGCTCTCATCACGCTCATCGATCACGACGCGCCCGCCGGCCAAGTCGGGCTCAAAGTCAATGACGTGGTGCTGGCGCTCAACGGCCAAACTGTCGAGGGCGCTGAGCAGTTGCGGCGTATGCTCCGCGAAATTCCGCCCGGCCGCCAGATCAGCCTCGAAATCAGCCGCGACGGCAACACCCAAACCCTGGCCGTGCAACTGGCCGATCGCAAGGTCATGGAGCACGACGTTTGGGACAAGATCGGCATCGATGCCGGCAGCATTTCACCCGTTCCGCCGTTGCCGGCAATGGGCATGATGGCCGGCGGTGATGCGCCCGTGCCGCCCGGCGGTCTTCACATGTCCATCTTCACCGGCAGCCTCAACGTGGGAGCGCTGGTTGAGCCGCTCACCTCGCAGATGGCCGAGTACATGGGTGTCCCGGGCGGTCTCATGGTCAAGCAGGTGGCGCGCAAAAGCGAGGCCGCGGCCGCCGGCTTCAAAGCCTTCGACGTGATCCTCAAGGTCGGCTCCGATTCCATCATGACCTCTGCCGACTGGGACCGCGCCCTCCGCTCCAACGTCGGCAAGCCCGTGCAGGTCACCATCCTCCGCGACAAAAAGCAGCAGAATCTCACCCTCCAGGTGGATTCCAAGCATCGCGGCGCCGTCGAATACCAGGACCTCTTCGGACTCGATAACGATGCGATCATGGCCGAGGCATCTCCATTCCTCGATCCTGATTTCGCCCGCGCGCTCTCCGCTCAGACCGATGCGCTGCGCGAGAGCATGAAAAATTTCAAGATCGACCCCGAGCAGATGGAGCAGCTCCGCCAGCAGATGGAAGAGTTGCGCAAGAGCTTCAACCCCGATCAGATGAAGCAGCTTCAGCAACAGATAAGAGAGTTCCAGCGCCAGATGGAGCAGTGGCAGGAGCAAAGCGAAGGCAACTTCGTCTAAGGATCGCGAAATTTAGGCTATCAATAGGGCGCCGCCGCACCAATGGCCGGCGCCCTTCGTTTCTTGCGCCGTACACTAACTTCATGGAAGTTCTCTACGGTCTGCACCCGGTCGAGGAAGCCCTCCGAGCCGGCAAGCGGCGCTTTGACCACGTCCTGGTTGCTCGCGAGCGCCAGGATCTCCGTCTGGCCGGCCTCGTCGCCCAATGTCGCGAGATTGGCGTTCGGGTCCTGGAACAGCCGCGCGAGCGACTCACCCTCACCGCCAAAACTCCTGCCCACCAGGGCGTTGTCGCGTTTGTCCGCGCGCAGGAATTTCTCTCCATCGAAGATCTGTTTGCTCCTCCCTCTTCGAGCCCCGCCGCACGCCTCGTCCTCGCTCTCGATGGCGTCGAAGATCCGCAAAACCTCGGCGCTCTGCTTCGCGTTGCCGATGGCGCCGGCGTCGATGGCGTCCTTCTCACCGAGCGCCGCTCCGCCCCTTTGAGCCCCGCCGCCGTCAAAGCCAGCGCCGGCGCAACCGAGCACCTCCGCATCGCCCGCGTCGTCAATCTCGTCCGCTCTCTCGAAGACCTCAAGCAGCACAACCTTTGGATCGTCGGTCTCGACGAACGCGGTGAAACCGATTACGACCAGTTCGACCTCACCGGCGATCTCGTCATCGTCCTTGGCCGCGAGGGCGCGGGCCTGCACGATCTCGTCCGCCGCACCTGCGATCACCTGCTGCGTATTCCCATGGCCGGTGGCGTCAGCTCCCTCAACGTTGCGGCGGCGGGAGCCGTCGTTCTCTATGAGGCCGCGCGCCAGCGCCGCGCCGCGCGTTCAGTCACGTCTCTGGTCCAAAAGGCTGCCTCACGCAGTGCCAATATCGCCCCACACGGTACTGCTCAACCGAAAAAGCAGAAAGGCCTCGGTTCATGAATCTCCATATTGCGCGGCTCGCGAAAACCTGCGGCTCAAGATCTGCTGGGGAAAATCGCGCCGATTTGAAAGGGCACGACCGGGGAACCCACCCAGTGGGTGGGTCGCGTGCTGCAGACGCAACCGAAAAGATGAGGAGTTTAGCCCCTGAGGGAAACGCTTCAATTTGCCCGCGCCCCGCGCGCACAGCACTCTCTCTCTGCGCGGCGTTCCTCATCTTCCTGCTCGCAACTCCCGCCTCATCCCAGCCCACGCCCGCGCCGCCCGCCGACCAAACTCCCCAACCCCACGGCCAAGTCATCTTCTCCCGCTCCACCGATGAAACCGGCCAGACCACCACCACCGCCGGCCCCGCCGCGCCTCAACCCGGCGGTCAAGCCGTCAGCGCGCCCATCGCAACAGACGATGAGCGCCAGTCCCTCACTTTCACCGCCTTCGACATGGACGTGCATCTGCGCGCCGCCGAGCAGCAAATCGCCGTCCGCGCCCTCGTCACCGTGCGCAACGACGGCAAATCCCCCCTCGCGCATATCCCGCTGCAACTTTCCTCTTCGCTCAACTGGGAGCGCATTCGCATCGCCGCCCACGACGTTGTCTACACCGTCGCCACGCTCAACTCCGACGTTGACCACACCGGCCAGCTTCACGAGGCCGCCGTCCCGCTTGCCCAGCCGCTCGCCCCCGGCGCAACCCTCCAGCTCGACCTCACCTACTCCGGCGCCATCGCCCCATCGGCGCAGCGCCTCATCGTCATCGGAACTCCCAACGACGTCGCTCTCCACTCCGATTGGGACTCCATCGGCGTCGACTTCACCGGCCTGCGCGGTTTCGGCAACGTGGTCTGGTACCCGGCCTCCAGCGTTCCCGTCATTCTTGGCGACGGCGCGCACGTCTTTGACGAGATGGGCGAGCACAAGCTGCGCATGGCTGGCGCCCACTTCCGCCTGCGCCTCACCGTCGAGTTTCCCCACGATCACACGCCCACCGTCGCACTCATCAACGGCCATCCCGCGCCTGTCACCGTCACTGAGCCCGACACCGGCGGCGCTGAAGTCTCCGGCGTCGCGACAGCCAGCCTTGACAGCGCTGACCTCGGCTTTGAAGCCCCCAGCCTCTTTGTCGCCATCCGCGAGGCCAAAGCAGCCACCAACACCACGCTCTGGATTCTTCCCGTCAACGAACCCGCCGCCGAAGGCTGGGCCTCGGCCGCCGCTACAGTCACGCCGTTTCTTCAAGGCTGGCTGGGTCAGGCGCCGCGCTCCCAGCTCACCATCCTCGATCTCCCCGACCCCGAAGACGCGCCCTTTGAAACCGGCGCGCTTCTTGCCACCACGGTCCGCCAAGCCACGCCCGACCAGCTCACTGGCGCCCTCGCCCACGCCCTCACCCACGCCTGGATGCAAAGCCCTCGCGCTTGGCTCAGCGAAGGCGTCGCCCACTTCATGGGAACCCTCTGGCTCGAAAAACAAAGCGGACGCCAGAAAGCCTTAGAGGTGCTCGAATCCGGCCGCACCGCCCTCGCGCTGGCCGAGCCGGCCAGCCCCGGCGAAAGCGCCGGCCAGCCGCTCGCCCAGGCCATCGCGCCCGTCTATTACCGCACCAAGGCCACCTACGTCTTCTGGATGCTCCGCGATCTCGCCGGCGACCCTGCTCTCTCCGCCGCCCTGCGCGCTTACGATCCTGCTGCCGACGCCGCACACGGCCTCGGCCCGACCGCCGGCTCCGCCTACTTCGAGAAGCTCGTCGAGCAGGCCGGCCTGCGCCGCGATCTCTCCTGGTTTTTTTCAGATTGGGTCGATGCCGACAAAGGTCTGCCCGACATTACGATCGACAACGTCTTTCCCAGCGCTGTCGCCGGTCCGCCGCCGCCCGTACCGCATTCCACCAAGGCGCAGTCCGCGGCCTTGCCCACTGGGACCCAAACGGTCTCCGGGCCGGACGCCAGCGACTGGTTCGCCACGGTCAATCTCTCCAACTCGGGCTACGCCGCTGCCGAAGTTCCTGTCGCCGTGCGCAACGCTGACACCTCCGTCACGCAGCGCGTCCTCGTTCCCGCCCGCGGCAAAGTCGCGCAGCGCATCCTCATCCAGGGCAGGCCCACTCAGGTCCAGGCCAACGACGGCACCATCCCCGAAACCGAAGCCAGCATCCACATCCGCGATCTCAGCGACGCAGGCAGCCCCAGTTCCTCAACTCAGCCCGGCGGCGTGGCCGCGCCGTACTGAACCTGGGTCTCCGTTCTCGCGCAGCCTTCCAGCGCTCCCTTGGCGTTCAGCCCTGTCACCCGCACCCGCAACAACCGGTTGGCGGGCAAACGGCCATCGAGGTCTACAGGAAGAAAGTTTTCCGTCAGCGCCGCGGTGCGGCCCTGAGTCGAGAGCGCCTCCGGCGTGTGCAGCGTGATAGCGGCGAGATCGCTGGCAATGAAGCGGCTGCGGTGGGTGTGGCTCCTTTCGGCGGCGAGGGTGCGGAGCGTGGCCATGCGCTCCTCGACGGCGGCTTGGGGGACCGGCGACTCGGCGTGGAGCGCCCAGGCGCGCGTTCCCGGCCGCGGCGAAAAGGGAAACAGGTGAAGATAACCGAAAGGCAGCGCGCGGATGAAGGCGAGGGTTTCCTCGAACTCGATCTCTGTTTCGCCGGGGAAACCAACCATCACGTCGGCTCCCAGAGTGAGATCTGGTCCCACCACGCGCAGCAGAGCGGCAACCTTCTCCGCGTAGTGCCATGGCCGGTAACGGCGGTGCATGCGGCGCAGCACGGCGTCGGAACCGGACTGCAACGGAAGATGCGCGTGGCGCGCGAGGCGAGTTCCTCCAAAGTCGCGCATCAGGCCTATCAGCTCGTCGTCCCAGTCCATGGGCTCAATCGAGCTTAGGCGCAGCCGCGGCAGCGGCGTGCGCTCCAGAATCGCGCGCACTAATGCCGACAGCGTTTCCCGTTCGGAGCCGGAAAAATCCCGCCCCCAGCGCCCGAGGTTGATTCCGGAGAGCACCAACTCCTTGCCTCCGGCGGCGGTGAAACCCTCCGCCTGCCTCATCACGCTTGCAGCGGGCAGGCTCTTTGAGGGGCCGCGAGTGAAGGGAATCACACAAAACGTGCAGCGGTTGCCGCATCCCTCCTGGATTTTCAAGTTGGGCCGCGTCTGAACGCCGGGCGCAAGCTGCGCCTCGCCGAAATAGGCCTCCTCAAGGAACGAGTGCGCAAACCGGTCGTCCACCCACACCTGCGCGTCAGCCCCCTTGCTCCCGTTTAGGAGCGATTGCACGGGAACCAGCGCGGGCGGTAAGGGTGCGGTTTTGCGTTCAGCCTGCGTCAGGTCGAAGATAATCTGCGGCGCCAGCGCCTTATAGCTGTTGCCCACTACAGCCGCTACGCCGTCCATGCCCACCAGTTCGTGGGGAGCGCGCTGCGCGTAGCAGCCGGTGACAACGATTTTAGCCTCGGGATTCAGGCGGTGCGCGCGGCGGATGAAGGCGCGCGCGGCGCGATCGGCCTCGGCCGTCACGCTGCACGTGTTCACTACCACCACATCGGCTGCCGCAGACTTACTTTCGGCCAGCCCCGCCGCGCGTAGCCGGCCGCTGACAGCCTCGCCATCGGCGCGCGCCGCCCTGCAACCGAAGTGCTCGATGTGAAATCCCGGCATCTCTCTTAGTGTAGAGCCACGCGGCTTTGCGGCGGATACGCATATATGCCGCCAAATCGGCTCAGGGCGCGGTCAAACTCACTATTCGCTATACTGAAGAGGAGCGGTTTCAATCCGTACATTCATTCTTCCCAATGTCATCTTTCGCTACTGCCGGCATTCCGGCTCCGATTCGGCCTGCCGCGAGAAGCCACACGCGGCATATTGTTGGTTACGTTTACTTTTCCTTCGTCTGCTACTTCTCTATCGGATTGCCGCTCGCCGTTTTGCCGCCGCTTGTGCATCTGCGCATGGGCTACAGCGTTGCGCTCGCCGGGCTGGTCATCAGCATCCAGTACATTGCCACGCTGCTCAGCCGTCCCTGGGCCGGCCGCATCTCCGACTACATGGGCGCCAAGGTTTCTGTGCTGTGGGGCATGGCCTGCTGCACAGCCAGCGGAGCGTTTCTTGTGGGCGCCGCGGCTTTGCACAGCATTCACTGGCTCAGTTTCGCCGCTCTCATCGCCAGCCGCCTGGTTCTGGGTGTGGGCGAGAGCCTGGGTTCGACCGGCGCTACGCTCTGGGGCATCACTGCTGCCGGCCCCGAGCACACCGCAAAAGTCATCGGCCTCAATGGCATCAGCACCTATGGCGGCATGGCACTGGGCGCGCCGCTGGGCGTCATCCTTGACCAGCAACGGGGACTTGCGTCCATCGGCGTCGTTATCATTCTTATCGGCGCCGTCAGCTTTGCCATGGCCTGGCGCAAGAGCCCCGTGGCCGTCACGCCCGGCGAACACCTCCCCTTCAGTCATGTGCTGGGGCGCGTGGCCCCGCACGGCATGAGCCTCGCCCTCGGCTGCGTCGGTTACTGCGTACTGGCCACGTTTGTCACGCTGTTTTATGCGAGCCGCCACTGGAACGGGGCAGCCCTTTGCCTCACCGCGTACGGGATTGCGTATATCGCGGTGCGCTTGCTCTTCATCAAGACCATCAACCATTACGGCGGATTTCCGGTGGCCATCGTCTCGCTTCTCGTGGTAAGCGTGGGGATGCTGATGCTGTGGCGCGCAGCCGCGCCGTGGATGGCAATGGCCGGCGCGGCGATAAGCGGCCTGGGCTTTTCGCTCGTCTTTCCCGCCATCGGCGTCGAAGCTGTCAAGCGCGTTCCCGAGTTCAATCGCGGCACCGCTTTGAGCGTCTACACCGCGTTTTTCGATGTGTCATTCTTACTGGTCGGCCCCCTGGCCGGCGCCATCATCGGCGTCTATGGCTACGCCAGCGGCTTTCTCATCGGCCTCGTCAGCGTGCTCGCCGCGCTGGGAATTGTGGTTGTGCTGCGGCAGATGCAGAAGGGTTGATTTGGCGGCTCCAATCGGAATTATCTGGTAGCAAATCTCTGAATAATTCCTGCTGGTAAACCGATATCCCCGCAGGGGCTACAGCAAAACCAGAGATGCTGTAACCCGAAGCCTTCAAAAAAACTGAATAGGGCACACCTTCTCTGGTTTTGCTGTAAGACCCACGCATGTTTTGCTTTATTTGCGGCACGGCTGAAGCCGTGCCCTGTTACAAGGCCGCCTAATTCAGATCCTTCCCAACGCAAGGCGGCCACCCCGAAGGGTGGCCGCTTTGCGTCCATCTGATTATTGACCACTGATCACTGACGACTGCTGCGTTACCGCTCGCCCTTGCGCCAGTTGACCAGGTCGCCCAGCGTCGTGGTGGAGCTGGAGACGGGGTGCTTGTGCGTGTCCGCCTTGTAGCTTTCCACGGTGGCGCGGCTGGCCTCGTGACCCGACGATGCGCGCAAGCTCAAGCCCACTTTCTTTTCTTCCACGTTGATTTTGATGATCTTGAAATCGTGCTCCAGGCCCAGTTCGAGCTTGGAATGGCCGTCCTGTGCGTCGCCGGCCTCGGAGATGTGGCACAGACCTTCCACGCCTTCCGCGATTTCGACGAACGCGCCGAACTGCGCCGTGCGCAGGATCTTGCCGTGCACCACGTCGCCCACCTTGTGAGTGGCAAAGAAGCTTTCCCACACATCGGGTTGCAACTGCTTGATGCCCAGCGAGAGGCGGCGGTTCTGCGGCTCAACACCCAGGACCACAGCCTTTACCTTCTCGCCCTTTTTCACGATTTCAGAGGGATGCTTGACGCGCTTGGTCCAGCTCAGGTTGGAGACGTGAACCAGCCCGTCGATGCCGTCTTCAATTTCGATGAAAGCGCCGAAGTCAGTCAGGTTGCGCACGCGGCCCTCGACGATGGCGCCGGTGGGATACTTGTCGGTCAGGTTCTCCCACGGGTTCTCCAGTAGCTGCTTCATGCCCAGGGAGATGCGGCGGTCGGCCGGATTCACGCTGAGAATCACAGTGTCCACCTGGTCGCCGGGCTTGACCAGCTTGGAGGGATGCTTGAGGCGCTTGGACCAGGTCATCTCAGAGAGGTGAACCAGTCCCTCGATGCCCTGCTCAAGCTCAACGAACGCGCCGTAGTCGGTGACCGAAAGCACGCGCCCATGCACCTTGGCGCCCACGGGGTAGCGCTCAGAGGCGTCGAGCCACGGGTCGGGCGTCAACTGCTTAAAGCCCAGCGAAACCCGCTGTTTCTCTTTGTCGAACTTGAGCACCTTCACCTGGATCTCGTCGGCCACGTTCACCAGGTCGCGGGGATGGGTGAGTCGCCCCCAGCTCATGTCGGTGATGTGCAGCAGGCCGTCAATACCGCCGAGATCGACAAACGCGCCGTAATCGGTGAGGTTCTTGACGGTGCCTGTGAGGACTGCGCCTTCTTCCAGGTGCTCCATCGTGGTCGAGCGCTTGGCGTTCTGCTCTTCTTCGAGGAGCTCCTTGCGGCTGACCACGACGTTGCCGCGCTTCTTGTTGAGCTTGATGACCCGAAGCTGAATCTGCTGGCCCAGGTAGCCATCGAGATTGCGTACTGGCCGGATCTCAAGCTGCGAGCCGGGCAAGAACGCCTTGATGCCGATGTCGACGGTGAGTCCGCCCTTGACGCGGCTCACCACGGTGCCCGTCACGGGAGTCTTTTCGCTGGCGGCCTTCTCGATCACGTCCCACACGCGCAAACGTTGCGCGCGCTCGTAGTTCACCAGGTAGCCCCCCTCGGGCTCCTCGCGCTCGATGACCACGTCAATCAGGTCGCCGGGCTGAAACTTGACCGCTCCGGTGTGATCCGTCACCTGTTCCAGAGGCACTAACCCCTCGGACTTGAGGCCCACATCCACAACCAGATATTTATCGGTCTGCTTCTCCACCTTGCCGGAGACGATTTTGTCTCCGTACACCTCGACGGCGGCCGCTTCGGCGGCCTGTTCACGCTCAAAAGCGGCCAGGGCAGCGGAAAAATCCTCGCCTGGCTCGGGCACAGCATGGGCTTCTGGCGCGGGCGCAGGAATGAGTGCCGGTACTTGCGCCGGTGTTTCTGCCGCAATGGCAGACGCCGGCTCCGCCTCGTTCTCGGTCTCGATGGGCGGCGTTGCAGCGGCAGGAGGCGGCGACTCAGCCTCGGGCTCGGCTGCGATTTCCGGTGCTGCGGACAGCTCTTCTTCAGCGGCCTCAACAACAGGCTCGGTTAGGGCATCTGCGTCCAGTGGGGGTGCTTCGACAATTACTTCGGCCTCAGGGTTGGACGTGGATTCGTACAACGGCTGCTCCAGCTCCGTCGCAGGGTCTAGGGTTGGGATTTCCAATGTAGTGTTCAGGGTTATGCTCTCGGTTTCAGGATTGACGACGTTTGCCATTACTACAGCTCCGGGATTCCGTGCTCCAGCAGCAGCTCACGCCAGTCGCTGGGTGGCTCCCGCGCCGTCCGCCGCGACGGACTACGTTCCGGTCGCCCCAAGCCCTGGTGTTGCCCTCGCGCCATATGACGCGCCGGTACCGTCTTCCGCAGGAGAAGTCGCCCCAACCCGGTTGCTCTCGGGTCGAACGCGACGTGTCTCCACGGGGAAACGCCGGCAAGCAACGGCGTGCTGGGAGGGCGGCCGCAACTCACTGCTGGAATCCGCGCAGGAAGCTACACCATTGAGTGTAGCAATCTCTGCAATCCAGCGTCAATTGCGGGCGGCGCAACAAGCGGGCTCCGCGAGCGGCGCGCGGCGAGCCGGGGCGGCAAATCCCTTCTATACTGGATCGAACAGCGAGCCTGGCAATGGATCACCTTTGGACTCCCTGGCGATTTGCCTACGTCACCACGGCGGAGAGCGCGGTGCGCGCCGGCGTTCCCGCGGCGCTCGACGCGTGGCCCGGCGATCTGGGCTGCGTCTTCTGCAACCTGATCGCCTCAATCGATCATGCTGTCGCGGGCGGCATGGATCGCGAGAAGGCCGAAGCTGCAGGCGGGCTGATTCTGCGCGCTAAGCACTGCTTTGTCTGCGTCAACGCATTTCCGTACACCTCAGGGCACGTGATGGCCATGCCCTACGCGCATCTCGACCGGCTGGCCGCGCTGACCGCCGAGGCCGCACATGAGCTAATGGACTTGGCGCAGCTTACGGAGCGGGTCCTGGAGCGGGTCTACTCGCCCCAAGGATTCAACTTCGGTATGAATGTGGGCCAGGCCGCGGGCGCGGGCGTAGCGCGCCACGTACATCTGCACGCCATGCCGCGCTGGACCGGCGACACCAACTTCATGACCACCGTCGCCGAAACCCGTGTCCTGCCCGAAGACTTGGAAACAACCTGGCACAGGCTGCGCGAAGTCTTCGCGGAAGTGCAGGGACCAAGCACGTAGAGCCGGACTGCCACGTAGCGCCGGACTCCAGTCCGGCTGTCGTGCGGGTCTCCAGACCCGCACCGTTCACTGTTCACCGTCCACCGCCCACGGTCCACGCTTAGCGGTCACTGACACCTGACACCGGACACCTGACACCTGTATCATGGCAGCGAGGAACGCGATGAAAACACTGCTCTCAATTTGCGCTGCATTGCTCCTGACGCTCGGCACGGCCTCCGTGCGCGCCGCCGACATCACCGGCACGTGGTCGGCGGAGATGAAGACCCCCGACGGCCAGAGCTTTCCGCTTACCTTCACCTTCAAGCAGGCCGGCGCCACGCTCACCGGCACGGTGCAGGGTCCGCAAGGCGATCCCAGCGACATCAGCAACGGCAAGATTGAAGGCGACAAGTTTTCCTTCGACGTCTCCTTCAACGGCATGACCATCCACCACATTTGCACGGTCACCGGCGACGACGAGATCAAGATGACGACAAAGTCCGATTCGGGAGACTTCCCCGGCGTCGAGCTGACGCTGAAGCGCGTAAAGCCAACGCCGCCAGCGCCCGGAGGGCCGGACACGCCGGCCAAGCCGAGCCAGCCGCCACAATAAATCCAGCTGGCGCGCTCAAATGTAGTTTGTGGCGCCAGTCTCCAGACCGGCTGTCGTGCGGGCGTCCACGCCCGCACACAATTCATGCCCGCACCCAGCTCAAAACGCGGAATCGCCGTCCTCGTCCGCATCCGCCGCAAGCGCCAGTTCCGATTCCTCGACCGCCGACGCATCCAGCAGATTGCGCGGCAGCGATTTGCTGGTTCTGATGCCAAGCTGCTTCAGCATCTCCACCTGGCGCAGAAGATTGCCGCGTCCCTCGCTCAGCCTTTTCATCGCGGTGGCATAACTCTGGTCCGCTGCACGCAGACTTTTGCCCACCGCCTCAAGGTCGGCCACAAAGCTCACGAATTTGTCGTAGAGCTCGGCGCCGCGATTCATCACATCGCGCACGCTGCGCGCCTGCACTTCCTGCTGCCACAGCACATTCACGATGCGGATGATGTAGAGCAACGTGGTCGGCCCCACCAGCAGAATTCCCTGCTGATAAGCGTCAGCCCACAGCTCGCCGTCGTTTTGCAGCGCCGCCAGAAAAGCCGGCTCGACGGGCACGAACATGACCACGAAATCCGGCGTCTCCAGGCCCGGCAGCCGCTGATATCCGGCCTTGGCCAATCCCGTCACGTGGCCGCGCACGCTCGCCAGATGCAGCTTGAGCGCGGCGCTGCGCTCGGCGTCGGTCGCGGCATTCGCATAATCGGTATACGCGGTCAGAGAAACCTTGGAATCGATCACGAGATTCCGCCCGCCGGGCAGAAGAATAATCACGTCAGTGCGCGCCGATCGCGTCTTTCCTCCGTCCTCGCTCTCCAGTCCCGCAAAACTCTGCTGAAAACTGTACTGCTCGCCCTCGCGCAGCCCGGCCTTCTCCAGCAGATCGCGCAGAATGAACTCGCCCCAATCGCCCTGCGCCTTCGCTGAGCCGCGCAGCGCGCTGCTCAGGCCCTTTGCTTCCTCGGCAAGCTGCTGGTTCAGGCTGCCCAGATTCCCGATCAGGCCTTCGAGCTTGGCCACACCTGTTTTCGAATCGCTTTGCGCCTGCTCCACCTTCTCGCGGAACTCTTTAATCTGCGTTTTGAGCGGTTCCAGCATCGTGCCCAATTGCGTTTGGCTTGATTCAGAAAAGGCCTGCGATTTTTTGTCGAGAATTTCACCAGCGAGAGCCTGAAACTGATCGGCAAGCGCTTTCTTTGCCGTCTCCAGCAGCGCCACTTTCTCAGCCATGTTCTTCTGTTCGTTTTCGAGCTTAGCATTCAGCTCGGCGATGGTCGCTGCCGAGCGGCTGGCCTCGTCGGTTTTGGCGGCGACACTGGCGCGAAGTGCTTCGACTTCTCCCGTCAATTGAGCGGCTCGCTTCTCACGCTCGCCGGCCAGCGCTTCAAACGCGGAGCTTTGCGCCTTGGCCGAGGCGTTGCGCAACCAATATCCCACTAGAATTCCCGCCACCGCCGCTACTGCTCCAACAACCCAGATCGGCATCATGCTTTCCCTCGTCCTCTTCGCCAAATATACGCCCTAACCCTGTGCATTTTCCTCCTCATCACGCGTTCCCTACATCCCGCTGTCCCTGATCCCTGGTCCCTGTTTTCTATTCCCTGTTCCCTGTTCCCTAATCTCTGCCTTTCCCCGCCTTTACACCCCAAGGTCCTCCCGGTAGACTTGAAGATTCGGGGCCAAGCGCAGTTTATTTGCGGCGTGGCGGTTGTCATTCCCCGCCGCGAGCCGGTATGGTAGGCTCGCAGGGCGGGAGTAGTTGTTCGGAGTCCCCGAAGAGTTTTTCTCAAGTTTCCAAAATACGAGGAGAAGCACGCATGGCCGTTGAAGAAAAAGTGAAGCAGATCATCGTCGAGCAGTTGCAGGTGGATGAAGCCGAAGTCACCCCCGGGGCCAGCTTTCAGGAAGACCTCGGCGCCGATTCGCTGGACGTGGTCGAACTGGTGATGCAGTTCGAAGAGGCGTTCGATATGGAGATTCCCGATGAGGACGCCGAGAAGATCAAGACCGTGAAGGACGCTATCGATTACATCGAGAAGAACGCGAAAGGCGGCAAGTAGCCCTTGGCCATTTCGTCCCGCAGAGTCGTAATCACCGGTATGGGGCTGATGTGCGGTCTTGGCAACACCGCTCCAGAAGTGTGGCGGCAGCTTTTGGCCGGCGCCAGCGGTATGGCGCCGATCAAGGGCTTTGACGCCGCTGGCTTCCCGGTAACCTTCGCGGCCGAAGTCAAGAACTTCGATCCCCTCCAATTTGTCGACAAGAAGGAAGCGCGCAAGATGGGGCGCTTCATTCACTATGCCTTTGCCGCAACGCAGGAGGCCATGGCGCAGTCGGGTCTCGAGATTGATGACTCGAATCGCGACCGCGTGGGCACCTTCATCGGTTCCGGCATCGGCGGATTCGAAGTCATTGAGCGCGAGCACGCGAACCTGCTGGCGGGCGGACCGCGCAAGCTCTCGCCCTTTTTCATTCCCGCCACAATTGTGAACATGGCCGCGGGGCAGATCAGCATCCGCTACGGCGCGCAGGGGCCCATCTCGGCCACGGCTACAGCATGCGCCACCAGCGCCAACGCCATCGGCGACTCGGTGCGCATGATTCTGCACGGCGATGCGGACGCGATCATTGCGGGTGGCGCCGAGGCCGCGGTAACGGCTCTCTCTGTAGGCGGATTTGCCGCCATGCGCGCGCTTTCCACCCGCAACGACGATCCCACCCACGCCAGCCGCCCCTTCGACAAGGACCGCGACGGCTTTGTCATCGGCGAAGGCGCAGGCATCCTGATTCTCGAAGAACTGCAGTTTGCCAAGGCACGCGGCGCAAAGATTCTGGCCGAGGTGATCGGCTACGGCATGAGCGCCGACGCGCATCACATGACGGGCATCGCGCCCGAGGGGCTGGGCGCACAGCGCAGCATGCGGGCCGCGCTCAAAGACGCCGGCATTCAGCCCGAAGAAGTGGGCTACATCAACGCCCACGCCACGGCCACGCCTGCGGGCGACGGCAACGAATCGCGCGCGATTGAGGTGGTCTTTGGCGAGCACGCCCTGAGCCGCAAGCTCAAGATCAGCGGCACGAAGTCGATGACCGGGCACCTGCTCGGCGGCGCGGGCGGCCTCGAAGCAGGCATCACCGTGTTGGCGCTGGTCAATCAGCATCTCCCGCCCACCATGAATCTCGATAATCCCGACCCCGAGTGCCGGCTGGACTACGTGGCCAACAAAGCCATTGCCCACTCGTTCGACATCGGCTTGTCGAATTCGTTCGGCTTTGGCGGCATCAACGCCACGCTCATCATGCGGCGGTGGACGGAATAAAGCAGGGAACAAGAAACGGGCTCCGGTGCGTCGGCACCGGGGCCTTTTTCATGCGCCGTTATCTTGATTGCACTGATCCCAAGGCCAGTGACGGATCGGCGGTGAGATCGGCAGGGGCGAACTCCTGTGCAACAAACCGGGGCCAGGCGGCGGCGGCGATCATGGCGGCGTTGTCCGTAGAGAGCGCGAGCGTGGGGAAAGCGACGCGCAGGCCGCGGCGCTCGGCTTCGGCTGTGAAGCGCTCGCGGAGCTCGCGGTTGGCCGCGACGCCGCCGGTGACGAGGATGCGCGTGGCGCCGAGGGACCCGGCCGCCGCGAAAGTTTTCTTCATCAGGTCGCCGACGACAGCGTGCTGAAAGCTGGCGATGAGGTCGAGTGTGGGCTGCGGGCAGAGGGCGATGGCTTCTTCGCGGGCTTGCGGCGGGCGGAAGTTAGCCAGCACACGGGCCACGCGCGCTTTAGCTTCGGCGCGCAGGCCGTGCAACTCCACATAGCGCAGCACGGCGGTCTTGATTCCTGAAAATGAGAAGAGAAAATGCGGATCGAGCCGCGCGATGGGCGCGGTCTTGGCCGCCTTGGTGCGCGCTGGCTTGCCGCCGAGGTGGACCTTCGGTTTGATCTGCGCGAAGGAAAACGGCACGGCGTGCGGGTTGCCGAACTTCGAAAGCGCGTCGATCCAGGGACCGCCGGGATAGCCGAGGCCGAGCAGCTTGGCGACTTTATCGAAGGCCTCGCCGGCGGCGTCGTCGACGGTGCGGCCGATGAGGGCGTAGCTCCAAGTGCCGTGCGCGGGGCGAGCAAGGTAGAGATGGGTGTGGCCGCCGGAGACGACGAGGGCGAGAGCCGAACGAGAGCTGAGATTGCTGCTATCCCAGGTCTCAGAATCGAGACCTGGGGCACCCGCCGCTTGAGGCGATGCGTGGGACTCGGATTCGCGCTCGTTGAGCAGCACCGCGTGAATGTGGCCTTCGAGGTGATTGACGGCGATGAGAGGGAGATTGTTGGCGAAGGCGAGGGCCTTGGCGTAGGTGATGCCGACGAGTAGCGCTCCGGCGAGGCCGGGACCTGAGGTGACGGCAATAGCGTCGAGATCGGCGAGGGTGACGCCGGCCTCGGCTAGGGCGGCGCGGGCCACGGGAACGATGGCGCGAAGATGTTCGCGGCTGGCCAATTCGGGCACGACGCCGCCGTAGCGAGCGTGGGTCGCGATCTGCGAGGCAACAACAGAGGAAAGCGTGCGCGCGCCGCGCTCGACGATGGCCGCGGCGGTCTCGTCGCAGGAGGTTTCGATGCCGAGGATGAGGCCGCGGGACATAAATCCAGTTTAGTTGGCGGCATTGGTGAAGCGAGCAAGTCAGCGAGTCGGCGAGGTGAGCGGGCCGGCGGAGCGAACGGGAGTCGCTCGCATGGGCGGACGGGGTGAGAATAGAAACAACGATGCAGGCGACCGCTCAATTCGAAGCCGCTTTGCAAATCGTCGAGACGCTACGTGCCAAGGGATATGAGGCGTATCTCGCAGGCGGATGCGTGCGCGATCTGCTGCTGCAGCGCGAGCCGGCTGACTACGACGTGGCCACGAGCGCAACACCGGACTTGGTGCTGGATCTGTTTCCACGGACCTTTGCTGTGGGTGCGCACTTTGGCGTGGTGCTGGTTGCTCCGGAAGTCGTCGCGCCGGACACGGACGACGCCGGCTTTGTCACGGAGGTCGCGACGTTTCGATCGGATCTGGCGTATTCGGACGGTCGGCATCCCGATGCGGTGCGGTATACACAAACCGCCAAAGAGGATGTGCAGCGGCGGGATTTCACGATCAACGGACTCCTATTAGATGTGGCGAAACTGACTTCCCGAGAAGCAGGTCCTTCGACTCGTCCGCTGCGCGGACTCGCTCAGGATGACAATGCGAAAGAAGTTTTGAAAGATGTGCGCTCGGCGGTGATCGATTATGTTGGTGGGCTGGCTGATCTGGATGCGGGTGTGGTGCGCGCCATTGGGCGGCCGGAGCTGCGCTTCAAAGAAGACCATCTGCGCATGTTGCGCGGGGTGCGGTTCGCGGCGCGGTTCGGCTTTGAGCTGGAGGCGGAGACGAAGCATGCGATACAATTTCTCGCTCCGCGCATCCAGGCGGTGAGCCGGGAGCGGGTGCGTGACGAGCTGACCAGAATGCTCACCGAGGGCCATGCGCGGCGGGCCTTCGAATTGCTGGATGAAACAGGACTGCTGAACGAGGTGCTGCCCGAGGTGGCGCGAATGAAGGGCGTGGAGCAGCCGCCCCAGTTCCATCCCGAAGGCGATGTGTGGGTGCACACACAGATGCTGCTGGAGCAATTGCAGCCGGGATGCTCGATGACGCTGGCATGGGGAGCGCTGCTGCACGATGTGGGCAAGCCGCCGACCTTTCGCCGCGCGCCGGATCGCATTCGCTTCGACGGCCATGTGGAGATCGGCGTCGCCATGGGTGCGGAGATTTGCCGGCGGTTCCGGTTCTCCAACGACGAAACGCGGCAGGTGCTTGCGTTGATCGAAAACCATATGCGGTTCATGGATGCGCAACGGATGAAGGCGTCAACGCTGAAGCGGCTTTTCCGGCTGGAGCGGTTCGAGGAGCACCTGGCGCTGCACCGCATGGATTGTCTGGCCGCGAGCGGCAACCTGGAGCACTGGGAGTTTGTGCGCGAGCGTTTTTCCTCGATGCCGGACGAAGTGGTGCGGCCAAAACCCTTGATTACGGGCCGGGAGTTAATTTCCGCTGGATACGCTCCGGGAGCACACTTCCGCGAGATGCTGCGCTTGGCTGAGGATGCGCAGTTGGAAGGGACGATCGCGACGGCGGAAGAGGCTTTGAAGCTGGTGCGAGAACGATTTCCTGCTTAGTCAAGATGGGGTGACCGGTTCCAGTGCGCTGGTCGTGGGTTAGGCAGTGATCGTTGAGGAACACAGTGCAGAGCCACAAGCGGAGAGGAACCGGCCCTGCAGAAGAAGGTACGATTTTGGGGTTTGGATGTCCATGCCGAGACGATTTTGGAAAAGCGCTCTCAGCAAATGAGGGCATGTGGATCCGCTTCGAAATCGGTGAGATGCGCTGCCTGCGCATTCCATTCAGCGCGCTCAGTGAGACTTTTTTTAGGCTTCTTCTGGGGTTCCGGTCGCATTGTCGCCCAGCGGGAATTAACAGGTTGTACACCCTATCGGTTATCGGTAAATGCATCCTTGGTGCGCAGGGGCAGATTGCGATTGAAAAAAACATTGGGGCCCAAATCTCCGGCCGTAATCAAGCTATCGATATCCGCCTCTAGCATCAGCGCGGATGCAGAAAACTGCGCTCTGCGGCGCCGCGGCCAAAATGCGAGCAACCCCGACATGCGAAGAGACCTCACTTCAGCCCGATGAAGCGCGGGGCTTTCGGCGATAGCCGGCTGCTGTCCATAGGGCTCGTCGCCGTATTTCCGCAGGGCGCGCCGGAGCTTGAGGAATGAGCCTATCGGGTCGATTCTCTGCCCCGCCAAAAAGCCATCGGAATAGACCAAGAAATAGACAGAATCTTATTTGAATCCACCTGCATCAAGTATGGAGTGGGAAATGCGCGTGGAGTGAGTCGCGGTTTTGATGTCCATGGAAGAGCACCAGGGGCACCCTCGTCCCGCGGCGCTGGCGATTCACACAGGTTCGACCCGACCATGATGCTCTACGATTTCCATGACTGGAACCGCGCGGCTCTGACGCCGTTCCGCCTTGCAGCCGCGGCCACGCAGGCCACATTCCAGAACCCGTTTTTCCCTGTGGCGCACACGCAATACGGCCGCGCGATCGCCGCGGGCGCCGAGCTTTTTGAGCGTACCACGCGCCATTTCGTCAAGCCGGAATTCGGCCTGACAACCACCAGCATATTCGGTGAGACGATTCAGGTCGACGAAGAAACCGTCATGACCAAGCCGTTTTGCAAGCTGCTGCACTTCAAGCGGCACACCAGCAGTTCCGATCCACGAGTCCTGATCGTCGCGCCGATGTCTGGCCACCACGCGACGTTGTTGCGCGGCACGGTCGAGTCGATGCTGCCTGACCACGATGTTTACATCACCGATTGGATCGACGCGAAAATTGTGCCGCTGTCAGAAGGCAAGTTCGACCTCGATGATTACATTTCCTACGTGCTCGATTTCATCCGCCTGCTGGGGCCAGATGTGCATGTCATTGCCGTATGCCAGCCTGCGCCACCGGTTCTATGCGCGGTATCCCTTCTCGCGCAGATGGATGATCCTGCCCAGCCGCGCTCGATGACGCTGATGGGCGGGCCGATCGACACGCGCGTCTCCCGGACCGTGGTCACGGAAATGGCGCAAAAGGACCCCATCGGATGGTTCGAGCATTCGATGGTTCATCCCATCCCGTTTTATTACCCCGGCGCGCACCGGCTGGTTTATCCCGGATTTCTGCAATTGCAGGGCTTCATCTGGATGAATGTCGAGCGCCATGCCGGCGCACATATCAAGCTGTTCCAGGATCTCGTTAAGGGCGACGGCGAAAGCGTCGCTACGCACCGGAAATTCTACGATGAGTATCTTTCGGTCATGGACGTTCCAGGCGAGTTTTATCTCCAGACCGTCGAGCGCGTATTTCAGAAACACGATCTCGCGCTCGGCAAATTTACGTGGCATGGCGAATTAGTTAAACCGGAAACGATCAAGAACACCGCGCTGCTGGTGGTCGAGGGCGAGCTTGACGATATTTCCGCGCCTGGGCAGACCCGCCCTGCCATCGACCTATGCAGCGGCCTCGACGATAGGATGAAAAAGACGCATCTGCAGGCCGGCGTCGGCCATTACGGCATCTTCAACGGCCGCAAATGGCGGGAGAACATCCTGCCGATCGTGCGCGACTTCGTCCGCGAGCACGGCCGCCCACAGGAATCGTGTGCGCCCCGCAGGGAAGACGTGGTGTATCATTGACATCGAAGTGGCAGGTAGTTTCTCTTCAGCCCCTCAGGCCGATATAACTCAATAAGCAAACGGCGCCCGGGCCACTAAGAAGGCATATTCCCGGCTGGCCGCTTGCGGCTGTCAGTTTGCCCCGAGGGCGGCGTCGATCGCATCTGGGCGAGCAGATTCAGCATGCGATCGAGTTTCGCATCCAAATCATCCAACCGCAACTCAACATTCGTGAAGCGCTCCGCGAGAGATGCGACTTCCAGCCGCGTTGGCAGCCCAAGTTGCCGCAAGGCTTGAACAGTCGTTTTTTCCATCTCTTCGCGCAGCGGGGCAGAAGCAGTCAGATAGCCCTCCAGCATCGCCCCAGTGGCCTTGGCGTACTCTTCAGAGTTCACGGCTTGCACCATCGTCTTTGACACGGCATCTAGATAGGTATCCCGCATCTCGCGGAGCATCGCGAAGGGATCATAGATCTTGTCTTTTTCGTCATTCAATTCGGCCATTAATTTGAACCTCGAATCACCTTAAAGATATCACCACCTGTCCTAGCGCACGGACGCCGATGCCACAGGATGCGGCATCAGCGTCGCAAGCGCCCGGCGGGCCCCAATCACGGTACTTACTTGGTGACCAGCTCCAACATCTCTTTGTGCGCCTCAACCACGGTGTCAACGCCCCGTTTGAAGGAGTCGATCGCGGCATCTGCAGGAGCTCCCGCAAGACCAACCTGCTCGCGCGTGGCTTCGATGGCTGCTTTGGCCTTGGCTACGGTCGTCTCAAGCACTTTCTTCTGCGTGGCAACGGTGCGCTCCACTGCCTCTTTGCCAAGATTCACTGCAGTCTCGGCGGCCTTGTCGGTGGCCTTGTCGACGGTCGCGGCGCGATTCTTCATCGCGTCGATAAGGGAGTGGCTCTGTTCCACTGCCAGATCGATAACGTTCTTCTGGGCATCGGAGAAGCGTTCAAACATCGTGTTCACCACTTCCAGATAGGGTGGGCGGAGGGCTGCCGGCAGCTTCTGAATGGATTTCTTGTAGATGTCCATGATTTCGGTATTCTGCTGCACTGCAACATCAAGTGCCGACTTCTGGACTTCGGCGATGCGGTCAATGCTATTCACGCACAATGAAACGAGGGTTTCTCTCACATCGGCTAATTCCTGCGAGCATTCGCGGGGAAAACCGGCTACGGTCTCGGTTGTTGATCCTGGCGTCGAGCTCATATTCGTTCCTTCTTTGTTGTCAAATTTGCTGCATTGCAGCATTCCTTAATCGTACCCTGAATTTCGCCCTTGTCAAGGGGTAAAATTAAAAAAATGCATATGGCTCAAACAGTGATCATCAAGAAATACGAGAACCGGCGTCTCTATGACGCGACCAACAGCCGCTATGTGAACCTCGAGGAAGTGGCGCAGTTGGTGCAGCAAGGCCACGACGTCCAGGTAGTGGATGCCGCGTCAGGCGAGGACTTAACCCGCCTGATCCTCACCCAGATCATCGCGGAGGGAGCCAAGAATTCTGAATCGAATTTTCCTCTCGATATTCTCCGCCAAATGGTGATTGCCTCAGGCCAGGCCAGCCAGGCGAGCGCAATGCGCTACACCAAAGCCATGCTGGATCTTTACAAAAGCACATTCCAGGCCATGGCTCCAGCACTTAATCCATTTGAGTTCCTTCACGATCCGCCAGGAACAGTGACGCCGCCGGCGCAGCCCGCTGCTTCCGAGAGCGACCCGCAAGAGCCCCAAGGCCGCAAGGAAACCGACGAAATGGCCGAATTACAAAAACGTATTGCGGAACTCGAGAAGACGGTTTCATCGTTTCGCCGCGGAGGCGCCGCCGCAGAGGCAGGAAAAAATCCGGGGAAGCGGCCGAACCGCAAAGCGCCAGAAGAGAAGAAATGAGCCGTCGAAACTTAACGGATGGCGAGCGGTGCGACCAATTCGAGAGTGCGTGTGCTGCAGCTTGGAATCGGCGAATGAGCCGAATTCAGGTGCGGCTGCACATGGCGTTCCTGGGGACCTAAGTACTTGAACCTTGAACGAATCTTAGTCTCCTCCGCAGATCTAGCTCCCAGCCATGCGTCAATATGCGGCCAGGTAATTGTTGGGGCGGTGCGGCCTCCGGCCATAACCCCAACGTGCCCTCCCTGAACCCGAAAAATCTCCTTGTCAGCGCTGCTCACCTTGTCCAGAATGCTCTCGGATTGGCAGGGTGGCGTGATGTGATCCCGCTCAGCAATTACCGTGAGCAAATTCGCCCGCAGCCGTCCCAGATCGACTATTTTGCCGCCAATCTGGAGTTCATTCTTGATCAGACGATTGTTGCGATAGAGATCATCGATCAGCTGCCGGTAAGCACCGCCGGCCACGGGAACGAAATCCGACATCCAGGTATTCATCGCATGCCAGGACTCGACCGCGGAAGGGTCATCAAGGTTGTCCCAAAGTTTGTAGTAGTTCGTGATGTAGTTTTCCACCGGCTTGAGTACCCTCGAGCCGAAATCAATCATATGCCCGGGCATATTTCCGAAGACGGCGAGTATGCGGTCAAGATCGAAGTACTTCTCATCCGTCAAACGTGCGAGAGTAAGCGCATCGCGATTGGAAAAATCAAGCGGTGCGGTCAGCAGCAGAAGATTCCGCAATCCGTCATCCGGAAGCATCGCCGCGTAGATCGTGGTCAGCAGGGCGCCAACGCACCAGCCTAGCATGCTGAACTCGCGCGAACCGGAAATCGACTTCAGCTTGCGAATCGCGCGCGGCAGGTACTCCAGCGTATAGTCGTCCAACTTCATGTTCTTATCTTCCTGGCCGGGGACGCCCCAGTCGAGAAGGTATACATCGTAGCCACTCTTGACCATGAATTCAACAAAGCTATGGCCCGGCCGCAGATCGAGAATCGAGGGGCGATTGATTAACGCAAATACCAGCAGCAGCGGGAGCTTATGGCGTTCTTCCTCTGGAAGTACGGGAGTATATCGATAAAGCTTCGCCTTATTGAGCGTCCACACGACCTCTTTCGGCGTCTGCGCGATGGGCGCTTCTGTAGAAAGCAGTTCAGTGAATTTCCTGAATCTCTCAACATAAGCAATCGGTTCGCTCGAAAATGTTTGGTTTGCAATCGATGCCATAACCCCTCGCTTGCTCTACGCTTCCAGAGTTTGATGAGATTTCAGTTCGACAACACAAATAGCGAGGTCAGTTCGACGATCTCTCTGACCGCGATATCCACCGCAAATTTTTGAGCGGCCCATGCACGAACGTGCGCGTGCTGAAAAACAGCTCGAAGAACAAGCGGCACTTCGCTGGGTTGACGAGATGTGCCGACTAGGCAACTAGTTGGTGCGACAGAGATGGCTTGGTCTGCTGCCGCTAAATTCATGCGACGTTGGACATTTCAGGACAAGGAACAGAGAATTGCCAATGCGGAAATTCAGAGACCGGCCACAGAAATGACACCGACGCCCTGAATGTGTATGAAGCAAGGTTACGATTAGGGCAGACGGCGCGATATAGGAGAATGCTGATTCATTTGTAAGCAATTCCAGAAAATGTTCTGTAAGAAGAGTCTGACAGTTAAATGCTATGTTAATAAAACGACCAGATTAATTATTCTCAAATCAAGGCCGTGGCGTTGAAGGCCCCGATTGTGTTTGGTCCCGGTGGGTAGTGTTCGGGATTTTGTGTAAACGCCGTTCCTGTTTTTGTCCTGAGCCGAAGTTTTCTTTGTTTCCTTCGCCCCAGATAGTTGGATTATTTGACCGGCGAGGACCGCAGTCAAGGCCTTGCCGCGTTAGCGGTCGGAGCGCAGCGGAGAGCCTTGACGGCGGCCGCAGCCGGTCGTATCGGGATATCATCCGGGACGAAGGAAACTGTGCTACATTCCAGTCGCCGCACGGATGCGGTCTTCCCAGAGCAGAGTAAAGCAATTTAGCGCCGCCTTCCAGGGGATCGAGTGTTCCCACTTGCGGATCACGTTGCGTAGCGCC
>Ga0326728_10006173_pt1 | contig 32581 bp, 30 predicted proteins | sample MB3enrmetagenome_FD_207602 | JGI IMG/M metagenome (GOLD analysis project Ga0326728, IMG submission 207602) | Lab enriched peat soil microbial communities from McLean, Ithaca, NY, United States - MB31MN | ecosystem: Environmental > Terrestrial > Soil > Wetlands > Peat | place: USA: New York... | reverse complement strand
TACGGTCGGCGGACGCATCCTCGCGGGCCTCTGCTCCATCCGCACGGCTTCTCCACGCGGGCTCGGGACGATTGCGTAAGGCGTCGTCACTCATCGAAACGTTCGACACTAGCAACCGCCCTCGACGAGCGAAAGGTTGGTTTCGTCACGCCGGATTCTCCACACCCCGTCCAGAGTCCCTTGACAGTCCAGAGCCGGGCGGAGATTGTCGGCCTCGCCAACCCGTGACTTCCACTCGCTGCACGGACTCACCGGAAATTCTCGCACGCTTCGAGTCTGAGCTCGACCTGGTCGATATGCTGGCTCGTCAGGTCGGGCGAACCGTCTCGCTCGCCGTAACGCTCGACGACCTCCGTTCCTTTGGTCGCGAAGGCCTCCTTCGGGCGGCGCAGACGTTCGACGAATCCCGCGGCGTCCCGTTTCGCCGATGGGCCAATCTGCGTGTCCGCGGAGCCATGATCGACGGGATTCGCCAGTGGGGCCACCTGCCTCGACGTGTCTACCGCGAGCTGCGAGCTCAGGAGGATGCCGACAAGGTGCTCGAGGAATTCGACGAGCGAGATTCGGCCAATCCAGCGGCGAGCGCCGAAGCCGCGGACGCGCGCCTCACGCAGTACCTGGCCGGAATGGCCACCGCGATGGCCGTGGGTTTGGTCGCTTCGTCGGGTGCAGACGACGCCCATTCGGACGACCGCACCGCAACGCCGGAAGAAATCGTAGGCAATGCCGAAGTTCTCGAGCGAATCCGGGCGATCGTGAAGACGCTGCCGGACAAGGAGCGGACCCTCATCGAGCAGCACTACTTCGGCGACATGACGCTAGACGACGCGTCCGCTTCCCTGGGGCTATCGAAATCGTGGGGGAGCCGCCTGCACGCTCGTGCCATCGAGAACATCGCGCGAGCCCTCGGCTCCCGGTGAGCGTGAGCTATTGCCCCTGAAGAACCGTCTTGAGACCGCTGGTCGCATGATCGATGAGTCGCGCGGTGAGGTCCACGACTTCGCTGTAGCGGTAGACACCGGCCTGGAGCGCGATGAGTTCGCCGGGACCAAGGTCGCTCAAGCTGGAGGTCGCTCGAAGCGCACCGCGAACTTGCGTTTCTCCCACGTCGACCTCCCGAGCCACGCGTGCAAGGACCTGGGCGAATGACACAGGGGGCGAAGCCGCCGCGAGAACCCCCCCCGACGCAGTCGCCGCTCCTGTCGTCTCGACGCTGCGCCCGATGCTTGAACCTTCGAGGGTGGGCCCGACTTCCATTGACCATCTCCATCGCGCGTGTCCGCACCCGCAAGGGCTCAACGCCGCGCACGCGTTGCATTTCCTTATCGACGAGGTGGGCGCTTCGCGGCCCCCCTCGAGCTCCTTCATCGACGAGGGGGGCGCTTCGCGGCCCCCCTCGACCTCCCCCGTCGACCACGAGCGGGTCGAAGTTGCGGCAAGGCTGAACCGGGGATGGTACGCGGGGAGTCTCATGTCTGAACGTAAATCGACGAGGGGGGCGCTTCGCGTCCCCCCTCGAGCTCCCCCATCGACGAGGGAGGCGTCTGGCGACCCCCCTCGAGCTCCCCCATCGACGAGGGAGGCGTCTGGCGACCCCCCTCGAGCTCCCCCACGGATCCTCGTCGCCATGAGCGGCGGAGTCGACTCCTCGGTCGCGGCAGCTTGGCTCTGCGACGCGGGATACGACGTCGTCGGGGTCACGCTTCACCTTTGGGACTATCCTGACGACCCCTCGGCCATGGGAGGTCACGGGCGATGCTGTGCCCCCGAAGATCAGTATGATGCGCGACGCGTAGCCGATCGACTCGGATTCCCGCACTTCACATTCGACCGGCGTGAGCTGTTCGCGCGCGCGGTCGTCACGCCGTTCGTGGAGGCCTATGCCTCCGGCGAGACGCCCAGCCCATGCTCGACGTGCAACCGAACGGTCAAGCTGGCCGAGCTGTTCCTCCTCGCCGATCGACTGGGGGCGGCGCGCGTCGCCACGGGCCACTATGCGCGCATCGTCCGGCAACCAGGTCGACCGCCGCGCTTGGCCATGGGGGCGGACCGCGCGAAAGACCAGAGCTACTTTCTTTACGCTTCCCCGCGAGCCTGGCTGGAGCGACTCGAGTTCCCACTCGGATCATCGACCAAGTCAGCAGTTCGCGCCGACGCCCTCGCGCGCAATCTCCCCGGCGCGGGCAAGGGAGAGAGTCAGGAGCTTTGCTTCGTGGGGGCCGGGGCCCATGCCTATGCGGACTTCGTAGCGTCACGCACGCCAACGCGCCCCGGACCGATTGTGGACGACGCAGGGCGAACCGTGGGCTCGCACGACGGAGTGCACCGATTCACCATCGGACAGCGCAAGGGATTAGGGGTCGCCATTGGAAGACCGGCGTTCGTCGTGCGCATCGACCCCGAGACTGCCACCGTGCAGCTCGGCGACGAAGCCAAGCTGCACGCCGGCGGTGCCATCCTGAGCGATGTCAAACTCGCTCAGGACGTCACGCTCCCCTGCCGCGCAAGCGTCCGCGTCCGGTATCGCCATGATGCTGTCCCGGCCTACGTAGAGCCATTTGAGGATGGGGCCCGCGTGACATTCGACGAACCGGTGCGTGCCATCACGCGCGGGCAAACGGCGGTGTTCTACGATAACGAGTGCGTGCTCGGCGGAGGGCGTATCGAGCGCGCCGTGGGACCCGTAATGTGTGGCCAGGGCATGGCGAGGGAGTAGGATTGTCCCATGGCGAAGGCGTTAGCGTGGGCCAGACTGGCGCTTTGGGCCGTCTTCGGCGCGCTGGCTTCGCCGGCATGCTCGCTAGGTCAGGGCACCGGCACCGTTTCGGGCGTCCTCGACGTGCCCGCGTGCTGGTCCGGCCCGTTCGATCTGCATCCGGACTTCTTCGCTGCCGTGCCCTCGGTGAGCGGTGGCCTCCAGACGGGCAGCGACGCGGTTCTCATACGCATCCAAAACGGGGGCGACAACGAAACCTTCAGCGATGGGCTGTCCATCCTCGTAGACGATGCCGGGGAAGTACGTGGGGACCCCGCGTCGAACGGAACGTCGCGTCCAAGCTTGCTCGGACTACCGCTCATCGTGGCGCTGCCAGTGGGCGTTGCCCCGCCCGGCGTTCCGCTCACCTCGGCGGCCTCCGGATCGATCGTTCACGCTTCCCTCTATCTGGATCGGACATGCCGGACTCAGAACGTCGCCCTGTACGCGTCGGACTCGGTGACATTGCACCCGGACGGGACCTGCAATCCGAGCGAAGGGGGCGATCCAGTCGTCAGCTGTGCGACGTCCCCAGTCGCGATCGCGTGGGACGCGGGAGTGCAGGACTCTGCGACCACGGCCGTGGTGGACGCATCCACGGATGGATCCACGGATGGAAGCAGTGGGGCGGCGCCCATCGGCCAAAGCACGATCACTTTCCAGTCGCTCTTCGATGGCAACCCCGAAGAGTCCGACGCCGCGCAGAGACTCACGCAGGCGACTTTCGAGTTCTATTTGGTCGACCCGCGCGAGATGTGCCCGGGCGGACTCGGCCCACCGCCGCCATGCCGGGGTCATCTCACGGGCTACTTTAGGTTTTACTTCGATCGCGGCAGTCCCGCGCAGCCGTTTCCGTGACGCGTTCGTCCTCGCCGCTGAACGCGTCGGGCTGGCTTCCGCCCGCCACCGGAGCGAGACCGGCGCTGTGAGAACGCTTGTCGACGAACGACTTCGCGACGAGACGCGGCTTTACGCCTATCGCTTCGCGTGCGAAGACTGTGCGCACGCGACCAAGGTCGACGAGGGGGGCGCTTCGCGGGCTCCCTCGAGCTCCCGCACAACGAGCACGGCGCCTGATGTGCGACTCCGATGCTCACTCGGCTACCCGCCGGGGCCGCGAGGCAATGCCATCGAGGAATCTCACCTAACCCTGTGCAAGGCCTTCGAACTCGAATGAGAGAAGGAGATGCCGCGTAGTCACCCGCCGACGCTCATCACCCTCGCACGGGCAGCCCTCCGTGCCCACGAGCTTGCTCCCCCGGGAACGCGCGTACTCGCGGCCGTGAGCGGCGGACCGGACTCAATCGCTCTTCTGGATGTGCTGGCTCGTCTTCGAGGCCGCTGCGGATTCGGCCTTTTCGCCCACGGCGTAGACCATGGCCTTCGCCCTGAGAGCGGGGCTGAGCTCGACGTCGCAGAGGATTTTGCACATTCGCTCAACGTGCCGTTCGGCCGAACCCGCGTGGTTGTCGTCCAGGGAGGAAACCTCGAGGCTCGCGCTCGGGACGCGCGTTGGAAGGCATTGCAGGACGCGGCTGGCCGAGTGGGAGCCCACCGGATCGCGACCGGTCACCACGCCAACGACAGGGCGGAGACTGTGCTCATCCGGATCTTGCGCGGCACGGGCGTTCGCGGGCTCGCCGTGCTGCCCCCACGAGAAGGCGGGCGTATACGACCGTTCTTTCGTGCTCGTCGTGACGACATCGACGCCCACGTCGCCCGCCATCGACTCCCCCACGTTCACGACCCGTCCAACGCGGACGCCCGGTTCCTGCGCAACCTGGTCCGCCGAGACCTTCTTCCGTCACTGGAAGTCATTAGCCCTCGGGTCGTCGAGCATCTCTGCCGGATCGCCGACGACGCATCGAAGCTGCGAGGGGCCAGCGATCCCGCGAATTCCTCGGAAATGTGGTGATGTTCGCGACCACGGTCCCGTCGAAGCGGCGCGAGCAGCGAGGTTTGCAAAAGCTCAATTTGGCGAAGAGCCGGCTTTTCCGATGCTGGCAGCGACGAGACCTCGATGTTACGCATCCGAAGTACTAAATTGTTCTTGATGGCGAGGCGCATGGCCCCGCCTGCTCCTAGCCACCGAGGTTGACGTGAAGCAATCGCACAAGACGCTTCTGCTGTGGGTCCTGCTCATCGTGATGTTTCTCGCGATATGGCAGGTGCTTCAGCCGAGCGAGCGCAAGCAGCAGGTCAGCTTCAGCCAATTCGTGACGCTCGTGCACTCGGGAGGGGTCACCGACGTCCACGTCAAGGAGCACGACTACACCTTCACGCAGGTGCAGGACGGAAAGAGCACCCAAAAGGAGACCATCGGACCGATCGCCGACCAAGCACTGCTCGACGACCTCGAGAAGAAGGATCCGGCAACCGGTCACACCCCGAACGACAAGCTCCAGGTCTACTTCGAGAAGGAAGACGCAACCCCGTTCTGGTCGTCCACGCTCGTCACTCTTCTTCCGATGCTTTTCATCGGCGTCATGTTCTTCCTGTTCATGCGCCAGCTCCAGGCTGGAGGCGGAAAGGCGATGTCGTTCGGCAAGGCCAAGGCGCGCATGCTGAACGACTCGCAGAACAAGGTCACCTTCGCCGACGTGGCCGGCATCGACGAGGCCAAGGACGAGGTCGAAGAGATCATTGCCTTTCTCAAGGATCCGAAGAAGTTCCAGCGCCTGGGCGGTCGCATTCCGAAGGGGGTGCTGCTCATCGGTCCACCCGGTACGGGCAAAACGCTGCTGGCGCGAGCCATCGCGGGAGAGGCGGGAGTCCCGTTTTTCAGCATCTCCGGCTCGGATTTCGTCGAGATGTTCGTCGGGGTTGGAGCGAGCCGCGTTCGCGACTTGTTCGAGCAGGGCAAGAAGCATGCGCCTTGCATCATCTTCATCGACGAGATTGACGCGGTCGGTCGCCATCGCGGGGCCGGCCTCGGGGGAGGTCACGACGAGCGCGAGCAGACGCTCAACCAGCTTCTCGTAGAGATGGATGGCTTCGAGTCGAACGATGGCGTGATCATCATCGCGGCCACCAACCGACCGGACGTACTGGATCCCGCGATCATGCGCCCAGGTCGATTCGATAGGCGGATCACGGTTCCCAGGCCGGACGTGCGCGGGCGCGAAGAGATTCTGCGGGTGCACGCCAAGAGAGCGCCGCTGTCGCCCGACGTCGACCTTGAAGTGCTCGCTCGGGGCACACCGGGTTTCTCGGGAGCCGACCTCGAGAACCTTGTCAACGAAGCCGCGCTCCTCGCGGCGAGGCAGGACAAGGACGCCGTGAACATGAGCGACTTCGAGCTGGCCAAGGACAAGGTGTTCATGGGGACCGAGCGCCGCTCGATGGTCATCAGCGACGACGAGAAGCGCACGACGGCGATCCACGAAGCCGGGCACACGCTCATTTCGGTGCTCATCAACCATCACGATCCAGTTCACAAGGTATCGATCATTCCGCGCGGTCCGGCGCTGGGAGTCACCTGGTACCTCCCGAAAGACGACCGCCACAATCTCTCCAAGGAGCAGGCCGAGAGCAGCATTGCGGTCGCGCTCGGCGGGCGGATCGCGGAAGAGATCGTGTTCGGCCGGATGACCACCGGTGCAGGGAATGACATCGAGCGCGCAACCGAACTCGCCCGCAAGATGGTGTGCGAATGGGGCATGAGCGAGAAGCTTGGCCCGCTCGCCTACGGCAAGAAAGAGGAAGCGATCTTCCTCGGCCGCGATTACGGCCAGCGCCAGCAGGATTATTCGGAACAGACGGCTCAGGAGATTGACCAAGAGGTCCGCGCCATCGTTCAACGCCAGTACGTTCGGGTGAAAGAGCTTCTTACGCGAGACCGCGACAAGCTCGAGCACCTGTCAGCCTCGCTCATCGAGCGCGAAACCCTCGACGCCGAGGAGATCGCCGCATCGCTGGCGGGTCAGGAGTTGCCCAAGCGCGATCGGGTCATCATTCCGACGTACGCCGAGAAGGACAAGGCCAGCAAAGAGAAGCGTCGCGTGGCGAGCATCTTCAGTGGACCGCCCAAGCCGGCGCCCACGGGAAGCTGAGAAACTCGAGCGCGTCCGGGGGCCGCGAGAGGCCGGCGGAGCGCCGACGCCGTCCTTGCCCTAGAACCACGCGCAGACTACCTTGCCGCCCTCGACAGGAGCACGTGGGTAGCCATCATGACCAATCCGCTTGAAGGCATTCGCTCGATCCGGGACCTCCCGATCGACAACAGACGAGTTTTCCTGCGCGTCGACTTCAACGTCCCCGCGGACGGCAAGAAGATCACGGACGATTCGCGCATCCGCTCGGCGCTTCCGACGATCCAACACGCCCTCGAACGTGGCGCACGAGTCATCTGTGCGAGTCACTTCGGTCGCCCGAAGAAAGGGCCCGATCCGAAATACTCGCTCGAACCTTGCGCGGCTCGCTTGGCCGAGCTCCTCGGCAAAGACGTGGCCTTTCCGGAGGACTGCATCGGGGATGCTGCAAAGAAGGTCGTCGCGGATCTGCGCACGGGACACGCCTGCCTGCTCGAAAACCTCCGCTTTCATCCCGAGGAAGAGAAGAACGACGAGGCCTTCTGCCGACAGCTCGCCGACCTGGCCGACGTCTACGTCGACGACGCGTTCGGCTCCGTTCACCGCGCTCACGCAAGCGTGTACGGCGTGGCCAAGCTGTTCCGGGGTCGCGGCTGCGGCTTCCTCCTCGAGAAGGAGATCGCTTCGCTCGGCAAGATCGTCGAGTCTCCCGACCTTCCCTACGTGGCCGTCCTCGGTGGGGCGAAGGTCAGCGACAAGATTGCCGTTGTCGAGGCCCTGCTCGAACGTGTGACAGCACTTGTCATTGGCGGTGCGATGGCCAACACATTCCTCGCCGCGCAGGGAAGGAACATGCAGGCCTCGCTCGTCGAGGCCGACAAGCTTCCGCTCGCCCGAACGATCATCGAAAAGGCCCAAGGCAAAGGGGTTGCCCTTCTTCTGCCGCAAGACGTCGTCGTGGCGACCGGCCCCGATGCTGCCACGGGACAGATCGTCAATGTGGATGCGGTCCCGGCTGCAACGATGGCCCTCGACATCGGCCCGAAGTCGATCGCGGAGTTCTGTAGGCACTTCGCCACCGCGAAGACCATCTTCTGGAACGGTCCGATGGGATTCTTCGAGAAGGCTCCCTTCTCCACGGGGACGTTTGCAATCGCGAGAGCCATGGCCGACGCGCCCGGGTTCACGGTCGTCGGCGGAGGCGACAGCGCCGCAGCTGTCTACGTCGCAGGCGCAGGCGTCGCCGAGAAGATCAAACACATCTCCACCGGCGGAGGAGCCTCTCTCGAGCTCATCGAGGGCAAGAAGCTCCCCGGCATCGAGGTCTTGCGCGGATCGGAGGGCAAATGAACTCCCGTCGTCGTCCGCTCATCGCCGGCAACTGGAAGTGCTTCCTCGGTGGTGCCGCCGGAGTCGCCCTCGCCACGGACGTGGCCAAGCTCGCCCCGTCACTTCCCCACGTCGACTTGCTCATTTCCCCGCCGTTCACGGCCGTCGGGGCGTGCGCGCGCGCCTGCGCATCTCATGCGGTGCTGGTCGCCGGTCAGAACCTCTATCCGAAGGACTCCGGCGCCTACACGGGCGAGGTCAGCGCCCCGATGCTCGTCGAAGCCGGCTGCTCGTGGGTCATCCTCGGCCACAGTGAGCGCCGTCAGATCTTCCTCGAGTCCGACGCGTTCGTCGCGGAGAAGGTGTCGGCTTCGCTCGCCGGCAAGCTCCTGCCGATTGTGTGCGTCGGCGAGACTCTGGCCGAGCGCGAGGCGGGCAAGACGCTCGAAGTCGTCGAGCGCCAGGTCCAGGCGTTCCTGCCAATCCTCGCGGGCAGCCCCGCGGCCGTCGCCATTGCCTACGAGCCCGTGTGGGCCATCGGAACGGGCAAGAACGCAGGGCCCGCCGAAGCTCAAGAAGTCCACGCGGCCATTCGCGGTTGGCTCCGAAAGAGCTCCGCGGGCCTCGCTGACCGGACGCGGATCCTGTATGGCGGTTCGGTCAAACCCAACAACGCCCGCGACCTTCTCGCGTGCGCGGACGTCGATGGCGCCCTCATCGGCGGTGCGAGCCTGGACATCAAGTCGTTCGGCGCCATCGCCGAGGCGGCCGAAGCCCTCGTCACCCTGTAGAGCCCAAGCGTTGCCGAGTACCCCATGCTGACGATCTTCCTCGACATTCTTCACGTGTTCGTCTGCTGTTTCTTGATGCTCGTCGTGCTCCTGCAGCAGGGCAAGGGCGGCGGCATGGGGGCTGCGTTCGGCGGTGGCGCCGCGCAGCAGGTGTTCGGGGGTCGCGGAGCCGGCAATCTTCTGACCCGGGCCACGGCCACCTGCGCCACGATTTTCATGCTCACCAGCATCTCGCTCGCCTGGATGTCCTCGTCGGGAGACCGGGATCTCAAGGCGCGAGTCGTGCTCGAGCAGCGCAAGGGCAAGGGCAACGAGGGGACCAAGATCAAGAGCGCCAAGCCCAAGCCGACGGCGGCGCCGAGCGAGGGGGCACCGCCCGCCGATACGGCTCCGGCGGAACATGCTCCGCCGCAGTAGGGCGGCCGACCGCTCCGTTGGCTGACGCGAAACGCAGCCCGCGACGGTTCCCCGAGTGGGTCGATCCGATCGTCCTCGTCAGCCTGAAGCTGATGCTGGACGTTTGGGTCCTCCGCCACGGGTTTACGCACGTCTCCGACGACGACTACTCGCGCACGACCATCTCGGAGCTCTTCGCCCACGCCCCGAGGCTCGACCCGAGCGGCACCAGTTGGCTGCCCTTCCCGTTCTGGGTCGAAGGCACTCTCCTGGGTCTCTTCGGTAGGTCCCTGTCCGCGGCGCGGGGAATCGCCATCGGGCTCGGGGTGGCGGCCGTCCCCCTGCCCTATCTCGCCATGCGCGCGGTGCGGATGCCACGTGGAGCCGCCGTGCTGGCCACGATGGCTGTCATGGTCCTGCCGTGGAACGCCTGGCTGGGCGTGGCCACGGTCCCCGACGGCTGGGTCGGCGCCGTCGCGGCGGCCGCCACGCTCGGCGCGCTAGGAGATCCAAGTCGCCGCGTCGCGTGGTCGGCCGGGCTCCTCGCGGTCGCATGGTCCCGGTACGAAACGTGGTCCGCGTGCGCGGTCGTGGCCCTGCTCGTCCTCGGCGAAGCGGTTCGCGCGGGGAGGCTGCACCGGGATGTGTGGAGCGTCCTTCTCTGCGCGCTAGGACCGGTCTCGTGGATGGCTTGGAATGCCCACGCGCACGGCAGTCCCTTCCACTTTCTGGCACGAGTCAGCGCCTTCCGGCGCACCATCGGTGCCTCCGCTGTGCCGCTGTCGCAAAAGCTTCTTGGGTATCCGCAGGCTCTATGGGTCGATACGCCGGAAGTCGTCGTCCTCGGCGTTGTCGCCTTGTTGGGAATTGGATGGTTTCCGGAACTCCGAAAACGATGGATGCGCCCTGCCCTCGTGGTGTGTGCGGTCATCGCCTTCTTGGTTGTCGGCGACGTCGGCGATGGGGCGCCGACGCACCATCCGGCGCGTGCCCTCGTGATGATCGGGTGGATCGCTGCAGCGGCTGGATTCGATGTTGTCGGGGTGTTGTTGGCGAGACTGTTTCAAATACGTCCGGTGCTTCGAATTGGGGCAGTCATCGGGATAGGCGTTGGCGCCGTAATCTGGTGTGCAGCCCTGCCGGCGCGGTGGGCCGCGTCGCCGGGACGGACGGCGTGGGACGACCGGCGGCCGCAGATTGCTCGAGGGTTGGAGCTGCGTTCACGGCATGTGGACCACGTGACCGTCGTGCCTTGTCAATTCGAGTACTTCGCTCTTCTGGCGGCTTGGGGCGAGCCAGAACGGGCTGCCGTGTTGGCTCGGAGCGGGAAGGCTCCGGGGGCGGAGTGTCCCTTTGTGGAGGAGGGGGCGGGGCGGTAGGGGTCGCAGCTCGTGCCACGATTGGAGGTCGACGTGTGAGCCTTCTGCTGCGCGACCACCCCGCGCTGCCCCTCAACGCAGCCGCACCACGTGGGGTTCGGGAGGCCGGCTCGAGGCTGCCGATGAGCCGCCTCGCAGCGCCGCCGAGCTTGTCGCCTCTCCTCATTGAAAGCGGTTCTTTTCCTGTCGGACGAGCGGCGTTCGACGCCAAACAGGATCAGGCGACCGAAGCTTGATGCACGCGACGAACGAGGAGTTCGGAGACGATGCGAATCGAGTCCCCTCATCTCCATAATCGCAAAGGGCGAACATTTCTCTGACGGAGAGGACTAATTTCCCAAACCGAGCGGCGGACCAGCGTTCGACGCCGGCATGCCGCCCAACTGTACCGCGCCCCTCAGCCGCGCCGACGCCCGCTAATACCCTGGCTGGCCGCTCCCCGACGCCGCGGGCCCGGGCTGCTGCTTCGGCCAACCGGGGATCATCAGCCCGGGGATCGACGTCGGAAACCCCGGCGGCAACGTGAGCACGCTCGGAATCGTCGGCAGCGCAGACGGGTAGAGAAACGGCGGTGGAGGAGCCTCAGCGTCCCGCGCAGACGGTGGCGGCGGGGTGTGCCCCGAAGGAGTCGGTCTTGGCGGTACGGGAGTCGGCGGCGGAGCGTGCGTCGGCCCGAGTGTGGGCACATCGCTCGGCTTCGAGGTCGTCACGACGGGAGCCGAAGGTGGGGCCGCGTCCACTTCGCTCGGAGGTGGGGGCGTGACGACGGTCGTCAGGTCGGGCCCTGGAGACGGAAACGTGATGACGCCCACGCCGACCAAGATGCACACGATCGCCGCCCCGAAGAGGAGCGGGATGACCGCGACGAGCACGATGGGCGTGCGACGGCGGCGCGACGGCACATCCTGCGGAGCCGAGGGCACGGCCACGGGGTAACCGGGGCCGGACATCGCGACCGGAAGGGGCGCGGCCTGTACGGTCTTCTGGCGGGGCTCGGCCTCGCGGTTGTCGATGGGAGCCTGCGGCGGCGGGCCCTGCGGCACTGCCGCCTGGACCCCCGTCGCCACGGGCGACGGGCCAGGCGCAGGATGCATCGGTGCGGGCGCGATGGCCGCCGGAGAGCCGGGCGTCAGCCTCGCGAGCGCCAGGCGCATCTCCGTTGCCGTCGAAAACCGCAGTTCGGGTTGCACCGCCATGGCCCGATGCACCAGCCCCGCAAGCTCTCGCGGAACCTCCGGCGCGGCCCTGACGAGCGGCTCGACCTCGCCTCGCTCGACCCGCAGCGCCACGACGCGTGGATCGTCCCCGGACACCGGCCGCCGTCCCGCCAACATCTCGAAAAGCATCACCCCGACTGCGTAGATATCGGCCCGCGCGTCGACCCGGTCGGCACTGCGCGCTTGCTCCGGAGCCATGTACTCCGCGGTCCCCATGGCGACGCCCGCCACGGTGAGACCCTTTCTCGACGGATTCGCGCGCATGGCCTTGGCGATGCCGAAGTCGATGAGCTTGAGCGTGGCCGTTCCGCCCGCGTGGGTGATGAAGACGTTCTCGGGCTTAAGGTCGCGGTGCACGATGCCTAGGGCGTGTGCCGCCTCGAGCGCATCGAGGATCTGGCGAGCGTATTCGCAGGCGATCGCCACCGGGAACTTGCGCACCCTGTCGAGCGCACCGGCGAGCGACTCGCCCTCGAGCAGCTCCATCACGATGAAGGCTTCGCCTTCCGTCGTGCGGTCGACATCGAGGACCTGAACGACGTGAACGTTCCGAATCTGGGCAGCGACGCGCGCTTCCTGAAGAAAACGCTCGACGAGCTCAGTCCTTCGGAGCATCTCCGGATGCAGGACTTTGACGGCGACCCGCGTCCCGAGCACGACGTGCTGCGCTTCGAAGACCGAACCCATCCCGCCGTCGCCGAGCGCACGGACGAGCCGGTACTTGCCCTGGATGACGGTTCCTATTCCAATCACGCTCGGCCGTCAGGGTAGCACCGACTCGGCCCCAACCGCCTCGATCGATCTCCCAGGCAGAGGACGTGGCCTACGCGGCGCTCTTCTCGAGGGCCCCTTCCCCTCGCAACAGCCTCCCGACGGTCTCCGCGTCCGCGATGGACGCAAGCACGGGGCGCAGGGCATCGTCGCGATCGCGCCCGCCAAAGGCGCCGCTCGGCGCGAGGGCTCGGGCCTGGGGACCGTCGAGCACGAGAAACACGTCGTGCAGGCCGTTCGAGGGCGCGTCGATGACATAGGCAATGCGCGAACGGTCGAGCGACAGCTCCTCGTTGCGCCGCTGAATGAGCACTCGGCTGTCGGTCACGAGGTAGCGCGTATCGCGAGCGACCCTGGACGGCAGAAACAGCGCGGCGTACCCAAACGCCAGTGCCACGACGGCTAGAAGCAGCATGCCGAGCGCGATCCCACTGATGAAGACGGCGATGAGCGACGACGAGAGGGCGTGCTGTCGGAGAACGCGACCGAGCCAGTGGGATTCCGTCGCGAGCGAGCGCAGGAAGGCTGCCGTCACGAACAGACTGAGGCCCGCCGTGGCGGCTCGCCTCGCCGTCCAAGGCGACGCCAGCGGAGCCCCCGACCAGAGCACGCGCTCGCCTGGATCCAGACGTTGGGGCAGCGGTCGATCGGCTGTACCGAGCGGCGCGCCAGGTTCGAGACCTCGAACGAGGGCCCAGACTCGGTCGGGTGCTTCGATGCCGTGCAAGGTAAGGGAAAGAGTTCGCCGAAGCGCGCCTGTAGGAACGGCGCGCACGATGACGAGGTCCCCGATCGAGGGAACGCTGCCATTCCATCGGAATAGCGCGTAGCTCGTCTGCTGGATGTCAATCGTCCGGCGCAAGGGGCCACGCTTCCATATGACGTGCCGATCCGTGACGATGTACTCGAGCTGCGAGCGCCACCAAATAGGCAGACGCCAGGCTCCGAGCGCCAGCGTCGCGCACCAGGCAGCGAACACGATCATGCCCCCCACGTGCACGTGAAACGCCCTCGCCACAACGACGGCATTGCACAGCGTGATAACCGACATGACTGCAGCGACGACGCCCGCAACTCGATAGGCGAAGGGAACCGTCAGGGCGCGGCAACCACCGGTCCAGACGATACGTTCGCCGAACAACGAGTCACTGGCCATCGTGCGGGATCCTCATGGGCGCCCTCATTAAGCAAGCGTGCGTCGCCCCACCAACGATGTCCAGTACGGGCGATGATCTAGGATCAGGACATCACATCGCTACAGTGACTCAAGTGCCACCGCGCGGCTCAAGGCAGGCCACGGCGCCAAGAACATAGGGCCTACGACTACGACACACGCGGGAGCGATCGGCTTGGCACGTGCGCCACTGGACCGCGCGCATGAGCGCGGATGACCAGTGCGTCGCACAGGTCCCACATGGGAATGCCATGACGCTCAGCCGCCTCTGGAAACAGACTCGTGGGAGTCATGCCCGGCAGAGTGTTCACCTCGAGCAACGTCAGCTGCTCGGCGGAGTCGTCATCGCCAACGACGAAGTCGACACGCGACAGGTCCCGACATCCAAGCGCCTGGTGTGCTGCCACGGCCGCCTTCTGAACTGCCTCGGTGACGGCGGGAGGCAGACGCGCGGGACACGTGTGAACACTGCGCCCTGGCGCGTACCGCGCCTCGAAGTTGTAGAAGGGATCGCTCGGCGCCTCGATCTCAGTCGGCGGGAAAGCTTCGCACCCGCCTCGCTCGATCACCCCGCACGTCACCTCACGACCGCGCGCGAAGTGCTCCACAAGCGCAACGTCGCCAAGCGCCCAGGCCGACTCGATCGCTTCGACCACGCTGTCGATGGGGGCAACCGCTTCGATGCGCGAGACTCCGATGGCAGACCCATGCGATGCCGGCTTCACGACGAGCCGCGCCCCGAGATCCCGGCGTGCGGCCTCGGCGGCTTCGCGCGCTCGGCCGCCCCGCGCGTACGACCGGCCCTCGGCGATCGGCAGCCCAGCCAGCGCGAACATCGCTCTCGCGGCGACCTTGTTCATGGCCAGCGCGCTCGCGAGAACAGGAGAGCCGACGTAGGGCAAGCCGAGAATCTCCAACAAACCTTGGAGGCATCCGTCTTCGCCGAATGCTCCGTGCACGACCGGAAACACCACGTCGAAGCCGCCCGTCCGCAGCAACTCTGGCAGAAAGGAGTCGAGTTCGTGCGTCACGACTCGATGACCCGCCCTCTCGAGCGCCTGGGCCACGCCCCGTGCCGAAGCGCGACTGACTTCCGCCTCGCTCGACGGCCCCCCCTGGACGACGGCTACCTTGAGACGTCTTTGGCTTGTCATGCAGCCTCTGGAGGGATCGGGTGCGACAGGTCCACGAGCTCGATGTGCAGCTCGGCAGCCACCCGAAAGATGCGTGGATCGCGATAGAACTCGCCGAAACATACGCGATCGATCCCCGCGTTGGCGATCAGGCGAAAACAGCCCCAACATGGGCTGGCAGTCACGTAGACCGTCGCGCCGTCGATGCGCACACCCTGACGAGCGGCCTGGACGATTGCGTTGGCCTCCGCGTGGACAGTTCGCACGCAGTGTCCATCTTCCATCCAGTGTCCGGCGTCGTCACAGTGCGCGAGACCGCGAATACTTCCGTTGTATCCCGTGGCGAGGATGCTCTTGTCGCGAACGATCACCGCCCCGACGAACTTACGATCGCAAGTCGACCGCGTAGAAACTTCGCGGGCGATGTTCATGAAGTACTCGTCCCAGGATGCGCGCGCGCGAGCCATGTGGAGATCCTGTCCGCCACCCTTAGCGCGCCATCGCTTTCGTTGGAACCCTGGCTAACGGCGATCGCTGCCATCGAGCTCCCCCGTCGACGTACACTCGCTGCGCGATGCGATCCTCGACGCTAGGAGCGGACCTCAGTCAAGCTAGGGCTCTGCTTGCCGCGCACCCGCCCATCGATCTTCACGCGGACACGCTCATGTGGTCCCGATGGCTCGGATACGACCTGTGCCGTCGCCACGAGCCTCCGCTTTGGCGCGCGGCATTCGGCGGACACGTCGACCTGCCACGCCTTCGCGACGGGGGCATGGGAGCCCAGTTCTTCAGCCTCGTCAGCATCCCGCTGGCGAGGGGCATGCGCGGCATGGCGCGGGTGGTGTTCGAGCAGATCGACATCCTCGATGCGACACTCACGCGCGTCCCAAGCGAACTCCGCCACGTGCGCACAGCCGCAGAGCTCGAGGCGTGTCGCCGGGAGGGAGTCCTCGGGGCGCTCCTCGGCATCGAGGGCGCCCACGCACTCGACGGAGACATCGACAACATCGAGCGCTTCGCTCGTCGCGGCGTTCGTTACCTCGGCCTCGTCCACTTCACGGCCAACGAGGCCGCCTATCCCGACCACGGGCTCGGGCGTCGAGCACAGGCCGGGCTGACGCGATGGGGCTTCGACCTCGTGAGGCGGTGTGAGGCCATCGACGTCCTCGTCGATCTGGCTCACCTCAATCGGCCCGGCTTCATGGACGCATGCTCCGTGGCCACGAAACCGGTCATCGTCAGCCACACCGGTGTCACGGGTGCCTTCGCGCACTGGCGCAACATCGATGACGCCCAGCTTCGAGCGGTCGCCGAGACGGGCGGGATCGTCGGCGTCGTGTTCTTTCCCATGTACCTAGGCGGAGACGGATTTGAACCGCTTATCAAACACTTGAAGCACGTAGTTAATGTGTGTGGTGAGGACACTGCTGCCCTCGGAAGCGACTGGGATGGCCTGATCGTTCCGTCCGCACCGCTCCGGGATCCACGGGGCATTCCGAGGCTCACGCAGGCACTGCTCGATGCGGGTCTCGGCGAACGCGTGGTCGCCAAAATCCTGAGGACTAACGTGCTCCGCGTCCTACAGTCCTAAGGCCGATTCCTCTCACCGAACATCGACTCGCTCCACGTCGAGGCCGCGCGATTCGAGGCGCTCGGCGATGCGCTGCTGCCAACCCGCCGATGCCGCCGTGCTCGGCATCTCCATGTCGACGCTGACGCGCCCACCGTCGGCGGTCACGAGAACGGTAGCGCCCGCCAATCGCCCTCCCCCGACTTCGATGCGCACGGCGCCACGGCGACCGTCGTTGGACCACGCGATGCGCCTCGCGAGGGTCGGGATGAGCTCCTCGAGGGACGCGTGCGCTTGCAGCTCGACGAGAGCAGAGGGCGGTTGCTGCGCCACCGCGCCGACGGCCGGCGGCGGAGCCAGGTAAGCCGTCTGGCGAGCGATGGGGTCGAGCGCGTTCGTGGTGGTCGATTCCGCTTCGACGAAAGCCCCGACGCGACGGCGTTTGGGACCGCCAGGATGGTCTGCCATCCCGTGGCTGGGGGCGCTCTTGCCGTGTTCCGCGTGGGTGACGCCTTTGGGCCCGACCACTGCGGCGCGCAGCACCTGGGAAAATGGCAGGCCCTTGCTGGGACCTGTTGGAGCCCCCGCGGGACCGTCTTTCAGCGACCCCGCCGCGGTCGGCACTGCCGCCGCAGTGGACACAGGCGCGCTGGTTGAGCTCATGTCCCCTTGTCGGTTTGAACCGGTCGACGGTTGTGCCCTAGTCTCCCATATCGCCCATATGAACACGCTGCCTCGTCCGCCGGAGCTGGAGCTGCGCATGCCCGCCACACGTTCGAAGCGGCCTCGCGTTCCGTTTGGACTGCCAGCGTGGACCGAACACGCGACTGCCATCGCCATCCAGCTCGACGCGTCGGAAGCGAGCATCGAGGACATAGGTGCGGTCGCCAGACAGATTCCGCGAGCGAGCGAGCTCCCTCCGGGTACTCGCGTCTACGTCCTGCCAGAGGCGAGCACTCCCCGCCGGCGATTTGCCCGCTGGTTGGGCCCCCGATCGGTCCCTGTCACCCGGGCGACCCGATGCAGCGCGCTCCTTGTGCGCGGATACGTGGCAATCCAAGCCGGGATCGACCAGACCAGCGGCTTGGACTTCGTCTGCGGGATCAGTTCACCTTGCTCAGAGCTTCCGCAAGCTTTGCCGCAATCTCCGACAGACCCGGCTTCGACTCTGTGACGATGTCCCCGGCTTCCGCCTTTTGACCCTGAACGTCGTCGACGATCGAGCTCATGCTCGACACAAGCTGAGCAACCTGCCCCTTGGTCTTGCTCGGGCACACGGCTTCGAACGTGCGAGGAACGACTGGAATCGCTGCGCCGTCCTTCGGCACCTTCTCCGAAGTCAGCCGCGGAAGCTGAACATTGCCGCCGCCGTTCGGATTCAGGAACTTCATGTCATTCGGAATCGTCTTGGACTCAGGAGGAATCGGGGTCACGAGCGGGGCGAGCATGGCACCCATGGACGGCGTGTCCTTGTCGACGACGACGACGTAGGTCAGCGGGAACTGCCCAGCCGGACGTGAGAACTCTTCGCTGATCGGCTTCTGAAGCTTCGTGAGCAGCGAGACAACGAGGTCTTTTTTCGTGTTCAGCGCCTGGACGCGCGTGATGAAATCGAAAAGCTGGCGCGAGGTCTCCGCCGGAATGGGCCCCAGCCGGCGTCCGAACAGCACGTCTCCGCTGAAATCGACGGTCATTCCCGCGAGCTGCTGCGAAAGCGCTGTCGGATACTTGCGGTCGGCGATGAGGCTTTTCGCGCCCTCTTCCAATTTCGCCTTGATCTCCTCGAGCGAGCCTTTGGCCTTCTGGAGCGGGGGCACGAGATCGTGAACGTCCTGGACGCCACGTGCGCGCGCCTCGCCGAGCGTCGACGCCTTGCCTCCTGTCCAGCACACGACACCGGCAAACGCCGCAATCACGAGACCCAGGATGAATCCTTGCTTGCGGGCACCACCCCGCGCACGCCGGACTCCATCTTCGTCGACCTCGATCCTTTGCGTCGCGGGCAAGGCCGGCACAGAAGCGTAGGCACCAGCGGCGCGGAACGCCGGCGGTACGGAACCGCGACCGTCATTCGGCACGCCCGGACCCATCGGGCGAGGAAATCCCATCGGCGGCGGAACGGACTGAGGGGGGATCGAGCCTGAACCACCCGGCACAGCGTACGGAGGAGGCGGCGCTGACATCGGCGGAGGCGGCGTGGAAGCTGCACCCGGGGGCGCCCCCATCTTCTGGAGGCGGGACTTGAGATCAATTTTCGGTTTTCTATCTTCCGTCATCTGGGGCGTGATGCGGACCTTACGTTCGCCTCCTGTTGCATGTCCAGGGCAAAACAAGCCTTGCCTTCGTCGAGTTCCGCGATGAGACGAGCGGGAGCGCTTTGCGGCACCTCTCGAGCTCCGCCGACAACTCTGCACGGTTGACCCGACCCGGCCTGCGGCGCCACAGTCTACGGCCTTCCCCATGGGTCCGTGCGTCATCGTCATCGACAACTACGATTCTTTCACATTCAACCTCGTCCAGTACCTGCGCGAGCTGGGCGCTACGGTCGACGTGTTCAAGAACGATGCGATCGACGTCTCGGCGCTGCGACAATCCGCCCCCGACGGCTTGCTCATTTCCCCTGGGCCGTGCACCCCCAACGAAGCCGGGGTTTCGCTCGAGGCGATAGGCGCGCTCGGAGGGCGCATTCCGATCTTTGGCGTGTGCCTCGGTCACCAAGCGATCGGCCAGGCCTACGGCGGGCGCGTCATCCGCGCCGCGCGACTCATGCACGGTCGCACGTCCCCGATCGAGCACGATGGACGGGGCATTTTCGATGGTCTGCCGTGCCCGTTCGACGCTACGCGCTACCATTCACTCCTCGTCGAGCGAGAATCGCTTCCAGATTGCCTCGAACTCTGCGCGTGGACTGGGGAAGGCGAGGTCATGGGAGTCCGTCACCGGCAGCACGATGTCACGGGCGTTCAGTTTCACCCCGAGAGTGTCCTCACAACGCACGGGCGGAAGCTCGTGACCAACTGGGTGCGCCACCTGCACGCCCGACGAATCGACGAGGGGGGCGCTTCGCCGCCCCCTTCGAGCTTCCCAGAGGCGTCGTGAGCGCGGAGTTTGCAAGGATTCTCGCGCGGCTGATGTCGGACTTGGTCGTCGCGACGGAGGACGTGCGCGCGGCCTTCGACGCCGTCCTCGCGGGATCGTGGACTCCCGTTCAAGTCGGAGCGTTCGCCGTTGCGCTTCGCATTCGCGGGGAGACTCCGGAAATCATAGTGGCGGCAGCGCAAGCTCTGCGGGCGGTGATGACTCCTGTCGAGCACAGCCTTCCAGTCGTCGTCGACACGTGCGGGACAGGCGGGGACGGAGCCCACACGCTGAATCTATCGAGTGCGGCAGCGGTGCTCGTCGCGGCCTGTGGAGTGCCGGTCGGGAAACATGGGAATCGGTCGGCTTCGAGCCGCTGCGGCAGTGCCGATGTGTTCGAGGTCCTCGGGATTCCACTCGACCTTCCGGCAGCGAGGCAGGGCGAGGTTCTCACCGAGGCCGGCATCGCGTTCTTCTTCGCGCAGGCCCACCATCCAGCGCTGAGACATGCCGCCCAGGCCCGGCGCGAGCTCGGAACTCGAACAATCTTCAACGCGCTCGGTCCGCTTGCGAACCCCGCACGCGCTACTCATCAGTTGATGGGCGTCTACGACGATGCGCTGCGCCCGGTCGCTGCGCGTGCGCTGAGGGATCTCGGATGCCGACGCGCGTGGGTCGTGCGCGGTGTGGACGGGCTCGATGAAGTGAGTCCGTGCGCCGAGACGCTCGTGAGCGAGCTCTGCGACACGGGCGAAGTGAGGGACCGCGTGATCGCTCCCGAAGATTTCGGCATCGCGCGCGTGGACCGGGCCGCGATCGCCGGCGCGGACCCGGAGACCAACGCTCGCGCCATCGCGCAAATCCTGGAGGGTGCCGACCACCCGGCACGCTCCGCCGTCGTTCTCAATGCCGCGGCCACGATCGCGGTCGTCAGCGCCGAGCCCCTGCCCCGCTGCGCCGAGCGCGCTCGGCAAGCTCTCGACGACGGGTCCGCGGTGCGTACACTCGAACGGTGGAGACGCGCCGTGAACAGGGTTCGAGCCACGTGAGTCGGCTCGCAGACATCGTCGCGGCCAAACGGATCGAGGTCTCGAGACTGCACGAGCAACCGAGGAGGCCAAGCGGTCACGTCCCGATCGATGTTCCGAGTGCGCTCCGGCGCGCACCCGGGTCGGCCCTGCGGTTCATCGCCGAGGTGAAGCTGCGAAGCCCGAGCGCTGGGGCGCTGTCGCGAGCTCTGTCGCCCGCCGACCGTGCCTGGGCCTATGCCGAATCCGGTGCCTCGATGGTGAGCGTGCTCTGCGATGGTCCGTTCTTCGATGGCTCGTTCGACCATGTCTCCGCTGCAAGGCGCAGGTTCGACGCGGCGGGAGCCAGAGTCCCCCTGCTCGCCAAGGAATTCGTCCTCGATACGAGGCAGGTCGCCGAGGCGCGCGATCGAGGAGCGGATGCGGTCCTTCTCATTGCTCGCATCGGGGACGCCAGGTCTCTGGCGACGCTTGTCCGATGTGCGCGCGACGAGGGGGTCGAGCCGCTCGTGGAGGTCGTCAGCGAACAGGAGCTCGAGTGGGCGCTGTCGCAGGGAGCGGGAGTCATCGGCGTCAATGCCCGGGACCTCGACACGTTGGAGATGGATGCCGCTCGAGCCGCCCGGGTGCTTGCGGCCATTCCCGCCGACGTCGTCGCGGTGCACATGTCCGGCGTGCGCGACGCCGAGGGGGTGCGAGCCGTCGCTTCGGGGCGAGCGGATGCGGCTCTCGTAGGGGAGGCGCTGATGCGGGAGGACGACCCTCGGCCGATGCTTGGAGAATTGGTCGGCGCTGCTGGGTAGCTTCGAGGGCACGGGGGCCGAATTCAGAAACCGACCCTACACTGCTCAGCCCATGTGCGGTCGGACGCGGCTCACGGTTCCTTGGTCTGTCCTCGCGAAGCTCTATCGCCTGGAACAAGCGGATCCGATCGACCTCCAGCCGCGACTCAACATCTCGCCCACTCAGGCCATCCCGATCGTCCGAGAGCTCCCGGGCGGTCGACGACGACTCGACCTCGTTCGATGGGGGCTCGTTCCAAGGTGGGCAAGAGAGAAGCGACTTGGGGGCACGATGTTCAACGCCCGGGTCGAGACTCTTGCGACCAAGTCGGCGTTCAAGGACCCACTCATGCACCGCCGATGCCTCGTCTTGGCCGACGCATTCTACGAATGGAAGGCCGAAGGCAAGCGCAAGATCCCTCACATCGTGCAGACCGAGGACGGCTCGCCGTTCGCCATGGCGGGGCTCTTCGACACGTGGACGTCGCCCGACGGAGAGGTCTTCGAGAGCTGCACGGTCATTACGCGGGAAGCTGCCGGTGACGTCGCAGCCATCCACACGCGCATGCCTGTCGTCTTGGAATCCGGTGAACACGACTTCTGGCTCGAACCTGGGGAACGCGACCCGAGTCGCCTCGTGGAGTTCCTCGGTGCTTCGGCGCGCACTGCGTTCGCGGTTATGCCGATCGCTCAGGTACCCACCGATGGCCATCGAGTTGCGGGCCAGTTGAAGCTGTTTGAATGACGAGCCGATCCCAAGGTCGATGCCGAACCCAATCGCCGATACCGGTTCCCAAGAACTGCGTGCTGAATTCGGCTGGCTGATCCGCCCGTCAGCCTTCGGCTTCGCCTCTCGGCTTCACTCTTCATGTTCTTTCGGATTCGCCAGGCCAACTTTGATTTTACGTTTCGGAGCGGTACGCTTGACACATGATTAGCTTGCGGGGCTTTTTCTTGTTTGCGTGCGTATCTTCGACCACTGGTTGCATCGACCTGTCGACCCACTCGTGCACGACCGAAGGTCATATCTGCGACCAGACTCGCATCACCATTCAGTCGCCTGGGGATTCCTGGAACCCTGGCGCATACATACTCGCCTTGCTCGTTAACGGCGTGTCGCAACAGTGCACTCTTCAGGTTTCCAATCCTCCGGTTGGGGTCCAGGGGGTATGCACGGCAGACACGACGAACCTGAGTCTCCAGCCCGTGTGCTCGCAACCGCCGATCGTCTGCAATGATGGTGTGTGTGAAGGCACGGTCTCGAGCGCGAACTGCCTCGCCGGCCAATTCACGATGCAGCTCGCCATCGGCCCCTACCATGGCACCGACGCGCAGCCTCCGTACGCTCAGCCGCTCTCGCTGAACCTCTCCCTCCAGGGCATTGAGCTGCTGAGCGAGACGGTCGCACCTAGCCCCGTCACGCAAGAGTTCAGCGGTGGAGAATGTGGCTCGTGCACGAATGCCTCCGAGACCCTTTCGATTTCGGGAGGCGGAGCGAGCGGTAGCGACGCTGGCTAGCCTGGGCAGTTCACGAAGCCTCGGATGGGAAATGGGGTAGCGGAACAGTTCGTCCGAGAATTCGGCGGCGAGAGCGATGGTGCAGCAGGCCTCGATTTCCGGCTGCCTCTCGAGGTCGCACCCATCGCGATCGCCCGTCGCAGTCGCTCATCGCGGTCGGCCATCGCCATCGCCCGTCGCAGTCGCTCATCGCGGTCGCCCCGTGCGTTTGCGAGGGTCGCCACCGCTCCCACAGGCAGGCCTAACCCGGACCAACAACCTGTCTCGTCTTGGCATGGTACCTTCTATCGGGCATGACCGAGCTGCGCCGTCTCAAGATTGAAGGCTTTCGTTCCATCGACAGGCTCGACCTTTGCCTATCGCCACTGACAGTCCTGATCGGTTCAAACGGTTCCGGCAAGAGTACGATTCTCGAGGCGCTCGAGCTCCTGAGACGAGCAGCCGCCAGCCCAACGGAGTTCATGAACGAGTTCCAGAGCGTCCACGGCTCGCTCTTCAACACCCTTCGCCGACAAGCAAGCGTTCTTCGCTTTGAAGTTGAACTGGGGAGCGAGTGGGGGCCAATCACCTATGGTTTCTCGATCCGTGAGATGGGAGGTGGGTATCCGGGCATCGACGAAGAGCAGCTGACCGTCGCCGGTGAACTCCTTTTTGCGCGAGTGGGGAGTGAGCTGCAGACGGACGACGCTCACCGGTGGCTTCCGCAGCCCAGCCCGGGCTCACTCTCACTGCCCAAGCTCGAATTCCAGGGAGCCGAGGCCGCGCGAGCGCTCATCGGGTATCTTTCAGGGATCGACGTGCAACTGCCCTTCCAAACGACGCCGGCTTGGGCGATGCGTTCTGCGGGTCTGCGGCCCGACATGCGAGCTCCCGAACAGATTCGTAGGACGCTCAGACTGGAGCGGTTCGGCGTGAACCTTGCGAACGCATACCACGCGATGCTCACGGACGATGGGCCAGCAGAGTGGGCGAAGACGATGGAATACGTACGTCTCGGGCTCGGCGACCATATCGAAGACATCCGACCGCGCGTTCACGGCGACGGCTTTGTGGCATTACGCTTTCGGCTTCGAGGCATCGATCAGGACCTCAACGAGGTTGAACTCTCCGATGGCCAGCTCGCGTATCTAGGGTTTGTTGCTCTCTTCCGTCTTCGAAGGCGCGAGATGGGGAGGAGCGAGCGAACGCTTCTCGCCTTCGACGAACCGGAGACCCACCTGCATCCGGCCACTCTCGCGCGCGTCGTCAGCCTCTTCGAGCGTGAAGCGCTGGCGCATCCCGTGATCGTCTCCACACAGTCCGACGCGCTGCTTGACTGCTTGGAGGCACCCGCCGAGAGTGTGCGAGTATGCGAGCTGGACGAGAGGACGCTCGCGACGAGAGTGTCCCGGCTTGACGCTGTCGAGCTGCATTCGTGGCTCGAAGATTATCGTGGCGTCGGAGCGCTGAGATCGGAGGGCTATCTCCCGCAAGTGGTTCAGCGGTGAGCGTCCACGTCTTCTACGAGGACTCGCGGACTCCAGGCGGCGACTTCACATTGCATGATCTCGTTCTTGCATGTGTCGCTGATCGAATTGAAAGAAACCGCTGGGACTTGAAGGCTCTCGTCCTATGCAAGCCGATGAAAGGGAACGCCAATGTGCTCAAAGCTTGCATAAATGACGTCCGACGCATGAAGCACGCCCACATCGCCGCGGTGCTGGACGGGGACGAGCTCGCCCGTCTGCTGAACGTGCCGGGGAGTTGCTGCAAGCGCGAAGCCCGTGCGGCCTTTGGCGCCATCGCGACCGACCCTCGCCTCGAACTGTTCGTTCTGGACCACAACATCGAGACGCTCGTCGAGACGCTCGGCCAGCTCAAGCCGGATCTCCCGATGATGTCCGAGGCGCTCGAAATGGATCGGAATGCTCGCGACCGAGTGTTTGCGAACGCGGCAGCCGCCGATCCCGGCCTGCGAGCACAGCTACGTGGCAAAATCCCATCTTTCGACAGATTGGCCCGAAAGATCGAAGGATGGCTCGGCGCGCTCCAGGTCACGTAGCCCCAAGAACTTCACCCGCGGCGCCGAGACGACCTACCCTTGTCGGTCCCGTGGACCTCCAAGGCTGGATCGACGTCTACCTCGACCATCTTCGCGTGGAGCGCACCCTCGCTTCCAACACGCTTGAGGCGTATTCCCGCGACCTCAACGCGCTCGCCTCAGAGCTCGGCGGCGCGAGGGCCCCTCAATCCATCGGCGCCGACGACATCGGAAAGCTCCTCGCCAATAATCTGCGCACCGGCTTCGGCGCGCGATCGAGCGCTCGACAGCTTTCGGCTCTGCGCGGCTTCTTTCGGTTTCTGCTTCGCGAACACGCCATCGCGGAAACCCCGATGGCGCTTGTCGACATGCCGAAGGTCCCCTGCTCGCTTCCACGGGTCCTGTCGTTCGACGAGGTCGAGCGGCTCCTCGCCGCGCCCGACCTGACGACCGATAGCGGATGCCTCTACGCGGCGATGCTTCACCTCATGTATGCGTCAGGATTGCGCGTCAGCGAGCTTTGCAATCTCCGTTTGGCCGATTTTGACTCTCAGCGGGGTCTCGTCAAGGCCAGGGGCAAAGGGGGAAAGACGCGACTCGTGCCCGTGGGAGAGGTAGCGCTCGATCACGTCGCCGCGTATCTCCAGCGCGTGCGCCCGCGGCACGCGCGCGACAATCAGCCGGCGCTCTTCGCCTCCCCGCGGGGAGGCGGGTTTCTGCGTCGCGAGGTGTTCTGGCGCGTCGTCAGGCGGTACGCCGTCGTGGCGGGAATCGTTCCCCTGCCCTCGCCCCACAAGCTCCGGCATTCCTTCGCCACCCATCTGCTCCACGGGGGCGCGGATCTTCGAGCCGTTCAAGCCATGCTCGGGCATGCGGACCTCGGGACGACGGAGATCTACACCCACATCGCCTACGACGACGTCCGGCGGGCTTTCGACAAGGCCCATCCCCGGGCTTAGAAGGTCAGTGTCCTTCGGCCGAAATACACCGACCTTCTAGCTTCCTGCGACTCGCGCCACCAGAGGTCCGAGCATGCTAGATTGATCGGGGATGCGGCAGCTTTTCGAGATATTCGAGCCAGCCGGGCCCGAATCACCAATCGTCGTCGAAATCCCGCATTCGGGCATCGACATCCCGCCCCAATTCCTCGAGCCGATGATCGCGCCCGCTCGAGCGCTCGGACGGGACGCTGATCTCTACGTCGATGCGCTCTACGATGGGGCGCCCGCGGAGGGGGCGACGCTCCTCGTGGCCCGCACATCGAGGTACGTGATCGACCTCAATCGGTCGGAAGCCGACGTCGATGACGACGTCGTCGAGGGTGCGCGCGCCGACGTCCACATGCAGCACGGTCTCGTTTGGCGCTCGACGAGCCAAGGGGAGCCTGCGCTCGCGCGCAAGCTGAGTCGCCAGGAGTTGGGCGATCGCCTGGATCAGGTGTGGCGCCCGTACCACGCAGCTCTCGCAGAGATCGTGCAGCGCAAGCGGGAGCGTTTTGGGGTAGCCGTTGTCGTGGCTGCGCATTCGATGCCGAGCGTGGATCGGCCCATCGGCGCGTGCCACGGCGTGGCTCGGGACCGTGCAGACGTGGTCCCGGGAACGTGCGGCATGACCACGGCCCACAAGCGGTTTCTCGATCCCGTCGAGTCGCTGGCTCGCTCGCAGGGATGGGTGCTGCGGCACGACGATCCGTACGCCGGGGGCTACACGACGAAGCACTACGGCCTTCCGGCGAAGGAGATCCACACCATCCAGATCGAGCTCGCAAGACGGCTGTATCTGAACGAGGAGACTCTCAGACCGACCGAGCGCTTCGAGGCCGTGCGAACGTGGTGTCGAACACTCGTGGCGCAGCTCGCGAGCGTGACGCACCGCTGCAAGCCTTGACAGGCGCGGTATTTGCCCTTAGTTCTGGCGCCTCTTCCGGCACACGTACATCGACGAGGGGAGCGCTCCGCGGCCCCTCTCGATCTCCCCCAAGGACGATTTCGACATGGCCAAGAGCGACATCACGGGCAAGCGCAGGCTCAAGGCGCACAACGTCTCGCACTCGAACATCAAGACGAATCGCTGGCAGCACGTCAACGTGCAGCGCCGTCACATCTGGGTGCCGGAACTCGGCCGGTTCGTCACCTTGCACCTCACGACACGGGACATTCGCACGATCGACCGCGTCGGCGTGCTCGAGTACGCGCGCAAGCACGGCGTGAACATCACCCGAATTTGAGACGGTGGCCGGGCCTAGACACCGCTCGCACACGCGGAGGTTCGTCTTCGCGGCCGCGCTTGTTGGCGTGCTGGCGGGGATTCCGTCGGTCGGAGGTCAGGGCACGGACCCACACACGATGGCAGAAGCCATCGTGCGCGACTTCCCTCGCGATTCGGCCCATCGGAGCGCAGCGGCCACCTGCCTGGCGAATGCCACGGACGCGCTCGAGCGAGCGAGACGATTGCGCGACGCGCGCGACGAGGCCCACGCCCAAGCCGCTGACGGCGTAGCGCTCGAGTGGGCCCTTGCGGCGAGAGACCTCGCACGCACCGTTGACTTGGAAGCCAAGGCTGTTCAGGCCCGTCACGCCGCGCTGGAGACTCAAGCGCAGGTGGAACGAGCACACGCCCTGGTCGACGAGGGCGTCGCTCGAGTGGGGCGCCTGAGGGCGGAGATCGAACGGATCGAGCGAGAGGCTGCGCCGGGCCGCGTGGCTGTCGAGCGACACGATGAGCCGGCGACGACGGACGCAGGCACTTCGAAGAGGCTACGGGCAACGACCCAGACCAAGCCGTCGGTCGACGCTGGAATCGCGCCATGAGAGCGCGCACAAGGATTCTCGAAATCGCTCTGTGGGGAGCCGGGTTCGGCCTCTGTGGATGTGCGGGCGCACCGCTGCGCGTCGCCTCGATGGATGACATGGCACAATCCCGGACCAGCCCCGCGGCGCTCGAAGGCGCAGCGCGGGCCCCGGATGCGTATGCACGCGCCGAGCAAGAGCGCCAGGTTTCGGAGGCCGCCCGGGCATCGGGAGACCTGGTCGCCGCCTCCCTCCACGCCCAGCACGCCATCGCCGGGTATCAGCGGGCGTTCATCATTGCGCGCGAGGCTCGTGCGACCGTCGAATTGGCGGATGCCGAGAAGGCTCTCGCGGATGCGACCGCAACGGCTCAGGAGCTCGACTCCTCGGTCGCCAAGCTCGACGCCGAGGCGCAACAGCTCGAGACCCGTGCCCGCGTCGCGCGCGACAAGGTGCTTCCCGCCCCGAGCGGGTCCACCACGAAGGAGCTCGAAGCCGCGCGCGCCGTTGCGGCGCAATCGCTTGGCGCCAGCGCCCATCTGCTCTGCGGCGCTGCGCAACTCGTGGCGACCGACGCAGACGGCCTGCCCGATGCGATGACGAGCCTACGTTCGCTCGACGAGCGACTCGCCGCGACGTCGGGACGCGGGCTGATCGACGATGCCGCTCGCGCCCGAGCGCGGTGCTTGGATGCGCTCACCCGTGCCAGGCGCGGCAAAGCCTTCGTGCCGGGTACGGCCGACACGCTGCTTTCGGAGCTTTCGGCCAACGGTAGCTGGGAGCCCTCCCCCGATGAGCGCGGCGTCGTCGTCGCCATCCAGGGCGCGTTCGCGCCGACGACAGGCCTGACGGCCAACGCCATCGGCAAGCTCGCGGAACTCGCGCACGTCGCTGTGGCCCATCCGGAATTCGGCGTTCAGGTCGTCATCCACGACGCCGTGCAGCCCCGACCGAACGATCACCGCGACTCCGAGCGAGCCGATGCGGCCGTTCGGGCGCTCGTAGACGCTGGGGTGCCGGCTGCGCGGATTCAGATCCAACTGGCTGGGGCGCGCCTACCGGTGTTGGATCCAGCCGACAAGACGGCCTCGAGCCGCAATGAGCGGCTCGAGATCGCCTTCGTCGATTGAGAGACGCTGCTAGTGGGGTGCTTCCGGGCGCGAGGTCGCCGCAGGAGGCGGCGGCGCCTCAATCGTAATGTTCTGCCAGATGGGTGTGTGGTTGCTCTGAGGCAGGCCTGGCGTGAGGGTCGAACCGGGATTGCAACTCGGTAGACTCGCGGTGGTCGCCGCGGGTTGGTTCCAGATGTAGATAGCCGGGTACGTTGTGACCGCGCCTGACGACTGATCGACGGTCATGCCAGCAAGATAGAGCTGGGACGTAATCGTGGCCTGCGTCGCGGGAGCCGAGTCGTTGTACCGTCGCGTCCCACTCCCCCAGGCTGCTCCGTCTCTGGATGAAGAGAACACAATCCAATAGTAGGTGAGCCCATTCGGGCAACTCTGCACGTCCGGCGACCACTTGGGCCAGCTGTTGGTCACCCCGGGGGACGCCACCGAAGCACACTTTGGTGGGTCGTTGGCCGCAAGGCGCGTCGGCGCTGACGAGCCCGCCGCTGGCACGACGAAGATCTCGTCGTGCATGTTGTAGTACATGTTCTCCGTGGGCGGCGCTCGCGTGTACGCAACGTAGAGATTGTTCGACGCGTACGACGGATAGAACTCGTCCCACGCGGGGTCAGCCGCCCCGGTGAGCGGAGTGGCCGTCCCGCCCTGCCGATTGTTGTACGGGACCGTGTAGATATCCGCGGTGCCAACAGCCAGACGGCCGTCTTGCCCGCCGTTCGTGGACACATACGCGACGGTCTTTCCATCGTGGCTCCATGCCGGGAATTCCACACCATTGGTGTCACCGGTCCGCTGGAGGAATCCAAAACTCGTCCCAAAATCCGCGCCCAGGGCGAGCCCGATATTCTGTCCACCCCCGGCGTCGGCGTAGGGAACCGTGGTGCTCAAATCGAACCAAGCGAGACTGCTATGAGGCTGTGTCGGCTCCGCCGTATTGGCTTCGGAATACGGACAGCCGCTTGCCATATAATCGTTGTTGATGTTGCTGCACTGCGTGAGGTCGAGCTGCTGTCCATAGCTAGAAATGGCGACATGTTCGGTCTGCCAATCCTCGGGGGAGAACGTGGAAAGGCCCAGCCATGGCTGGTTGAACGCCTGCTGTCCTCCCGGCGTGACCCACGACGGCACCGACCCGATGCCGGCGTCGGGATCTACGCTGGCCATGATCCCGGGCCAACCGAGATTGGTCGTGTCCCAGCTATTGAGGAAGGCCACGGAATGACCGAACCCGCCGTCGCCGTCTGGAACTCCGGAGTGGCAGCCGATGCAGTCGACCACACCGCCGCCATCAGCGACAACGTTTCCCCAGCCGTCCCTGGGCGTGTACCACTGGGCCTGCGACGGCTTGAGCACGTCTGCCACCGTCTCGTCGCCGACGTTGAAGCCTTGGAGCCATGCCTGGCCCGCGCACTCTCCCGCCGCCGCCCAATAGATCATCGTGCCGCCCGCCGTGGCCGGCGCGATGCGGAACTTCGCCGTGCTCGACGAAGCGGTGGTGCCGGCTAGGCCCGTGACGGTCACCGTGATGTCCTGGTCGACGGTCGTCTGGGTCAGCTTGCCCCACGTGTCGTAGTAGAGGGGCCACGTCGTGTTCGTCGTGTAGACGTTCAGGTCGTTGGCCTGGTTGTCGGCGTGAATGGTAATCCGGAAAAGGGTCTGGCCGGCGCCCGGCGTAAACCGAATGCGCGGACGCAGCCAGTTCTGGGGGAACAGCGTCCCGTCCTGGGGTTCGAGGATGCACGGGCCGCCCGTCGTTGATGCCGTCCCCGAGAACTGTTCAGGAGCGTTGGCGGGGGTCGTGGCGCCGTTCAAGGTGTCGATGACCTGGGTGGTCGGCAGGTCCGTGCATTGGACGCCGGTGGTGCCGCCGCAGGGCGGATTGAGGACCGGGCACGGATTCGTGGGAGCCCCGGTCTCCGTGAAGAAGTACCCGTCAGCAATGCTTCCCGAGTCGTCGCCGCCTCCACCAGAGGAGGTTCCCTGGATCCCCGACCCACTCCCGCTCCCGCCGCTGCTGCTGAGCACCGATCCGCTGCTCGATCCCGAGCTGCTTCCCGTCTGGATTGTCGGCCCGCTATCCGCGGGCAAGTCGTCGTGCGTCGTGGCCGTGGCGCACGCGCCCATCACGAATCCCACCGCAACCAAGGATGCCCCGGCAGCTGCGATCCAACCTCTTCTTCTTGCCATGACCCGAAATCCTCCGAAGCCTACGGTATTCTAGTGGCCGGCGCGTCACGGAGCGGCTCGCCAACCCATGGACAATGGCCGCATCGGGCGAAATGTCGACAGGATTTGAACGCCGAGCCGATGCCCGACGGGCGCCCAGGCGCAAGATTCGCGTCGCGCGCGCGCGGTCGGGCTTGGAAGAATCGGCTGGCGCAATCCGCGGTCACTATGACTCAACCGGGGGTTGACGAACAGATTTTCTGCGCATCGTCGAGATGCAGGTCGGCGCGGTCGCGGGCAGCCGAGGGGCTTTGGAAGTGACCCGTCCGACGGATGCGGCCATCGGTCGGAGGGACGCGGTCGTCGATTGGATGGGGGGCGCGGAGAGTGGCCAATGCGAGACGGCCGATCACGAGGGGGCGCGACGGTCTACAGCCACATGCCTACCCGTCGAGGACTTCCGCGACCGAGTTCGCCGTCAGGACGCGATCTGCATAGCGCTGAAGGGCAGCGTGGTCTGCCGCGTCGAGCTGAGCCAGGCTGGCAGCGCCGAGCGGACCGAACTTCTTGTCAAGCAGGCGCCGGATGAGGGCCCGCGCTTCTTGCTCGCGTCCTTGTTCAATTCCTCTGCGCTCGATCGCTGCCAACTCCACTCGGTACATTCGCATCTGGTCTTCACGCCACCGCGCTAGCCTCTGCGCCTTCGGGTCTTGGCTCAATCGGTCGAGCGCCTCGGTTGCCTTGCGGATGTCTTCGTTGCCCATGGCCAATCTCCGTCTCTCCTCGTCCGTCTCCGCCGCCAGGAACTTGGCCCACTCGTACGCGGCCTTGTCTTCCGCCTCGACCTCAGCCCCGCTCGATAGCTTCGGTAGCTCCACGATGTGGATCTCCAAATCGTCGCTGAGCCGGGTTCCATCATGAATCTCTTGCACCTGAAATATGGAATGCACTTGCGTCCCTGGCAAATGCTCGTAGCCGAGGATAAACACCACCCGCACCGGGTACAGCTCCTTGAACTGGTCCCCTCGATTCAGCCCGTCCCTGTACACCCGCGCCCAGTGAAACAGCGCTCTCTTCTCGGTCGCTCCCCGGTCGTCGCACTGCATCTCGACGTCGGTCCGCGTGTCGTCGTCGTGAACTGCCAGAATGTCGAGCACCAGGCCACGGTCGTCGGGGGCGTCTTTTTGGATCTCCGGGTTGACGACCTCGACCGACGCGATCGGGCGCGACGGCCGCAGCACCGCGTTGAGCAGCGCCACCAGCAGATCGCCGTTGCGCTCGTCGGCGAACAGCAGTTTGAACACCACGTCAAGCCGCGGATTGAGCGTCGCTGCCATGGCGAGCCGGAGGGTATCATGGTCCGGCCCGCGCTCCAGGCACCCGGATGGTGCGGGAATCTGGGTGCATTCGCCGGGGCTTCGGGCGGTGATGACGTCGCCGGGACTCGTCCCGTTGGGATCCTCAGGAAATGGACGGGCCTTGGACAACTGAACGCCAACGCGTGACAGCCCACGCTTCGATGACGCC
>Ga0326728_10006172_pt1 | contig 32583 bp, 33 predicted proteins | sample MB3enrmetagenome_FD_207602 | JGI IMG/M metagenome (GOLD analysis project Ga0326728, IMG submission 207602) | Lab enriched peat soil microbial communities from McLean, Ithaca, NY, United States - MB31MN | ecosystem: Environmental > Terrestrial > Soil > Wetlands > Peat | place: USA: New York... | reverse complement strand
CGACAAGCCGGTCGCCGCCGCCGTGGCCCCGGGATCCATCAGCATGACCTGAACGGCGAAGTAGATCTGGCGAAGCGGCGTCGTCGCCTGATCCGCTTGGAGCACGTGGTTCTCCAGCAGGAAGGTCGCGTCGTTCAGCAGCTCGATCGTCGCCTTCCGGTCGACGCGGATGACGGCGCCGTTGATGTACAGCTTTTCGCCGGCCCGAAGCGTGATATTCATTTCATCCTCATTTCAAGCCGTCGCGAATGATCTCGTTGATTTCGATCATCGGGGTCAGATCGCTGGTTTGACCGGAGCGCACACGATCGATTTCCTTATTCATCCATATGCCGATGGAGACGATCCCGGCCCGCAGTTGCTCCGGCAATTCATTGTCGGGGTTTCTCAGGTCGTCGAGAAAGATCGCCCACAGGCGGCGCAAATAGTACAGCGCTTCGACGACTTCGCGGGTGCCGGGGCCGCGGGCGCGAGCCGCGCGCAAGAGATCGATGACCCGATCCATCGCCCGGCGCTCGTGCGCGCGCATCAATTGCGGCGACTCCTCGACGACCTCGTTGTAGGAAAACTCGAACATCGGCGTTCCCACGGGTTAGCTGACGGGTAGATATTGCGCGAGGCTCAGTTTCTGCAGCTGGGCGGTGAGTTCGTAGGCGGTCTGGAGTTGCGTCGACAGCGTATTGAGCTGCGTGGCCACGGCCTGGGCGTTGACGTCGTCGAGGTTGCCGATCTCGGTTTGCAGAATCGTCATCTGCGAGGACATGGAAGCGTTGGCGTCGGTGACGCGCTGCAGCGACGCGCCGACGCCGGCCTCGGTCGCCGTTATCGAGCTCAGCCCTTGCGTGATCAGCGCGTTGGCGGCGGAAGCCACTGTCTGCTGCGCCGCCGAACTCAACTGCGAGCCGCCGAATTCGCTGAGCATCGCGTAGCCCTCGGCGAGCTGCTGGAACCCGGGCTGGTTGGCGTTGGTCGAGGTTTCGATGGTTTCGCCGGGCGCGATCTGGGCGCTGGCGTTCGCGCTCGAGGCGGACGACCAGTTGCTGGTCCAATTGGAGCCGCTGAATTGGGCGGCGAACGGGCCGTTCAGAAAAGTCTGCATCTGCGCGGCGGTGATCGTCGAGGCGGCCGCGTCGGTCGGCAGGCAGCCGAACGCCGTCTGAAACGCCGAATCGATCGCGGTCTTGGCGGCCGACGGCGTCGACGAGAAATAGTCGGCCATCGGCGCGACGCCGGAGTTTAGGCCGCCGAAGACGTATTGGCCGTTCGACGTCGTGTTGGTCGCGGCGATCAGCGACTGCAGCGCGTTGACGCCGAGGTTTTGCAGCGTCGCGTCCGCAGCGCCCCCTGCGGAGTTCCATGCGGTCAAGCCCGACACCGCGTTTTGCGCATCGGTGACGAGCGAGTTGAGAGCGTCTTGCGAAGCCGTCAGGTTCATCGTGACCAGGCCGTTGCCGGTGGTCAGCGTCTGCAGCAGATCGTTCTGGTTCTTGAGCGACAATTCGTAGCCGGACTGGTCGCCCAGTTGCAGGCCGAGGTCGGCGTATTGGCCGGTCGACGACTCGACCTCGAGGTTGGCGAGCGAGGATTGCGTCTGCGCGATCGTCGGCAGCAGCGCGGTCCCCAGATAGCTCGTCGAAACGAATGTCGCGCTCATGGTCGTCAGGCCGGATTAGTCGCGTCGAGCAGCGCCGTGAACATGTCGTCGACCGTCGTCAGCAATTTGGCGGTCGTCGTGTACGAGTTCTCGATGTTCAACATGTTCGTCATTTCGGTGTCGAGGCTCACCCCGGTCGCGTTCGACAGCGCGGCCGTCGCCTGCGAAACCACCGAGTTTTGATAGTCGACCTGGTTGCTCGCCTGCTGGTTCTGGGCCTGCAGCCAGCTCACCGAAGCGTTGGCGTAGTCGGCGAGGCCGTCTGAGGAGCCGAGACCCGCGCTTGGGTCGAACGACTGCGTCGCCGTGATCGCCGCGATCATCCCCTGGATGCGGCCGGTGTAGCCCGCCGCGCCAGTGGCGTTGTAAACGTAATTGGAGCCGTTGACGCCGCCGTCTTGCAGCAAGGAAACGTCGCCGCCTTGCGAGGGATCGACGGCCGGGTTGACCTCGATCGAGGCCGCCAGGCCGGTCGTGTCGGTCGTCGCCGGCAGGCCGGTCGCGCCGGGAGCGGTGAACAATCCGGGCAGCGACGGCAGACCCGGCGTCGTGGTCGACTGGTCGCTTTCGGCGAAGGCGTTGATCAGGCCGCCGGCGATTTGATCGAGCTGCGCCTGATACTCGGGCGCGACCGTGTCGCGCAAATTCGCCAGCCCCGCGAGCGCGCCGGACTGGATCGCCATCGGCGCCGAAGGGCCGGTGATCGGCACGCCGTCGACGGTCACCGCATTGCCGTTCGCGCCCGCGGTCAAAGTCGGCGTCGCGGTGAAAGAGAGCGTGTTGACGTCGCCGGTCTGATACAGGGTCACGCCGCTGTCGGTGTAGATCGACGTCGAGCCGTTCGCGCTGGTGGCGGTTGAAATACCGATCTGTTGCGAAAGCTGGGTGAGGATCGTGTCGCGCGTGTCCTCGGCGGCGCTGACGTTGGCGCCCGTCGCCAAGCCGCCGACGATCGTCGCGTCGACCTGGGAAAACTGATTGAGCAGCGAATTGATGGTCGAGACGGACGAAGCCATGTCCGAATCGGCCTGTTCGCGCACCTGCTGCGCGGCGGCGGAGCCGCTGTTCAGCGACGCGGCGAGATTGGAGGCCGCGGTGACGACGGCCTGGCCGGCCGAAGCGTCGCTCGGCGAAGCCTCGTAGGTCGTCAGCGCGTCCTGCAGGTTCGCCAGCATCGCCGAGGGCGAGTTCCCGTTCTCGGTTGACCCCGACGCGGAGGAGCTGGTCGCGCTGTCGCTCACCGTCTGCGCGAGTTTCGCCAATCCGTTCGCCAGCGCCTGCTCGCTGGCCGCCTGCGAGGTCGACGCGTTGACTTGTTCCAGCAGCGCGCTATTGGCCTCCCGAGTGACCGAGGCGACGTCGGAGCCGCCGTAGGAATTGGTCAGGACATTGGCGACTTCGCGCGAATAGCCGGGAGTGCCGGCGTTCGAGATATTGCTCGAGATCACCGCCGACTGCGCCGCGTTCGAAAGGAACGCGGAGTTGATGATGTTGAACGCGGCGGATAGGCTCATCGCGCGGCCCTGGAAGGACGGTCAAAGGTTTCACGACTTCAAATTATTAAGAACGTCCAAGAGGTCCGCTCCGGTCTGGAATGCTTTGGAGTTGGCCTGATAGGCGCTCTGGGCCTCGATCATTTGCGTCAGTTCGGTGGCCAGATCCACGGTCGAGCTTTCCAGCGACGAGGATTCGACGGAGCCTAATCCGGCGGTGCCGGCCGTTCCGATGCGGAGCGGGCCGGAATCTGCGCTGGTTTGGAACGCGTTGCCGGTCGCCGTAGCGAGATTGTCCTCGCTCGCCACCGTCGCCAACGGAATTTCGTAAGCGGGGCTCGACGTCCCGTTGGCGTATTGGAAGGACAGCGTGCCGTTGACGCTGATCGACACGCCGGTCATCGAGCTCGGCGCATTGCCGTTGGCCGTCGCGGCGTTGACGGCGAAGCTCGACGCGAGCTGGGTCGTCTGACTGAGATCGATGCTCATCGTCTGACCGTTCGGCACCGCAACAGAGATAGGCGAGCCGCTGGTCAGGTCGCCCGTCGTCGGGCTGAAATCCAGCGTCGCCGTCGTCAGCGGACCCGCCGTGTAGGGGAAGCCGCCGCCCGTGGCCGCGTCGGCGGCGTTGTAAACGTCGACCTCCCACGTGTTCGCAGCAGTCTTCGACACATAGACATTGAGCGTTTCCGCGCCGCCCAAGTCGTCGTAAGCGACGAGGGACGTCATGTCGGTGTATTGCACCGTCGCCGTGTTGGTCGAGGGCAGATCGGCGGCCGCGACGATGGCCGCGGTCGAGGGCAGGTTCCAAGACAGCGTGCCGGAAGTCGTCGCGGTCGCCGATTCGGCCGAACTGGCGACATTGACCCTCTGCAAGTCGGCGACCGAGTCCCCCACGGCCGCCTGGCCGTTCTGGAGGTTGTAACCCATGAGATAGTAACCCGCCGAATTGACGAGGTCGCCGGACGCGTTCGGCACGAACGAACCGTTCCTGGTGAGAAAAATGTTGCCGTTCGCGTCGGAGACGAGGAAGTAGCCGTCGCCTTGAACCGCGAGGTCCGTCGTGGTCGAAGTGCCCGTGATCGAGCCCTGCATCGAGTTAAGCGAGCTCATGCTCGCTTCGACCCCCTCCAAGCCGTCGGCGTTCGCCGAGGCTGCGTCGACGAGCGTCGAAAATTCCGTCTCGACGTTCTTGTAGCCGGTGGTGTTGGCGTTGGAGACGTTTTGCGAAATGGTCGAAAGCCAGCTCGTGTCTCCTAACATACCGGAAACGGCGGCGCCCATTATGCTCATTGGACAGTCCTCGGGATTTCGTCGATCTAATAAACGATCGTTCCCTTGTGCGAAGCTGATGGCGCGGAACGAGGTCTCCCGCGCCGCCCGCGTCAGTTGATCGACCGCACCAGACTGCCGACCAGCAGATTCCAGCCGTCGACCAGCACAAAGAACAAGATCTTGACCGGCAATGAGATGACCGACGGCGGCAGCATCATCATGCCCATCGACATCGTCAGCGCGGCGACGATCATGTCGATGACCAGGAACGGCAAGACGATCAGGAAACCGATCTCGAACCCCCGACGCAGCTCGGAAATCATGAAGGCGGGGATGAGAACCCGCAGGTCGACCGTCGAGCGATCCTTGATCTGAAAATTGCCCTTCGACAGATCTTCGAACAGCGCGATATCCTTCTCGCGAACCTGAGCGAGCATGAATTCGCGGAACGGCTGGGTGATGGCGCCGTACGCCTCCTGCTGGCTGATCGTGTTGTCCATCAGCGGCTTGAGGCCATTCTGCCAGGCCCGGTCGAAGGTGGGCGCCATGACGTAGAAGGTCATGAACAGCGACAGGCTGATCAGCACCAGATTGGCGGGCGTGCTCTGCAGACCCAATCCCGACCTCAGAAAAGAAAGCGCGACGGTGAATCGGGTGAAACTGGTGACCATGATCAGCAGACCGGGCGCGACCGACAGAACGGTCAGGATCGCGACCATTTGCACGATGCGCGCGGTGGCCGACGCGCCGCCGCTCGGGATCAGCGCGCTAAGATCGACGGTCTGGGCGCCGGCGGCCGAGGCCGTGAGCAAGAGCGCGATCGCGGCGAGCGCTGCGCGTTTCATTGCACCACCAGGGTTCGAATGATGAGTTCGGTGACCTTGCCGCCGGAGCGGATCGAAGCGCGCTCCTTGAGGTCCTGTCTGATGTCCTGCAATCCGACCGGGCCCTCGATTTGCGTCAAGGTGACGGTGCGCAAATAGGCGAGCTCATCGCCGGCGATTTCTCTCGCCATGACCTCGGGATGGGGAAGAGCCTTGGCGTCGAACACGATCGAAGCCTCCAGGCGGATCCAGGTGTCCCGCGGCGCGCCGAGATTGGTGACGATCGGCGGCATGTCGAACAGGCCTGCGCTCGCGGGCAGCTCCTCGCCAAGCGCCGAGTCATATTTTTGGCTCGGCGCCTCCGCCGCCGGTGGGATCGCGAATAGCGCGCCCATCGCCGCCGCGATTGCGGTGACGACGAGGATGGCCGCGATCGTGTGCTTCGTCGAGGACGGCGCGGGCGGCGGCGGCGGCGTCTCCGCGGCGTCGACTTCCTCGTTTTCCTCCACGGATGCGGTGGGCATGGAGCAATGATCCCCTGGCTTTCAGAACGGCTTGACGAAATCGTAGATCTGCTGGCCCCACGAGGGTTGCTGGACTTCGCTCGACCGGCCGCGCCCGCCATACGAGATGCGCGCCTCGGCGATGCGATCGTAGGAGACCGTATTGTTGCGGGCGATGTCCGAAGGACGCACGATGCCGGCGACGGTGAGCTGGCGCAATTCGTAATTCACCCGCACCTCCTGCGAGCCGCTGATGACGAGATTGCCGTTAGGCAGCACCTCGGTGACCACCGCCGCGACCGACACCTGGATCTGTTCCTGGCGATTGACGTCGCCCTGGCCCTGGGTCGACGATGACGAGGCGGTGTTCAGCGTCAAATTCGGAGTCGTCGACTGCGACGACGACGAATTGGAGCCGGGAGGCGGAGGAGGAGTGAAGTTCCAGCCGGCGGTGAACGACGTGTTCGCCGTTTTCGAACGATCCGATTCGTTGTCGAGCGTGGCCTTGTCGTTGATCGCGATGATGACGGTGACGATGTCGCCGACCTTGGCGATGCGTTGGTCGGTAAAGAAGTTGATCTGCGCTGGGCGCGCGCTCAGGCCTCGCTTGAGATCGAGCGCGCTGGCGGTCTCGTCCTCCTCGGCGCGCGCGTTGGCCGCCGCCAGGCCGCTGCCGACCGGCGAAAGGCTAGGCATCATATCGAGGGGTCCGGCGGCGCAGCCGGCCAGATTCGACGCGATGAGCGCGACAAGAAGAACTCTTCGCTTCGATCCGCGCATCACGACTTCTTTTCGGCGGCGGCGGCGCCGGACAAGACGGCGGTCAATTTCCCCGCTTTGTCCGCCTCCATTTCATTGAGGATCGCGCTCGCCGCGCGCGCGTTGAGCTTGCCGAGAATTGAGACGGCCGTCGCATCGTCCATCAACGCCAGTTGCGCCGCGGCGGATTCCGGCTCCATCTTGCCATAGATCGCCGCCACGTCTTCGCTCGCCGAATTCATCAGGGCTTCGCGTTTGGTCACCCATTCGCGCGCCTCGGCCTCCTTCTGGCCGAGTTCGGCGATGCGCTGTTTGATCTGCCCTTCCAATTCCGTCAGACGTTTTTCCTGCCAGGCGATGCGCGCCTCGGCCGCCAGCGGGGCGACGTTGGAGCAATAGCGCGCGACGCCGCCGTCGGCGCTCTTGTCCGGCGCGGCCGCGTTGGCCTTTTGCTTCGCGTCGTTCTCGGCGAGGGCATGGCTGGCGAAGGCGACGGCCAGGAGAGAAGCGCCGATGGCGACGAAGCGGTTGGCGTGGCTGGACATGGCGGCGCCGACATGGAGGAACGCGATGCGCCGAACTTGCCGCGCGCGCCTTGCGCCGGGCTGGAGCGGCTATTGCACGATAAGCTCGGCCTGCAAGGCGCCCGCCGTCTTGATCGCCTGGAGAATGGCGATGATGCCGCTCGGCCTGACTCCGATTCGATTGAGGCCGTTCACCAGCGCGCGCAGGCTCGCGCCGCCGACGATCGCCACCTGGCCGCCCGGCTGTTCGACGTCGATCTGCGTGCGCGGCGCCACCACAGTCTGCCCTGCCGACCGCGGGGCCGGCTGGGAGACGGTCGGGGTCTCGGTGACCCGCACCGAAAGGGTCCCGTGCGTCACCGCAACCGTCGAAATCTGCACGTCCTGACCGATCACCACGGTGCCGGTTCGCGCGTCCACAACGACGCGCGCCGCGGTGTCCGGCTCGACCTCCAATTCGCCGATGTCCGCCATGTATCGCGTGACGCTGATGTTCGGCGGGTGAAACAATTCGACGGTCCGGCTGTCCATCTCGAACGCCGAGCGCCGACTGAATTTCTGTATCGAATACGCGTTGACCACATCGACGATCCGCACCGCGGTGTTGTAGTCGGGGTTCTTCAATTCCAGGATCAGCCGCAGTTCGTCGGGCGGCGCCGGCACGGCTCGCTCGATGATCGCGCCGTTGGAAATCCGCCCGGCCGTCGGCACCCCTTGCGACAGGGTCTGCGCCTGGCCGGCGACGTCGAAGCCGGTGACCGACACCGCGCCCTGCGCGCTCGCGTAGACCTCGCCGTCGGTCCCCGACAATTGCGTCAGCAACAACGTGCCGCCCATCAGCGACGGCGCGTCGCCGAGCGCCGATACGGTCACGTCGAGACGCGAGCCGACCTCCATCCCGGCCGGCAGATCGGCGGTGACGATCACCGCCGCGACGTTGCGGTTCCGCAACGCGCTGCCGCGCACGTTGACGCCCATGCGATCGAGCATCGCCTGAACCGCCTGCTCGGTGAACGGAACGTTGCGTAGCGTATCGCCGCTGCCTTGCAGGCCGACCACCAGACCGTAGCCGATGAGCTGATTGTCGCGCGCGCCGCGCAGCGAGGTGATGTCCTTGATGCGCACCGCGGCCAGCCCCTGGCCCGCCAACGCGCAGATGATCAGCGTGAGGATCAAGCGTCTCATCAGCCGCCGCTCACGCGCACCGTGCCGTCCGGCTGGACCGCCCCCGACACCGTCACGCCGCTGTCGCTGTTGCGCACCTTGATGACGTCGCCGGCGGCGCCGTCCTGCAAAGCCGCGCCGACGGTGACGATCGTCAGTCCGCTTTCGGCGTAGACGAGCTTGACCTCGGCGCCGTTGGCCACCAGCCGCGGATTGTCGATCCCGGCGAGCGGAATCGCGACGCCGGGCAACAGGGTGCGACGCGCCGTCTTGCCGACCAGCTGGAATCGCGTTTGGGCGAACGGGCCAACCCCCGCGGCCCTGTCGGCCGGTCGATCCGCGAGCATGTCCTCGCGGATGAGGTCGCCGGGGTAGATGACGACTTTGGGGGTCGGCAAGGCGACCTCTTGCGCCAGCGCGCCGAGGTCGGGCGCGAGCCACAACCCCAAAAAGGCCAGCAAAGCGGCGATTCGGTCCACGCGCATGACGCCCGCTCCTCAGCTCCTCATATTCGATATCGTTCCGGACATCTGATCGGCGGCCTGAATCACTTTCGAATTCATTTCGTAGGCCCGCTGCGCGCTGATCAGGTTGGTGATTTCCGACACTGGGTCGACGTTCGAAGCCTCCAGATATCCCTGCTGAAGGATGCCGAACGCCGTGTCTCCGGGAACGCCGGCGGTGGGCTGACCCGAGGCCGTCGTTTGCTGAAAGAGATTGTTCCCCAGCGCCTGAAGGCCGGCTTCGTTGATGAAGTTGGCGATCGTCAACTGGCCGAGCTGTTGGGGCGTCGATTGTCCAGGAATCGTCGCGGTCACCAGGCCGGTCTGGCTCACGGTGACGCTGGTCGCGTTCGCCGGGATCAGGATCGCCGGAGTGACGAGGTAGCCGTCGGCGGTCACCAATTGTCCCGTCGCGTTGGTGTTGAACGCGCCGTCGCGCGTATAAACGGTGTCGCCCGCCGGGGTCGTCACCTGGAACCAACCGCGCCCGTTGATCGCCAGGTCGAGCGTGTTGCCGGTGTTGGTGAGCGCGCCTTGGATTTGCAACGAGCGGATCGCCGCGGTGCGCACGCCGAGGCCCACTTGCGCGCCTTCCGGCACGGTGGCGTCGCGGCCGCGGGTGCTGACGCCCATCACCCGTTCGGTCTGATAGATCAGATCGGTGAATTCGGCGCGCGAGCGCTTGAATCCGGTGGTGTTGAGGTTGGCGATGTTGTTGGCGATGACCTCGAGATTCTGCTCTTGGGCGTTCATGCCGGTGGCCGCTATCGCAAGCGCTCTCATGCTTCGATCTTTCTGTTGCGCGGAGGCCTCAGATCGCCATCCGCGAGATTTCCTGATAGGCGGAAACGGCCTTGTCGCGGATCGCCAGCGTCTGCTGCAGCGTGCGTTGCGCGCCCATGATCGCTTCGACCACCTTGAACGGCTCCAAGGTCCCTTGCAGACCCTGAATGGCCGCGGCCTCGCCGGACTGAACCGAGCCGATCGCGCCGTTGACGACCTCGCTCAACGTCTGCGCGAAACTCGCCCCGGAGCTCGATGTCGAGGCGACGTCGGCCGTGCCGCTGGGAGCGCGCAGTTCGAGTTGCGTCCCGGCCGCGCCGAGCGCGGATACGCCTTCAATCGCCATTTTGTTCTCGCGCGCCAACCCCGGCGTGGACGCCGAAGACCTGCGCGTCTCCCTTGCTCGAATGATGGACCCTGTCGAATTCTTGCCGCCGGGCGGCGCGGCCGAGAACGCTCTCTCCAGCGGCCGAACCGCGTCGGGGACGATCGGCTAACATCATGGAAACTCCGATGAAGACAATCCGAACCGAGGCTCTAGCCCCCCAATTCGTCGCGCCGCCCGGGCGAACGCGTCAAACGTCCTTGAGCAGATTGACGGTCATGCTCAGCAGATCCGCCGATTGTTTCGCCACCTGCAGATTCGCCTCGTAAGTTCGATTCGCCTCGCGCATGTCGGCGAGCTCGGTCAGGATGTCGACATTCGGCATCTTGACGATTCCGTTTTCGTCGGCCGCCGGACTGCCCGGATCGAGTTCGCTCCTGAACGGGCGAGGGTCGAGGCCGATGCTCTTGACCCGCACCAGCGGCAGCCCCGCGGCCCGATCCAACTCGTTGTCGAACGTCACCGTCTGGCGCGTGTAGGGATCGGCGCCGGGCGTGGCCCCGGTCGATTGCGAATTGGCGATGTTCTCCGAGATGACGCGCAGTCGCACCGACTGCGCCTCCAGACCGGCGCTGGCGATCTTCAGCGACGATTGCAGGGGATCGCGCATCGTCGTTCACTTCAGCGCCGACATCAGCATCTGATGGATGGCGCGTTTGATGTTGGTGTCCATGGAGTACGTGCGATTCACGTCGCCGAGCTTAATCATCTCCTGTTCGAGGTTCACCGAGTTGCCGGACAGGGTTTCGTCCGACGAGTCGCTTTCCACCACGCGCGCCGAGGCGAACTCCTCCTGCGTCGGCGTCATGTGCGCCGGGTTGGTCGTGACCATCGTGACCTGCGTGCTGTCGAGCACCGCCGAAAACGGCTGCAGGTCGAGCGCCCGATAACCGGGAGTGTTGGCGTTGGCGACGTTGCTCGCGATGAGCGACTGACGCGCCGACAGCCATTGCGCGCTCTGCGAGGCGAGCTGAAGAACGTAGGGTTGCGACACGCGTCAAATCCCATCCAGCTGATCGTGTCTCGAGGCTACGCGTTAGGCCTTGCTCCAGGCTTGCGCCGCGCCAGCGGCCGGATCGACGCTGCGTCGCTCGGGACGCCCCGGCCGGGCCCTCGAGGCGGCGGCCGCAGCCGCGCGCCGGCGATCGCGGCCGAAAGGCGTTGGTCCATCGTTTCCGAATCGAGATCGTCGTCGTCGAACAGGATTTCGACCACGTCGACCGCGGCGCGCTTGCGGCCGATCATCAACCGGAAGAACGCGGAAACCGCGGCGTAGCGGAACTCCATGTCCAACCGGATGATCGGCGTGGAATCCCACTGCACGTCGCACCCGGCCGACAGCGCGTACCGCAGCGTGCCGCTCTTGAAGAACAGCTCGCTCGACGAATTGACCAGGTCGGCGATGTTGGCGGCCTGCTCGCCGCGAATCATCAAGATCAGTTCGGACGGATCGGCCAGCCGCAATTCGGTCGCGACATCGACCATCGCGTTGGCGATGATCTGTTCGTGGACGAGGCGTCGGGCGTCGGCCTGTCGATCGGTCATGGCGTCATCAATTCCTTGTCAGGGGCCAGGAACTTCTCTTTTCCTGAATCAAATGCACGATCTCGGCCACCGCTCGGTAGAATTCGGGTGGAATCATGCTATCGATCGCCACCGCGTCGTAGAGCGCGCGCGCGAGCGGCTTGTCCTCGATGATCGGGATGAAATGCTGCTCCGCGATCTCGCGAATCTTCAGCGCGATGAGGTCCACGCCTTTGGCGAGCACGGTCGGCGCGCCGCCCTCCTGACGGACGTACCGCATCGCGACCGCGTAATGGGTCGGATTGACGACCACCATCGTCGCTCTCGGCACCGCCGAGAGCATTCGCTTGCGCGAACGATCGAGCCGCAGCGAGCGCAAGCGCGCCTTCAACAATCGATCGCCTTCGGTCTGCTTGAGCTCTTCCTTGAGTTCGTATCGGCTCATGCGTTGGTCGCGACGCCAATGAATGCGCGCCCAGGCGAGGTCGGCCGACGCCACGACGAGCGTGGCCGCCAGAACCGCCGCGACGATGTCGACGCAGAGGCTGAGAACGCGCTGGGGCAAGTCGGCGACGTCGCGAAACATCGCCGTCGCCAGAACATACCTTTGCTCGGCGAGAATGGCTCCGACGACGACTCCGACGGCGCCGATTTTCAGCGTGCTCTTGAAGAATTCGGTCCAACCCTTGAGGCCGAACACGCGCGACAGGCCGGCGACGATCGAAATTCGCGACAGATCGGGGATGATCCGATCGGGCACGATGCGCGGAGCGTTTTGCGCGATCGACGCGACGACGCCAAAGACCATCAGCAGCAGCAGGGTCGGCATGAGAAAATCCGCCGCCGCCAACGCCATGACTTCGCCGAGCGCCGCCACGTCGTTGGCCCGCTCGAGCCGCCAGCCCGCGGGGTCGTCGAGGAAATGAACCAGGGTCCCGACGAACCGCTCCGTGCGCGCCGGCAGCACGAAAACCATGACGATCAGAATCGCGGCCAACGAAGCAAGGAGCGAGACTTCGCGAGAAACCGGCACGGCGCCGCGCTCGATGGCGTCGTGAAGCTTCTTTTCCGTCGCTTCCTCGGTCTTGCTGTCCGGGTCCTGATCGTCGCTCATGGCCGCGTCCGACTGGGGTTACGCCGCCTCGGCGCCTTCGGGAGGGGTGATTTCGATTTCGTTCCTTTGCGCCATCTTGAGCACGAGATCGACGATCTTCTTGCGCGCCTTGGCGATTTCGCGCCGCGGCGGCGTGAAGGGGGTGGCGAGTTCGGCCTCGACGAGGCGGCGCGCGCGCGCGGCGATCGAGGAAAGCGCGACGTCGCGGAATTCGGCGTCGGTGCCGCGCAGCGCCAGCACGATGACGTCGGTCTCGAGCTTGTCGAACAGAAGGGCGCGCGCGCGTTGCGGCAAGCGCGGCAGATCGTCGAACGAGAACAGCATCTTCTGGACGATTTTCGCTTCCCTCGGCCGCGCCGCGGCGAGCGACTGCATGACGTCGCGGGCCTCCAGGGGTTCTAGGTTGTTGATGATGTCGGCGATGCGGGTGTGATTATCGAGTCCCGAGGCGCGCGCCATCAGGGACGCCAGCTCCTTGCGCACCGCGTCTTCGATGACGCGTTGCGCCTCCTCGGTGATCGAAGGTCGCATAATCATCGCGCACAGAACCTCGTTGCGCGCCTCACGCGGCAAGCTCGAGACGAGCTGCGCCGCAAGGGCCGGGTTCAATCGTGAAAGAACGTAGCTCGCCGTCAGAGGACGTTCGTTCGCCACGTACGCCGCGAGCACGGCTTCGGGAACGGCGCCGAGGGCCGTCCAGATATTCCTCTCGCCGGCGGCGATCACGTCCGACATGATGTCGGCGAGCTGCTCGGGCGGCACCGCGTCGCTCAACATCTCCCGCGCCTGTCCGATGTCGCCCAGAAGGTTGGCGCCCACCGAGAACTCCGAGGTGAATTGCTCGACCATCGATTCGAGCGCCGACAGCGGCACCGGGCCGAGCTGCGCCGCGGCGCGCGTGACTTCTCGCAATTCTCTCGGATCCAGATGCTTCAGCAGGCGCGTCGCCGGCGGTTTGCCCATCGCCAGCAGGATCGCGGCGGCCTTCTGAGCGCCGTCGTATATGCGTTTTTCCGCCGGCGCGTCGGCGTCCGGAAAGGCTTCCATCGCGCCCGGCCCCGTCAAGCGGCGCGATCGTCGCGCGAAGCGGCGACGATCTCGACCAGAGAAACGCCGTACCGAGCGCTGTCTTCCTCGACCACCACCACTTCGCCGCGCGCGATCACCCTGCCGTTCACCACGACGTTGACGGGATCGCCGACTTTTTGATCGAGCGAAATGACGGCGCCGCGCCCGAGCTTCATCAGGCTGGCGACGGGCATCGTCGTCGACCCGAGCACGACTTGCACGGTGACGGGAATCGACAGGATCGCGTCAAATTTGGGCGGGCTCGACGCCGACGCGCCGGGCGCGGCGTCCGATTCTCGCGGCGCGCTCTGCGGTTCAAGATTCTCATCCATGGCCCAAACTTTCTTTCCTCGCTAGCCGGTTAACGGGCGGGCGCCGCCTCGAGGGAATCGTCTTCCTGCTCGATCGGCTCCTCGATTTCCAGGGAGTAACGGCCCTCGCCGCGGCCGAGTTTGCACCAGAACATTTCGCGCCCGGCGCATTGCAGCCGAACCCGACCCATGCCGGCGCCGTGCAACGCGAGCACCTGCCCGACGGCAAGATCGGCGATGTCGCCCAGCGTCATTTCCACCTCGTCCAGCACAGCCGTGACGGCGACCCGCGCCTTGGTCACGCCGACTTTCATTTGCCGGGTCCAGCCCGGGTCGGACGTCGACGATTGGCTGCCGGGATCGAAGGAGAGATTCTTGCGTATCGGCAAGAGCAGCGTCTGCGGCAAGAGAACGGTGAGAGCGGTGGTGCCCGCCGGCGTGTCGATCGTCAATCGCGTCGCGACCGCCTGCATGTTGCGGCGTCCGAGAGCGTAGACGTCGATGAGCGTCTGCAAACGTTCGAACGTCAATTCGAGGCTCGCAATTTCGGCGAATGCTCTGTCCACAGCCTTTCCCAAGGACCGCGCCAGCTCGGCGACGAGGTTGGTCTCGATGCCGGTGAGGGGACGATTCGGCCGCGCCGGCGTCGTTGCGCCGCGATCCGCCGCGGCCTCGCCGCGGAACACGGCGTCGACGAGCGTGTCGACGACGCCAGCGTCGAAAATCAGCAGCAAGCGCGCATCAAGTTGCGCGCTGTGCAGCACGGCCGCGGTCAGACCTTCGCAATCGCCGAGGAATTCGAATAGATTCGCCAGCTTCGTTTCGTTGATCGTTCCGAGCGAATGCCCTTTGCAAAGGGACGCCAGCGCCTCCGGGACGTTCAGGGCGAATTGCCCGAGGGCGAACACGAGTCCGGGCATGCGCTCGATCGAAAGACCGGGATGATCGGGCTGCGGAGATTGCAGCCAGGACGCCGCCGCCGCGCCGTCGCGCTCCTCGATCGCCATGGGTCAGGCCGCTTCCTTGATCGTCGTCTCGGCAGCCGCAGGGAGCGCGGGGCCGGCGATGGTTTCGTTCTCGACGGTGTCGATCGTCGGGCGTTCCTTCGAGGGAATGGTCTTGCGTCCGAATTCCACCGCCACTTGCGGCATGGCGCCGTTCATGAACGCCAACAGGCTCTGCTTGACCAGCGTGAACAAGCGAAGCTGCCGCTGGCGCACCGCCCGGATTTTCAAGGCGATCGGGCCGACGACGGCGTAGGAGAGAAAAATGCCGGTGAAGGTCCCCACCAACGCGGCGCCGATCAGCCCGCCGAGAACTTCCGGCGATTGGTCGAGGGCGCCCATCGCATGGATGATGCCAAGCACGGCCGCAACGATGCCCAGCGCGGGAAGGCCGTCCGCGCTCGCCTGCAACGCGTGAACCGGCTTGTACCGGTCGTGGGCGAGGGTGTCGATCTCCTCGTCCATCAGGGCTTCGATTTCATGAGTCTTGGCGTGGCCGATGATGATCAGCCGGCCATAGTCGCAAATGAAGGTTAGAAGATCGCGATTGGCGAGCAGCCGTGGAAATCCCTTGAAGATTGCCGACTCCGAGGGATTGTCGAAATGCCCTTCGACCTCGGCGCGGGACTTGCCGCGCAGTTCGCGCATCAGCCCGTGCATCGCGCTCAGGACGTCGAGGAAGTCGCGCGGCTTGGGCACGGCGTCGATCACCGCCTCGACGACGGCCTTGCCGCAGTCCTTGATCGTCGCCAGCGGGTTGGCGACGATGAAAATGCCGAACGCGGTGCCGGCGATGATGAGGAACTCGAACGGCTGAAACAGCACCTCGAGATGGCCGCCGAGCGCCCCGTATCCGCCCAGGATGCTGCCCACGGCGATCATCAATCCGATGATGAAATTCAACGCGGTCTCCCCTCTTCCGTCGTCGTCGAACGTGCGGCCGCAAACTTACGCCAGGCTGTTTTTGCCAGGTCAGCCCCATGCAAGGCGCCGAGCTGATCTTGGTCGGCGGGCGGGCCGCGGTACGGCGCGCGCCGGTTGCGGGTCTCTAGATATGCAGAACGGTCTTTACGTTTCCTTGTCGGCGCAGGTCGCTTTGGAACGACGATTGGAGATGATCGCCAACAATGTCGCGAACATGAACACGGTCGGTTATCGCGCCGAAGGCGTCTCGTTCGAGACCGAGGTCGCCAAGGCCGGCGACAACCGCATCGCCTATGTTTCCGGCGGATCGTCCTTCATCTCCCGACAGACCGGCGCCTCGATCAAAACCGGCAATCCGCTCGACCTCGCCATCCAGGGCTCCGGCTGGTTCGCGATCAGCACCGCCGAAGGGACGGTCTATACGCGCGACGGCCGCATGCGCCTGGCCGAGACCGGCGCCCTCGAGACTCTGAACGGCGACGCCGTTCTCGACGCCGGGGGAGCGCCGATCCTGCTCAGTACGTCGGCCGGCCCGCCGACGATTTCAGGCGACGGCATGATCACTCAAGACGGCAAGCAAGTCGGCGCGATCGGTCTGTTCGCGATCGACGACGACGCCAAGCTGACGCGCGCCGAGAATTCTGCCGTCATTCCCGACAAGCCGGCGACGCCGATTCTCGACTTCACGCAAAACGGCGTCACTCAGGGGTTCCTCGAAGGCTCCAACGTCAATCCGATTCAGGAGATGACGAAACTGATCGCGGTGACGCGGGAGTTCGACAGCGTCACGCAGCAGGTGACGCAAACCGAAGCGTCGGTGCAAGAGGCGATCAAGACGCTCGGCTCTTCCAGCTAGGCGGCGTCGTGCGACCGAAGTTGACATTGGGCTTGGCGCATGAGCGGGGATAGCGAACCTTCCGGCCGGCGCCCCGACGCGCTCGATCGGCTCGAAAGCAGGCTGGCGTGGGGCGTCAAGGCCCTGCCGCGCACCTGCGTCGGCGGCGTCGTGACGGAAATCGCGATGTCGCACTATCGGGTGGCCGGCCTGTCGCGATTTCTAAGACTGGGAGAATGCGTGAGCGTCGACGTGGGCGATCGCGTCCAGCTGGGCGAGGTGGTCAAGATCGAAGACGCCGCCGTCACGCTGAAACCGTTCGACGCGCGCTGCGACGCGGCGATCGGCGCGCGCTCGTACCGCGCCCAGAATCTTTCGCTCACGCCGCATCCCGAATGGAAGGGCCGGGTGATCGACGCGCTCGGGCGCCCGATCGACGGCGCCGGCGAACTCAAGCTGGGAGAGCGCGCGATGCCGCTCGACAGCGAGCCGCCGCCCGCCTTGCGGCGCTCGCGCGTCAAAAAGCCGATCAAATCGGGAATTCGCGTCATCGACTTCTTCACGCCGCTTTGCGCCGGCCAGCGCATCGGTGTTTTCTCCGGTTCGGGAGTCGGCAAGTCGACGTTGCTCTCGATGCTCGCGCGCGCGCCCGATTTCGATACGGTGGTGATCGCGCTGGTGGGCGAGCGAGGTCGGGAGGTGCGCGAATTCCTCGACGACACCCTCGCCGCAAACCGCCATTCCGCGATCGCCATCGTCTCCACCGGCGACGAGAGCCCGATGATGCGGCGCTTGGCGCCCAGGACGGCGATGGCCGTGGCCGAATATTTCCGCGATCGCGGCGACTCCGTGCTGCTGGTTCTCGATTCGGTGACGCGCTTCGCGCATGCGGCAAGAGACGTCGCCTTGGCCGCCGGCGAGCCGGCGGTCGCGCGCGGCTACGCGCCGAGCGTGTTCAGCGATCTGCCGCGATTGCTCGAGCGCGCCGGCCCCGGCGTCGAGGGCTCCGGGTCGATCACCGGCGTGTTCTCGGTCCTGGTCGACGGCGACGACCATAACGATCCCGTCGCCGACAGCATTCGCGGCACGCTCGACGGCCACATCGTGCTCGATCGGGCGATCGCCGATCAGGGCCGCTTTCCCGCGGTCAATATTCTCTCCTCGGTTTCGCGCCTGGCCAATCCCGCCTGGACGCCCGAGCAGCGCAAGCTGGTCTCGAAGCTGCGCTCGCTGATCGCCCGCTACGAGGAAACGCGGGACCTTCGACTAATGGGCGGCTTCACTCCCGGCGCCGACCCGGTGCTCGATCAGGCGGTGAAGTCCGTGCCGCGCATTTATGAGGCGATGACTCAGACGCTGTCCTCGCCGCCTTGCCAGGATCCGTTCATCGAACTCGCCGCCGCTCTGCGCAACGACGCCAAGCCCGAAGAAGCGGCTGGTCAGCTTGCCCGCTGAGGCTCGCTTGGCCGCGGTTACGAAAGCAGATCGAATGAAGTCGCTCGATATTGCCGCCCCTCGCCCCATCGCTCCGAACGCGCCCGCGGCCGCTCGGCGCGGCATGGCGAGGCGGGTCGGCGATTTTGCGCTCGTCGGCGCCGGCGCGGCGATGGCGATCGGTTCGATCATCTTCGCCGGCGCCATGCTTCTCCAGGACAATCGCCTGCCTCGGATCAGTGGCATGCAATATCTGGCGATTTTCGCCAAGCCGCGAGGATCGCCGCCCCCGATCCTGGCCGGGTCGCCCCCTGCCGCGGCCAATCCCCGCGTCGCGGCCGGCGCTCTCGACATGGCGCAGACCGGCTCGATCGCCCACGGCCCGGCCGACGTTCCCGACTTGGCACCGACCGGCTCGATCGCCCATGGCCCGGCCGGCGTTCCCGACTTGGCGCCGACCGGCTCGATCGCCCATGGCCCGGCCGGCGGATCGACTTCCGCCGGATCCTATCGCATCGTCGCGGTCGAGCCGGGTATGGCTTGGCTGAGCAACGGCTCGGAGATTCGGACCGTCAAGCCCGGCGAAGTCGTGCCGAGTCTCGGGCGCGTCGGCTCGATCGAGCGACGCGACGGACGCTGGGCGCTGGTCGACGAATCCGGCGCGACGCTGCTTACGACCGACAAGCCGAAAGCGACGGGCCTCGGCTATGTGGACGGGCCGTTCGCCCGACGGATGATCTTCGGCGACGGCAATTGACCTTGGCGATCCCCGCCGCCGATGCGGAACGAGCGACCGATCGTTACGGCGCGCGCCAGCCTCGCGCGAGCGCGCGTTGCGCGCGGTCGACGAGCATATTGGCGATCGCCACGCGTCGGTTGGCGAGTTCGCACGGCACGTCCGGGCGACGATCCGGGTGGTTGTTCCACATGAATCGGCGCCGCGCCCGGTTGAGTTCGTCGTGCGTGCGCGCGCTCGACAGGCCGAGTTCCGCGGCGATCGAGTCGGGGTCGTCGCTCGGCGGTCTGGCGATGGCGGCCGCGGGCGCGGCCTCTTGCGGCTCCGCGATCCAATCGAGCGCTTGATCCCAACCCTCGGTCGGGCCGTATTGTCCCTTCGCGTCGTGCGCGAACGGCGCCGCGAAGGAAGCGAACGGACGCCCCGGCGTGGCGCCGACCGGGCCGAAACGCCGCTCCAAATCGTCTGAACGCACGACCTCGTCCAAGATCTGGCTGAAGGCCGAGTCGTTGCCCGGCTTGGCGGACTCCGATCCGGCGAAGTCGTCTTTCACTCTTCGACCTCGTCTTCGCTCTCGCCCGCGACGTCGACCAGGACGCGATTCCTTCCGTTCGACTTGGCTTCGTAGAGCTTCGCGTCGGCGCGCCGGACTAGGTCCTCCGCGGACTCGGCGGCGTTCAATCTTGCGACGCCGAACGAAGCCGTGACGGGGCCGATGCGCTCGCCGCTTGCGGCGACCGCCCACTGTTTGCTCTCGAGCTGCGTACGTATCCGGCTGACCGTCGCGCTCGCGTCGGCGAGCCTCGTATCCGGAAACAGGACCGCAAACTCCTCGCCGCCGAACCGTGCGGCGATGTCCTGGCTCCTGATGGTCGTCATCAGCAGCTCGGCGAATAATTTGAGGACCATATCGCCGGCGACGTGCCCGAATTTGTCGTTGATCTTCTTGAATTGATCGAGGTCCGCGAGCGCGATGCACAAGTCGCCGCCAAAATCGCGCACTTTTGCGACTTCCTCCGCCAGCGCGTTGTCAAAGAAGCGACGATTGCCGAGCGCGGTCAACCCATCGCGATTGCCGATTTCCTCGGCTTTGGTGAGGCTCGAGCGCAGGCGGATGACCTGGAATCGCGACTGCTCGAGTTTTTCCGATAGGACGTTCACCTTGTCTTGCATCGCGCGATTGTCGTTGATCAGAGTGAGGACGATCTCGTGGATCGTCTCGTAGGAACCGCCCCGCGAAAGTTTGCGATCGGCGCCCGTCAAAGATTCGTGGAACTTGGCGCCGTCGGCGAGGTGATCGCGGATCAGCTTGAGAACATGGGCGAGCGTCGAATTGACGCTCTCTTCGAAATCGCGGCGCTTTATAGCGACCGCGTGAGCCTCGCTCTGATCGGGCTGCGAGTTTGGCGCGGATGGCGCTGCGCCGACGGCCAAGCCGATCGCCCCGACGCCGATCAACCCGAGCACGTAAGCTTCGGCGAGGGGATCGCTTCGCGCCTGCGCGGCGCTGAGCGCGCCGAGGACGATAAAGGCGAGGGCGCCGCCCACCTGAAGCGACCGCTTGGCGTGGAAGGCGAAGCTCATTTCGCGCTCGCGACGAACCGGCGCCGAGCGGGCGGCCGGACGCGAAGCGAACGCGCGGTCGTACGGAAGGCGAGCGCCGGCATGAGCACGCGGTCTTTCGCAACTGCGCCGCGGCGGCCATGATGGCTGCGACGACGCATCGCGTCGCAATGGCGCGCCGGCGAGACTGAAAGCGTCCAATTCATTCGAACCGCAGGAAAGTGGCGCAAATCGATTACTTTTTCGTTATTCTCCATCTCGATGATGTGCAGTCTTCGACTTCGCCGCCGGCGCCCACTCGCCACGGCGCGGGGCGTGGCGGCGACGAGGCGCAATGTTTCGGATCGACCAGGCGTCGAAACGCTGGGGGCCGAGCCGCGCCAGGGCGCGTTCCTTACTTGCAGAATTCGCGCGCGTTCGCCGTCCATTGTCCCAATCCGCTCGCCACCATGTTTCCGATGACCGCGCACACATAGGTCTTCTGAGCTTTAGGGTTGTCGGGGCCGGCGTTGTAACGCGCGACCGCGAGCGTCCAACTGCCCTCTTGCGTCTTGAGTTCCTTCAAGTAATTGGCCGCGTAATCGACGTTGCGGATGGGATCGAACATATCGCTGAGGGAGTTGAAACGCGCGGCGTGCCAATGGTGGTTGATCTGCATGCAGCCGACGTCGATGAGCTTGGCGCCGTGCGCGCGCTCGAACGCGAACCGCGCCAACGCCTCGCTCAGGCTCGCCGAGTGAACCGCGCGCCCGTCGACGTTCATGTCGTAAGGATTGAGCGTCCCACTCTGCCCGGTTTCGGTAAGGCCGACCGAATAGAGAATGTTCAGCGGTATGTCGTTCAGGCGAGCGGCTCGCGCCATTTCCTGTTCGCACAACTCGCTGGCCGCACCGCACGCCAGGCCGACGCTACACAACCAGATCGCCAAACCCGCGGCCAAACGGCGAGAATTGCGCCGCGGCTTGACGGCTCCACCGGTCCGCCGCGTTATCGCGGCGAGAGGGCTGTCGCTCATTGCCCTGAGAAGGTCGGTTCGGATCGCTTTGCCCATTCTCCTGGCTTCCGGGTCTCTGATCTCGCGCATGGTCGCTCTCGGCGCTGGTCTGGTTGGTTGCAGTCGGCTTGGCGATCAGGATTTCGAGCGACTGAGCGCTCAATCCCAACCGATCGGCGATCGCGCTGCGCTCGTTCTCGATCGCCTTCAGTGTGCTCGGCTTGGCGACTTCCATCACGACCGACAGTTGGCCCTGCGTCATACGCATCTTCACCGACAGGGCGCCGAGATCGGCAGGCTTGAGGTCGATCTGGAGTTCTTTGACCGCCTGGGCGCTTGCGGCGCCCGTCGCGGGCGCCGAGTCGGACGGAGCCGTCTGCGGCGTCAACCGGTCTGCTTCCGTGGCGAGGCGCGCGGCCAGTTGATCGCAGGCGATCGGAGCGACGCCGGTCATGACGGGATTGACCGCCGCATTGACAAGCCCAGGCGAAGCGTTGGCGACGGTCGCGGCCGGCGCAGAACTGGCGGACGGGTCGGCAAGCCAGGCGCCTGGCGATTCCTTATGGTCCGAGGTCGACCGCTTCTCGGCCGGCGTGTCGCTCGGCGTCGGCGCCGCGGCGCTCGCGTCGGCGGGCGTCGCCGCGGCGCTCGCGTCGGCAGGCGTCTCCGCCGTTTCCGATCGGGCCGGAGCGGTCGCGGCGGCGCGCGAGGTCGATGGCTGCGCGACCGGCGTTTCGATCGACGTCAGCGTTGCGGCGGTCGCGGCGGCAGGCGTATCCGCTGTTTCAGATCGGGCCGGAGCGGTCGCGGCGGCGCGCGAAGTCGACGGCTGTGTGGCCGGCGTATCGTTCGGCGGCACCGCCGCGGCACTCGCGTCGGCAGGCGTCGCCGCCGTTTCGGATCGAGCCGGGGCGGTCGCTTTCGCGGCGACGCGCGAAGTCGATGGCTGCGCGGCCGGCGCGTCGCTAGGCGTCGGCGCCGCGGCGGCCGTGGCGGCCGGCGTCGCCGCCGTTTCCGATCGGGCCGGGGCGGTCGCTTTCGCGGCGACGCGCGAAGTCGATGGCTGCGCGACCGGCGTTTCGATCGACGTCGGCGTCGCGGCGGCCGCGGCGGCCGGTGCCTCCGCCGTTTCCGATCGGGCCGGGGCGGTCGCTTTCGCGGCGACGCGCGAACTCGACGGCTGCGCGGCCGGAGTGTCGCTCGGCGTCGGCGCCGCGGCGGCCGCGGCGGCAGGCGTCGCCGCCGTTTCGGATCGGACGGGGGCGGTCGCGGCCGCGGCGGAGAACGTCTGCGAGCGCCAGATCGAATTCTTGGCGCCGCTTCGCGCGGCGCTGTCGACTCCGAGATAAGTGCGCGATTGCACCGCGCTGACGCCGAGAGCGACGTCGCCGTTCGCCGCCGTACGGATCGTCAGCGGTCGGTCGAGGACGCCCGCGTTGGCGAAGTCCGCACCCGCCGCCCTTTCGACCGCCGGCGCGAGCGCCGCGGCGGCGCGATCGCCGCTTACCTGATCGGAACTCACCGACGATCCGGCTTTCTCCACGGCGCGCCACGACACGCCGCCGGCGCTCCGAGGAACGAACTGAGCGGGCGTCGCAGCAACGGACGAAGCGAGCGCGCCATACAGGAGTCCGGCGAGCGTGCGGCCCGCGTCCGCTCCCTTATCGGCGGTCGCCGCCGGCGCCGCGGCGGCCGAATTGTCTGCCGGTTGGTCGGAGCTGGCGCTCGCGCCGCGTCCCCCCGACGCGCGCCGCAGCGCGCCGCCGCCGGCCGACGACGCGAGCGCCGTGGCCGGGGCCGATCCAGAGGCGTCTTGCGGCGTCGCGCTCTCCCCGCCGGCGTCCGACGAAACGAGTTGACTAGGCGTCGTGGCCGCGCGGGGAGCGAGCGCGCCGTTGAGCAACCCCGCAAGTCCCGCTAGTCCCGCATCGATCGAACGCGATTCGTACGATTGTTGCGCGCTTTCGCTCGGCGAAACCCGCTCCCGCGGACTTGCGCCCGTCGTAGCCGCCGCGGAGCCTCCGATCGGTTGAAGGTCTTCGGCGGCGCGCGCGTTCACGATCGCGGCGAACTGCAAACCGCTGGCCGACTTGCCGCCGAGGTCGCGGGGCGGTTCGGCGTGCGCGGGCGCGCCGCGGATCGAAGCGTTCAGCGCCGAAAGGCTCATGGCTTTCCTTTCTCGGCGACGCCCGCAAGGACGGCGGTGCGGCTGATCGCCTCCTCCGCCAGGGCTATCGTCGCCGCTGCCTCGTCGGTGCCGCCTTGCGGCGTCGGCGGGTCCGGCAAGGCTTGCTCGCTTTGCGAATCCATTTCGCCCGGCGGTTGGCGCAGATACGCGGCGACGCCGCGAACGGCCGCCAACAGCGCCTGGTCGCCTTTGTCCAATTTCGACTGCGCGACGCTTTGCAATTCCGTAACGCCGTCGTCGTATTCGGGCGTGAGAATTCGCGCCGCCGCTTCGTACAGCCTGCCGCGCGCCTCGTCCGCGCTGTCGCCCGGCGTATCGCGCAGCATTTCGGCCGACGCGGCGCCGGCGACCGCGAACTTGCCGTTCAGCGCCTCCGCCCGCGCGATCGTCAACAAGAAGTCGCGCCGCACATCAGGCGCGAGCCAAGCGAGAAAGACGCGAAGTTTGTCGAAACTCGAGAGGGTTTCTGTCAGGCCCGCCTGCACGAGGGCGCTCGCCAAGCCGTGCAGAAAATCGTCGGCGTAGACGGAGCGGCCGAAGCGGGTCGCATATTGCCGGGAAAGCGAGGCGACGCGATCGATGTCGCGCTGGTCGGCGACGAGCAATATCTCGCGTCTCAATGCGGCTTCCTCGACCAGACAGCCAGGGGCCAACAAACGCGCGAGATCGAGCAGGGCGACCGCGTTTTTCGCATCGCGCGACGTCTGAAGGACGGATTGGGCGAAGGCGACTTGACCGGCCAGCCTCAGATCGAGCTTGCGGGGGTCGACGCCGCCCAGAAGCGACACCGCCTCGACTTCGTTGCCCGCGATATAAGCGATCGCGCCGCGTATGAACGGTATTTCGCTCTCGGGCAAGACGCCGCTCTGCAGCAGCTGCACGACCTCGCGAGGCTGACCGCCGCTGAGCAAGAAAACAACCACGGCGTTGGTCTCGCGCTTGGATTTCCAGACCTCCGGCTTGGCGGCCGCGATCGCCGCGCCGATCGCGTTCAATCGATCGGCTTGAGCCGCGTAGGCCGATTTGTCGCCGGCGGCGATTCGCGCCTGCAGCGCTTGCAGGTCGGCCGCCATCGCCGAAATCGTTTGCGCGCTCATCGGCGCCGGCACCGCGACCGCCGGCGTCGAAGGCGTTTGCGCGCTAGCAGGCGCCGATGCGCCGGCCGCCAGCGCCAGAAAGAAAATCGCGTCGACGAGGCGCCGAGCTTTCATGGCTTGGGCGCCTGCAACAGGATTTCGATGCGTCGATTCTCGGCGGCGAAGGGATGGCTCGGATCCCTCAGGCGGCGGTCGGCGTAGCCCTCGATGCGCTCGAAGCGGCTCTCCGGAAGGCCGGCTCGCGTCAGCATGTAATAGGCCACCTGGGCGCGCGCCGAAGAAAGCCGCCAGTTGTCGTAGGTCGCCGACCGGTAGGGATGAGCGTCGGTGTGTCCGCGCACCACGATCATGCCAGGGCGGTCCTTCAGGCTGTGGGCGATCGCGTCCATCGCCCGCACCACCTGGGGCTGAGGCACCGCCGAGCCGATTGGAAACATGGCGAAGTTCAGGCTGTCGGTCAGACTGACGAGCAACCCCTCGTCGGTCGCTTTCACGTCGATGGCGGGGCCGAGCTGCGGCTTGCCGAGCGCGCCGAGTTGCAGCTCCACCTCCTTCTGCAAGTGCGCGGCCGTCATCGACGTAGGCGGCTGCGCCTCGGGCGCGGTCGGGCCGCTCGAAGGCGGGGCGGCCATGACGGGTTGGGCGTTCTGGCTCGGCGGCGGCGGCGGTTTGGCCGCCCCCGCGTTGGGCGCCTCCGTCGCCACTTCGCGTCCGATCGGCCTGAACGGGTCGCGAAAGGCGTCGGGGTCCGCCGATCCCGTCTCGCTCGTGGTTTTCACCCTCTCGCTCTGAGCGATGGCGCGCAGGTTCGGCGACGAAGGGCCGGCGATGGCGTCCAGACTGCGATAGGGGTCGGCGAACAGAACGCCTTCCGCCATTGCGGGCTTCGGGTTCGTCGGGTCCGCCGCTTCGGCCGCCGCGCCGTTTCCCTGGCGCCCAGACTTGTCGGCGCCCCTGTTCTCCGGGCCGTCGCCGCTGGCGCCCGTGTCCACTTTTTCGTCGTTCGTCTTCGTGCTGTTCTGCTTCCCTGCGGCGCCGGTCGCGCCCGGTTTCTTGGCGTCCGAAACGTCGACGGTGGTCACCGCGGCGGCGTCGCCGTGGATGCTCTTGGGCGTCTTGGCGGACTCTTCCAACTTCACCGGATTGAAATATCGCGCGATGATGGTCTTCGTGTTCTTGTCGGTCGCGTTGATGAGCCAGAGCACGAGGAAGAACGACATCATCGCCGTCATGAAATCGGCGAACGCCATCTTCCAGGCGCCGCCGTGGTGCTCTTCCTCGTGGCTCGCGCGGCGCTTGACGACGATGATGTCCGCATGAGGCTGATCGTCCACGGCACCGCCTCAGACGACGAGCGAGTCGATGAGGTCGGCCCACGGCTGCAACTGCGACCTGATGATCGTGTGCTGCGCCTCGATCGTCGCCTCGACGCCGTCTTCGGCGACGAACTCGACATCGACGGCAAGCGACGAAACGCGATCGCGCAAGACCTTGAGCAGACGTTCCGGGCCACGGATCTTGATCAGGCCCGGCGATCCGCCGGCGCGAAGACGCGCGATATGAGCGCACAATTCGTCGACGACCTGTTTCGACAGCTCGCTGGCAAGCAAGGGCGCGAGAATGCGCGCCACGGTCGCGGCGACTCGCTGTTCGATCTCTTCGAGCCCGGTTGCGATCGTCTCGGCGAGCCCGGCGTATTCGTTCATTTGAAAGTCGAGCCGCTCCACCAGCTCCCGTTCCATTCGACTGGCCTGTTCGCGCGCCCGCGTTTCGGCGTCCTCGGCGTGCGCGGCGGCCGAGCCCTCGCGCAGGCCGCGATCATAGGCTTCGGCGATGCGCGCCTCGACGTCGCGCGGGGGCGGGGTGTCGCGCGAGCGCGACGGCGCGCCTTCGCGGCTCGAGGTTCGCCTGTCCGAGGCGGCGCGTTCTTGGCCCTCCTCGAGCGTTCGCGAGCGGGCGGCGATCGCCGCCTCTCGCAGCACTCGGCTGAAGAGGAGCGGACGGTGCGGCTCCACATCCTGAGCGGCGCCGACGGCGCGCGGCCTGAACGGCGAGGTTTCCCGGCGCGGCGATTGCCGCTCGGCTTGCGCCACCCGCCCGATATGATCCAGGTATTGCGAAATCGGCACCGGTTTCATGGGTTCGCTCCCTGGCGGATCCATTGTCTTAAGATCGCCGCGGCGACTTGCTCGTCAAACTCGACCAACTTCTGGAGGTGACGTTGCGGGCTCTTGTCCTTGCGGGCGAGCAAGGATTCGAGGAATTCGTCGCGCTGGTCGGTCGCCTCGATCAGGAAGTTCTGATCGGACGCGCCCGCGCCGCCGAGCGCGGCAAGCGGGGCCGGCAACTCGCTGAGCGGCTGCTCTTGGGCTCCTTGCGACGCTCCGGACGGCAAGGCGAGAAGCGCCTTCGTCGCCGGCCTGATACCGAACCAGAGCAGCAACGACGCGACCAGGATAATCGCGATGGCGCTGACGAAGGAGCCGGATTGGCGAACGAGCAGCTCCAAAAAAGACGGCGGCTCGACCGGCGCGAGGTCGCGCCCGGCGTCGGCGAAATCGACGACCGCGATCTTGACCGTGTCGCCCCGCTCCTTGCGCACCCCCGCCGCCGTGCCGACGAGTTGTTCGATTTCCTTGACCTGCTTGTCCATGGCGTCGGGCGTCGCCTTGTCGCCGAGCGAGGCGGCGAGCGCCGCACGGTTGACGAGAACCGCCACCGATAGCCCTTCGATGACGAAGCCGGCGCTCGTCGTGCTGATCGACTTCGAGGAGATCTCGTAGTTCGTCAGCTCTTCTTTCTTGTCGGTGGCGTCGTTCGATTGCTTGGTTTCAGTCGCCGTCGATTTCTCCTTGGGCAAATTCGCTTCGACCCCGGCGGGGGCCTGACCGGCGGCGTTCTGGGAATTCTGACGCTCCTTGACCACCCGCGTCGAGCGCTCGGCGCGCGAATCGGGGTTGTAGATCGTCTCGTTCGTTTGCGTCTTGTCGGCGTTGAGCCGCGCCGCGACGCTCACCTGGAAGTTGTGCAGGCTCAAGTACGGCGCTAGCGTCGCGGTGATCTTTTCGCGGATTTCCTGCGTGACGTCCTTTTCCAACCCGAGCAGGTTGTCGGGCGACTTTTCGATCGAATCGGGACCGCTGGCGAGCAGCCGACCGTCGACGTTGAGCACCGTCACTTCGTCGCTCTTCATGTTGGGGATCGCGGCCGCCACGAGATGGCGGATCGCCTGGCCGACCATGCGGTCGTCGCCGCCGTCGGTGCGAATGATCACCGACGCGGACGGGGGCTGACGCTCGCGACGGAACGAGCCCTCGTCGCTCATGACGATATGGACGCGCGCGGCCTTGACGCCGTGCATCATCTGGATCGTGCGCGCCAATTCGCCTTCCATCGCACGCACGCGCGTGACCTCTTGCATGAATGAGGTCAGACCGAGCGAGCCGAGCTTGTCGTAGAGTTCGTTGCCGACGCTGCCGCTGTGCGGCAGCCCTTTCTCCGCCAAGGTCATGCGCGCGAACGCCGCCTGGCCGGCCGGAACCATGACGGTCGCGCCGTCGGCCGAAACGTCGAAGGCGATCCCCGCTTCCTTCAGCGTCGACCCGATGCCGACCACGTCGTCCCGATCCAGCCCGGAATAGAGCGTCTCCAGAGTCGGGCGGCTCAGATAGTAGCCGCTGAACCCGGTCGCCGCGAACACGGTCAACCCGATTACGGCGAGCGCCGTCAAACGCTTCGCGCCGAGCGCAAGCAGATTCGCCCAAAGTCGCTCGACTTGCGCCAATGCGTTGTTCATTTCACCAGCGCCCGCGCCCCATGGAGCAAACTCGCAGCGGGCCCCGGCTCCGCTTTCGCGGGAGCCGCCCCGTTGCCTGGCGCCAGTGTTTACGCCGGAGCTTGCGCGGACATTGCGTTCGCGCGCCGTCGGGTTCGCTTGACGCGCCTCGGGAAAAACGGGGACCGGCGTTCCGATGAAGACGCGCGCGGCGAAGAACCGGGAGCCGGTCGCGACGCCGACGAAACGGGACCGGCTCTCGGGCGGGTCCGCGCCCCGGTCGACGCCTCGGCCGGCCTTTTTGCCGCGAATTCCGCTAACTCCGCGCGCATCCGGTCAAATTTTACGCTTTTTTAACCGGTCTGAGGCAGGCTTTGCTGGACTACGCTGTTTCCGGCCGCTTTTGGCGGCGGTCGGCCTCGGCGCCACACGACGATTAAGCTCGGCGAATCGAGCTTAAAGGCATAAGGCCGCTTCGTCGTCTCGGTGCAAATCCGAAATGTCACAGCCTCTTTCGTGATCTTACGGACAGGAGCACCCTCATGAGTTCAATTCTCACCAATCCCTCAGCGCTCAGCGCGCTGCAGGCGTTGCAGATGACGCAACAAGAGATGGCGACGACCGAGAACCAGGTTTCGACCGGTCTGGCGGTCGCCACCGCGGCCGACAACGCGTCCTACTGGTCGATCGCGACGCAGCTCAATTCCGACAGCGGCGTCGTCACCGCCGCCAATTCGGCGCTGACCGAGAGCCAATCCGTGCTGGACACCGCATCGTCGGCGATCAGCTCGATCATCACCACGATCAACTCGATCCAGTCGGCGCTCACCGAGGCGGTCGAACCGGGCGCCGACATCGGCAACATCAACACGTCGCTGCAGGAGTACGGCAAGCAACTGACCGACGCGGTCAATGGCGCTTCGTTCAACGGCCTCAACCTCCTCAACGGCTCGCAGGTTGCGACGTTGAATTTCGTCGCCGGGTTCAACGCGACCACCGCGGGCGGTTCGTTCAATTCGATCAGCTTCACCGCGCAAGCGCTCACCGGCGCGGCCGGCACGTCGACGACGACGACAGAGCCGAGCATCACCGACGCGGCGACTGTCGCCTCGATCGTCGCGCTGACCTCGAACGGCGCCACCCTCGCCTACGGCACGAACGTCATCACCGCGACCGCCGGCACCGCCCCCACTTACGCCACCACCCAAGACGCCGCCGGTACCCCAACCACCACCGCCGTCGGCGGCACCGGCGCCGTCACCACCGCCGGCACCGCCGGCACCGTCGTGATCGAGTCGGAGGCGCTCGACGGCACCACCACCACGACGACCTACAGCGCGCTCGACGCGAACGGCAACGCCACCGCCCTCGCCGACGCCGCCTCCCTCCAGGTGTCGACGACGACGACGCCGCCGGCCGGTCTTCTCACTCAGGACGGCGTCGACCTGACCAACATAACGACGACTGCGACCACGGCGGGCACTCAGTTGACCGCCGTCGAAGCGGCGTTGAGCGCGGTGACCAATTACGCCGCGACCATCGGCGCGACCCAGGATCGCATGACCGCCGCCTCGACGTTCAACACGGCGCTGACGACCGACTACGCCAACGGCGTCAGCGGCCTCGTCGACGCGAACATGAACACGGCTTCGACGCGCTTGCAGGCCTTGCAGACGCAGGAGCAGCTCGGCATCCAGTCGCTGTCGATCGCCAACCAGAATTCCCAGCTCATCATGAAGCTGTTTAGTAACGTTTGAGCTGAGAAGCGAGCCGCGTCGCCGGCGAAAAGTCGGCGACGCCGCGGCTCGTCCGTTCCGCGGCGTTCGCGCGAGAGTTCCTCTTTCGTGGGCGAGCGGCTTGGCCGAAATCGGCGATCCGGCGCGACGGAGCGATTCGTCGGCCGGGTTCGCACGGGTCGGCGCGCGCCGTTAGCGCCGCGACGAGATTCGCGCTTTTTCCGCAATGGACGATCCCGAGCGCTCGCGGCCTTGCCGGCGACGGCGAGACGAGGATGTTCGGCGGCCGCGCTTCCTGCGCCGGACGCCGCGCCCATCGCGTCCAAGACCACCCCGGTTGGGAATCAAGCAGTGAAGTTCGCCCTGTCGAAAGAGCGGCCGAGGCCGGCGCCGATCGTGAATTCGCGCGCGCTCGGGGCCTCGGACGGCTTGCGCGCGGCTCCGGCCGCGAACGGCGCCGAAGCGTCGGTCTTCGCGCACGCCCGACCCCAACCTGCTCGGGTCGTCGGCGCGCAGCGACGACCGCGCCTCGGCTCGTCGTCGCCTTTGTGCGGTGACGCGGGCGGACGAAACTCGCTCTTGGGCTCGGGCGGCGCTGACGAGGAGGGGGCATGGCGCGACGAAACGACAAACGTCGCCCATGGGTCCGGCCCGTCTTCGCGGCGATCGGCGGCGGCTCTCGCCGAGTTGGGAGCCGCCGTCGGCGTCCTCCGCGCGACTGGGCGCTTTTGCAGTCCGGTGCGGCAAAAGCGCGCAGTTGTGAAGGGGGGCTCGATCACGCGGCGCCTCGCCCACGCCCAACCCCCGGCGTGCGCGTTCGGCACCCGGATCGAGACCGGCGTCGCGGCCCGGCGGACTAGGCGCCGATCAGCGCTTTTCGATGCAGTAGCCGAGATATCGCTTCGAATCGATCGGGTCGAAGCCGAGACGGTATTTGAGCTTCTTACGCAGCTTGCTGATGTGGCTTTCGACGACGTTCTCGTCGACGTTCTCGTCGAACAGACCGTAGACCGCGTTGAAGATCTGCGTCTTGGTCACGCGCCGGCCGCGATTTCGCACCAGATACTCCAAGATGCGGCATTCGCGGCGCGGCAACGGCAGAGGCACGCCCTTCACTTCGGGCTCGCGCCCGTCGAGATAGACGCGCAGATCGCCGATCGTGATGTGGCCCGCCTCTCCCAGCGACCGCCGATGAATGGCGCCGACGCGGGCGAGAATTTCCCGGACGTGGACCGGCTTGCGAAGCACGTCGTCCACCCCCGCGGCAAAGAGCTCCAAGGTCTCGTCGAGCGATTGGCGGTCGTTGAGGCAGATGACCGGCGCGCTGGAACGCTCGCGGATGAGTTTGGGCAACAGTTCGCGTTTGGTGCAGTCGCCGATCAGGAAGGCTTCGACCGCGCGCATGTCAACGTCGCTCACTTTCCCGATCCATTCTTGGAATTCCGTAGGGTCGATGCCCGCGGTGGAGACCCCCTCTCGATCGAACCCGGACGCATAACCCCCCGCCACGATATTGCGCTCGTCTACAATTATGAACATGATTTTGCCCCGCTCGAAGGTAAGTGTCCGCGCGTCGACCTTGTTATACGTGAGTTGACTGACGCACAAACTGAGACAAAACTGGAGCGCGCCGCCGAAAGGCGGCAGGACTAGGTCATGGGAGACCTCACAACAGTGTTGTCATTGGCGACCGCGCGCGTACTACACGCGCGCCGTTCGCCTGCCATGACTGGATTGTCCCCGAATCATAGTTTTGCAACGCTGTTGACGTTTCAAAAACGTACGCAGGCGATGGTTAATAAGCTGTTAAACTTCCTAGCAAAAAAGTTAGATCGGTTTTGACCCTCGTTGAGAGCGTCGATGACGTTGAGTTGGTCGGACGGCACGCGCCTCGTTCCGCTACGTCGCGCCGGCGCGGCAACATTTTGGCAACCCCCGCCGTCTAACCTCACCGAGGCGCGGGTCCGCCGGTCGGTCGGCGGCGCGCATCGAGGTGGCGCGTGAGAGCCATGACGCGACGAACGCATGACAGACACGCTTGACGGCGTCCGCAGGCCGGATCGGCGCTTCGACGGCGCCTACGCGCGCGCCCTCGCGTTGCGCGGCCGGGTCGCTTATTGCGTCGTCGAACCGCCCCGAGAGCAAAGGCCGAGGGACGACGGGCGGCGCGACCATCGCGTCGCCGGACGGCGGCGCACCCGGCTTCGCTCGGCCAAGATTCTCGACGCGGCCGGCAAGTTCGTGTGCGAATGCCTCGTTCACGACCGCTCGGCCAGCGGGCTTCGCCTGACGCTGGCGCGAAACTTGGGGTTGCCCGCCCATTTCCGGGTGCACGACGACGAGACCGGCCAAGTCGACGTCGTCGAGACGGTGTGGCGGCGCGGCGCCGTGCTCGGCGTGCGTTACAGCCGAG
>Ga0326728_10006171_pt1 | contig 32590 bp, 26 predicted proteins | sample MB3enrmetagenome_FD_207602 | JGI IMG/M metagenome (GOLD analysis project Ga0326728, IMG submission 207602) | Lab enriched peat soil microbial communities from McLean, Ithaca, NY, United States - MB31MN | ecosystem: Environmental > Terrestrial > Soil > Wetlands > Peat | place: USA: New York... | reverse complement strand
CACCATGAACGCGTTTGAAGTTTCCTGATTCCCGTTGATCGACAAATTACCGGCAGCAGAAAAGCCGCTGTTTTGGAACGGGGCGCTGGTCTCACCGTACCCCGCGATCTCACCGAACTCCGGAGATCCTTGAGTCGAGGCCTCCGGTGTCACCCCCGGCTGGAGAGCCAGCAGGTCAACGTAGCTGCGCCCGTTGAGGGGCACCGCGGTCATCGTAGCACCGGTAATCACTTCTCCCATTCGGGTGCTCGTGGTATCGACATGAACAGCCGTGCTGGAGACGCTCACCTGCTGCCGGACCTCTCCCACCTCCAGTCGGGCGTCCACGACTAAAGCCGAATTGACGTTCACCACGAGCCCGGTTTCCCGATACCCTTTAAACCCTGTCTTGTTCACATTCACATCGTAGGTTCCCAAAGGCAGCGCCTCAAATAAATAAAACCCTTCGGTATTGGTTGTCACCGTCCGCTTGACGCCCGTCCCGGTGTTCAGGGCAACCACTTCAGCTCCGGGGACGGCCGCACTGCTGGGATCGCGCACTACGCCGGAAATGCTGCCGGTGGCAGTGCCCCAGGCAAGCTGAGCGCAGACAAGAATCATCGCGCCGCCGGTGAAAAAAGGTATCCTCAGTTCTCGGAAGAATGGCTTTCGGACCTTGCGCATCCCTTTCAGCCTCATATAATCCTCCTTTTAACTCCTGAGTGTTGATTGGGGTCACCTACTTCTGCACAAACTCGTAACATTCGCTCCGGGATGGGCACACGCGAACGAGCCTGTCAGAGTTCCAGTAACAGTGCCGCGATCCATCTCCGCCTCACCCATGTCCTCTGAGAGCAGTATGAGAACAACCGCAACTTGAGCCGATTAGCTGAGCACTCTTGAAAGCGGTTGAGCACTTTCCCTTTAATTGTTTTGGTACCCTTGCCCATTTTCTCGCGCACACTTTAAGCAAATATTCCAGAGAGATTAAATGAGGCTGAAGTGGCGAAGAGGCGAAATCTCGCGGGTAGGCTTGGCCAGAGGGACAAGACGCTGGCATGCTGAAGCTGCGTCTTCAAGATGCGACAGTTCATTTTGCAAGGCCAGTTCTTTTGGCTCGGAAGTTAATATCCGGGTGGTCTGAGAGGAATTTATACGCTAAATTCACTGCAAGCTGCGACAGCTAAGATGGTTGAGGTGATTTTATGGATCCGGCATAAGAAATCGTCTTCCTGTCCAATGGGCACCAATTGGCCGTTTGGCTTGCATGGACGAGTGGTGGGTGGTTGTGACCAGGAAAACGCATTGGTGCATTCTTACTTGTTGTCAGATCGCCTTGGCTTGAACTGTAGCCGATTTCGGGGGGATGTGGCCCTTGTGACGAAAGTGGTTTCCCCTACGGTTGCTCTCGTCGGGCTGCAATCGATCGCTGCGAATCCAGCGCGCACACGCCGGATTTTCGGCACCGGCTAGGCCCGGCACGCCATGCCCGGCACGCCACATGCCACGCTAACTCGCGACGTTTGCGCGCGTAGGCGTATAATGGGGCGGACAAGATCGCCTGGCCATGTAGAGGCGACTGACCGCATTAATGTGCAAACAAGGAGAAGGAAATGCGTTACATAACTGCCTTTATAGCCGGGATTGCTCTGCTTACCGTCCTTTCCGCGCCGGCCCGCGCCCAATCGCCTCTGGCCCCAACGCCCCCCATGGGCTGGAACAGTTGGGATGCCTACGGCACCACGGTTCGAGAAGACGAGGTCAAAGCCAATGCCGACTACATGGCGAAATATCTGGCCCCCTATGGATGGCAGTACATCGTCGTTGACATCGAATGGTATACGCCGCGGCCTAAGACGCACGGCTACATTCCCGATCCCTCGAACGTAACGCTGGATGAATTTGGGCGATTGGTGCCCGCGGTCGGTCGTTTCCCCTCCGCTGGGGACGGCTCGGGATTCACCCATCTGGCGGCTTACGTTCACTCCAAAGGATTGAAATTCGGGATTCACATCATGCGCGGCATTCCCCGCGAGGCCGTCACCCGCAAGCTGCCCATTCTCGGCACCTCGTACACGGCGGCCGACGTGGCCGACAAATCGAATGTCTGCCCCTGGCAAGGAATGGTGGACATGTTCGGCGTCAACGCCAAGCACCCCGGCGGCCAGGCGTACTACGACTCCATCGTGAAGATGTATGCCGAGTGGGGCGTGGATTACATCAAGGCCGATGATATGCTCGCGCCCGTCGCGCAGCTCGACGAGATTGCCGCCCTGCACAAGGCGATTCTGCACTCGGGCCGCCCCATCGTGCTTAGTCTCTCGCCGGGCCCGGCCCCTCTGGCACGGGCCGCCTTTATTGCCGAGAACGCCAACCTTTGGCGGATTTCCAATGATTTCTGGGACACGTGGCGATCGCTGCGCGAGGCTTTCGATCTCCTCAATCGTTGGAGTCCGTTTGTCAAACCGGGCGGTTGGCCGGACGCCGACATGCTCCCGCTCGGGCGCATCGGCATTCGCGGCGAGGTGGGCGATGATCGCCGAACGCGCTTTACCCCGGACGAGCAACGTACCCACATCACCCTCTGGTGCATCGCTCGCTCGCCCCTCATGTTTGGCGGCGACCTGCCCAGCATTGATCCCGCGACACTGGCGCTGATCACCAACCAGGAGGTTCTCGCTGCCAATCAGAAGGGAACGGACAGCCACCAACTGTTCTCCCATGGTGACGGAATCACCTGGGTTTCGAGTGCGCCGGATGGAGTTTCGAAGTACCTTGCGATCTTCAATGTTGGCGATACCGGCGAGGGGGAGATTCACGTCAACTGGTCCGATCTGGGTTTGCCGCCATCCTGCGCGCTGCGGGACCTTTGGGCCCGAAAGGACGTCGGGAAGGTGAGGGACGGCGAAACCTTCAAGGTTCCGCCTCACGGCGCGGCATTTTATAAACTCACACCGGCGCCGGGAAAATAGACCGGCCGAGAAGAGGAGAGCAGTTTGGTGAAGCGCGATGCAAATCATGGCGACTTTCACCTCGGAGAAAACTAGCCCGGAACGGGCACAAAACCATGGCGTTCAAACGAATACCCTGCATGATTGCAGCAACCTTCTTGTGTTTCTTTGTCTCAGCACTCACCCACGCGACTCCTGCGCCGGCGGATTCGACCGAAGCAGCAAGCGCAACGGCTTCACCGACTACGCCCCCTCAGGGAGGAACTCTCCTCACGACTTCGCTCGGATCCACTGCTTCCGTGATCTGGCCGAATCCATTCGATAGTTTTTTGGCAACGACCGCGGATGTGGCGGAGGATGCTCCGGCCATCTTTGACGCGAATCCGGCGGTTCCAGCGGCATCGGTGCCCATCCCAGAGGGAAACGAGAAGCCTGGCAACCGCACTTCAAAATCCAAGGGGAAATCACCGCATTTCGAGATTGAGGGTATTGCCCAGTGGCAGAATATATCGAGTAGCAGCGGCCTTACGACAGCGAATTTTGGAACCATCAACCTCAGCAATACCCTGGGGGTGGCGAAGATGCAGGTTGGCCCCCTTTTGCGCTTCATTTGGACTCCTGACTTCAAGTTCCTGGGCGCGAAAAGCAAGGTCTCGGTGGAATACGGGCAGATCACTCGTTTGCGCACGCGGACGATTTCGCAGTCCTTTACCTTCCTGGGGAACCTCTACGTGATTAATTCGACTTTGAGCGCCCAATTTCAGACCCGGCAATTCGAAATCGCTTATGCGGCTCGCTGGGGCAACCAAAAGTTCAGGATTGGGCCCGGTTCCTGGTGTGAGCGGTTGGACGTGAACCTTGCTCTCAGCGATGTGATTAATGCACTCCCGCCGCTCAAGGGCGATCTGGACTTCCCCAATGGCGTCTATCTTTTGGGCGTTGATTTCGACTACACGCCCGACCGGCGCTTTGACCTCTATGGTCATGCCGGGGCGGTTCCTTGCTGTGGCGGCGGGTGGCACGTTTTCGAATCGGAATTAGGGGCAAAGTACTTTTTTGCGCATGGATTCGGGGCGATGGGTGGAGTCCGTTATTCCTACGTGAAGCGGGATTACAGCGTGCCTGCCAATACTGTGGGCGACCTTACCATAGGTCCGTTCCATGGCTTCCTCAAGTTCCCCGAATTGGGACCCTTCGTGGGAATGACATGGAGGTTTTAGCAGAGGGGTGGCGTGAAATTGTTCTTGAACTCTGTGACTTGTGTGCCTGGCAGTGTGAACAGGTGCGGACAATTCCACGCGAGGTGTGCTGATGGGCATGGAATATAAACTTACAAAATCCGCGGATATTCCCAGAATTGAGAAATTCGGAGTCAGTCTGGAAATCAATCCGGACGTAGGTGGTGCCGGTATTGTGTTGGTAAGCACTGAGACCGGCCACAACCAGGAATTCTACCATCGCCAATCTACCTTCACCTACATCGTCCTGGATGGAAGTGGCGAGTTCTTTCTTAACGATGAAGCGGTAGAAGTAATGAAGGGCGACGTGCTCTCCATACCGCCAAACACTCGAATTTACTTCAAAGGGAAATTACAGATGATTCTCATCACCACGCCCGCGTGGAATCCTCAGAACGAAGTGCAAACCAAGTCTTCAATCTGGTAAGCGTTCAGGAAGCATCGAAAAACAATAAGGCATCGTCCTAAGCTCCGGCTTGGTTCCGGAGGCGACGAAGTGGTTACCCGCTGTGGGACGTTTTTCCGCAAGCTGTTCAGCCACGCCCTGCGGAACCACCACTGGGGGGTTTTTCGACTTTGAGGGCAGGCGTCTCGTGGCTGGGAGGATTCCACTTCACGATTCTCAGGTCGAGTACGAAGATGCTGTACAGCACCGGAACCAGGAGCAAGGTGATGAAAGTTGCGACCGCCAGGCCGCCGATTTGCGCATAGCAGAGCGGTTGCCACAGCGGTCCGCCGTGCAGGGCGAGGGGAAACAGCGCCAGGATTGTGGCCCCTACGGTGATCATCACCGGGCGCAGCCGCTGGATGCCGGCATCGCGCAGCGCCACCTCCAAGGGTTCACCCTTCTCGTGCATTTCCTCGATAAAGTCAAAGAGCACAATCACGTGGCTGATGATGACGCCCACCAGGCTGATAATTCCCAGGAAAGCCATAAATCCGAAGGGCACCCCCATGATGAAGAGTGAAACCAACGCGCCCACGGCGCCGTAGGGTGCGGCAGCAAAAACCAGAACCGGCTTGATAGCGTTATCGAACTGAATCAGCAGGGCCATGTAAATGCCGAAGATCATCACCAGCATGACCACCACCAGGTTGGCGAAGCCTTGCGTCTGCTTGGCCTTTTCTCCGCCGATTTGCATCTTGTAACCGGCCGGCAGGGTTTTCTGGAACTCCATCAAGGCGGGATATACGGGGTTCAGGGCTTCCGAATTCAGGTGTCCGGGCACGGGGAATGCCGCTACCGACATCGTGCGGAAATGTTCCCGCCGGTTGATGCGCTGGGTCTCCAGAGTGTGTTTAATCGATGAAATCTCGAGCAGCGGTACTGAGACCCCAGGTTGCGAGGAGGAGTAGACGTAGAGGTTCTGGATGTCGGAGAGCTGCGACCGCTCCCCCACGCGCAGCCGCGCCACCACGGGAATCTGCTTGTCGCCTTCGCGAAAGGCCGTCAGCGTTGAGCCGCTCATGGCCGCCGTGGAAGAGTTGGCGACGTCCAGGTTGGTCACGCCCGCCATGTTGGCGCGGTCCGGGTCAATCTCCAGCTTTACGCCGGAACTTTCCACGTCCCAATCCGTGCGCACGCGAGTGGCAAAGGGCGAGGAACGTAGGATAGTTTCCACCTGATTGGCCAGCCCCCGCAAGGTGCGGATATCGCGAACCTCGTCAGTGGCCGCGACGTCCTCCTGCCCGGAGAGCAGGACCTGGACAGGCATGTCAACCGGGTTGGTCTGGAGTTGGCGGGCGTCAATGCGGGCGCCGGGGATTTGCTGCGAGAGAGCGTTCTGCATCGCGCCCACCAGGGGCGGCGTGTCGTCTTTGTCCGTCACTTCGATAACCGCCTGGGCGTAATTGCGCTGCTGTTGCTGGGGGCTTACGGACATCCAGAAGCGGGGTCCTCCGCCGCCTACGAAGGACGTGATCGATTTCAGGATCTGGCGTGGCTTGCCATCCTTGCCGGGATGATCGCGACCGTATTGCTCGCTCACCTGGCGAATCACCTGTTCGGCCGCTTGCGTTGCCTGGTTGGTGGCCGTGAAGGAAGCGTCATTGGGGAGCCAGATATCGAGGTACGACCAGTATTGGACATCGTCCGGAAAGAACGACGACTTCAATTCCAGGCTGATGAAGCCGCCCAATGCCAGGAACAGGAGCGAGGCGGCGAAAACCGGCCAGCGAAGGCGGATGGCCGAGCCCGCCAGGCGGTAGTAATACCCCGTGAACCCGCGCTCGCGGCGCTCTTCGATGCTCGCTTCCGGCTTCTTGCTGGGACGCAGGAAGTAGTATCCCAATAGAGGAATAAAGGTCATGGAGACCAACCGCGAGCACACCAGCGCGCTCGCCATCACGATGGGCAGGCTGTAAAGAAAATAGCCTGTGTTCCCGGTAAGCAGCAGGAAGGGCAGGTAGGCAATGATGTTGGTGATGGTGGCATAGAGGATCGCCTTGGCCAGCTTGCTCGGTCCCAGCCATGCGGCAACGACGGGCGGATGGCCCGCCGCCATTTCATTCTTGATGGCGTCACCGGCCACCACCGGGTCGTCGACCAGCAGGCCCAGGGCGATGATCAGGGTGGCCACGGAAACCTGCTGGAGGTCGATTCCCAGCAGGTAAATCACTCCGAAGTTCATCGCCAGCGTAATGGGGATGGCGAGCGCCATCAGCAGGGCCGAGCGCCATTCCCAGAAGCCGATCAGCGACACCAGGATGACGAGCACAATCGCTTCGTAGAGCGCATCCATGAACAGGTCCAGGTTCTCGCGCACCTGGCGGGGCTGATCGGAAGTTCGCGCCATAATCAAATCGCGGGGCAGGATCTTGCGCAGTTCATCGAGTTTCTGGTCAATGTTCTGCCCAAAGGCTTGAATCTGCTCGCCCGACTTCATGAAGATGGCCAGGGTAATGGCGCGGCTGCGGTGCCACTGGCCCGTGGGATCCTGCCACGTGTAATAGTTCAGATAAGTAGCGGGACTCTGGTAGGCGCGGCTAATGTCGACCATGTCCCGCAGGTAAACCGGGCTCCCGGCCGCGGACGCCCCCACAATTACATCGCCGATCGCCTTCACACTGTCGAATTGGCCGGAGGGATCGATGGTCAGGTTCTTCCGGCCCAGATCCAGTTGGCCGCCCGGGAGGGCAATGTTGCGGGCGTAAAGGAGATTCTTCAGATCGGAGGGCTGGACGCCGTAAGACGCCAGGCGCTCCTGCGAGTAATCGAGGTAAATCGCCTGGTTCAAGACCCCCGCGCGCTGCGACTTGGAAGCCTGCGGTATGCCCAACAGGGTGCGGCTGATGAGGTCGGTGAAGTCGTCCAATTCACGATAGCTGTACTTTTCCCCGGCAGCGGCCGCAAGCTTGGATTGGGTGTCCTCGGGATTACGAATGACTGCCAGTTGCCAGGCGTCGGGGTGGATGTTCGATTGCGTCACATGCTGCTGCATGTATCTGTAGATATACGCCAGCAGATTATCGTCGCTGTAATCCGTCGCCGCGTCGAGTCCGATAAAGGCTGATCCTTCAAACAAGCGGACGTCCCAGATGATGTGGTCGGCTTCGGAGAGGTGGACGAAGCGAAGGATTTCGCGGCGCACCGCATCCACCGACACCGCTTGCGGGAAGCAGTAGACCAAGGCGGCGCGCGGTTCCGCGCCGTGAACCCGGGGGCGCGCGGATCGTATGGCGCGCTCCACGGCGTGGGCGCGAAGCGCAATTTCCAGTTCGTCAGCGGGCGGGCTTGCCACCGTCAACATGAGCGCGGCCGTGTCGCCAAAATCACTTTGAAACAAGATGGGCCCTGCGCCTTGCGGCAACCGTGCGTTCAGGCTGGAGAGTTTCAGGTTGATGTCACTGAACTGCGTCTTGGTGTTGTCGCCGGAGACATTTTCCGCCAAATTCACCGTTACGATCGAGAGTCCGGGCAGGCTTGTGGACACGATGCCGATGTCGGAGGCGGTCCCCGGATGGATGTTCTTGTTCTGCGCGATGGTCTCTTCCATTGGCCGGGTGACGAGTTGCTCCACTTGCTGGGCGTTCACCCCAGGCCACGGGCACATGGCCACCGCCACCCGCACAGGAATGTCCGGGTCTTTCCGCTTCGGCATGTGGGTGTAGCCGAACCATCCCCAAACGAACACGGCCGCCAGCGCCACCACGGAAATCTGTCGGTGCTCGGTAAAGAAGCGCGCCGTGTTGTGGGTGGTGGCGATGAGTTCGGTATCGGTTTTATGCGACATTGCTTGGTTCCGAACGGTCCTGCTCTGCTGGGACAAGGGTTGGTCAGACCTGCATATCAAAAGCCCTGATCGAACTCCCCGACGTAGGGGGGCGGCTTGCCGCCCCCTCCGTGTTCATCGCGGCTGAACGACAGGGTAGGGCAGCCCCGCCCCAACGGCTTGGTCTGCCGACTTCTGCCTACTGCCTACTGCCTACTGCTCTTATGGCATCACCTGGACCTGTTCCCCATCCCTGGTGATGGTGGCGCCGACACTGATCACCCGTTCTCCCGCGCTCAGGCCCTGGGTAACACTAATCTGGTTGCCGTAGGTTTCACCCACTTGAATATCACGCGAGCGCGCCACAGACTTCCCCTCTTGATCTTCCACAACGAAGGTAGCGAATTTGCCGGGGTCGCGGAGGGAGCGGACCACCGCGCTTAAGGGAATGACGGCCACCGGCGCCGGCAGCTCTGATCCACCTGTCTTCAGCGTGGCGACCATGCCGGCCCGGAGCACTCCATGGGGATTAGGGATAGTGACCTCCACCGAAAACACCCGGCTCTTGGGATCGGCAGCCGGCGAGATTGCGGTGATGCGGCCTTGAAACTCCCCCGGAACGGACTCGGTAGTGAGGGTTTGGGTAGCACCCAACTCCACATTCTTGATGGCAACATCCGGCACCCCGAAAACAGCCTTCACCAGGTGCAGAGCCGCCAAGGTGAATCCGGGGCTGGAGGGGCCGACAAGGCTGCCCACTTCCACATTCCGGCTGAGCACCCAAGCGCTGAGGGGGGCGCGGATGGCGCAATCCTCCAGCGCCAGTTGCGCCTGGGCAAGCTGCGCCTGGGCGCTCGCCACCAAGGCCCCACTCGAGTCATATTTTGCTTTCGCGGCGTCGAAATCCGGCTTGGTCAAGCTCTGCGTTGCGTAGAGGGCGGTTGCCCGGTCATAGTTCAGCTTGGCGTCCTCAAGCCCCGCCTGGGCCTGGGCCAGTTGCCCCTTCGCGGCGCTCGCCTGATTCTCATAGTCGCGCGTTCGAACTTGCGCCAGCACTACATCCCGCTCCACCCAATCACCCTGTTGGACGTCCCTCATGCGGCCATCCGCGCCCTTCACTTGTAGAATGCTCTGCACGTAGCCGCCTGACTTGAAGCCCAAGGCCACTTGTGAATAAGCCTGTATATTCGCCGAGTAGGTAACGCCCGGGCTGCCTTTGTAAGTGCCGACCGCAGTGACCTGCACGGGAGTGGGAGGCTGTTGATGGGCCTGCTCGTGCCCGCACCCGGCGCCGAGGCCGATTACCCCTACGAGTGCTGCCGCAACCACTATGGTGCTAGCCCGCCGCGTCGTCGATTCCATTTCCTATTCCTCACCCAAGGCTTTCTCCAGGTCAGCCTTGGCCGTCCAGAAGGAAAGCAGCGCCTCCCGGTACTGAGCGTTGGCAGTTGCCACGGCAGCTTCCTGTTGCAGCGTGTCCTTCAGCAACGCGGCGTTCTGCCGGTATTGATTCATGACCACGCGCAGCTTCTCTTCCTCCGTTTGCTGGGCCAATTGGTCAACCTCGACGAGAGAGCGTGTTTCCGCCAGCTTGCGAAAGCGCGCGCCCACTTCCACGAGGATCTGCTGCTCGGCTTCGCGCTGGGAAAGGTCCGCCTGCGTGACGGCCAGCGACTTTTCCGCGAGCTCCTTCTTCTTGCGCCCCCAGTCCCAAATATCCCAATTAACCATGAACCCCACCGACATGATGTTCTTGGGTACAAAGTTGACGTTGAAGGGCGACAGGTAGTTGAACGAAAGGCTGACGTCAGGAATGTACAGAGCCCGCTCGGCGCGTACGTCAAGTTGCGCCTGCTTCATCTTCAAACCCGCTTCCCGGATTTCCGGCCGCTGATCCAATGCCCGCCGGCGAGCTTCGGCCAGGTTCACTTCGTAGCTCGCCAACTCGGGAATCGCCTGGACGGTAAAATCCGTGGTCAGATCGCGTCCCAATACTTCGTTCAAGATTTCCTGCTGGGTTTCGAGCCCATCCTGAAGCTTCACCACTTCGTACTTGGCCTTGGCGAGCTGCGTCTTCACATTGAGGGCGTCCGACTTGAGCACCACCTCTTGCGCCAGGTAACGGTCAGTCAACTGACCGAACTCGGTGTAGAACTTGACGACTTGATTCGCCGCCTCCAGCGCACTCTGCGTTTGCAGGATGGCGTAGTAATCCTGCTTGACCTGATCCGCTACCGTCTGGCGTTGCTGCCGCAATGTCTCGCGGGCCAGCTCCACGTTCACTTCCCTCGACTGGATTCCCAGGCCGATGCGGTGAAGTTGCGAAATAGGTTGCGTGGCCGTCTGAAAAAGGTAAGTTGTGGGGCGGAGAGATGTGCTGATGTCCGTATTGTGCGCGGGAATGGGTCCGATGCCCGGGAAAGTTCCAAACGTGCCCTCGGGAAACTGGAAATCGACGGGCCTAAGCAGTTCCGACTCGAGCAAATACAGATTTAATTGCGGCAGGCGCTCCGTGCGCAAGGCCGCCACCGCGTCCTCCGCTTTTTCGACCTCCAGAGTGGTCAGCTTTACTTGGCGATTGTTGGTCATCGCCAGCGAAACCGCCTCATCGAGGGTCAGTTGATTGGCCGGGGGAGCTGATTCCTGTTGGGCCCAGGCGGGAAGGGTGATGACGACCAACAAGAATAGTAGGTACCTCAGGAAACGGGGCGTCACGGTCGAACTCACTTTCCGCTTTGGCTGTTGTAGCGCTGGAATTTATAGCATCATGCCCACGCTGCGCGCAAGAATGAAATGCCATTTCGCGCGAAAGACGGACTCAAAGTCCTACTTCTCGGGCGGGCTGGCGGCGTGAGCCGCGACAGGGCGTGCTTTCGTAGGGACGGTTCGCGGACCGCCCCTACTCGATCCCTTGTTACGCGTGCTTGCGGCACAGGCCGTGGCCGAAGTCAAAGAAAGGCAGTGACCACTTGGTGGAAGGAGGGCGTGCGCACTTCAGATCAGAGGATTGCCATGCGCGCAAGTGTAATCTGAATCACGAACCCCTAATCCCTAACCCCGAATCCTGTACTTTACCGCGCCACCACCGGCACGCAACGCAGATTCGAGAGCGTGCCCTTTTCCCAAATCGGCATGGCGCCGTTAGTATCCAGGTCGAACTGAATAGCCACCGGCTTGCCGTTGGGCGCGGTCACGGGACGGTCGCCGCCCAGCACCCACTGCAGTGTGTAGATATTCCCGTTGTGTTGAAGCACCGTGGCGTCTTCAAAGAAGCGGAAGGCACCCCATAGGCCGTCGTAGCTGGGGAATCCCAACTCAGCGCCACCAGGAATCTTCACCGTCAGCCTCACTCCCTGTGTGGAAGTTCCCGGCCAGATCAAGGGGCTGAACTGAGGGGGGCCGCCTAAACCTTGCCCGTCGATGCTGAGGTTAAAGCTACTGATGCTTTCCGTCGCACGCGGACGGAGAGCGTACTTGTATTGCGGTTGATCGCCACCGGCCGGATAGAGCGCCCGCTGCACGTCCATGGCGTGGTTGAAAAAGCTCAGGAATTGCGGGCTCACCCCTTGCCGCGATGCAGGATTGGAAACGTAGACGGCGCCTTCAGTGAGGAGAAGACTCTTCAGCGCCGTGGCATAAAACTGGGAAAGGGCGCCCTTGGTGGGGGCGTACACCCTGGCGAGGTCCGGCAAAGAAACTTCCTGGGAGGCTTGGGCGCGGAAGGGGTATTGGGATTCGAGACTGCTCATTTGCTCGCACAATGCCGCGGCACTGACAGGGCCCGGGCGTAGGAGCGCGGCAGTGGTGTTGATGGGGACCAGTAGCAGGTCCTTCACCGTTTGGTCGATGTGGGCGTCGGGGTCAGATTGGAAGCCTCCCGCTATGTTGCCGACCGCCTGCTCCCCGTGGGTGACATCGCCCGTGCACTGGGCTTTGGCGGAATCTTTCTGCTCGACCGGGCTGTTGTCAGCACGGTCCACGCAAGCCTGAAGATCGCTCAGGCTCTTGAGGTAAGCGGCAGTGGGCGGTCCCGCCGGCTGGTTCTGGCAGTCTTGCGGCTCGAGCGACTGGACGGCCTGGAAAGCCTTGGCAACGTCCGGCTGCTCGAGGGCCGTATTTTGCGCGGCAACACAAAACAAGGCCAGGAGTGGGGATTGGTCGCCGGCGAGTCTCTGAAGTTCCTGTGCGGCGCTGCCCAGGCTGACGGGGTGGGTTACGGACGCGCCGCGCAGGAAGGAGCGCCATCGCGCCATGTACTCGCGCTGATAAGTGTGGCGCAAATCCTCCGCGCGTTTCGCCAAGTCTGCCGGGGCGGAATTCTCTTGGCCCAGCACCCATGACTCCGCACTGAAATACTGCGAGGGATTTTCCAAGGCGCCTTGCACAAAGGTCCAGCCGGTTTTGGTGAAGGCGCCGGTCACTATGGTTGGATCGGCAACAGCCTCCGCGGCCCGGGGGAGCTGGCGATTGAAATCAATGGGAGGGCTGGCTTTCTCTGCCGCCGCGAGGATCGAACGGTAAACACGATCCGCCCCGGATAATTGCGCCAGGTATTGGCGCGCGCGCGTTACGGCCTTGGCATCAATCTCAGAAGAGAATGGATTCCCGGTTTTCAATTGGCCGGCATAAAAGTCGAACTGAGTTTGCGCGAGTCGCATGCGCTCCGGATCGATATCCCGGCCTGCCGCCCAGGCGCGCAGAAGGATGGGTGAAAGGAAATTGCTATCGCTCCTGGCGGAATCGGAAGTGGTCAGCAGATAGGCTTTCAATGCATCAAACGCCGGATCGTATCGATCGTTGCGCCCCGGAACCGCGGGGAGCGACGAAAGGGTTTGCAGCAGCGCCGTCTGCGCCGGCAAGAGGAGCATTTCCTGGAAATGCTGGAAATAAATGTTCCGGGCATCAGGGAGAAGGGAATTGCCCACGTAAAGCCCCCAGCGCATGCTGAAGGGCGGGCCTTCGCGCTGATAGGCCGCCAGTGTATCCACCGACTGGCGGAGCGCTTCCAATTTATTCAATTCGTCCAGAGAGGGCAGTTGGCGTGCCACCGGGTGAACGTCCGCAACATCCTGCGCTGCCGCGGTAACCTGGTTTTCCAGGCGTTTGTTGCGAATGGACGAAATCGTGAAGCCCACCATCAGCGCCAGAAGAATTCCCATGGCGCCTGCCAGCAGAAACCTCTTTTGCAGGCCAATTATTGTGCTCAACCTGCTGGTAGTAAGGGCGGTGGTGTCCTGGAAAAGCACTTCCTTGAGAAGTTGAGGAAGAAAGACCCATTGCGAGATGCGCCGAATCTCGACCCCTTCGGGACCGCCCGGTTGCTGCCCGGCCGCCTTATTGAGAGCAAACATGCGCGTGGCATTCAAATTGACGGGTGCGGCTGAATCTTCCTGGGCCGGAGCCTCCTTCGGCGTCGTAATCACCAGGGGCCTGACTCCCGTGAAGTAGAACCCGCGAAGAAAGGGGGTGATGGGCGACGGGCCGGGCCGGCAAATATCCACCAGCAATGGCACCAGGATCGATTGCAGCTTCTTGAACTCGCGCGGGAATTCGTAGATGGAGGGCGCCTGGGGGGTCTCGAGTTGGCGCGCCAGCAAGGGCAGCCGCCAATCCGCCAGAGATCGGAATAGGTTTTCGAAGGCGGCTGTAACCGTGGCGGTTTCCTGTTCCGCGTAGGAGGGGGCGGCGTAAGCGGCCACAGGGAGCGCGGCGCCGAAGACGCGTGACGCCTCGTCATTGCTCATGGGCTCCACGTAGTCCTGGAAAAAATGAAGGCGGTCAGCCCGCGTAAAAAGCACATAGACAGGAAGGTTGATTCCCAGCAACTGCGAAGTCTCGCGCAGGCGCGCGCGCCATTGGTCGATGCTCGCGCCCAGGGTTTCGGCGACACCGGGGGTGAGGAGACTCTCACAGTCGATACAGATCAGCGCCAGGCGAGGCGGGGTGGCATCTTTGCCCAGCATCTGCATCCCGCCGGGCGCAAACTTCTCCACCAGACTCGCCCACCGCGGCGGTTCATGCAGCAAAGGGCCGCCGGCTTCCACGATGATAAACGGCGGCGCGAACCACAGGTTTAACGCGCGGGTGGGAATGGGGATGTTGTTCTGGGCCGGGAAGCCTGCGAGCAGTTGGGGTTCCAGGCCGCAATGGAGGACGACGCTGGTTTTAGCCGAGCCGGTTTCACCCAGAACCAGAACCGCCGGCAAATCGCCCAACGCCGCCTTGCCGGGCTGGGTTGCGCGCAGCCGAACCTGGGCTTTTCGCATCAGGATGTCTATCTCATCGCTGCCCGCGGTCCCTTCTTCCGCCATTTGCTCCGCGCGGTCCTCATCGAGTCCCCGGAACCACCACACGCAGGTGATGAAAGCGGCCAGTCCGATCAGGAAAAGCGCGCCGCGGAGAATGCCGAGATCGACCCCTTGCAGGTTCATCCAGGAACCTGCCAGCCAAGCCATCACCCACCAAACCAGGAGAACGATGGCGACAGCCCAATACTTCCATTTTGTATTCACGGGCGTTTCCTATTCAGGGGCGAGCGGACCGATAGAATGTAGCCCCGAGGCCCCGGAAAGCAGTGCGACTTTGAAGCCGACAAAGAACAGGACAGCGAGAAATAAGGCTCCCAGAGTGCCGAGCATGAGCGCGCGCACCCAGGGATCTTGAGGCGGTTGCAGCACCGCATCCTGGGGAGGCGCCCAGTCGGGAGCCAGCCGCCGCGGTCCGCGAATGCGCTGCACCTTATCTGCGATCGTGGTTATGACCGCACGCACGTCCCCTATTTCGCTCGTGCCGTATCGTCCCCGGTACCCCAGCAGCAGGCAAAGACCGAAGACTTCCAATACATCCGCATCCTGAGAGGAATCGCCGCGCGCCAGCAAACGGTCAACACACTGGAAAAAGATCTCACCCGAGGTGTGCTCGCCGAACAACTCTTCCTGCACCGGCATGTGGGACCAATCCGCGAAGCTGGGGTCACTCGCAGTCGCTGCCGATTCGTCGAGGAAGGCCACCACCGCGAAAGTGGCCAGGCGTGCGTCTTCGGGCGTGTACCCCTTGCGGGTGGCATCGGCTTCCGCGGCAGCCAGGGCCGCCTTCATTGAGCGGCGAAAAGCCGCTGCGTCCACCACGGCTTGACGGTTCGTGCGCAGGCGGGATATGACGGTCAGAATCTCCTGATAAGCCAGCGCCAGGCTTCCTCTCCGGGGCGCCGGCCGCTGTTCAGCGCTCGGTGTGGGCGCAACATTCGTTTGTTCTGTGCTCATTCCTGACCTCTCATCTCTCCGGGATTCCGCCGCGCGATACCCACGCCGCGGGTTGTTTCCCCAGATCTCAATCGCGGCGCGGGCAGCGCATGCCGGGTCAATCGTGCGTGAACGGTCTGCCAAACTTCGAACCGGACGAACTCCACCAACCTGTGCATTTGCGGCATATGGCGAAACCGTCCCCATTGGCGCCAGCCATAGGTTCCCAAGGTTGTCTACCCGCATTTCATCGCGCACATGTTACATCATCTTTGGGTCAAGCAAAATAGATTCGCGCAACCGGTGCGGAGAAGGGGGATTGAAGTGGGCGGTACGAAAGTCTCTACCTCACAGTACCGGTGGCGCCGCGCGGCGGAGCCGCAACCAAAAATGCAGGGGCCAACAGCGCTGGCCCTGGCCGAACGCTATTCGGCCTTGCGATGTGCGCGAAAATTCTTGCTAAAAAAGCGAGAATCTACGGTATTGCAACACAGAGGCATGAGGATTAAATTCGCGCTGAGACGCAGAGGCACAGGGGATGGATGTATGAAGAAGGAAGGGCCAAAGAATTGGCCGAGTGGATGTTGAGGATTTCTTCTCTTTCTATTGTCCTTTCCTCTCAGCGGCTCTGCGGCTTTGGTCGCTGGTGGCCTGATTCCATGCCGCACGCATTCCAAGACGCTGCGCGCGATGCCGTGCGGAGGTAATTGTGAACGGAAGTGGCGGGGGCTGCCGTGCACGCGAAGCCGCGGACCAACAAAAGAGGTCAGCGCTGCGCTTGCTCACAGGTGGGTGTGATGAGGGCTGGATTCTCATGGCTGAGGTCTCCGGATGTGGCCGCCGCCGGAGCCTGCTGCTCAGGGCCAAACGTTTCGAGTCACTGCCTGAGTCTTGGGGCCCGGATTATCAAGCCGCTATGAGCCTTCACTATATTTAGTAAACTGCCGTAAATATGCCAGATTACACTTGACAAAGGAGGTTAATTAACCTATTCTGGTTAAGGAGATGAGACCCTCTACTCCCACCTTCCAGGTCATCTGAACTAAGTCAGGTTATCTGCAATCGCACCTCTTAGGCGAGATCAAAGGAGGTCCCCATGTTTGCTCGGAGCGCTTCCCTACATCTAAAGCCCAATCATGTCGAGGAATTCACGCGCCTTATTGACAACGAAGTCATTCCGATGATGCGAGGCCTGAAAGGTTTCCAGGACAAAATCGTTTTGGTTGCTTCCGGTGGGTTGGAGGCGATTAGCCTCAGCCTCTGGGATCTGAAAGAGGATGCGGAAGCCTACGGCCGCGGAACCTATCAAGAAGTCGTAAAGGCCCTGGCGACGGTTGTTGAGGGTGCTCCCTGGATTGAAACCCGCGCGGTTTCAAACTCGACTTTCCACAAGATCCCCGCTCGCATAGCAGCCGAGGGGCAGGGGGTTTTGTTCGGTGAGGGTAGGCAACGCCAGTCGCCTTCGTGATTGTCCCGGGAAGAAAAAGTGAGGAAGAACGAGGTGTCCAATGCTTACGAGAATCATGAAGTGGGTTTTCATACCGGTGTTGCTCCTAGCGCTTCTGTGGCCCACGCCCGCGGGCTACTACGCATGGATGGGAATCGCGGTGTGTGTGGCGGCTATTTGGGCCCTCGAGGCCAGCCGCACAGGCAGGCACCAGCGACAGGCCGCCTACGCGACGGCTTCCCCCAAGATGAAATGTGAGAATTAGTTTGAGCGAACCGGTGGCCACGGGGTCAGCGGCCCAAGGGCCGTCTCTTCCCCGCCAAACACATTTCGGAGTGGAATCAAGCGAAGTTGGCGGCCATGGGAAGAGACGCGCAATCGTAAAGTATCCAGTCCCCCAAGGAGGACACCCATGATGAACGCTCGCTTATTGGCGGTTTCAGTTTTAGGGGCCATGTTAGTGGCGGCTCCCTTGATTCGCTCGCAGGATGTGAAGCTGTCGGAAGCAAAGGTGATCCTCGTACAACCGCTGCCGATCCAGGAGTTCGGGTGGCAGCACCGGCACGTTCTCGGAGGTTGGCTGCAAGCGGCCCCTGTTTCGGCGCCGGCCATGGGCGCACTGGATCTTTCCCGTTACCGCAATTTCCAGTTTGGAGAGGCACTGCCGGCACTCGCGAAACAGGCGGGCCTGGCACTGTCTGATGCGAAGCTGATCCATCAACTTCCGGCGGTCATTCAAGAACTGGAATGGCCAATCTGGCTCTCCGGCAATTCTTCACCGCAAACGGACCCGGTCAGGTCCATCCTGTTCAGCTTCTACAACGGGGAACTCTTTCGAATCGTGATTGATTACGATCGGGATGATACCGAAGGGCTGACTTCAGAGGACATGATCGAAGCGATTTCGGCCAGGTACGGAACTGCCACCAAGCCCGCTGGCGCTGAGATCGTCTTTTCTTCGACGGAAGTCTACAACGATAGCGAACTCATCATCGCGCGTTGGGAAGACTTCCAGTACTCGTTCAACCTGTATCGTTCCGCTTACCAACCGACTTTTGGAATGATTGCATTCTCGAAGAAACTGGATGCGCTGGCCCGCGCTGCGACCACCGAATCCAACCGGTTGGACGCGCAAATGGCTCCCCAGCGGGAGATTGAGCGTCAACAGAAGGAAGACGAGAAAAACCGCGAGTCGCTGGAAAAAGCCAGGCAAGAGGACAAAAGCAACTTTCGTCCTTAGCGTTCACTGGCGGCTCGAAGGATCAGCGCTGCAGGTTACTCAGGAGGTCGAGGTATGCTTATCCAATTCGCCGGGTATGACATTGAGGCTAATTCCCGGATCTATAATTTCGATGTGGTGGACTCACCCCGGGAGTCACGCGAATTCACTGTGGCCATTGAGTCCAAGACGTCTCGCTGGGGCTCCTTGAAACTTCAGGATGGGCCGGGCATCTGTTTCGAACGATTGCGGCACGAACTGGAGCAGGAAACACCCGAGCTACGCACCAAGTCCCACCTGCGCATTGGGGAGAATGATATTCAGGAATACCTGGCGCGTCAGCGTCCGAAAAAAAAGCCTTTGGGCCCAAATTGGAGCTGACCAATCCCTTGAACCCGCACCCGACGCGAGCATTCCCTGCAGCCGGCAAGCCTTTTGCGGGCTTGCTGACATGAAAGCCGTTCCCCTGAAGCAAGAAATCTCGGCGCTCCTGTTGCACCAACCCACGGAACCACAGCGCGTCCTGAAAGAGGCTCTGGAAGGGCGTTCGGTCAAGGTCAATTGGCTGAGAAACTTCGGAGAGGCTTTGCCGTTGCTTAAGGGGTCGGATCCACCCCACCTCGTTTTTACGGAAGCGTTGCTTCCGGATGGCGCTTGGACGGACGTCGTCACACTGGCGCTTGCGGCTCTTAAGCCCGTGAAGGTCATCGTGGTGTCGCGCCTCATCGATATGAGGCTCTATGTGGAGACGATGGCGGGCGGGGCATGTGACTTTATTGTGCCTCCCATGACCAGCGATGAACTCGCCCATGTCCTGGCGTGCGCAGTAGACAGCGTTTTGACCCTGCGGCAAACGCAGGCCATGGCCGCGGCCGTTTAACCCATGTCGTTGTCGACGAAGCCGCCAAGGCCCCCATGGTACCTTCCCTGGCCCGCAAAATCACTTTGCACTGCAAACTCGACTCACCGTTGCATTGGGCGTCGGCCAGGAGTATCTTTTGGCAAGGCCCAAAAACGATAATGGAAATTCCCGTTTAATTCAAATTTGAGACAGAGGACAAAGACCATGCCAAAGAAAAAAGCGAAGCCGGCAAGGAAGGGCAAAAAGAAAGTTCTCAAGGGCGGCAGCAAGCTGGCGAACACCAAACTGATGTTCAGCCCTAATGCGTTTCAGGAACCGTTGTAGGCACCAGCTCAGAAATGTTGAAATCTGAACACAGGCCGAGGCTTGGAATGACAGTGCTTTTTAGCGGGACAGGGTGCCGCCTTACCCCGATCGCCGGTGTCCCCCTTTTGCCCTCTATCACCCGTATATCCCGGGAGACCCTTAGATTCCGAAGTCACCTCTGGCCTTATCTCCGCAAGGCCTGGCTGCACAGAAAGTCCACCCTGCTTTTTCAAATCGAGAATACCGAATAAGGGACCGAGCGGGTTCCGAGAAATCAGTTCGAGCGGAGGCAGGGCCGGGATTGGGGCCCATGGTGATGGTCCATGCGCACTTTTTCGGGATCTCCTAAAGGCCACTTGCCTGGCAAACTGAACTGAGTAGCTGCAAAACGAGGCAGGGCGTTGTATACTTTACTATCTGAAATTCGATAACGGGTATCCTGAAAGACGTGTGGGTGAATGAACGCCATGCGCCTGTGTCTGATTAACCCCTCCAACCCGCTGGTTAGCATCGTCAGAGTAAGGGAGAGCCGCTGGAATCGTTTCCGCGTGTGGAAACCGCTCAGCCTGATGGTGCTCGCGGGACTGACCCCTCCGGAGTGGGAAATCACCATCGTGGATGAGAACCTCGGCGTGCCGGACTACGCGGCCATGCCGCGGCCGGACTTGGTGGGCATTACGGCCTTCACCTCGCAGGCGAACCGCGCCTATGAGTTGGCCGCTCACTTCCGGCGCTTGGGCGTGCCCGTGGTCATGGGGGGCATTCATGCCACCATGTGCCTGGACGAGGCCCTGGAGCGTGTGGACTCTGTCGTCACCAGGGAGGCCGAACGCGTCTGGCCGCAGGTTCTGGAGGACAGCCGGCGCGGGTGCCCGAAGCGCCATTATGACGGAGGGTTTGCCGACATCGACCGCGTTCCCCCCGCGCGGCACGATCTGCTGACCGGGAGTTATGCCATGGGAGCCATTCAGACCACGCGCGGCTGCCCCATGAACTGCACCTTCTGCAGCGTGACCGCGTTCAACGGGGCCCACTACCGCCTGCGCCCCATCGCGGATGTGGTGCGGGAATTCCAGTTGATCCGGGAGAAACGCGTTTTGGTGGTGGACGACAACCTCATCGGCACACGCCCGGAACACATCGCCCACGCCAAGGACCTGTTCCGCGCCATGGCCCAGGCGGACCTGCGAAAGGAGTGGGTTGCCCAAGCTACCATCAATTTCGGCGACGACGAGGAACTGCTGGCGTTGGCCGCGAAGGCCGGCTGCCGAGGTGTTTTCATCGGCTTTGAATCGCCCACGCCGGAAGGCCTTGTGGAGCTCGGCAAGAAATTCAACCTTCTAAAAGGCCGGGACTTCCGCGCCTCATTGCGGCGAATTCAGCGGTACCACATTCTGGTGGTGGGTTCCTTTATCATCGGTCTGGACAACGACCAGCCGGGCATCGGCAGGCGCACCGCAGCCGCCGCCAGCCATTATGGTGTGGATAATCTCAACGCCATGTTTCTCACTCCGTTGCCCGGCACGCGCCTCTGGGACCAGATGAAATCCCAAGGCCGCATTGCCCTCGATACGTTCCCGGAGGACTGGAAATACTACACGCTGACCTTCCCGGTGGCGCGGTGTAAGCATTTCTCTCTGGACAGCATCATCGAAGAAATGATTTCCTGCGACCGGAAGTTCTATTCCCTGCCGGGCATTCTGCGCCGGGTGTGGAGCAACTTATGGCAACGCCGCGCGCCACTGTTCGCCGTGCTAGGCGCTCTTTCCTACCGGAGCAACCTCCGGCTGAATCGCCAGGCCTACGCGGAGTTCAAGCGTCAACGGGGTCACAGGTTTCCAGCGGGGTAGCGCGGAGGGGGGCGCATTTCAGCCCTCCCCCGCGGCTCTTGACACGATGGGCGTTTACACGTTTATCAGCGCGAATAAACAAAAAACCGCGGAGGAACGTAAAGTACACGCCCTTCCGCGCTACCACCTGGTTCAAAAACGGTGGATGCCAAAGGAAAGGGGCTGACGAGTTCGGCAGCCCCCCTGCTGCTTCGCCTTCGATTGGACTTTCCTCAGGCCGCCCTCGCCGACTTGGCCACCACTGCGATGGCCGGGGTTACCACGTTAACTTTGATCTGCTTGGGCTTCGCATCCTCGCGCTTGGGGACGTGCAACGTCAGCGCGCCTCTCTGATAGTCGGCTTTGATCTCCTCCGATTTCACGGAGTTCGCCAGCGAGAAGCTCCGGCTGAACGAACCATAGGCGCGTTCCATGCGCAGGTAGTTCTCCTCGTCCACCTTTTTCTCGAACTTGCGTTCGCCGCGAATCGTGAGGATGTTGTTCGCGACGCGAATGTCCAGGTCCTGCGGATTCACTTCCGGCAGGTCCGCCTTGATAACCAGCTCATTCTCGGTCTCGTAAATGTCCACGGCTGGCGCCCAGGCGGTCAGGTTCGATTCCTCGCCCGTCCGCTCCGGCACATCGCCAAAGACGCGGCTGAGTTGTTCCTGCAGAGTCATCCCCCCGCGGGATGGGTCCCAGCGATTCATTAATCTCATGGTAGCCACCTCTCTTCTATTACGCGAGTAGAATATAATATTGCACGGTTATTGTCAAGAATTAAAATTAATATCTTAAGTCGTATAGGTTAACGCCTAATGCTGAGTCAAGGCGAGCTTCGCTCCCCGCTTTGTAGTCCTGCCCCCGGATAGCCCGCGTCGGCGCCGTCCAGCCCATGGGCTTTTCTCATGCCCGAACAACCCAGCGGCGACCGCACGGGATCAAACAGCAGTGGCGAGGGGCAATAACCACAGTCCGCAGTCCGGGCTCGTAGGTGGCAGGTGGGAAAAACGGCACGTAGCCCCGTATCCCGCCCGCAGTGCTTTCAATGTCTTGCGGCTTTCTCGAATGCCCGCTTCTGGCCCTGTGCGCCATGGAGAATGTGCGGAATATCTGTTACACGCCTGGTATGGCGGTAGTAGATCAGGTATTTCCCGGCCGGAAAGCATCTCACGCCAGGGGCGATGTCCTCCGCGGACCTGCCGGCGTCGGGGCGTTCGCCCAGCAGCCAGAAACGCTCCGTGATGCTGTCCATCAGCTGACGGATCGTCGTGAGGTGGGGGAGGAGGCGGAAGCAGCAGAGGCGGCGGCAACCCCGGCACGCCCGCAGGGACGTACACCCTGATCGTGGCCGGTACCTGCACGGCCGGTTCGACCACCCTCAAGCACAATGTTGCGGTGACGCTGGCAGAGGAGTATAGTAGGGATGAGTAAATAGGTTGTTAGAAATTAGCGAACAGCACTTAGCGGCCCGCAGGGACGCGCTACGTGCCCTCGCTTAGGAAGGAGACACGGCGATGCGCTTAATGCTTTGGGTTCTCGCTTGTGCGGTTGTGCCTACGGCGGCCGCAGGGGAGAGGGCGGCGGGCAAAGTTCTGGACTACGCCGCGCTCGGTAAGGTCAGGACCTATTGCGTTGACACCAGCAACCTAAAGGGGCCCGTTTTGCCAGGCGACGTTCCGAGGTCGGAAGAGTTTGATGTGCGCGAGCTGCTGAAGAGGGAGAGCGGGCCCAGGGGATTGCTCTCCAATCTGCCCTGGAAGCTGGAAGCAGACTGCTCCGCCCCGGGAGTGGATGCTACCGTACGCTTCGAGTTTCGCGTGATACTGGGCCCTGTGCAGGAGCTTGCTCTTGAGTCGCCGGTTATGGCCATGTACCCACAGCGGAACACCTTCCGCTGGCGCGTGGAGCTGCAGGTTACAGATAAAGCCTCAACGCGGGTGGATTATAAGGCCGAGGGAAATACCGTGGAACCCCGCCTTTCGCCCGAAGTGAATCAGGATATCTCTTTGTGGGAACTAGCTCCCGAAGTTGACGTAAAGGTGCAGCGCTATCACGTTCTGCGCCAGGACGCCGCCTACCACGCTTTGGCGGCGCTGGTCTCCGACATCAAGACTATTTCGAAAAACCCGTAGTAACCTCCCAAGCGTGTGAGGGAGAACGGTGTCGGGTACCCTTTTTGGGGCGCCCGGGGTTGCGGATGGTATTCTCCAATCCAAACTGCGCCACCGCCTTCCGCACCGAGGGCTCCGAACCGTACGGCCGGCTGCGCTGAAGGGCATAGCGGATATTTTCAATTTCCTTTTTCGCTTGGGGGCGGTTCAGCCACCGCACGCAATCCTTGGGCGCAGCCGCCAGCCAGCGGCTGAACAGTTGCTTTTTGGTTCCGTAAAGGCGGATACCGTGCCCCCCACTACCGCATCTTTCCTGAAAAGGGTCCCTGCCGCCGTCCCCTGACACTTGACACTGTTCTCCGGCCTTTCGATCTTCCCCGCCCGAGTTTGAAGCCTTCGGCCAGCGTCAATCATCCACGCCCCTTCAGAAATTGGGGGTATCCGGCTCGTGCCTGTCGGACTCTCTTCTGCGCAAAAACAGGAGTCGACCGCCGCTACCGCGGGGCACGGCCCTATGGAACGTAGTCGGTGCCTCGCCAGTAATTCGGGGTGGGCACATATTCAAAGCGGTTGGGATCGTACTTCACCAACGCGTCAGCCTCGGAATTCCATAGAGTGCCATGGCCGATGGTTCCATTGCCGTACATGTTGTTATCCTGGATGACGGTCTGATCGAGGATATAGTTGCTGAACCCCTGGCCGTTGCGGGAAACATCGTCTTCGCCCTGGCGCCACCTGGCGTGTTGCTCGTCGTTGGCGGCCTGAGTGGCATTGTAGCGCGCCGTGGCGTCGGCGCCGATCTGACGCGTGCGGGCGATCTGTTGCTGGGTAAATGACATCAGTGCCTGCTGGTGGACTTGGTAGGTCTGCTGCATCGCGGCGATCATCGGCGCGGTCTGAGCGTCGGCGATGGCTTGGGCGCGCTGCATATCAGCTTTGTAACCGGCCATAATCGCGAGGGCGGTGGCGCGTTGCTGGTCGGTAGCCCCCAAAGGGAGCAGGCACTTGGTGTAGATAAAAAAGTATAGACCATTTTGATTCGGGGTCGACCGGCAGAGCAGCGCCGTCATGTCACGCATGGTGGTGCCGTCAGGATTCAACTGGCCAGTGGCAGTAACGCATTGCCCTTGGGTGCCGGATGCCGGCTGGACGCTCGCAAGCTTCAGGGGGGCCGGACCCTGGCCCGCCTGGGCGCGAATCCTTTGCAGAATGTCGGCAAAGGACTGCGTCAGGTCCGCGTTAGTCGGGTAGTCAATCTCGTTCCGAAACCTGATCCCCCTGCGCAGCCGGTTCTGGACGCCCGGGTTGTAAGGGTCCCACACCAGATAGTACAGATTGAGCCCTAGCATCTCCCCCTGGGGACCGGTGATATTGGTCATTCCCATGGCGCTCTGGTTGGGGGCAACGTTCCATCCTGCCGGAAGGCTGAGGGTGGCGGTACCGTCAGGCAGGGTAACCTGGCGCATGGGGGGAAGGGTGGCCCGGGCGCCGGCAGGTGCGGACGCCGGACCTGCGCCCGGTGTACCGCCCGGATGCCAGACGCCGAACAACTGGCGGAGCAGGGGATTCATGGTGGAGCCAAAACGCGCCGCGGCATCGCTCACCATGGCCGCTTCCACCGCCTTGGGACCTGTCTGCGAAGCGATCAGCATGCCCGCCACTGGGACGTTGCCCCCCGCATGGTTGGTCACGGTAAAGAACACCGCGTCCGAATTGCTGCCGCGCACCCGGAAGACTTTTCCCACTTGGGGCTTTTCGCCAACGCCGTTCTGCACGTTGCGCAGAATGCGGGCCATGGCCATGGCCGGGGTGGTGGCCCCGCTCACCGGTCCGTAGACAATCGTTCCGCCTTGCTTACCCGGAAGAGTCGTTAGCGCTGTTTGGGCGCGTGCCACACTCGCACAAATCACAACCAAAAACAGTGAGAGAACCAAGCACCGGCAAGAGCGCATATGTTTGCACATGATCGTCACCCCTTTCGGCTTTTTTGGAGATACCACGACGACACCCCTCCGTGCGGTCACGCCGGAGGTGCCACCGAAATCGCTTCTCAGAAATCAACCCCGACCAGAAATCCTCGGGGCAAAACAACAGCACCAAGCTTCCCGTCTCGGACTCCTGGCCACCCCAGATTGTACATCCAACCGTCTCTATTGCAGCCTTACTTAAGGGGTTCTGCGGCTCGACGCCGCCTTGGAATCCGCGAACACGGATGAAGGGCGGGCAATAAATGCGAGCGATGGGGTACGTGTTGGTCTCGGAAGCCGAGGGAGAGGAGGGGGGAAAGGCGGCGTCGAGCCGCACGCACTCCAAGGCGCGTCGCGCCGCAGGCCGGTACCTGCACATCCGGCTCGACCACCCTCACGCACAACGTTGCGCTGACGCTGACAGTGGAGTAAAGTAGGGATAAGCAATAAGGTATTAGGGATTAGCGAACCGCTCGTAGCGGCCCGCAGCGACGCGCTACGTGCCCTCGCTTAGGAAGGAGACACGGCGATGCGCGTAAAGCTTTGGATGTTCGTAATTCTCGCTTGTGCGGCTGTGCCTGCTGCGGCCGCAGGGGAGAAGGCGGCGGGCAAAGTTCTGGACTACGCCGCCCTCGGTAAGGTCAGGACCTATTGCGTTGACACCAGCAACCTAAAGGGGCCCGTTTTGCCAGGCGACGTTCCGAGGCCGGACGAGTTTGATGTGCGCGAGCTGGTGAAGAGGGAGAGCGGGCCCAGGGGATTGCTCTCCAAGCTGCCCTGGAAGCTGGAAGCAGACTGCTCCGCCCCGGGAGTGGATGCTACCGTACGCTTCGAGTTTCGCGTGATCCTGGGCCCTGGGGATGCGGCGGTTGGTTTGGAGACGCCGCTTTTTGCCATGTACCCACAGCGGGACGAGTTCCGCTGGCGCGTGGAGCTCCAGGTTACAGATAAAGTCTCGACGCGGGTGGATTATAAGGCCGAGGGAAATCCCGTGGAACCCCGCCTTTTGCCGACCGGGAATCAGGGTATCCCTGCGGGGGAACCACTTCCCTACGTTGAAGCAAAGGTGCAGCGCTATCACGAACTGCGCCAGGACGCCGCCTACCACGCTTTGGCGGCGCTGGTCTCCGACGTCAAGACTATTTCGAAAGACCCCTTGTAACCCTCCAAAGCGTGCGAGTATGCGCTTCTTGGGGAGAAAGGTCTCGGGGGTGAATAGAGGGCGGTGAAACCCGGAGCACGGCGGCCGTTTCTTCCACGCTCAGCCCACCAAAAAAGCGCAGCTCCGCCACCCGCCTTCTTCGGGCGTCGAGGGTGGCCAGAGCCTGGAGAGCGTCATCGAGCGTCTCCAGGTCCGCACTACACTTGCTACTGGCCTGCCGGAATGCGGCGGCGCAGCTCATCGAGGAAGTTTTGCAGGAAGGTGACGTGTACCGAACTTTTGTCGGGCCCCGCGGCTTCCTGCATGGGTAACACTGCGAACCGCTTACCATCCGGCGCCAGAGCCAGATTTGAGGTGCCGGCATAGAAGATCTGCTTCCCGGACCAAAGGCGCGGCTTGCCGGGCAGGAAGGAATCGCCGTTCACCGCGTAATCCACCACCATGATGCGGTTGCCCGCGGTTTCGTAGAACAGCTCCCGGCCATTGTTGGACCAGATCCCGTACAGCCCGCCTTCGGTCGAGATCTGCCACTTGCCGCCCCGCCCGCTGGGGAAGGGCCGCACGTAGACCTCGGGCGTTCCCGATTCGTTGGAGCGATACGCGATCCATCGTCCGTCGGGAGAAAACATCGGTACGTTCTCATCTGAGGGTGTGCGCAGAAACGGCTCCGGCTTGCCCGCCTTAGGGTGGTCCGGGTCGCTCGTGTCCAGAGTAACCGTCCAAAGGTCATAACCGGTCTCCGGACTGGTCTGGAAGTACGCGAGGCGGCCGTCCGGAGAAAAGGACCACGGAGCAATGTTGCTCTGCGCCACGAGGAGTTGTTGTGGTTCTCCGGACCCGTCGCTGCGGACCCACGAGATCCCGACACCGCTGCCAGACGACTGGAAGGCAATGTGCTTCCCGTCAGGGGTCCAGACCGGAATCTGCGCGTGTCCCCCGAAGGTCAGCCGGGTCATCGTTTCCCGCTGTAAGTCATACGAATAAATATCGTCGCCACTGCTGGAACTTATCGCCAGCGCCAGCCGCCGCCCGTCCGGCGAAAAGCGTGGTAACAAATAGACGCCGGGCGTGGCGATCAGAGGCTGCATCTTTCCGGAACTGTCGAGCCACATCAACGGCCAAGTCTGGGCCGCATCTTTGCCGGCCAGGTACACCAAGGTCCCATGCCCGGAGGGCGCTGTGGAGAAGTCAAACTGGCCTCCGCCCTGCGTCGGGTCTGCGGCCACGTCCTCCAGAATCGGCACGGCCGTGCCTTGAAGCTCCAGCCGCTTGGGATCGAACGCTGCGCCAAACACCACACCTTGATGCAGGTAGACCAGGTAACCAGCGCCTCCATTGCCGGGCAGGTACCGGCCGAAGTATCCCCCGGCTACCAGCGTCTTGGATACGCCGCTCGGCAGCACCATTGCTTCGACGCTGGCGTTCTCCATCCCCACTGCTCCGGGAGAAGCCGTAAAGAGAATCGCCCGGCCTCTCGGCAGGATCTGCGGCCAGCGGTGGGTCGACTCGCCTTTGCCCAGCCGGGTCAACGGCTGCGGCTTCCCCCCGGCAGCGGGCACCAGGGATAGACCGGATAAGAGGTTCAGCGATGCGACAATCGTTCCATTTTCCCCCCAACTGGCGCCGTAGTTATAAGGGGCATCGCAAAGAGTTACTGGTGCTCCACCCTGGACGGAGATTTTCTTGAGCTTGCTCTCCGCGAAGAATCCCACCCATTGGCTGTCGGGAGAGAAAAACGGGTCCCCGCCGTTTTCCGTGCCGGGCAGCAGGGTGGCTTGGCCCTGGTCCAATGACCGGGTGGCAAGCTGCTGTTTCCCATCGGGACCGCGCATGGGAAAGACCAGCCGCCGGCCGTCAGGCGAAATATTCGCGCTAAAGCTGAGGCCCGTCATCGCATCCGGCCCCAGGTCCACGCTGAGCCGCACCAGCGGATGCGGCTCGACCGGCCGCATAGCCCGCCATGCCATCCACGAGGCGACGAACGCCACAATCGCCAGCACAGCGGACGCGATTGCCCCTAGCATTGTGGCGGCGCGTGGGGGCCGGGGCTCACCCATGTCGCGCTGTCGCCCCGGCGTCCCCAATGGCGTGTGCGGCGTGCCCACCGCCGTCTGCGGCGGCGATGGGGAAATCGCCGCTGCCGCAGCATCTGCCGACCTTAGGCCCGGCGCTACATTATCATGGCGGGGTGAACCCGCCGCTGCATTTCCTGTATCGCGCTTCAGGCGCTTCAAATCAGTGCGCATTTCCGAGGCGTGCTGGTAGCGCAGGTCGGGGTCTTTCTCCAGCGCCTTGTTGATGATTTCTTCCAGCTTGGGTGGCAAGTCAGGTCTTAGGCTTAAGGGTGGTGTTGGGGCTTCGTGCAGGAGAGCGCCAAATATGGCCCCCGAGGTGTTTCCGCGGAACGCTTGCCGGCCCGTTGCCATCTCGTAAAGGACGCTGCCGAAACTGAACAGGTCGGTGCGCGCATCGAGCCGCTCGCCCCGTGCCTGCTCTGGCGACATGTAGGCCACCGTGCCCATCGGCATGCCCGGGCTGGTCAGGCTCTCGGGGTTCATCGACCGCGTCGGCGTGCCCTGTGCAGGCGGCGATTCGGTGTCACCCTCTCCGGGGCGGGATAAACTCTTCGCGACCTGCCACGTTAACTTCGCCAGACCGAAATCCAGAATCTTTGCTTGGCCGCGCGTCGTGACCCAAATATTCGCCGGCTTGATGTCGCGATGGATGATGCCCTTGCCGTGCGCCGCGTCCAGCCCGTCGGCGATCTGGATCGCCAAGTCCAGCAGGGTGTCGGTCCGCAGGAGCGCCCCTGGTGGGGGCCCTGGGGCGGGCGCGCGGCCCACCCCTCCCTCGATCTGCTGCTTCAGCGTCTGGCCCTCCAGCAATTCCATGGCGATGAAGGAGCGGCCGCCGTGCTCGTCCACGTCGTAGATGGTGCAGATATTAGGATGATTGAGGGCCGAAGCGGCCTGCGCCTCGCGCTTGAAGCGCTCCAGCGCCTCGGAACTCTCCGCCAACGCTTCCGGCAGGAATTTCAGGGCGACCCAGCGCGGGAGCCTGGTATCTTGGGCCTTATAAACCACCCCCATGCCGCCGCTGCCCAGTTTCTCGACGATGCGGTAGTGGGAAACCGTCTTGCCCATCTGGCCGGCAGTATCCTCGCCCGACGCGCCCCCACGCGCCTCGGCTTCCTCGCGCGCCCGTTGCCGGGCCGCCACCGCCGGGGCGGGCATTTCCAGGAAACCTTCGTCTTTTCCTTCATGGGCGAGCAACGATTCGACTTCCCGGCGCAGGTCCTCATCCCCGGCACAGGCTTCCCGCAGGAAAGACGCGCGCTCACTTTCTTCACGCTCCAAGGCGGCGCGATGCAACCGCGTCACTTGTTTCCGACGTTTAGGGTTCATCCTGCTTCTCTCCACTCATCGCGCACACTTCGCAGCGGTCGCCGCAGCGACCATTCGGCCCAGGGCCGGCGCCGCTGGTCCCCGCCTTACCGATTCATCGCCCGCAGCCAGGCCTTGGCCTGCTTCCAATCGTGCATCACGGTTTCGAGAAGGGTGTCAGGTACCCTTTGGGGGGCGCCCGGGATTGCGGATGGTGTTTTCCAATCCAAAGCGCGCCACCGCCTTCCGCACCCATGCCTCCGAACCGTACGGGCGGCTGCGCTTAAGGGTATACCGGATGTTTTCAACTTCCTCTTTCGCTTGGGGGTGGTTCAGCCACCGCACGTAATGCTTGGGCGCGGCCACCGGCCAGCGGCAGAGCCGTTGCTTTTGCTTTTCAGTTCCGTACAGGCGTGCGTACGCGCTCGACCACGGCCAGTCTTCTGCCTTCTTCACCAGCCCGGCGCGCTTGGCGTTCCTCTCCACGTAGCGTACCAGCGTCAGCAAAGGTGGGCCGGTTTCCACCGGCAGGGACTTATAACGGCCTTGATAAAGGTGGCCGGCTCCCGCCGTCCGGGTTTGGGCGTGATAGCGCTGCGTGTGGGTGAGGGTGATGCGTTGCAGGAATTTCGAGAGATCGCCGTCCGCTCGGGGATAAAGCACCAGATGCCAGTGATTCGGCATCAGGCTGTAAGCCAGAATGCGCATGGGCACGAAATGCAGGCTCTCCTCGATCAGAGCGAGAAAATCCTGATAATGCGCCTCGGTTGGGAATAGCCGGGACCGGAAATTGGCCCGGTTCCACGCGTGGTAAACCCTTCCGCCTACATCCACTCGCCGCACGCGACCCATAATCTCATCCTATCGCATCTTTCCTGAAAAGAAAAGGGTCCCTGACACCGTTTCCCTCCCTGAGGCATCGGGGCGCTACATGGGCTTCGGGGGCACAAAGTCGAACATTATCCTGCCGGGCCCAATCCCCACTACTTCGACCTCGTAGGTGAGGTCTCTTCCTGCCAGAGGATGGTTGAGATCCACCACGACCTCGGTGTCAGTAACTTCCTTCACTCGCACCGGCCGGCGGATGCCCAATGCCTCTTGTTCACCCGAAAGGATGTCCCCGACCGCCGGTTGGTCATCGGGTGGGAATTCGGTGCGCAGCAGCACTTTCTTCAGGTTTTCATCGCGAGGGCCGTAGGCATCCGCGGCGGCGAGGGTGAAGGTGGTTTTTTCTCCCTCTTTCATGCCGAGGAGATGTTCTTCGAACTTGGGGATCAGGAGGCCGGCCCCCATCCTGATGGTGATGGGTTGCTCCCTCTCGGTGGAATCAAAAACCTCGCCGTCGTCCAGACGGCCGGTGAGATGAATGTGGACAGTGCTGTCCGCAGAAACTGTGTTCACGGCTTCCCCCCCATTTTCGGCCCAAGTCATTCCGCCATCGATTTCTGGTTCGGCGCATCCGCCACCGGGCAACGGTTAAACCACAAATCGGGAATCCACGGGACCTTGTTCCGCGCGATGGCGTGCTTCCCCCACAATTGTTCGTGCAGGATGGCTCGAGAGGCGATGAGTTCCAGCGCGTGCTCCTGAAGTTCATCCTGGATCAGCGCCATGGCTTTGGCGTCGCTCAAAACCACCTGGCAGGCATGGCAGTTTCCGGCATAGTTTCTCCGGGCGTAGGTGGTCAGGCCGCGCCGGGCAAGCAATTCGATGAGCAGATACGGGCCGCCGTAGGCCGCCAGGGCGTTCAAAACCGGGTCGGCATTGGCCCGGCTGGCGATTTCGATCAAAGATTGCTCATAGGCGTTACCGATCGCTCTGAGGCCCTCGAAAGGCATACCGCAACACGGGCTGATCTGGCCGTAGGGATTTACGATCCAGGTTGTCAGCATGGTGCAGGCATCCGGCTGGCTCCGCCAGGAAAGCTCGATCTCATCTCCCAGGGCAATATCTTCGGCGCGGCCGGTGGGGACGCAGGGGTTTTCGTGCCAGTGGATCTGCGGGGAGTCGCTGGGGATCTTCAGAATGCCCTTAAAATCCCCCACCTTTCGGCTGTGGCGAGTCACAATGGCCTGCAAATGGCATTGCGCGCCCAGTTCGACGGCGGCGTTAACACAATTCTCGATACACTCTTGGCGAACAAACTCCAGGTGAAAATCATCCACGCTGACCAGCATCGATCCCAACCCGGATTCCACGAGGGGAAGCAGCATTTCCCGGGCGCGCTCCTGTGTTGTCGCCCAATACGCATTGGTGGAAAGTGCCAGCGGCAATCCACATGTCCCCTTGACATATTGGAACAACTCCCGCATCAGCTTATAGTGCAGAAAAACCTCACCGCCCGCAAATCCGATCCCGGCGACCATCGGCATCTGCCGCGCGCAGTCGATCACCTGCTTGCCCTGATCGATGGAGATGACCGGGCTCTTCTCCGGACCGCAGTGATATCCGCAATGCCGGCAGGCAGCCTGACAATTATAGGACAACAACAGGCAAACGGTCTGACCGTGGGCTGTGAGCCACTCTTCCATGTAAAACCTCGAGGTCTATGAAACCGATGAAGCGCAGGCCTGTTCTCTAGGTCCGCGCTTCGTCCCCTAGCAGGATGCTGAAGAACTCGTTTGGCGGGTCGTAGCGGCGGGTTTACCCCGCCATATCTCGAATAGTCTCAACGTGCGATG
>Ga0326728_10006169_pt1 | contig 32616 bp, 22 predicted proteins | sample MB3enrmetagenome_FD_207602 | JGI IMG/M metagenome (GOLD analysis project Ga0326728, IMG submission 207602) | Lab enriched peat soil microbial communities from McLean, Ithaca, NY, United States - MB31MN | ecosystem: Environmental > Terrestrial > Soil > Wetlands > Peat | place: USA: New York... | reverse complement strand
TTCTTTGACACGGCGGAAGTCTACGGTCAGTTCACGAACGAGGAGCTGGTGGGGGAAGCTCTTGCTCCGTTTCGTGATCATGTGGTGATCGGAACCAAGTTCGGCTTTGCCCTCGATCCACAGACGGGGCAGCGCCTGGGAGGCCTGAACAGCCGTCCGGAGCACATCAAAGAGGTAGTGGAAGCCGCGCTCAAGCGCCTCAGAGTCGATGCAATCGACCTGTTCTATCAACACCGTGTCGACCCGGACGTGCCGATTGAGGAGGTGGCAGGAGCCGTGAAGGACTTGATCCGGGAAGGCAAGGTCAAGCACTTTGGACTTTCCGAGCCCGGGGCCAACACAATCCGCCGTGCTCACGCAGTCCAGCCCGTCACGGCGGTTCAGAGCGAATACTCCCTATTCTGGCGAGGCCCCGAAGCAGAGATTCTGCCCGTCCTCGATGAACTCGGAATCGGCTTCGTTCCGTTCAGCCCGCTGGGCGCAGGTTTCCTCACGGGTAAGATCGACGAGAATACGAATTTCGATAGCAGCGACTTCCGCAGCATTGTCCCTCGCTTTACTCCAGAGGCTCGGAAGGCAAATCAGGCGCTGGTCGATCTGGTTGGCGGGGTCGCGGAACAGAAAAAGATAACATCTGCTCAGGTCGCGCTCGCGTGGCTGCTTGCGCAAAAACCCTGGATCGTGCCGATCCCCGGTACAACGAAGCTTCATCGCCTTGAAGAGAACATTGGAGCCGTTTCAGTCGAGCTTACCTCCGACGATCTCCGAGAAATCGATAGCGCAGTTTCAAGAATCAAGGTGCAAGGCGCTCGATTGCCTGAAGGCGCACTGCAGTTGACCGGGCGCTGATCGAAGTAGCATCAGAGGGAAAGCGACAGACGGCAGCGTAGTTCGCCACTGTCTGAGGCATGCCATCGACCATTCTCCGGGAAGGCTCAGTCTTTTAGGACAAAGGTAACTGACCCTGTTTGAAAAGGAGTAACAAATGCAAAAGCGCAAATTGGGAAACAGCAATCTGGAAGTATCGGCCATCGGCCTCGGCTGCATGGGAATGAGCTTTTCCTACAGGCCTTTCCCGGAAAAGAAGGATTCGATCGCGCTGCTCCGCGCGGCCGTCGAGCGCGGCGTCACCTTCTTCGACACGGCGGAGGTCTACGGCCCGTTTACCAACGAGGAACTCGTGGGCGAGGCTTTGTCTCCCCTGCGCGACCAGGTGGTCATCGCCACCAAGTTCGGCATGGATATCAATCCCGACGGAAGTCCGGGATGGCAGGGTCTCAACAGCCGGCCCGAGCACATCAGGCAGGTTGCGGAGGCCTCGCTCAAGAGGCTCAAGATCGATGTCATCGATCTCTTCTACCAGCACCGCGTCGATCTCGAGGTGCCCATCGAGGACGTGGCGGGGGTGGTGAAGGAGCTGATTCAGGCAGGCAAGGTGAAACACTTCGGCCTCTCCGAAGCAGCCGCGAAGACCATCCGTCGCGCCCACGCTGTCCAACCCGTGACAGCGGTACAGAGCGAATATTCGCTGTGGACGCGAGGTCCGGAAGCCGAAGTGCTGCCGACTCTCGATGAACTCGGCATCGGCTTCGTTCCCTACAGCCCGCTCGGCAAGGGCTTTCTGACGGGAAAGATGGACGAGAACACCGCGTTCGACCCAACCGACATCCGCAGCATTATCCCGCGCTTCACGCCGGAGGCCCGCAATGCGAATCAGGCGCTGGTCGATCTGCTGGGCATGATCGCGGCACAGAAGAATGCCACGCCGGCGCAGATCGCGCTCGCTTGGCTGCTGGCGCAGAAGCCGTGGATTGTTCCCATCCCCGGGACCACCAAGCTGCATCGCTTGGAAGAGAACATCGGCGCCGCCGCCATCGAACTTTCCGCCGAAAACCTCGCCGAGATCGAAAGCGCCGCGGCGGAGATCAAGGTGCAGGGCGCGCGCTATCCCGAGAAGCTGGAGCAGATGACCGGCCGATGAACTGGAGGCAGCGAGATGAGCAAGAAAGTCCTGATTCTTTCCTCGAGTCCCAGAAAAAAGGGAAACTCGAACGCCTTGTGCGACCGGCTCATGGAAGGGGCGATCGAAGCCGGCCACCAGGTTGAAAAAGTGGTGCTGGCGGAGAAGAAGATCAACTACTGCACGGGCTGCTATGCCTGCAAGGGGAATGGACGGTGCGCGCAGGAAGACGACATGGCGCAGATCCTCGACAGCATGGTCGCGGCCGATGCGATCGTGCTGGCGACGCCGGTCTACTTCTACACGATGTGCGCCCAGATGAAAACCGTGATTGACCGGACCGTTGCACGCTACACCAGGATCGCCAAGAAGGATTTCTATTTCATCGTGACCGCAGCGGACAGCAACAAGGCCGCCCTGGAGCGCACCATCGAGGGTTTCCGTGCATTCACCTCCTGCCTGCCGGGGGCAAAGGAAAAAGGCATCGTGTATGGAACGGGCGCATGGGATATCGGCGACATCCTGACCAGCCGCGCCATGAAACAAGCGTATGAAATGGGTAATGCGCTGTAGACGGCCCGGACCTGGCTCGCCGCTCTGAGCGGTTCAGGCAATCGGACGGCAAGATCGGAAAATACCAGGGGAGGAATTCAAGCAATGGAGATCAAGCGAAGCGGTTCCCAGCCCTCGGGCAAGGGGCCGGCGGACTACTTCACGGGCACGGTGCGCGTCGATCGGCTCTTTGACGCGCCCGATCCCGCGCGGGTTACGGGCGCCAGCGTCACCTTCGAACCCGGCGCGCGCACCGCATGGCATACGCACCCGCTCGGCCAGACGCTGATCGTCACCTCCGGCTGCGGCCGCGCGCAGCGCTGGGGCGGTCCCATCGAGGAGATCCGGCCCGGCGATGTCATCTGGTTTGCTCCTGGAGAGAAGCATTGGCACGGTGCTGCGCCAACGACGGCAATGACACATATAGCCATTCAGGAGAAGCTCAACGGCAAAACCGTCGATTGGATGGAGCACGTGAGCGACGAGCAATATGGAGCATAGTCCCGCGGATGTACGTTACGCGCTTGCGTAATAAGACTCCTTCCCTGGAGTTGGGATCGGCTCTTGTGCGGCTCACCGGAAAATCAATCTCGTATGTCGGCAATAGGTTTCCTCACTCATCCTGGTGCTCAGGCATTCTTTCGTTCCGGGCGGTTTGCCGCCTGCTCGGGAATTGACCCGTCGCTCAACGCAGCCTGTTGCGCGAGCAGAGGCAATGGGTGTATCGTTCGTAGCCGGGATTCCAAAACATATTTTCCAGTTGAATCCGCAACCTCAACGGAAGAATTGGGAGGCATGGGACCATGGCTCTAAGCACAGAGTCCATACCGATGCGGTGGCCTGCCGGCCCCTTGGACATCGCGCTCCGCAAGAATGCGAAGGGCTTCTCGGCGGAGGCGGCCGAGTTGCTTCGCAACTGGCTCGATCCGGCCTCGCTGGCGGCCGTCCAGGGTACCCCGGTCAATTGCCTGGTGGTCAGTTGGGCCTCGGGGCTGCCGGAAGACGCCTCCCAGCAGCAGGCGCTCAAGCCGCTGATAGAGAAAGGCCGGCAGGCCGGACTCGACTTCGCCGGCATCATCGAGGGCAAGGCGAACAGGCAGGCCGCCATTGCCGCCGCCCAGTCGGCGGGCCTTGCCGCTGTCCTCATGGATGGCGACGCGCCCGTGAAGGCCGGCATCCCGGTGATCCCGCGCTGCGAACACGCCCACCTGGCGTGGACTACGAACTCGCCCCTCCTGGGCATCTCCGACGGCAAATGGCCCGGCATCCCGCAAGACATAAATCAGGCCGGCGGCCCGACGAATCTGCCCTGGGTCGATTCCAACGGAGCGGTCCTGCAGATCGCGCGGGCGCTGGCTCCCGGGAAAGGCGTGTGGATCGAATTCGACTCGCCGCCGCCGCAGCCGGCTCCGTCTGCCGAAACCTACATGCTGGCGGTGGCCGATCCCGCCAGCTATGGAGCAAGGTGGGTGATTTCACTGGACGATGTGCTGCGCGCCGACCTGACCGCGAAAAAGCAACCGGCCGTTGATACCTGGAACAAGGTCACCGCAATGCTGACCTTCTTCGAGCAGCACAAACAGGCCCGGACCTATGAGGCGGCGGGCCTGCTGGCCGTGATCTCGGATTTTTCCGGACCCAACTGGTTTCCCGGCGAGGAGGCGGTCAACCTGCTTCCCAGGCTCCGCGAGCCGTTTCGGGTGATTGCGCGATCACGGACTGTGGGTGCCTCCTTCGACGGTCTGCAGGCCATCTTCTACGTCGATCAGGAGCCGCCGGAGGCCCAACTGCGGCAGAAGCTGATCGCCTTCGCCAAGGGCGGCGGCACCCTCTTCGTGCCTTCCAAATGGCCGAACCCGGAGGGCCAGCCCGCAGCGGCCGAACCGTACCTTCTCTTCAGTTTGCACAGCCTGGGCAAGGGCCGCTTGGCGGTATGCAAGGAAGATCACCCCAACACCTACGACACGGTGGCGGATATCCAGAACATCGTCAGTCACAGAAACGATCTGCTGCGCCTGTATAACGCTTCGTCGATGAATTTCTTCTACCAGGCCTCCGCTCAAGGCAGGCAGGGAGTGATTCACCTGTTGAACTACTCGCGCCGGCCGGCGAGCGATGGGCCTCTCTTCTACGTGAAGGAACCGCATAAGTCGGCCCGCCTGGTGAGTCCGGAACTGGCCTCGCCCGCCGAGCTCGAATGGGCTCCGCAGGAAGCAGGTGGAGCGGAGTTGTCGCTGCCGCGCATCTCCGTGTATGGCGCCGTCGAGTTGGAAAGCTAGGAGTTGAAGGAGACCGCAATGAAACGAGATTTGACCAGGAGAGAATTGCTGGTGGGAGCCGGCGCCCTGCTGGCGCTGCCCGCATTGCCCGCGTGGAGCGCCGCGCCAACGGGTCCGACGGGGCGGGTTGCCGTGGCCAAGTGCAAGACCTATGGTCCCGAGCTGCTTCCCGCAATGGAGACGATGTTCGATCAACTGGGCGGCCTGGACCGGCTGGTAAAGAGTAAGACGGTCGCGGTGAAGATCAACCTCATCGGCGTCCGCTGGCAGCGGTTGGGCACGGCAAGGATGGAGGATACCTTCTGGACGAATCCCCGCGTGATCGCAGCTGTGGTACACCTGATGGGCAAGGCCGGCGCACGCCGCATCCGCGTGGTGGAAGGCCCCTGGTCCACCCCGGAGACCCTGGAGGAGGTCATGCTGTCGATGAACTGGCAGCCGCAAGAGATTCTAAGCGCCGCCGATAACGTGGAGTTCGAGAACACCAATTACCTGGGCCGGGGAAAGAAGTATTCGCGGTTCATGGTACCCGGCGGGGGTCTGATCTATCCCGGTTACGACCTGAACCATTCTTATGAGGATTGCGACGTTTTCGTCTCCCTCGCCAAGCTGAAAGAACACGCGGCCACGGGCGTTACTCTGTCGATGAAGAACGTCTACGGAGCCACTCCCATCACCATCTACGGCGAGGGCGCCGGGGTGGACGAGCCCAGCATTCGTCCTCACGGCGGGCGCGGCGGAACCTTCCATTTTGCGCGCCGCATGCCCTCCAAGAGCGCGCCTCAGCAGAGGGACCTCAGTTTGCCCAAGGACGCCGGCTACAGAATTCCGCGCATCGTCGCGGAACTGTGCTCGGCGCGGCCCGTCCACCTGGCGATCATCGATGGCGTTCGGACGGCGACTGGCGCGGAGACGAATTACGGAAGTCCAAACCGGCCCCAGGCCGCGGTCAACCCCGGGGTGCTGATTGCGGGGACGAACTGCGTGGCCACCGATGCGGTGGCGATGGCCGTGATGGGCTTCGATCCCATGGCCGAACGCGGAACGCCGCCTTTTGCCAACTCCGACAGCATGGTGCGCCTGGGTGAAGACCTGGGAATCGGCCTGCGCGACCTCAGCCGAAACGAGATTGACGGAGCGCCCATCTCGGAGGTCGTCTTCAGCTACAGCGCCGTCCGCGACAAGATTCTGGCGGCGGCCAGGAAGTCGTGATCCACGGTTTCACGTCGCGAACTCCCGTTGCGGCAGGCGGGAAGTTGGGATAGCCGTGGCGGAGATAGACTCTGGAGCGAGCGAACTGCTGTGCCTCGATGAAAACTTCGACGCCATGGGCGCGACGTTCTCCATCGCCCTGTATGGACATAACCGGGCAGAGATGGATGCGGCGGTAGACGCCGCCTTCGCCGAGGCAGCGCGCCTGGACGCCATGCTCTCCCATTACAGGCCTGACAGCGAATGGAGCAAGCTGAACCGCCGCGCCGCCGATGAGCCGGTCGGCGTCTCCGAGGAGCTGTTTCAGTTGCTTTCCTCGTGCCTCGCTTACAGCCGCGAGAGCGAAGGGGCCTTCGATATTGCGGTGGGACCGCTGCTGAAGCTCTGGGGCTTCTACAAGGGCTTTGGCTGCCTGCCCAGCCCAGCAGACGTTGAGGCCGTCCTTCCCAAAGTGGGTTACCAACACGTTCGCCTGGACGCGACCAGCCGGACAGTTCGGTTTGACTGCTCCGGAGTGGAACTGGACCCGGGCGGAATCGGCAAGGGCTACGCCGTGGATCGCATGGTGGATGTCTTGAGACAGCGAGGCTTTCAGAACACTTTCGTGGCGGGGTCGGCCAGCACGATTTATGGGATGGGCGCTCCTCTCGCGGAGCCAAAGGGCTGGCGCGTCGGCATCAAGGATCCGCGCAATCCCCGCCGGACGGTGGCCGAGGTCTTCCTGAAGGATCAGTCGCTCTCCACCTCCGGCAGCTACGAGAAGTTCTTCCGGGCGGAGGGACGCGTCTACGCCCACATTCTCGATCCGCGCACGGGTTACCCGGCGCGCGCAAGCGGATCGGTTTCGGTCGTCTCGCCGCACACCGTCGACAGCGAGGCCTGGGCCAAGCCGTATTTCATCAACGGCCGCCAGTGGGCGGAGATGCACAAGCCAGTAAAGTTTCGCGTCTTCTTCTGCGAAGACCGGACAGAACAACCGTGCGCGTGGCTTCCTTGACCGCCGACGGCCCGGCTTAGCGCGGGGCTTATCGGTCTTTGCGCAAGCGGGCGATGACTCGGGGCTTCAAGATAACGGCTGATCAAAAAAAACGGCGAAGGAGAAGCCGGCCGTCTGGGGCTGGCGCCCGAACGGATGCTCCTTCTTCGCCGCACGGAGTAAGTTCGATGAGGTTGGCAGGCGAGAACGAGAGGGACTGTTCCCACATCGCTCTCTATCTGCGATCCATCCGTCGCCGGCCTGCAATGCCTGAAAGGTCTTTCTGCATCAACCGGCTTACTCTTGTCCGGAATGTGGCGAGCCTCCCAGGACCAGGGTGACGTTGTCCAGTTGAATTCTGTCCAAAATCTCCACGCCGCCCTGGGCATGGGTCTCCAATCCAGGGTTATTCTTTCCATTGATCGTTGTCGCCGGAAATGCGACAACGGCTTTTCCCTTCTGCGCCAGAGTGGCCTGAACGTTCGATCCGGACCCTGTCCATGTTAGTGTGTAATCGCCCGCGGGAACCTGCATCGATCCTACTTGCACGGCTGCCGGGATGGTCACGGTTGGGGGTTTCTTGCTGGCAAAAGCGGGCGCAGCAAACAGAACGAGTGTCAATGCAAAACCGAAGAAACGCTTCATTTGAATCTCCTCAATTGCCTCGCGCATTCTTTCCGCCGCATCAGGCATTGAGGCCATTACAATACGGTTCGTTGATTTTGAACCTTAAGAATTCTTAAGAGTTGCGTATCCGTCAGAGCAAATGGACGGTTGACGATTACCGAGGTTTGCGTCCGGGCGGCGGGGGCGAGATCGGCGACGCGCTGTAGGGACGAATTGGCAAGGAGATTGCCGTTGATCGGGGCCGAATCCGCACTTTGCGAATTGGGCGCCGACCGAACTTGTCATCGTAGGTGAAGGGAACGCCAAGTCTTCCCAATGACATCAGGAAAATATTGGATGACATAGTAAGCCGCGCCAACTAAACGCCACATATCCACAGGCTTTCTCGATACTCAATGATATGTGTCATTATGGCCTTTTTTCATCCGCGAAGGGGCATTTTCGGCTGTAAAAAGGCTCAAAACTTGCCGGTTCTGTTTACCGATCGGTTAACGGGTTGGATTCCTAAGCTACTGATTCCTAGCCACTTACGAGCAAGAGTGGGTTGAAAAAGCGGCTCCCGGAGGGGGAGGGGGGTGGGGGTGCGCGGCGGTTTCGGGAAATTTTGTGGGCGCGGGCGCAATGGGCGGAGAGGTGAGGTTGTGATTTCCCAGGGTCCATCCGCCGCGGCGGATGGAACCCGGGACGTCCTCATTTGCTGCTGGTCGGATGCGGGTCACCCGCCCAACGGCATTCCCAGGTCCGGCAGTCTGCGCGGCCCCTGAATGCTGAAAACAGCACGCTGCGCGCGGCCAACAACATCGATCCCGAGCGCGACATCCAGTTCACGCTGGGGCCGGTGGACTCGCTCGACCACGCCTCGCGCCTGCCCAATTACAGCTCCAAGATGGGCATCGACGCGACGCGCAAATGGAAGGCCGAAGGCTTCGAGCGCCCCTGGCCGGCGTTGATCGAGGTGGACCGCGAAACCAAGGCCCGCGTGGATGCGCTGAGGGCCAAGCTGGGGCTGTGAAGGGGATTAAGCGGCGGCGCGAAAGCATGGTCCTTAGGGGCCTTGGCGGTGAGGCAAGGTCCGGTCTAAGTGCCGTCAGGGATTAGGTGGGCTGTCGCACCTCCAACATGCCCACCAGCGGGCGACTGGGTGAGCCGGCGAAATCGTTGCTGAGAATCACTCGGCCTCTTGCGATAAGAGCGCACACTCGGAATCTTCGGGCGCGTTCTCCCATAAAACGCTGAAGGCCTTCTCATCTAGTATCGGTCCAGAACGCATTCGTTCCTTCGCGTCATTCGCGGAGAGATCAATCTCAGTAAACCTATCGATCAGTTTCCGCATGTGTGCGTAGCAGCCAATGTCAATTACGAACGCGTGGTATGTCCCGGCCTGCGACTTGTGCGTAAGCGCGGTCCCTGCACTATGAATAATGCGATAGTCGAGTAGCCGATAGAGCAGATTACGGATATTGTCGTTGCCTTGGAGTAACGCCTCGGATACCAGCAGGACGTTGCTCTTCTTTTCGAAGCAGAATTGGCGGAGGACATAGATACCGCGAATTAGAATGCCTTGCTCCTTGCCTTCGGAGTCCTGCTTCAGTTCCTCGATTCGTCGCTCGAAGTTCGCTCTGCTTAGTGTTCTGACATCGTCTTTGCCGATTCGTCCGTCACCCGTTGGCGGTTGAACGCTATCAAGCACCTCCAAAAAGAGCGAGAGGCAATCGCGCGGTACCCCGCCGCCGGCTATCACCAACCGCTGGAAGCCCTCCCCCTTAAAAAGGTTGTCGATCTCCGATGGCTTCAGCCCCGCTTTACGGCCAAACTCGAGGAATATCTGCCGATTTTGGCCTACGGTCTTCTTGAAGTCGGAAAACGTGAAGTCTATGTTGATCGGCTGGTAATCATGACGCTCCTGCGCGCCAAGCGGTTGGCCGTGCCTATCCGCGTATAACGTGCTTGCGTGTTTAAGCGTTGCTACCTTGAAGTACAGCGGAAGATCCTTGCAAAGCCGATGGATGTAGTCCATGACCAGCGGCTGGTCCTCGCGGGACAAATGATAAAAATCATCAACCTGAAGGAATACCGACTTAACCTCTTTTGATAGTTCGAAGAACTCGCGAATTTGTTGTTTCAGCCTCGGGAGCCACATATCAAGATCGCGGATTTTGCTCTGGTTTTGGGAGTACTTGCGCTCCGTTTCGGACCTCGAGAGCTGGCTCAAGTCCGAAGACATCTCCGCTCCTGCCAGCGAGTTCCCTACCTTGGCACCCGTTTTCTGAGAGCCCTTGACCTGGCTCTCCACTTCCTCCCGGACTTCGGTCTCTTGGAGGTCGGCTTTACTGCGGAGCTCCCGCAATTCCTTTCGAATCTGTTCAATCAGTTCGCGCGAGCGCTTCTTCTTCCCGAACCAGCCGGTCAACTGGCGCTGAAGTTCCGCAAACAAAGCATCAAGTATCTCGATGAGTACATTCGGAAACGAGTGTTTCTTGAAGTCCTCGCAGTTCAGATACACGGGACGTATAGCTGCCGGGAGGTTCTCTGCCGAATAGTGCAACAGCAAGGTCTTACCGCAGCCACGCCGGCCAAAAACTGCGTGATTCTGCCGCGCTGAGACATCGCTAAGACTATTCGAAACGTCTATGTAGGGGACGGGCTTAGCCCCTCCCCGTTGCACTCGGAGATTCTCGTTTATTGCGAGCCTCAGCCTCTTTAATGCGTTTGGATCCATGGCGAGAATTTTATCATATCGAATTCGGCCCCGCAGCTCAGCTCACGTAGCCTGCTACCCGGAGACGGCGCCCCGCGGCGGCATCGCTCTGCTATATCTAGACTCATGCGGGTCGTCTTCCCCAGGCATCTGATTGTTTTGCTGACGGCGGTGCTGGCTGCCGCGATTCCGTTGCCCGCGCAGCAGCCCGACCCGTTCCGCTGGATGGACTTCCACTCGCCCCAGGATGAGAGCGTGATCGTATGGGTCGAGCGGTCGCTGGCGGCGGAGAAGTGGACGGCTATTCGCGAGATCGGCGTGCAGTACGACGCGGCGCTGGTGGTGACAACGCGGCGAAACAATCCGCAGTCGCTGCCTGGCGAGGACACGTTCACGGTGTGGAGCGCGTCGCTCACCAGCCACGGCATTACGCCGCTGATCACGGGCGCGAATCTGCGCTTTACCAGCTGGATGAAGTTTGCCGAGTACGCGCCCGAGGAGCTGAGCGCGCTCTACGACAGTTGCACGGAGTGCGCGGCCGATACGTACTTCACCGCCTTCCACTACGACCTGTCGCAGCACGCCTGGGCGGCTCGCTGGATGCGCGGCGGCCAGGCTGCGCCGGTGTGGAGCGCGAACCCGCCGGCGGGCGTGGCCTGGACCCAGGTCTACGCCGCCATGGCCGAGCCCAATGGGCGCGAGTTCATGGCCGGCTGGAGCCACTTCGACTACGGCAAGGAGAAGCCGCCCGAGGACTTTCTGTACCGCTACGATCTGGACGCTTTCAGCGGCCTTGAGCACACCCAGCCGCTCGGCGGCAAAGAGGCCGACGCCATGATGCTGCGGCTTTGCGGCGGGCAGGGCGCGCTGCCGGGGCTGGCGCGCGGGCAGGATTCAATGCTCTGCCAGGAGCTGGTGAAGCCGCGCGTGGAGCGCAAGCCCGTGACCACGCCGCCGGCCAACAACCGGGGCAAGTCTGTGCCGCCGGGCGCGCGGCATTGAGACGAGGACATCCTGTCGCACCCGGCATGACAACCAGGCCCGACGAGTTTACCGCGATCCCTGTTGATTCTTTCGGATGCAGGCCGTGTACGAGCTGAGGAACCGGTCACGGAGAGCGCGGTACTCCTCCATGCTCTGAAACTTGCGGCTCTGCGGTTCCTGATTGAGCAGATAGATCGTGGTGACAGCATGGGCCCGTTCGTCAAAAAGCAGATAAATGCCAAGCACGCCCCCTTCGAGCTTTTCACGGTCCAAACCGTGAATCTCAAAGCCATTCATGGGAGAGCGCAGGGCGATGTTCACGGTATTTCCGTGCGAGAGATACTGGAAGTTTTCGAGCAGGAACTGCTTGAGCTGGGGATAGTTGGCCGCGGGCAGCAACTCGGCTTTGACGTTGACATAGAAGTCGGTGTCAGGATATGCAAACATGACGCGAAGACCCGCCTGCATATCGATCTGACGCGGACCTGAGTCTGTATTTACCTCGCGCGAGGTGACGCCAGGAGCGAGCGGGTCGGTGCCGACTATCTGCAGCCCGTCGGAGAACTGGCAACTGGAGTAAGGCGCCAAGGCAGCGGCGCCGGGCATGGACTGGGCGCCCAGGATGGAGGCTGTGGTGATTGAAAAAAGGAGGGTTATGGTTCCCAGGGCGAAGATTGCTGGTCGTTTGGTCATGCGATCGACCTCGCAGTTTATCGTATACCGGCTGGGCGCAGCATTTCCGCTGCGCCATTCAGCCAGAATGGCTGAATTGAAGTGCGCTTACTCCACCGTCAGCACCCGGACGGCGACCAGATTGCGCACCCAGCGAGCGGGACGCTTGTCGCCCGTCGCGACCAACTGCAAAGGTCCGCTGTCGCTGATGGGTTTCCCGTCCAGCGAATCGGCGACGATTACTGTCGCATCGTGGACGTCGGGGTTGACCTCGGCGATAGAGTAGACCGCCTTGTAGCCGTCTGACCCCTCGGCCACCAGGTACAGCCGCAAATCTTTGCCGTGCGGTTTGTCCGGCACGCCCAGCGGGGTGAGCAGGTCGATCAGCGGCACGCCGGCGTAAGTCTGGCTGGCGTTGACATGCAGGTTGTAAACGTTCACCGTCTTGTGCGGCAGGGCGGCCAATGTGGCTGGGGTCCACTGGGCGGATTTCTCGCCGAAAACAACTTTCAGCGGCCCGGCCGGAACAGAGGGCTTGGCCACGGCGTGGTCCATCTTCATTCCGTGGTCCATCTCCATGCTCTTGCCCGGGCCCATCACCATCGGCTTGGCCTGACCCATCGCCATGCCTTTGCCCATAGCCATGCAGTTGCATCGGCACATGCCCATGTCCATCGTCTTGCCCTGGCCCATCTCCATGCCGCCCATGGGCATAGGTTGCGGCTGACTTTGCGGCGGCGCTTGCGCAACCGCAGCTCCCACAGCCAATCCAAACAGGAAAGCAGCTGACCAACCCCGCATCCGCATCGTGAATCCCTCCCGCAATCCATCGTATACTGGCCTCATGTCGATCGCGCGCAATCTCGCCGGCATTGCCAAGGGCATGAGTATTACATTCGGTGAGATCTTCGAACCCACCCAAGTGGAGAACTACCCCGACGGCCCCGGCCCTCAGTGCGGAGCCGTCTTCGAGCAGCGCTACCGCGGCGCCCACGTCCTCGAGCGCGACGAGAACGGCTTGGAGAAGTGCGTGGCCTGCTTTCTGTGCGCCGCGGCCTGCCCGGCGAACTGCATCTATATCGAGGCCGCTGAAAACACCGCCGAGCAGCGCTTCTCGTCCTCCGAGCGCTACGCCAAGGTTTATAACATCGACTACAACCGCTGCATCTTCTGCGGTTACTGCGTTGAAGCCTGCCCTACCGACGCCATCACCCACGGCCACGGCTTCGAGCTGGCCACGCTGAACGCCACAAACTTGGTGATGCGCAAGGAAGATATGCTGGTTCCGGTGAAGGCGCTGACGGCGAGGAAGTAAATCCCAGGTCGCTTCACGGAACGCCCCAACTCAACAACTCCAGTTATCCTAGAAGAGTAGGCCGCTTTCCCTGTTATTCCCTGCGGCCGGCGAGGTCAGGAGCGATTTTGGCGGATTTTCTTCAGGAACTCGAACGGCGCGTGCTGGTGTATGACGGCGCGATGGGCACCAGTGTGCACAAGTACAACCTCCCCATCGAGGATTTCCTGGGCAAGGAGAATTGCAACGAACTCCTGGTGCTTACGCGGCCGGATGTGATCCGCGCGATTCATGCGTCGTTTCTTGAAGTTGGCTGCGACGTGATCGAAACCGACACTTTTAGTGGAACGAGTCTTGTCCTGGCGGAGTTTGGCGTTGCCGACCGCGCGCGCGAGTTGAATGTGGCAGCGGCGAGGCTGGCCCGCGAAGTAGCCGATGAGTATTCGACAGCCGCGCAACCGCGCTTTGTGGCCGGGTCGATCGGCCCCACCACCAAGCTGCCTTCGCTGGGGCACATCGGTTACGATGCCATGGCCGCGGCTTACCGCGAACAGGCCGAGGCGCTGATCGAGGGCGGTGTGGACGTGCTGCTGATCGAGACCTGCCAGGATCTGCTCCAGGCCAAGATCGCTCTCGCCGCCTGCCAGGATGCGATTCGCGATGCAAGAGGAGGCAAGACGCCCTCGACCGGGCGCCCGCCGCAGCGGGTTGCGTTGCAGGTGCAGGTGACGCTTGAAGCCACCGGAACCATGCTGCTGGGTTCGGAGATCGGCGCGGCTCTCGCGGTACTCGAGAGCTTTCAGCCCGACGCAATCGGCCTCAACTGCGCCACCGGCCCGGCGGAGATGAACGACGCGGTACGCTTCCTCTGTCAGAACTCGACCGTGCCCATCAGTGTTCAGCCCAACGCCGGCCTGCCCCAGAACGAGGGCGGCCACGCCGTCTACAAGCTAACGCCTGCCGAGCTGGCGCGCTATCATCGCCGCTTTGTCTCCGAATACGGAGTGCAGATTGTGGGCGGGTGCTGCGGCACCACGCCCGAGCACCTGCGCGCGGTAATGGAAGCTGTGCGCGGCCTTGAGCCCGCGCCGCGCTCCTCCAAGCCGCAGTCTGTCGCGGCCAGCGCTTACAGCTCCCTCACTCTTGAAGCCGACGCGCAGCCCATCATCATTGCCGAGGAGATGAACACCACAACGCGCCTGGATACGTTTCGCAACATGGTGCGCGCCCAGGACTACGACGGCATTCTCTCCATGGCCAACCGCCTCGTCAGCGAGGGCTCGCAGATGCTCGACCTTTGCTGCGCCATCGTGGGCGAAGACGAGATGGGCTATATGAACGCGGTGCTGGAGAAGATCGCCACGCGCGTTCATGCGCCGATTCTCGTCGACTCGACCGAGGCCAACGTCATCGAAGAGGCTCTCAAGCGCATTCCCGGCAAGCCGGTGATCAACTCCATCAATCTTGAAGACGGCGAGAAGCGCACCAGCCTGGTGCTGCCCATGGCGCGCCGCTACGGGGCTGCGGTCATCGCGCTCACCATCGACGAGCAGGGCATGGCGCTCACCGCCGATCGCAAGGCGGCCATCGCGCACCGCATTCACGATCTTGCGGTACACAAGTATGGCCTGCGCCCCGAAGACCTGATCTTCGACGCGCTCACGCTGCCTATCTCGACCGGCCAGGAGGAGTATCGCTCGGCAGCGATCGAGACGCTTGAAGCGGTGCGCCGCATCAAACTGGAACTGCCGCGTTGCCGGACCGTGCTCGGCGTCTCCAATATCTCCTTCGGCCTGAACGCCTATGCGCGGCGCGTGCTGAACAGCGTCTTTCTCAAGGAGGCCGTGGACCGCGGGCTCGATGCGGCCATCGTCAACTACTCCAAGATTTATCCGCTTTACAAGATTCCGGAGGTCGAAGTCGAGCTGGCCCGCAAGCTCATCTTTCAAGACAGCAGCGGGACCGGCAGCGAACCGTTGCAGACTTATATGGCCCACTTCACCAGCCTGGGCAAGGGCTCGGTGCAAGCGGATGAGATCGCCGCCGAGAGCCTCACCACGGAGGAGAAACTCAAGCAGCTTATCGTTCGCGGCGAGCGGACGATCTGCCTGGACGAACACAAGCAATCCCTTGAAGAGGCGCTGGAAGCTGCGCTTGCAACTTATACGCCGCTGGACCTCATCAACACCGTGCTGCTGGACGGCATGAAAACCGTCGGCGACCTGTTTGGCGCGCGCAAGATGCAACTGCCCTCGGTACTCGATTCGGCCGCAGTGATGAAGGCCGCGGTAGCCTATCTGGAACCGAAGATGGAGAAGAAAGACGGCGGCGGCAAAGGGACCATGGTGCTTGCCACCGTGAAGGGCGACGTGCACGACATCGGCAAGAATCTGGTGGACATTATCCTCTCGAACAACGGTTATCGAGTGGTGAACCTGGGCATCAAGCAGCCTTCCGATGCAATTATCCACGCCGCGCGCGAAACCGGCGCCAACGCCATCGGCCTGAGCGGACTGCTGGTCAAGTCCACGCTGGAGATGAAGTATGTCTTGCAGGATTTGCAGCGGCTGGGCATGACTGTGCCTGTGGTGTGCGGCGGCGCTGCGCTCACCCGCAAGTACGTTGAGGACGATCTGCGCAGGGAGTACTCGGGGCCGGTGTTTTATGCCGAAGATGCCTTTGCGGGATTGCACATTCTTACTGATTTGACCACGGACGATGCAGCGGTCCGCGGAGCGCGGGAGACCGAAGGCAAGACGGTGAAAGCCTTTGCCAAAGCCAATGCGGCCGCGCCTGAGTTGACCCTTGTGCAGTTGACCGCTGAAGGCCGTTCGCCGGTCGTGGAGCGGGTTGCGGCTGTTCCCACGCCGGCCTTTTGGGGCGCGCGCGTCTTCAGGAACTACAACCTCGACGAAGTCTTTCCATATCTCAACGAAACCGCGCTCTTCAAGAATCAATGGCAACTGAAGACCATGGCGCAGGGCGATTACCTGCGCTTGGTGGAAGAGAAGTACCGTCCCATTCTGCTGGAGCTTGAAGAAGAGGTAAAGGCGGCGGGCTGGTTCGAGCCAAAGGCAATCATCGGTTTCTATCCCTGCGCCGGGGACCGCGACGACCTGGTCGTCTTCGATCCCGAGAACCCGGAACGCGAGCTGGAGCGCATCGCGTTTCCGCGCCAGGCGCAGGGCCGCAGGCTTTCGATCGCCGACTTCTTTGAGCCGATCGGAGCTGGAAGCGCTAGGCCGTGGCAGCGAGACGTGGTCGGCTTCTCCATCGTGACCATCGGAAGCGAAGCGAGCCGCCAGACGGCACGGCTCTTCGAGGCCGGCGACTTCACCAGGTATCTTTATCTGCACGGGCTTTCGGTGGAGACGGCCGAAGCCCTCGCAGAACTGGCGCACAAGCAGGCGCGCGAGTTTCTAGGCATCGCGGGCGAAGACTCGCCGCTGGTCGCCGATCTCTTCCACCAGAAGTACCGCGGCTCGCGCTATTCGTTCGGCTATCCGGCCTGCCCGAATCTTGAAGATCAGGTCAAGATCTTCCGGCTGCTCAAGCCGGAGGAGAACATCGGCGTACGCCTCACCGAGGGCTTTCACCTGGAGCCGGAGCAAAGCACCAACTGCGTCGTCGTGCATCATCCGCAGGCCAAGTATTTTGTGGTGTGAGTCCTGCCAACAATCCTGAGCCGCTAATAAGAGCAGCCGATGAGCCCCGATGCAGATGGGCAGCCAGCGGCTGGGGCAAGCCCTCCGCCAGCACCTGCCCGCGCCGCCCACGCAAGATTGAATCCGCGCGGATTTGCGTAGTATTTATTCCCTTTGTGCAACATTGGAATCAGGCAATTGAGAGCATGTGGGGCCTCCTCGAACGGCCGGGGTGCAACTGCTTGACGGCAGCGGCTCTCCCGGCCGTTCGATTTTTCGATACATGTTCCTATCTCCATCGAAGTGGAAGTGAAAGACATACCGCAAGATAAAAGCGGCCGGCGAATGCGCGATCTTCCTGCCGCGGCTTCCAGTCAGGCCGGTGCGGTTTGTATAGGTTTGACGCCGGGATTCCGGGAGTGCTCTGATAATTGCGGCGGGATGGGCTTCGCGCTTATCCCTGGCAAACGCGGAGACTCGCAATGCGGACAGGTGCGGCAATGCTTTCAGCGATTGTTTTGTCGGGTGCTTTATTGTGCGGATGCGGCGGCAACGCCAACACAGGCACCGGCGGCGGGGGCGGAAATCAAACGCAAACCCAAACAGCTGCTCCCACCATCGCGACAACGGCCGCGCAAAACGGCGCCGTAGTGGTGAGCCTGGCCTCGACGACCCCGGGGGCCATCTTCTACTACACCGTGGACGGCAGCACGCCGACCGCGTCGTCGCAGCAGTACCAGGCACCCTTCCTCGTGGCCTCGAACCTGACCGTCAAGGCCATCGCCACTGCTTCGGGCGACACAGCCAGCGCCGTCACCAGCCAGAGTTTTGCGCCCAACATCCCTTCGGGAACGCTGGTGTGGTCCGACGAGTTCAGCAACTCCACGAGCGCCAACGCCCAGCCCAACCCCCTGGTGTGGACCTACGATACGGGCAACAGCGGCTTCGGCAACAGCGAGCTGGAGAACTACTGCGCCTGGGGATCGTCGGCGTCCCCATGCAGCACGGCGAATCCGAACGCCTACGTGGGCACCGACGGCTACCTGCACATCGTGGCCGAGCAGCCCTCGGCCGGGGTCTACACGTCAGCGCGATTGAAGACCGAGGGGCTGTTCAGCTTTCAGTATGGCCGGTTTGAAGTCCGCGCCCAGGTGCCGGAGGCGCAGGGCTTTTGGCCGGCGGCCTGGCTGATGGGCAACAACATCAACACGGTCAACTGGCCGGCCTGCGGCGAGCAGGACGTGCTGGAGCGGGTCAACGCGGCAGGAACCCCGGATTGGAACCAGGGCTCGATTCACGGCACCGGCTTTACCGGGAGCAATCTGGGCACGACTTACGATTTTCCTTCGGGGCAGACGGCGGCCGGGTGGCACACCTACGGCATGATCTGGAGCCCCGGCAGCGTGGCCTATTACGTGGACAACCCCTCGCAGCCCTACGTTACCTATACCCCCTCCAGCCTCAGCGGCCTCAGCGGCGCGGTCTGGCCCTTCGACTCCGGGCAGAGCAACTTCATCATCCTCAATCTGGCGGTGGGTGGCGATTGGCCCGGTTCGCCCAACGCCAGCACCCCGTTCCCCTCCCAGATGCTGGTCGACTACGTCCGGATCTACACCAACTGAAGCAAGGGGGGATTCTAATTCAAAGTGTGTGGTGATATTGAAAAGAAAGGCGTTATGTCGACTTCTCTTTTTGTTGTAATACTGTTGTAAGGTATTCCGGTGTGAGCGGGATCGAGAAAGCAACGCACGATTTTCAGTTGCAACTCCGCAGCGCAAGCTCGCGGAATTCGTCATATTGGGATAGGACTCCCAGCGTCTCAAGACAAGCCCGGTCGGACTCCCCGATTTCAACCCCCTTGAAACCCTGCCCCGCAAGCTCCCAGTTCCCCGGCCAAAAGGTTCGCGACATAGACGGCCGCCGCGCAATCGAATCCGCTGTGCGGTACGCGAGTGGGACGGTGGTGGTGCGCGATGGCCTCAACAGCAAGGTTGGGCAAGCCCCACAATCCAAGCAGGTAGGCGCCAATCTCCGCATGTGAAGTTCCCAACAGCTCCTCTTCCGCTTCGAAGACCTTGCATCCGCGGCCGGCTGCCATGGAGTGCGCGGCGCAGAACTCATCGGGCATTCTGCTGGCCAGGATCAGACTCCCAACATCGTGAAGAAGGGCACGGCATGTTGCCGCAACCAAGTGGGGCACGAAACGCTATCTGCAGATGGACCGGCTGGCCGAAGTCGTGGCCATCGCCTGACCGTTTTGCTCCTGGCCCCCATGGGGGCCAGGAGCAAAACAACCCCAACCCAACAACCTTCCCGCATGCTCACGAAGAACGAAAGTGCGAAAAACTCTGGACACTACCTAAACGCCGCAAAGCCGGCACTTCCACCGGATGGCCTTGCCATGGGCGCCATCCGGCCTCAGGGTTTGAACTTGACCGGGACCAAGATCTCGAACCCATCCCGCTTCAGATCGCCGGCGCTCCGGACCGCTTTTCCGTTGATCGTGTCGTTCTTGAAGAGGATGGGAGCGACGTTGGAGCCCATCAACATGCCGGGCCGGGTTGCTCTCCCAAAGGTACAGTTCTCAAAGACGAAGTTTGTCAACGGCGCTTTTCCGCCGTCGATGTAGATGTGGCCGCCGTCGTTTTCGAAGGTCGAGTTGACGAATTTGAAATCGTAGAGAGAAATGCCCTCGCTCGATTTGAGCCCCGAGGTGTATCCCTTGCCGATGAAATACGCGGGCGTAAGTTGAATCCAGATGGCGAACTTGTTCTGGTTGGTGACGAAGTGCACGTCTTCAAAGCGCAGGTGCTGAATATTTGGAGCGCCACCGTAGCCGATGGCCAGCGCGGAGGTATAGGTGTAATTCACAAAACCTTTCACCACGACGTCTTCGATAGTGGAGCGCGGGCCGCCGTAAAACGCAAAGGTATCGTCCATGGTCATGGCGAAGCTGTCCTGAACCAGGATGTGCTTGCTGTTGCCGGTGAAGTCGAAGGCGTCGTCGTGGTATTGCTGCTTGCGGTTCACGATCTTGATGTTCACAGCGGAGAAGTTTTCCGTGTCGCTGACGGTCGTGGTCCAGTAGGCGGAGCGGAGGAGCAACAGCCCCTGGAAGGAGATGTTGCGGCAGTGGTTGACGATATAGCCCTTGACTCCACCGTGCGGATCGTTGACCAGTCCCTCTTCCGTTCTTGCCTTTCCGTCGCCGGTGTCGGGTTGGAAATCGTGCCACAACCACGGGTAGCCTTCCATATCGATAGCGCCTCGGCCCGTCAGGCCGGCATTCTCGACGTTGTTAAAGACGACTAGCGCCCTTAGCGGCCTGGCCCCCGCAGGCATCGGCGGGGAGACGTAATCCGCGTTCTTGCGCGAGCCTCGAATCAGCGCGCCCGCGTCCACATAAAGCTTGACGTTGCTCTGCATCAGCACCGTGCCCGTCAGGTAAACTCCGGCGGGGAAGAAGAGCACGCCGCCTCCGGGCCGGGCGGAGAGGTCGCCGATTGCCTGGTTGATCTTCTCGGTTTCAAGAGTCTTGCCCGTGTTATCGACCTTGTAGTCCAGAATGTTGACCACATTGGGATCGCCAAGCCTGGGCGGATTCTTCTCCTCGGGTTCGGCAAAGAGCAGCAGCCCGGGGCTTTGGAAGGTTGGCTCTTCGTTGAAAAACACGACCAGATAGCGTGGCTGATCGAGATCGAAGCTGACCGTGTTACCGCTGATCCGGGGATGAATGCCGTAGGCCAGCGGCCTCACGTAGCAGGTGACCACGTTGCGCTGGTTGACGAGCGAGGTAATCGTGACATGAACCTTTCCGGTCATGGCGAAGCTGGCATGGTCCATCCATTGAAACTGGTTGTAGGTCGGGAACCGATGGACAAAGACAGGCTGGCCGTCCACAGTCAGCGTGTAAGCCAAGCTCGGCGGCGCTCCCGGCCAGGCAGGGTAGGGAGTGACAGAGGCGAATGCCGCGGGCGAGAGCATCGAGAACAATACGACCAGGCCTGACCACCATCTGAATCTCATCGCGTTCCTCTCCTCTCAACCCGAGACTTGCCTCAATTTAGATTGCACGGTTCGCCTCTGTCTCTGTCAAGGGCGGAGCAGAAGGAAACCGCGGGGGCGACGCAAATGTGCGGTCCGCCGCCGCCACACCGCAAGCGCGGCGCTGCGAAAGCTGCCTGGCGAGGGCGCTAACACCAGCCGGAATCAAGCTCCAGTGCAGCCGCCAAGCGCAATTCACACAACATGCCGGGCTTTCACCGCCCCTCCCTATGGTAGCCTCCGGTTATAGCGTTCTCGGAGAACGCCGTAAGGGTCTTCGCCGCTTCCCGCTAGGAGTCTTTGCGGCCAAGATCGATTGCACCCCCTGGAGCAGAGACACTGGGATGAGCGCCGTCAAGTATGACCTGATTGTGATCGGTTCCGGACCCTCCGGGCAGCGGGCCGCCGTGGCCGCTTCCAAGATGAAGAAGCGCGTGGCCGTGGTCGAGGCCCGCTCCGTCGTCGGAGGCGTCTGCGTCAACACCGGAACCATCCCTTCGAAGACCATGCGAGAGGCCGTCTTGCATCTCTCCGGTTACAGCTACCGGTCGATCTACGGCGTCAACTACCGGGTGAAGGAGAAGATCACCATGGCCGACCTGGCCTTTCGCGTCCAGGCGGTCATCAAGAACGAGATCGACGTGACCGAGGCGCAGCTATCGCGCAACGGCATCGAAGTAATCCACGGCATCGCCCGTTTCGTCGATCCCCACACGGTCCACGTCGAAGGCCCCGAGTCCGAGACCACCCTTGAAGCCGACCGCATCATCCTGGCGGTGGGCGCCAAGCCCGCCGACTCGCCCAAGGTGCCCATCAACGGCCGCTCCATCATCAATAGCGACCACATCCTCGACCTGCCGGCGCTGCCCCGCTCGCTCATCGTGGTTGGCGGCGGCGTGGTGGGCGTGGAATACACCTGCATGTTCGCCGTCCTCGGCGTGCGCGTCACCATCATCGAAAAGCGCGACCGCCTGCTCGAGTTCGCCGACCGCGAGATCGTCGAGGCCCTCAGCTATCATCTGCGCGACGCCCGCGTAACACTCCGCCTGGGTGAGGAAGTCGAAAGCGTGGAAGAGCTGCCCGACGGCACCGTGGTCGCCAATCTGGAAAGCAGGAAGCGGGTCTCCGGCGACGCGCTGCTCTATGCCGTGGGCCGCCAGGGCAACATCGACGGCCTCAACCTGGCCGCCGCCGGCATCGAGGCCGACAATCGCGGGCGCATCCCCGTTGACGAGCACTACCAGACCAAGGTCGAGCACATCTTCGCCGTCGGCGATGTGGTCGGCTTTCCCTCCCTGGCCTCGGTCTCCATGGAGCAGGGGCGCATGGCCGCCGCCCGCGCATTCGACGACCGCGCCGCCGCCTCCAACCCCAGCTTCTATCCTTATGGCATCTATACCATTCCGGAGATCAGCTTTATCGGCAAGACCGAAGAGCAGTTGACCGGCGAGGACGTGCCCTACGAGGTGGGCATGGCCTACTATCGCGAGACCGCCCGCGGCCAGATTCGCGGCGACACCACCGGCCGCCTCAAGCTCATCTTCCATCGCGACACCCGCAAGGTTCTGGGCGTGCATATCATCGGCGAGGGCGCCAGCGAACTGGTCCACATCGGCCAGGCCGTCATGACTCTGGGCGGAACGATCGACTACTTCATCGACACGGTCTTCAACTACCCCACCCTGGCCGAGTGCTACAAAGTGGCGGCCTTCAACGGCCTCGGCCGCCTTCATCGCTACCAGGCGGGGTGAGCCGGATGGATGCCGTCGGATGAAACGCTCCGGGCATTGAAACGCGCTGCTCATGAGGCTACCGATACTGCCGCGGAGTGAATCGTCCACAGGTTATTTGCCGGACATTTGAGGTTCAGGGAACAAATCGCGCTTGGGCCGCGTAGATGAGATTGGCGCGGCCCGCCGTGGATCGGCGTCGCGCCGGTGATTGCAAAGGAGAATCCCATGCGGAAGTTCGTCAGCGTTGCCGGCTTGGCTGCATTGCTCTGTCTCGCGGTCCCCAGCGGTTTTGCCGCCACGCCTCCGGCCCCCAAGACCGGCCAGGGCACAATCGTGATCGTCTTCAAGGATGGCCACCGGCAGACCTTCAGTCTCTCCGATATTCAGAGGATCGAGTTTCCCGCGGCCCCTGTCGCAGCCGCCGCGCCCGCGCCCCCCAACCTGCCGCTGCCGTCCCGCGGCCGCTATATAGGCAAATGGGAGGTTGGCGACGGCACGGGAAACAACTTCTACATCACGCTCGAGGAGACTGGCGACGCCATGCGCTCCATCGGCAACGAGCACGGCAAGTGGGTCTACCTAAACGGCGAGGCGCTTGTAACCTGGGATGACGGCGCGCAGGATGCCATTCGCAAGGTCGGCTCAAGGTTCCAGAAGTTTGCCTATGGTGAGGGCAAATCCTTCACCGATACACCCGACAACGTCGCCAACGCCCACAACACCACCCCCCATCCCATTTAGGGTTTGTTCACAGGATCCGGCCCTGGCCAGGCTCCGCGGCGCGCGGTTACCGCATCGCCGCCGCGCGCTTGCGATAGAGATTCAGACCCATCCGGCCGATCTCCCAGAGCAACTGCAGAACCGCGAGGGCGCAGACGACTGACGCGCCCAGGTAGATCGCCTTGTTGATCGCCTCCATGGCTCCGCCGTAGCGCGCCTGGTCCAGCGCCGGATGCCGGAGCGTGACCCATGCATGATCGCGGACGGTGAACAGCAGCAGCAGCGGAATCAATCCCAAAGCCTGCATCGTGTTTCGCTGCGCGCGTCGCGGCCCCTGCCAGCTTCCGCGTAGCAGGTCCACCGCGCGCCATCCCAATTGCAGGACGTTCAGCCCCACCACCCACCAGTAGAACTGGACACAGACAGGCGCGAATTGGAAGGGCGAACCCTGCACGTAGGCGGCGCCCGGCCCCAGCAGCAGGTACGGATAATGGGGGACCAGCAAAAGCCACAGCAGAAAGACGAAGCCAAAGATCACTTCCGCCACGGCATAGGCGTAGCTGCGCGGCTTCTGTCCGGGCACAGCCTCCTTCTCCACCGGGGGCAGGGCGTTGGGCGACCATTCGCCGGAGGGAGCTGCGAGCGCCGGCCATCTCCCTGGGTAGCGCGTGGCCATGAACTCGATCACCGCAAAGATGAGCGTGACCGACGCGCCAGTCGTCAGCAGAACCTCCGGTACGTGAAGCAATCCTTCATGCACGGCGGTCCAATTGGGGGTGTGCACGGCAATCTCCAGCGCGACCCCGATCATGTAGAGGATCGTCACCCAGAAGACCGCCAGTCGCAGCACAAACCAGTAGGTGGGGAAGACGGCCGGCCCGATCAGGTACTGCTGAGGAAAATAGCGCGCGGCCACCAGGATCGGCGGCCCGATCTGCTTGAGCCAATCCTCCGCCTCACCCGCGGTGAGCGGCCGGCCCAGCTCAGCCTCTTTATCCTCAAGCTGCGCTTCCAGGTTGGCCCGCAGTTCGGCGATGATGTCGTCCTGCCGCTCCCACGGCAGGTGCTTCCTTACTGCTTCGAGATAACGATCGAGAAGTTCCATGGCGCTTTCCTTTTCTGCTTACTGAATGTTGTCGATGGTCAAGTGAATCGCTGCGTTGATGGCCTGCCACTCTTCCAGCAACTGGACGAAGATCTGTTCGCCGTCGCCGGAGAGGCGGTAAAACCGCTTGTTGCGCTTGTCTTCCTCGCGCCACTCGCTGGTCAGCAGCCCTTGGGCCTCCAGCCGGCGCAGCAGCGGGTAGAGCGTGCTTTCGTCGATCTCCAGGCCGCGTTTGGCCAGAGCCTTGCGCAGCGTGTAGCCGTAATGCTCATGGCGAAGTTGCGCCAGCACTGCCAGAGTCAGGCAGCCGCGCCGCAGCTCCAGGCGAAGGTTCTCGAAGAGGTTTTCGGTGATGGTCATGCTGTACCTCATACACTGTACTTCAACTACTGTATAACACACAGTGTGTGGTGTAAAGTGTTTTTAAAGTTTTTTTCGGGACCGCAGGGAGTCCGCCGGAGAGGATTTACACGTAAGATAAGATATGTAAAATCAACCGGTTACATAAGAAACTGTTCCTCATCCCTGGCCCGTCCTTGTTCCTGCCAGGTTCCCCATTCTTGGCGCCTGCCACGGCGAATCCTTGCGCCAAGGCTGGGAAAACACACACGAAAACGCTTGGGTACTCAATCCTTGGCACCCTCTTGCTCTTGCGCCAAGGGTTGGATACCGCCAAAGTCGACGGTGTTCGTGGCAAAGCCGCGCTCAAATCCTCGACCTTGAAGCGCACAGCCCCGACCTGCAGACTTCCGAGCCTCCGGCCGACTGCCCGGAACTCGAAAAATGCCTTCAAACCGGCTCGATAAGTGCATCGGTCTGATAGCGTCAAGGATCAGATTGCCAGTTATCGCCACTTTCTGGGATCGCGGCCGAAGCCAACCCTCGCTGCCGCACCCTGGGAAGGATGCGGCAGCCGAGATTGGGCTTGGGCTACTGCACGGTGAGGGCGACCGTACCCGTTTCCGTGATCGTACCCGAAGTGCCGGTCACGGTTATGGTGTAGGCTCCTGGCGTGGTGCCGGAATTGCCGCCTCCGCCGCCGCCTCCGCCACCGCCGTTGTTTCCGCCGCCTCCGCACGCGGCCGCGCCACCGGCAAGGACCACCAGGAGCGCCAGCATTCCTAGCATCGCCCGCCAGCTACGCCGCCGCGCCGGAATGCCGAAGAACAGCAAGCAGGCCAGTGTCGCGCCGCCGGCCGCGTACCAGGGAACTCCGCGACGTTTGGCGCCGGGGCGTTCAGGATAGACCAGGGCGCCGCTGGTGGCTGCCGTGGTGGAGATAGTGAGGATGGCCGTGCCGGCGCTGGCGCCGGTAATGCTCACCGGGGTGGTCGAGCCGAAGCTCAAAGTAGGTAGGTCCTGGGCTCCCGCCGGGCTGGAAGTGACCTGGGCGGTCAACGCCACGCTGCCGGTGAAGCCGCCAGCAGGCGTCACTGTGATGGTGGATGTGTTGCCTGTGGCTGCGCCGGGAGTGGCGATAGTAACCGCTGTGCCGGCGAGCGTGAAGCTGGGAGCCACCGCGGAGGTCACGGTGACCGTATTCGATCCCGTGGCGCTGTTATAGGTTGAGGAACTGGACGAGTCAGGCGTGTAAGTGGCCGTGAGCGTATCGCTGCCCACTGCCAGCGAGCCTGCGGGAACGTTGATGGTCGCGCTGCCGCTGCTGAGAGTGGCTGCCGCGGAGGTGTAAGTGCCGCTGGTCAGCGTCACCGAGCCGGTTGGCGTTGGGTTGCCGGTTCCGCCGCTGACGGCCACCGTCACCGTCAACGCTTGCGCCGTCGTAATGCTGGATGCCGATGGTGTTACCGTCACCGTGGGTGTCGTCGTTGTGGAAGTTGTGGTAAAGGAGTTGATGGTTCCGTCGGTCGTGCCGACGCTATTCTGGGCCACGACTTGGAAGTAGTACTTGGTACCCGCGTTCAGTCCGGAGATGTTGGCGCTGACCGGGGAGGCTGCGGTTCCGGAGCCGAGGTCCTGGGAAGGCGTCTGGCTGGCTCCGCTCAGGATGCTGCTGGCGCCGTAGAGGAACCAGACGTGGGTGTCGGCGCCGTTGGGGTTCACCGTACCGGCCAGCGTGGCGGAGTTGGCGGTTATCGCAGAGGCCGAGCCTGTGGTGGCCGCCGGTACGGGGGCGGTGACGACCGCTTGAATACCCAGGGTGTGAATATACGCTCCCGTAGAGTTCTGTCCGATGATCAGCACATTGTAGCTTCCATTGCTTGTGGAAGCCGAAGCGCCGATCGTGAGCGTTGCGGTAGCGCTGCCGCCTACGGTAAGGCTGACGGAGGAGGGAATCGTGCAAGTGACGCCCGAGGCTGCCGTGCAGGTGAGGCTCACAGCACCGCTAAAACCATTCACCGAACCGAGGTTGATGGTATCCGTCGCATTGCCGCCCGCCTTGACGGGGACAATGGCGGACTGCGGGATCAGTGTGAAATCGGAGAATGGATTGGAGATGCTAATGAGGGTGGCTGAAGGCTGGTCCGAGCTGGAACCTGGGTAGTAGACGGTGAACGGGGTCTCGCCTTGCGGCAGGTTCTGGCTGCTAAGGACAAAGCTGAATGTGGATGAAGTGCCTGTACCCGGAGTGAGAGTTGCATAGGCATTAATTGCTTCCGCGGCACGGCCGCCGCTGACGTAGCCCATCTCGAGATAAACAAATCCGATGGGAGCGGCCCCGCTGGCCGCCGTGACCGTACCGGATACCGTAACCGGCGCTGTTGGCGAGGTGGTGCCGGAGGAGGCACTGGCCACTATGGTTGTGGCAATCCCCGATGCGGCGTTGATTTGGAGCGAGAAGCCGCTCTTGGATGCCGTTGTGTAATTCGTGGAGGAAGCGCTGTCCGGGTTGTAGGTGGCGCCGATGGTGTAGCTCCCGGCGGCCGCAGTGGAAGGGATGGCAGCCGAAGCTAGGCCAGCGAGATTGCCTGTGGCGGGATCCACTCCAGCGCTCAGAGTTACTGTGGCCGGGGTGCCGGAGGGCGCGCCGGTCAGGGTCACCGTACCGGTGGGCGCGACGCCACTCTGGCCGCCTTCCACAAGAATGGTGAGCGCAGAGGCCTGGCCCTGCGTATAGGTGTTTTCGGGAGCGGCGAGGAATACAGAGGGTGTGACCTGCGAGACGCTGAAGGCGATCGCCGCCGCTGCGCTGGGATTGTAGCTGTTATCTCCCGAGTAACTGGCCGTGATGGAGTGCGATCCCGCATTGAAGGACATGGGCGGTGTGTACCCGGCCTCGCTCACGGCGTTGACCACGGCGGTGTTCAGCGTAGTGCCGCCGTCTTTGAAAGTTATCGTGCCGGTTGCGGGCTCGGATAGGCTGAGACCCGAACTGAGAGTTACATTCGCGTCCAACGTGAGCTCAGTTCCATAAGGGATGCCAGCCGTTCCGGAAGCGATGGTTTGGAGCCCGCTGCTGTTGACCGCGAAGACACTAAGGTTGACACCGCTGTTTTCCGGGTTCACTGTGATCTGGGTTTTGGCGGAGGCGCTGGGACCGTTGCCGGCATCGCCGCCGTATTGGCCCCAGATGTTATACGTGCCACCGGGCAGATTATTGACGCTCCCTGAGAAAGACCCGTTGTTTAACGTGAAGACTGTCCGTCCCTGCTGGTCGGGCTCCGTACTGTCGGTCATCAGCGCAACCCCGCCCGTCGGCGTGCCGCTTGCCGTTGTCACCGTGCCGCTCACGGTAATCGAGGTTCCCTCGGTGAAGAAAGTCGAGGACGGCGTAAGGGTGGTCGCCGTGGAAGCAAACTTGATGCTGCCCCAGTTCGTGACGAGCTGGTTGGCGTCGATAGTGCCCAGGCCGGTGGCCAGGTTATAGCCCGCGGCAGCGTTGTAATCGGCCGTAGTTCCGGCGCCAATCTGGCCTTCCGTCGCCGCGCCATAGGTCGGGTCGCTCACGGTGACGGGGTTGGCGACGGCAATGCAGTCCAAGGGAGGAAACGTCCCGTAGTATTGAGTAACGACAGTGGTGATGTTGCAGGGAACCGAATTGGTGCCTTGAGTTACGTCGTGGAAGGCTGCCGGAAACTGCGCCTTTAGCGGGTACAACGTAAAGTCCGCCTGGCCCTGGCGGCCGTATTTCTGGTTGACCAACGCCATGACGCCGGCAAAGGCGGGCGCCGAGGCGGAGGTCCCGCCGACGCCGGTGATCTGGACAAGATTGGTTCCCGTGGGAGATTGGCAGTCGCCGTCGGATGCGCAGAGGGGATAGTAGCTGTAGTTGACCCCGTTGGCCGCAAAAAGCGATAGATCCGGCAGATCGCGCACCGAGTCGGCAGGGACACCGGCTCCTGTTTGCCAGGAGGGCTTGGCATAGCCGGTCAGCGGAACGGTGCATTCGTCGCTGGAGTTGAACTGGCCGGAGCTGCAGACCGCGCTGCTGCTGGCTCCGCCGCTGCCGGCCGCGATGGAAGTAATTCCGTAACTAGTGTAAAGATTAAAGGCATTCAAGCCAAACTGGCTGTCGTTCCAGGGTTGCTCTGGGATGACGCCTTTCAGTGAAACTGCAGGCATCTGGGTGGGAGTTGTATTCCAGTAAGTAGCCAACTGGCTGCCGAGGGCACTCGAGTTCGCATAGTCGCTGTAATAGAAATCCGTGCCGCCGACGGCGACGTCGTAAGGCGTAGAGGCCCAGCCGTTGACGGCCAGGCCGTCGAGAGCATAGTACTGCGTATCGAAGTCGTCGCACCCGGCGGAACCGCTGTCGCTGCTGGCGACCACCACGGTGATTCCCTGCGCGGCGGCTTGCTCCCAGAGCAAATTGAGGTAGTTTGAGCCATTGAAGTACTTTTCGCAGGTTTCAACACTCGCACTCATGATGGGCGCGACGTTGCTATAGACGGCGTGCTCGGCGGCGAGGAAGAGGCCATTTTCAAGCGCCGTGTCTGCGGCGGTGACCAGATAGATGGTGGCATTGGGCGCGACGGCTCCGGACCACTCGACATCGAGGTAAGATTCGACGGCCCAGCCATTGGGCCCATCGAAATTGTTAATTCCATCAACGCCCGGATCGTTGCCGTCGATGATGACCTGGACCGGATTGAACGGAAGATTGAAGAGGGTGCGGAACTGGTTTACCAGGTCTATGTTGACGTTGGAAGGGTTGATGACGGCGATGGCCTGGCCGGTTCCGTTGATTCCTGCGGAATAGAGCGGACCGAGGTCGTATTGGACAGCATAGTCACCCGGCGCAAGCGCAAAGTTGTAGCCGGCGGCGGTTCCATACGTCCACGAGGGTGTGGCTTTGTCTGTCTTTGGATTGTATGAGGCGTTGCCGAGCACACTGATAGGGTGCTTCACCGGGAAGTTATTGAGGGCGACGAATCCACCCACAACCGGCGCGAGCGCCGCTGGAATATCCGGATCGCCGGCGTTGGCGTAATGCGTCTGGCCGCCGGCCTGATAACTGTGGATCGCGGCATGGAAAGTCTTGCGAAACTGGCCGGCGTTGCCGCTGAACTCGATGGTTTGTTTGCCGGGATTGACTTGTTTGACGGCGAAGCCATGCGACTGGAGCCAGGACTCGACGGTGGCAATATCCTCGTCCGATGGCCCGAATTGCCTGCCAAACTGCTCCGGCGTGAGCCATTTGTGATAACTCGCGCTGCCCGGAGTATGCAGGTCCTGGACCAGCTGATGCAGGGCCCGCTCCTGGCTGTCGCTGCGCCGCAGCGCCAAGTGGATTCGTTCCAGCGGAAGGCTCTCGGGCGCCTCTCCAAGATCATTGGCTGCGTTGGCCAGCGGATGGACGGTCCCTTTGAGGACGACGCGGGCGCTCTCGTCGATCGGTCCCGCGATCCTGCTTGCGACGGCCGCCTGATCTGGAGCCGCGGCGGTCTGACACCGCGCCTGGGCTACATTGAGAAAGGCCGAGACCAGCATCGCGCAAACGGCGACGCAACGACTGCGAACACTTATCGAAGACATGAGCTTCCTCCGAAGACATCCCTTCTGGCTATCGGCTGACTCCGAACCCCCGGTGGCTTTCAGGCAACCAGCACGGCCTGGGTATTTTCAGGGACGGTGGGATGCCGCACGAATGCGAGCATCCTCGCTTCCCACACCACAGGAACTGTGAATATGCTTTGAACCACCTCTATGTCACGCGAGCCCGGAAGATCGCCTCAGTGAGGGATGAAACGCGAAAACGATTATAGCGTCTCGAAAGACACCGGTGCATCAATTCTCGTCACGCTGGAATGTGTCAGTACCGGCAACCGCCTTCCTGCTGGTCTTGGGGCGGGCAAGACCTGTGATCCGCATCACTTTCGAGTAAAGTTTTCCGATAAGAGGGCCATGGATCGGAATATTCGCACTCAGCTCGATGAAGCCGCACCGAAGGTTGGGAGGCGCATCCAGCCCGGTTGGGATTAGTTGGCGGCCGGCGCGCGCATAGCTTCGAGGGCGGCGGTGAGGTCCCTTGCCAGGACATGCTGGGCGTCTTCGGTCAGTTTGGCGCCCTGGCTGGTGAGGTAGAAGACGTCGATGGCGGTTTCGCCTTCGGTGTCGATAAGCGCCACTTCGATGTTGCACTGATGGGTGCTGAGGGTGAGCGCGATCTGCCGCAGAAGGCCGGGCACATCCTGCGCGATAACTTGCAGCAATGTGGAATGAGTGGAGGATTCGGAGTCGAATTCCAGCCGGGTAGGGACCTCGACCTTGAGATTGGACGGGTGGTTCATGTGGCTGCGGGCTTCGAGGAGCTGTTGGACGGCGACCTTCTGCGCCACCACGTCGTGAAGATTGGCCAGGAAGCGGTCCTTCTCGCTGGGGTTGAGCTCCAGAGTGTGGAAGACGTCGGTGAAGTGAAAGCTGTCCACGATAATGCCGGCGTCGTTGGAGAATGCGCCGGCCTTGACGATGTTCATGCCCCAGGCGGCGAGGGCTCCGGCCACGTCGGCGAAGAGGCGGGAGCGGTCGCGGGTGATGACGGTGAGGTCGAAGAGCTGGCGGCTGGGGCGCAAGTCGAGCTGGACGGGGTCTTTTTCCAGGTTGAGAGCCATCTGGAAGTGATGGCGGATCTGTTCCGGGAGGCGGGTTTGCAGGTAGCGCTGCGGCAAACCCTCAAGGAACTGCTTGAGGGCGTCGTGCTGGGCGGCGGGAACCATGGAGCGGAGGCGGTTCAGCAAGGTAGGATCGATGGCGGCATGGTAGCGGACCTCGTCCACGGAGCGATCAATGAAGTTGGCGGTGGAGATATAGAACTGCCAGAGGTTCTCGGCCTTCCAGGGCGTCAGGGCTTCAGGATTGACGGCCTTGATGTCGGCGAAGGTCATGATGGTGAGCATCTTGAGGATCTGAGGACTGACGATCTTCTCGGCGAAGCCGTGGATGTTTTCGAGGTCGAAGATGTCGCGGCGCATGGCGGCGGACATTTCGAGATGCAGACGGATGAGGTTGAGGATGGACTCGCGTTCCTCGGAGTCGAAGTCCAGGCGGGCGAGGAAGGCGTCGGCCAGCTCGACGCTCTGCGTTGCGTGCTCGCCGGTGCGGCGCGCCTTGCCGGTGTCGTGGAGCAGCAGGGCGAGCAGAAAGAGGTCCATGCGGTCGATCTCCGGCATGAGCTGGGCGAGGCGCTGCTCGTAGTCGTGGGCGGGCTGGCGAAGGCCGTGGACGTTATCGATGGTGAGGAAGGTGTGCTCGTCGACGGTGTAGCGGTGATAGCTGTCGCGGATGACGAGGGCGTCGATGCCGTGAAACTCGGGGATCAGCATCTCCAGAACGCCGAGGGCGTGCATGGTCCTGAGAGCGTGGGCGGCGTGGGGTCCGAGCAGGACTTCGCGCAGGGCGTTCCAAAGGTAAGGCCCTTCGGGAATGTGGATGGCGAGAGCGGGCAGAGCGTCGGTGATGCGGTCCTCGGCGGCCTGCGAGAGCGCGTAGCCGTGGGTGGCCATGAGCGAGAAGATGCGCAGGATGGCGCTGGTGTCGTTGAACTCCGCGCCGGGGGCGATGTCGATGCGGCCCTGGTCGAGGAGGAAATCGGTTCCGGCGATGGGGGTGCGGCGGCGGCGGAACTGGCGATAGAAGCTGACCGGGGCGGGCAGGTGCTCCATGAGCAGGGCGGCGCGGCGATAGACGATGCGGGCGTGGCGATAGTAGGTCCGCATCC
>Ga0326728_10006168_pt1 | contig 32620 bp, 25 predicted proteins | sample MB3enrmetagenome_FD_207602 | JGI IMG/M metagenome (GOLD analysis project Ga0326728, IMG submission 207602) | Lab enriched peat soil microbial communities from McLean, Ithaca, NY, United States - MB31MN | ecosystem: Environmental > Terrestrial > Soil > Wetlands > Peat | place: USA: New York... | reverse complement strand
TGTGGATCCGCGATAACGGCCGGGGTTTTGATCAGGCGGACCCTTCCCTTTCCAAATCCCTGGGCCTGCTGGGTATGCGGGAACGTGCCGCCATTCTGGGCGGCCAGGTGAAAATTTCCAGTGCTCCGGGGAAGGGGACTACCGTCACCGCCTGGATTCCCTTCCCATCGTCGGAGAAGTCCGGGGCCAAAGCATGATCCGAGTCCTTATTGTCGACGACCACGCTATTGTTCGGCGCGGTTTGAAGTCGCTGCTTTCCGATGAGCTCCCCGGGGCCGCATTTGGAGAGGCCTCCGATGCCCAGCAGGCGCTGAAAGAACTGCGGAGAGAAAAGTGGGATGTCGCGCTGCTCGACATCACCCTGCCGGGAAAAAGCGGCTTGGATCTCCTCAAAGAATTAAAGTCCGCACGGCCCAAGCTTCCGGTCCTGGTCCTGAGTGCTCACCCGGAAGACCAATTTGCCCTTCGGGCCCTCAAGGCGGGCGCGGAAGGCTACATGACCAAGGACAGCGCTCCCGAGGAATTGGTGAAAGCCATCCGCAAGGCCCTGGCCGGGGGCCGATACGTAAGTCCCACCCTGGCGGAAAAGCTGGCCTTGAACGTACGAAAAGATTTCACGCGCCTGCCGCACGAGACGCTCTCCGACCGCGAGTATGAAGTCATGTGCCTGATCGCCTCGGGAAAGACCGTTACGGAGATCGCCAGAGAACTTTCGCTCAGCGTAAAAACCATCAGCACTTATCGCACCCGGGTCCTGGAAAAGCTCGGCGTTAAAAATAGTGCGGCTATCGTCCAGTACGCGGTCCGAAACGGCCTGGTGATTTGAGAAAGTGCCAAATGCCGGGCACACCGTCCAGCCTGCAACCTCTTTTCCCGCCTTCAGCCTTCCTGTAGGACAAACACCGCCCCCCCCTCCACCCCAAAGTCCTACGAAAGAATCAGACTGGGGCTGATGGACGTTATCTGCGTCCCGATTTATTCTGAAACTTCCATGGTGTGAGAAGAACCATTTCGCCGGCTTCAACAGGAGGGGATTATGGGAAACAATGTAGCAATAGCTCCTAGGAGGAGCCCGCTTGTCGATTCGCGGAAGATGGTTATCGTAGCGGACAAGAAACGTCCGTTTACCGATTACGAAGCTACCCTCGCGGGAATCGCCGGCGGGAATACTGTTCCGGCATACGCCGCAAATCACAGTACCTTTACCAAGCAGACGGAGAGTGTTATGACGAGCAAACAAATTCCTATCAATGGCGCCGCCTTCAGCAAGAAGGGCGATGCGGTTATGGCGCGTAACAAAAGCCAGCCTGAGCCTATTACGCCAAACCAGAAAAGCCCGCCCATCGATTGGGCAGCATTCCTCGCAGGAATGTCGCGCGGGAAAACCGTTCTGGAATACGGCGCGGAGCGCACGATCTTCTCGCAGGGAGACCCAGCGGATTCCGTATGGTATCTCCACAAAGGCAAGGTGAAACTCGCGGTAACCTCCCAACAAGGCAAGGAAGCGATCGTCAGCATTCTGGGCGACAACGAGTTCTTCGGCGAGGGATGCCTGGCCGGCCAGTCGTTGCGCATTTCGACGGCCATCGCGGTGAGCGATTGCACTCTTTACCGGATCGAGAAGCCGCTGATGGTGCGTATGCTCCACGAGCAGCACGGCATCTCGGAATTGTTCATCGCCCACCTGCTGACCCGCAACACGCGATTTGAAGAGGATCTGGTCGACCAGCTTTTCAACTCCAGCGAGAAGCGCTTGGCCCGAATTCTCTTATTGCTGGCGCATTTTGGCAAGGAAAGCAGAAGCGAAACGGTCCATCCCGGAATCAATCAGGAACACCTGGCGCAAATGGTCGGCACCACCCGGTCACGGGTCAGTCATTTCATGAACAAGTTCCGCACGCTGGGCTTTATCGATTACACGGGCAGCGGCGCGTTGTCAGTTAACAGTGGCCTGCTGAGCGTGGTCCTGAGCGACTAACAACTATAACCGGCATAGCTGTTACCGGCCCGCTTAGCCTCCCATCCTAAGCGGAGCATTGCAGAGCGAAGTATCTCGCTTGGAGTGCTGGTCGCGGCAGGGATACCGGTTGCCCGGTACCTCCCACGGATCTGTAGGTGCGCTCATTAGGTTAAGCAGCCCCCTCCTGGGCGCAGTTTCAGCCTCCCCGTCAGTGCGTTCGGCTGTCCCGAATACGGCCTACATGTAGAAGTGCAGCCCCTGACTCCCCCGCTTCGGGGAAGTTGGAAGCTAAAGTCACGGTTGCCCATTTTCGCCCGGATGAAGGGCAACGGTCCCCCCGCACAGGGGATTCTGCCTTAAGTTAGCGCTTATGCCCAGCCGGCCCGGGAGGCGAGGGTAGTAAATTCAAATGGACCCCTCCTCAGGCTACCGTCCATGAGGTGTTTTTCGCGCACGACATCAACCTCGCCGCAGCTCAAGTTCAATCAGATTCACCACCTCATACCATCCCCCGGCAGTGGTTTGCCGAAACAGCCGTGCCGTGGGATACCAGGGACTATCCTCGCGTTCTAAAAACCAGCGCCAATCGCAGCCTTTGTTCAGCAAGATCCAAACGGGTTTACCCATGGCGCCGGCCAGATGCGCAACGCTGCTATCGACGGAAATCACCAGGTCGAGATTGGCGACAATCGCCGCCGTCTCGGCAAAGTCTTTTAACTCTTCGCCCAGATCGATTAAGCGCACGTCCGGAGGCAATCGCTTCACCTGCTCGCTTCCCGGGCCGAACTGTAAGGAGTAAAAGGTGGTACCGGCCACCTTCATCAGAGGCACAAACTGTTCCAGTGGAATCGAACGTAAGCGATCGCGATGGTGGCTGGGGTTACCTCCCCAGGCCAGGCCGATGCGCCGCGTATTCCCCGGGAGCCGCGGTTGCCATGCCTCCACCCGTGTCGGGTCCGGGCCGACATAAGGGACTCTTGCCGGGATCGTACTCAATTCTGTTCCGAAGGCCAAAGGTAGACTGAGCAAAGGGCACTGCCAGGTGAACTCTGGAAGCGTCTCGCCTCGGCTCATCACGTGCACCGCCCCGTCGGTTCCCGAGAGCAGACGACGTAGTTCCGGCTGAACTTCCAACACGACCCGTCCGCCGCGAGCTGCGACCAGCGGAACATAGCGGACGAACTGAAGAGTGTCGCCGAAACCTTGTTCGGCATAAAGCAGAATGCGCTCGCCGCCGAGCGGTTCACCTTTCCATCGGCGCTGGACCAATCTCCGGTCATCGCCAACTCCGACCTTCCCGCGGGATTCATATTCGGCCCAGCCGGCCGACAAATCGCCTTGCAGAAGATGGATAATTCCCAGATTGGCGGTGGCCTCGGCGGAGTCCGGCCGCAGCGTACGTAGGCGATGAAAGCAATCTGTGGCCTCGGCCAGCTCGCCCAGTCCGTAAAGAACGAATCCCAAATCGCCGTAGACAGCAAGCAGCTTAGGATCCAGCTTTATGGCATCACGGTAAGCGTCCGCCGCGGAGATGAGATCGCCTTTACATTCGAAAAAGTATCCGAGGCTGGCAATCGTCTTGGCAGAGCGGGGATTAAGTTTGAGGGAGCGCCGGAAGGCTTCGAGCGCCGCCCCAAAGTTGCCGAGATGGGTGAGCACAAGACCGAGGTCGTTGTAGATCTCGTACCTTTTTGGATCGAGCGCCAAGGCACGCTGGTACCACTCGGCGGCCAGTTGGAGGGCGCCACCTTGAAAGAGTGCCCTTGCCAGGTGGCAGTGAAGCTCCGGAGAATCAGACTGGAGAGCGACCGCGCGCTGATAGGAATTCGCCGCCGCTTGCAGGTCCCCGAGCCGTTCCTGCGCTTCGCCGAGATGCAGGTGGGCGGGTGCCGACTCGGGGCATAGCTCCACGACCCGCCGGAAACAATCAATCGCGGGCTGAATCTTGCCCTCGGCAAGGTAGGAACCTGCGCGGTTGGTCAGCGTATCCGGGTCGTCGGCGAGGGTCGCGGTGAGCGACTGGATGGACTCTAGAGCTGGACCTGCCTTCGCATCCAGTGAGCGCAACATCTGCCGCGCCTCAGAAGACGTTGGGTCGACCTTCAGAATCTTGCGGTAGCACGCCTCAGCCAGCTCAATGCGACCCTCCCGATGATGCTTCAATCCTTTCTTGAGGAGCTTTTGGAGACGGTGCGGAGGGGAGACTGCGCCCGACACGGTATGACCTCGATGGCCTGCCTACGGGCCGGCCGATGTAGACAGAGTTCCTGTTGTCAATTCTCCATTTCCCCGAAGGGGAACAATATCATTAGCCGTGGGTGAAACCCTCGGAGCACGGACCCTCCAACCCAAATGCCTATCGACTCCGAAGGGGTCGAATCCCTTATTTTATCAACTCGGCGCCCAACCAAATTCAACCCCTCCGGGGTCGGTCAATCATCGGGCGCACCGTTTCCGTGGGTTTCACCCACGGCTAGTGACATTGGACCTCTTCGAGGTCCCTCGATATGTCTTTCTGATTGCACCTTGGTATGACGATTATTGGCCGAGGAATTTCTCTAAGGTTTCAACCTCATGCTCCGCCAAACCCATATATTTCTTTGCCGCCACAGGGTCCCCGGCGTTCATCGCCGCGTCAAACTTATCCATATACATTTTCATCCGGGCCTGTGAGGCACCAATATCCGATCGCAAGTTATTGCCTCCGGCCGACATTTGCTTGCGCAGTTTGTTCACGCCTTCGTTTACGGAAACGGCACGGATCGACAGCTTGTCGTGAAAGTCTCCCAATTCCGCAAGTTCCTGCTTGGTTTGGTCGTTGTTGGCGGCGGGTGGTGGCGCGACCTGGCCTGCCCCGGCAGGCACCGGCGGCGAGGCAAGCTGCCCTCCCTCCGCCGCTTGATGGGAAGGAGCAGCCTGGTTCTTCGCGGGCTTTTTTGTGACGTGCGGCGCCTGCCCGCTTCGATCCGCGGGATTCCCGGTGGAAAGCAATCCTGAAGATACGCCGGTGGCAGCTCCCGATTCCGCCGGAGGGGGAGTGGAATTACCCGCGCCGAATGCGGCAACGGCTTGATTTGGGCCGGAGCTTGGAGAGGTCGAAACCGTGGTGGAACTCGGGGCGCCCGTCTGCGGCTGTGGGCTCGTGTCGGGTGTTGGGGTGCTCGGCGCTGCTGGACTGGGTGTAGCGGTCGAGGTCACCTGGGCAGTTTGGTCTCCGCTGGCATGGGTCTTCAGATAGCGCGGAACCTGGATCCCGGCCACGACAAGAATCGCCAGCAGAATCAAGGCCCCCAGCGTCATGTAGAGCCCGCGATAACCTTTGGAGGCACGGGGTTGGGGGACGCTGTGGGAAGGAACCGGCGGCTGGGGGGCCATCGCCGTGGGCTGAATGCCGGGGGGGATGTAAGGCGGCGGAGGGGATATCGTCCCGCCCACCGCCATCGGTTGCGTGTGTGGCGGGGGGGCCGGCGTCGTTGCCGTTGCCATCATGCCGGTCGCGGAGAGTTGCACGGGGGGCGCCGGGGGGGTGCTTGCCAAGGCTGGGCCGGCGGAGGCTTGGACAGGGGTCGATTTAAGCGCCGGGGTGATGCTTCCTAAGGCCGCGCTGAACGCCTCAGCGGTTTGAAACCGCTTGGCGGGGTCCTTCTCGAGCGAAATCATGATGATGTCATTGAGCGGTTTGGGCAAGTCGGGCATCATTTGAATCGGCGGCATGGGAGTCTGTTGCAGTTGTGCAATCATGATGTCGAAATCACTCTTGCCCTGGAAGGGCCGCGAACCCGTGACCAACTCGTAGAGAGAAACCCCGACCGAGTACAAATCCGAACGGCCATCCAATTCCTCGCCCTGCACCTGCTCGCCCGACATGTAGAAGAGCGAACCCATGGTCGTGCCGGTCTGGGTTAGCTTTTTCTCGCTCTTGGATTTGGCGATTCCAAAGTCCATAAGCTTGATCACGTTGTCGGGGGTCAGCATCATGTTGGCAGGCTTGATGTCCCGGTGAATGACCCCGCGCTGATGAGCGTAACCCAGCGCCGCCAGGGCCTGCCTGATGTAGCTGATGGCATCCTCGAGAGGAATTGGCCCCGCCTTGGTCCTTTCATCCAGGGTCGTACCCTCGACGAACTCCATGACCATGAGGAGCTGATTCTCCACGCGAAACGCGGTTCGGAGGCCCGCGATATTGGGATGATTCAAACTTGCCAGCACCTTGATCTCGCGAATGAACCGGTCCGCGAGCTCGGGGTCTTCGGCAAGATCGGGCAACAAAACCTTCAAGGCATCAACGCGGTCGGAAATCTGGTTTTTGACCTTATAAACTTTCCCCATCCCGCCTGCGCCCAACACCCCGATGATCTGATAATCCCCAACTGTGTCGCCGATTTGAAAGCTCATCACTGGCCTCCACTCCGATGCTCAGAAAATCCGCCACGGGCCACGGCCCATCCATCCGTATGGGTTGGGGATGGTTCCTGATTCAAGTATCGCCCGGCCCAAGTTCGAGAAATATGTCTATCGAAACCTAATATCGCTATTCTACCACCTCGTGAACAACAATAATAGCGCGCGGGCGACGCGAGTGTCTCAGTTTGGCGGCGCGCGGTTTGCTGTAGTGGCGGTCTAGGAGACCTCAAAGAGGTCCAAACCGGACACTAGCGGTTGATCTGCGTCAGGAGGCGCTCGCAATTCTGCTTATAGTTCAGGTTCTTAGGGTCAAGGGTGGCGGCGGCGCGGTATTCCGTTAAGGCGCCAGCCCGATCGCCTTTTTGCTCCAGGGCGTCGGCGAGGCTGGCGTGCACCGAGGCATTGTTGGCGTTTATGCGCAGGGCCTCGTGTTCTTCTGAGATCTTTCCATCCAAGTCGTCCTTGGCTCCCAGGGCGACGCCGAGTCCGGCGTGCGCCAATTCGTTATTGGAGTTTAATTTCAATGCCGTGTGGTATTCCGCGATGGCGCCGTCCCAGTCGCCCTTATTTCTTAGCGCATCGGCAAGGTTGACGTGCGCCTGATCATTATTGGGATTCAAGCGCAGCACCTCGCGGTCCTCCACAATGGCCCCGTCCCAGTCGCCCTTGCCTCCCAGGGCAGAAGAAAGTCCGCTGTGCGCCATGTCGCTGTTGCGATTCAGGCGCAGCGCTTCGCGGTATTCCGCGATGGCGCCGTCCCAGTCTCCTTTATTTCCAAGCGCCACCGCCAGGTTGCAGTGTATCAATTCACTCTTGGGATTCAATTCCAGCGCCTTGTGGTATTCGGCGACGGCGCCGTCCCAATCCCCCTTGTTCACCAGGGCTGTCCCCAGATTGGCGCGAGCGAGATCATTATGGGGGTTCAATCGGAGCGCCTCGCGTTCTTCGGTGATTTCTCCCGTCCAGTCGTGCTTACCTCCCAGAGCGACGCCAAGGTAGGCGTGCCCGTCGTCGCTCTTCATATTCAGCTTCAGGACCTCGCGGTCTTCGGCTTCCGCGCCGTCCCAGTCGCCCTTTCCTCCATAGGCCACGCCGATCATGATATGCGCCTTTTCGCTATTGGGGTTCATTTTCAGAACCTCGCGCGCAGTGGCAGCTTCGTCGTCCCACTCCTTCTGCTGGCCCTGCACCGTCGCCAGGGCAATATCAATGTCGGTGTTGGGTCCGCCCAGCGACAATGCCTGGTGAAATTCCTTTTCCGCGTCGGGGTACTGGCCTTTGAGTTTGAGTCCGGCGCCGTGCGCCACGTGTTGCGCCATCTGGTCTAGCGTGGTTTGGGCGGCAGTATCGTCTGCGGTAGGGGCTTTCACCTTGGCGTTTTTGAGCGCCGCGATCAGCTCATCGTCACCACCGGCGAGACGCACTTCCTGGAGGTAGTCATCCTTCACGGTGAAGGTAACGCCGCGGTCTTTCACCAACGTCGTCACATTTTGGGTGGGCGTATCCGCAGCGAGCTGGGCGACAATCTGCACTTGGTTGAGGGACATTCGATCCCGCATTGCGTTAATAAACACGTCTTTCGAGCCGGCAGCCTTGAGAGTTTGGAGATAGGTCTCGGTGGGAGTAAAGTTAATCCCGCGTTGCGTGATTGACTCCGCGCCCGATTCCTCACCCAGTCCGGCCTTCACCATGTGACTGACTTCCTCCTGGGTGAAAGGCTCGTTGGCGCGCAGCGATTTGAGAAACGCGTCTTTGGCGCCGGCGGACTTGAGAAGTTTGATGAAACGCGCCGTCGGCTCGAAATCAATGCCGCGCTTCAAGACGAGCTGCGCCCCGGCATCGTTTCCGAGTCCGGCTTTCACCATGTCAAGCACCTCTTGCTCAGTAAAAGGTTTATCTTGCGTCCACGCAGATGGGGCAAAGACTAAACCCATCGCCAGCATGATGAGAGTCAGCTTTATTGTGAGTTTCATGGCAACCTCACGAGGATTTTGACGATTAAGGCACCATATTCTACCGCAAATGAGGGAAATTGCTACCTCGCCTGTGGGCACTCCCGGGTGGGCAGGTCTGGCGCCCTGCGAGTCCGTCAACGGTGGTGCCTGGCGATATTCTCTTCAGAGGGAGTGGCGATGGTCTTTTCAGATGGAGTACAGTCAGGACCCGGATTCGCCCAAATGGAAATGGCATCACATAGGGCTGCTCGCGGATGACGGCTTCGTGATCCAGGCCGAAGAAGCCGTGAACGGTGTTCACGATGATGAAAGATACGTTCCTGGGAATTGGACGGCCCGCGGGCGGCTGGATGGCTCGCTGTTGCCGGGGAAATAGGAACCTGGGCGCAAAAACCCTCGCTGATCGCTCGGTGCCGGCACTGCTTCAACATGCCTAAAATCGCCGTGCGGCTCAGAGCCCTCAGCGCGCATGGCGGCCTCGAACGCTTTCTATCCCCCGATGAGCACGGTAGGGAGACCCAGCACAATGGTGCCACCGTGAGCGGTAAGATCACCCATGCGGGCGGCCGGCAGGCTTCCCACCAGGACCGTGAAGGAACCTAACGCGATCATATCAGGGGGGCCGACGCAGACGGCCATATCCGACACGCGAGCTTGCGGCAAGCTTCCGGTTAGGACGGTGAAGCATCCGAGAATGATGGGGCCACCCACGTGCGGGACAATTCCCGTAACCATGGGGCAAACGTGCATGTCGGTCATGCGAGCGGCGGGCATACCCATCATGATCCTCCCTATCGACGGTCTCGATCACCCTTTACGACTGCGGGTGCTGCATGCGAGCCACTAAGGCCAGGGCTTTTTGCATAAATACCCCATACTTTTCCTTGGCCTTTTCGGGTTCGTTGACCACGCCCGCCAGGACCACCACGTTGGCCACCATTTCGGAGGTGGCATGTTCGGGTGGTGGCACGGCCTGGAGGTTGGGGGGCGCCATGCTCGGGCCCGCGAAGAAAACGGCCATGGCCAGCAGACCGGACGGGGTCTTGGGGTCTTCTTTGTCGGCAGCTTCCTTGGCAGCCCAACGATTCTCCTCGGTCGGAGCAGACACCCATCGTTCCGCGGCGACCTGAACATGTGGAAGGGGTTTGTCTTTTTGGCTCGACAGGATATGGCGCAGGCAAAGGCAACCCCATCCAATCGCCTCCCGCTTGGGGAGCAGGTAAGCGACCAAGCGGATGGCGTCTGGAAACAACTCTTTCTCAATTAAGAGAGCGATGAATTCCTTCGTCGAAAATTCGTCGGTCAGCAGAGCCTTGACTTCATCGCCCACCTTGGCACGGGCGCAAAGGTGCTGCAACGGCGATTCCGGTGCTTTTGCTACCTCATCACGGTCCATATTTTGCGCCTGTCTAGCGACTCGAACCCAAAAATCGTGCGGCAACTACCCTTAGTTAATCATGGTAATTGCGCCTTTGCATTGGAGCATAGCATCGGCACTGACCTGGGTTATGAGACCCTTAATCTGGGTTTGAATTTGACCCTCGACGGAAATCATCATCCCCTGGATGGTCACCCCCATTTGGTCAATTGTAATGCTGCTTTGCCCCACCTTGAGGGTAATCGATTGCATCGCCTCCGTCGAGCTCGCGCCCAAATTCAACTTGGTGGTTTGATTTCCCATCGATATGGTCAGCGAATCGTTGCCCATATCGAGCGTAACGCTGCGGTCCCCTTGTTTTATTTCATGGGTATCATCGCCCTGCACCGTTACGGTGCGAGTCCCTTGACTGACGGTGAGGGACTCGTTGCCTTGGCTGACCGTATGGGAGCGGTTGCCTTGTTGGATCGTGACCGTTTCGTTGCCCTTGGTCACCGTCTCTGTCCGGTCGTTATCGACGGTGATGGTCTGATTGTTGTAAACGTGGTGGTCTTCATTGTTCTGCACGCGGACGGCCATGTCCTTCTCGGCGCGCATGTAAAAGTATTCCGAACCCTTGGTATCATCGAAGCCCAGCACGTTCGCATCGTGATCGCCCCCGCCCTTCGTGCTGTGGGTGCGGAAGCCGCTGATGTTCATATCGTCAGGCAACGCGCCCGGGGGCATCTGGTCAGCGTTGTAGACGCGTCCCATAATAATGGGCCGGTCCGGATCCCCCTCCAGAAAGTCCACAATGACTTCCTGGCCGATGCGCGGAAGGAAGATGGCGCCCCAATTCTTGCCGGCCCAGGGGTTCGAGACACGAACCCAACACGAACTGTTCTCATCCCGTTTGCCGAGCCGGTCCCAATAGAACTGTACCTTGACTCTGCCGTAGTTGTCGGTCCAGATCTCTTCCCCCGACTTCCCCACCACCAGGGCTGGTTGGGGGCCCGGGACAAAGGGCTTTCGCGTAATGCTGGAAGGGCGATAGGGCGTGGAGACGGGGATGCAGTTGAAATGGTTGGAGTAGGATGCGCTTTCGCGTCCGCCCGTAACCAACGTGGTGCCCTCCGATGCCAGGTGTTGGATTTCCGTAATGAGATATGTGGCGTTCTGATCGTCGCGGTAATGGTTTTGCAGTTCGAAGGTGTAACCGGACATGAGGCCGCGGCAGTTGCTGGAGGCAGTCGCGACCATGCAGCCGACTTCTTCCTCCTGCATACGCAGCCGGGCCATTTTCGTACCCTCGTCCTGTGTGGTATGCGGGCCCGGGTAATCGAACATCTCCAGTCCCTGATTGGGGGCCACGCTGACCACCGTCGGCACCTCGGCGAGCAGACTGGCGCTGGGTGTCGTAAAGTTGTAGTCGGTAAGGCTGTACTTCCCGGTCTCGAGTTCCTGTTCGATGTGCCATTCGCTCACTGTCCCGGGATCATCGAAGCCGCCCACCATCGTGTCGTAGCTGAGCGGAGAGCCGGGCGTGACCGGCAGATCCGCGTTGCCGTCGCACATTACCAGAGTGTGCTGGCCCTCCGTGGAATGATCAAAATAATAGAAGATGCCGAATTGCTCCATCAGCCGCGAGACAAAGTTGAACGCGGTCTCTCGGTACTGCACGCAGTACTCGAGCTGCGCATACGTAGCCGTAAGGTTTTGACGAAACCTGGCGAAAGAAAAGAGACCAAACACCTGGCTGATGATATCGGGCGCGGTCATATTCTGGAAGATCCGGCAATCCGCGTGGCGTAGGAGAAACCAGAGCCAGGGGACCACTCTGGCGGTGTAGTGAGTGAAGTAACGGTCGTCGGTTTCGGCTTGGGCAAAACGGCTGACATAACCGTTAATGTAACGCGGCGAGCCGTCCGGAAGTTGGATGGTTATGGTTACGTTCTGGCCCACGATTTTGCTAAGATTGACCGAAGGATTGTCGGGCGCTAGCAGTTCCAGGTCAAAGCTAAAGGGGCGCGATATCCCCTCCCAACCGCTCAGCGCCTGGAGAATGAGCACGTCTTTGCCGAGCGGGGTGCTGATCGAAAGCAGTCGGTGAGCTTGTTGGTATTGTTCGTTATCTCTCAAGACGCCCCCTTCCTTGCGCCCTCTCTCGATCTCCACCCGGAGGCAAGAGCAATGAGAAGGACGAGCTAAACGAGTTCAGAATTCCCAGATGTTGTAGACGTCCTGCCGGACGCGGACCTTTATCTCCTCGGGCAGAGTTTCACCCATGTCAGCTTCGATCTTGCGAATCACCAGACTGGCCCGATACACTCTGTCGATGTCGCTGGCAGCGGCCACCGAACCGACATCGTTCTCCTCGAAAACCGAACCTACATAGGGTAGCCAGGTGAGCGCTTCCTGGACCACCGATTTGGTCTTTTCGATTTGTCGCCGGACGTATTCGGCGGCGTACTGTTGCTCGTCAAAATAAGCCGATCGAACCGCCGGGTGCAAGCAGTTCTTGTATGCCTGCATGTCATCGTCGGAAACTTCGCCCATGACGTCGCTCCTTGTAAAGATTAAAAGTAACTCGCCACCGGCATCGCCGTGATGGGCTTCGCGTCAACATCCAGAATGATTCTTAGGATTTTCGCCGGGGTCCGCTCGATCGTCCCGTCGGCCAGCCGGCGAAGTTCCTCACCGATTTCTTCGGAGAACTCCCTTTCTAAAATGACGCATGTCCGGCCGGTAAATTCACCATGCACGGCAAGTTTGCCCACCTTGACCGACGATGGGCCTCTGACGGCACGCCGTATTAACTCTTCCAGGGCGCTTTGATTCCGCAGCGCGCTTTTGAACACTCCATGTTTGGCCTTTTCGTATACATATCGCTCCACGAAATGCTCACTGATGTGCTCGAACGCTTTGAGCCAGGCAGCAGATCCAGTCAATATCTTGCCCGCCAGTCGCGATCCGGCTTTTCGGATCGCCAGACGCACGGTGCGAACTGCGACCTCATCAGCTATTATCTTGGAACTCTTACCCCACGGAGCCATGGACGCTCGCTCGTTGCCCTCCGGCGATCGAAGCTTTGGCCAGGATTCCCACGCCGAACTGGCGTTAGAAGTGACCCCGCCGGTGCGGCCATACTAGCACGAGGTTTTTGGGCGTGGGGCGGTCGATATCGGCCGCCCCGGCGCCGTTCACGAATACACAAACGCCCCATCGGCCCCGATGCCGACGTGGATACGCGCCACCTTCTCACCCTCGGCCATTCGCCCCAACAACTGCCGGGAAATATCCGGCAGCAGGGTGTTGGTGAGAATGTTGTCCACATTTCGAGCCCCGCTCTCGACTTCCGTGCAGCGGCTGGCCACGGTGTCTACCAGAGCCGGCTCGTAAGTTAGATGAATCTTGTGGTTCTCTTCGATGCGTTTCCGAATTCTCCCCAGCTTCAGTTCGATGATCAGCTTGAGGGAGTCTTCGCGGATCGGGTAGAAGGGAATGAGCACCATGCGGCCGAGAAAAGCCGGCTTGAAGATCTTATTCAGCTCAGGCCGCATCGCTTTGATGATCCCTTCCGGCGTGGGCATGGTTTCCTTATCCGCACACAGCTTCATCATCTGATCGGTGCAGGCGTTGGAGGTGAGGATAATAATGGTGTTCTTGAAATCGATTTCGCGGCCCTCGCCATCCTCCATCTTGCCTTTATCAAATACCTGATAGAAGAGTTCTAGAACATCCGGATGCGCTTTCTCCACCTCATCGAGCAAAACCACTGAGTAGGGGCGCCGGCGGACGGCTTCCGTCAAGACCCCGCCCTCGCCGTAACCGACATATCCCGGAGGCGAGCCTTTCAAGGTTGAAACCGTGTGCGGCTCCTGGAATTCCGACATGTTGATGGTGATGAGATTGTGTTCCCCGCCATAAAGCAGATCGGAGAGGGCCAGCGCCGTCTCCGTCTTCCCCACACCGCTGGGGCCCACCAGCATGAAAACCCCGATCGGCTTGTTGGGATCATCGAGGGCGGCGCGGGAGGTCTGCACGCGTTGGGCGATCATGTCTAAGGCGTGCTCCTGGCCGATGACGCGCTTTCCCAGCAGCGCACTGAGCGAAAGCACGGTGGAAATTTCATTTTTCAGCATCTTTCCCACCGGGATGCCTGTCCAGGCAGAGAGCACCTCGCCCACGATCTGCGCGTCAACCGCCACGCGCAGCATGGGAGTTTCACCTTGCAAGGCGGTAAGCTCGGTTTCGAGCTTGGTGAGTTCGGCGCGCATGGCTTCTGGATTCGGCGCCGGTGCGGGCGCGGCGGGCTCCGGAGACGTGGGCGCAGCGGCAGGCGCAACGGCAACAGCAACCGCAGTGGGTTGGAGGGCCGCAGCCGGTGTTTGAGCCGGTGCCGGCACGGCCGCCGGAGCCTTTACCGTGGCGCCCTCGATTTGGGCATGGAGATCCCTGATCTTTGAAACGAGTTCGAATTCTTTGGTCCAGCGCTCGCGCAGAACCTTCAAACGCGCTTCGACCTCGACCTTTTGCTTGGCGATTTCCGCCAGGCGTTCGGCATGATCGGCTCCGATGGCCGCCTCGCGCTCCAGGATGACCCGCTGAACTTCCAGATCATCCAGTTGACGCCCCGCATCTTCGATGGCCGGCGGCGTGGCGCTCTGCCCGAGGGCCAGGCGCGCACAGGCGGTATCCAAAATGCTGACCGCTTTGTCGGGCAACTGCCTCCCCGCCAGATAGCGATGTGAAAGGCGCACGGCGGCCGTCAGCCCTTCATCCATGATGCGAACCTTGTGGTGTTTCTCCAGGGAAGGGACAATGCCGCGCAGCATCACCGAACATTGCAGTTCCACGGGTTCTTCCACCTTGACCACCTGGAACCGCCGCGCCAAGGCGGGGTCTTTTTCAAAGTACTTCTTGTATTCGGACCAGGTCGTGGCGGCGATCGTCCGCATTTCACCACGCGCCAGGGCGGGCTTCAGCAAGTTGGCAGCATCGTTCTGACCTGCCTGGCCGCCGGCGCCGATCATGGTGTGGGCCTCGTCAATGAACAAAATGATGGGCACGGGGGAAGCTTTGACTTCTTCAATCAGACCCTTAAGGCGGTTTTCGAATTCACCCTTGATGCCCGCCCCGGCCTGGAGCAACGCCAGATCGAGAGTGCGGACCACCACGTTGCGGAGGGGGGGCGGCACATCTCCCTTGGCGACGCGCGACGCGAAGCCTTCCACCACCGCCGTTTTCCCCACGCCCGCTTCGCCGGTGAGGATGGGGTTGTTTTGGCGGCGGCGCATCAGGATGTCGATAATTTGTCGAATCTCGACATCTCTTCCCAACACCGGGTCGATTTTCCCAGCCTTGGCGTTTTCGGTGAGATTGATCGTGAATTGGTCGAGATTGGCGGTCTTGCCGGCCCCCCCCGGGCGAGGAACGCCCAGAGCCCCCGCCGGGGCTCCCACCGGCGCCGCCATTTCTTCCTCAGACCGCTCCACGATGGAGAGAAAATCCTTGCGCAGAACCTCCCCTTCGATCTTCTGTAGTTCCTTTGAGACCTCGCGGACCAGCCGGCTGAGTTCCTCGTTCGTCACCAGAGCCAAAACCGTGAACCCGGTCCGAATCTCCCCGGAACCGAAATCAATGGACCCGATCGTCCACGCCTCGGTGAGCATTTTCACCAGCGAAGGGCTTAAGGTCGGGTTGCGGGCATTTCCCTTCTTGAGTTTATCGAGGCTCCGGGTCAGCTCGCCCGTGAGACGCGATTTGTCAATGCCAAAGCGGTTCACGATCTGGGCAAAGTCGCCGTCCGGCTGATCCAGGAGCTTAAGCACATAATGCTCGACTTCAATGTCATAGTTCGTACGAGTCAAGCACAGGCCGGCAGAAGACTCCAGGGACTTCCGGGTAAAGTCATTAAGTTTTCCGATTAGTGATTTCAGGTTGATGGTCATCGGCGTTTCCTTCCCAAAGCTGAAGAATAGTCTCGGACGCGTCCTCTTTCATTTCCCGCGTCTTGATGTAGGTGTGCCATCCGAGTTGGGGCGCCTGCTCCCCCTCAGCGCCCAGCACGCAGGCCGGCACATCCCGGCGATCCAGAATCAGATTGATCTCAAAGTCAAACTCGCCATTCGAAAATAAGCGGGTCAAGGCCCGGAGGGACTCGAAGGCGGAGCCTTGCGGCAGGAAGTTCAGGTACTGTTCCAAGGATAAAGGCCCGATTCGAACCCGCACCCGGGCGGTCTGATCCCACACCTCATCCCCCACCACCGCCCCGAATCCCAGTTGCTCGGATTCACTGAGCCCGCCTTCGAGAGCCGTTTGCGTGCTGCGGTCCAGCGGATACCAGCCCCCCGCGAATTGTTCCACCTCGACGGGAACTTCGAAGTAATCGCCGAGAATATTCCGGAGCGCCTCCGCCGATCGCGGCCGTTGTGCCAGAAGCCCTGAGTAATATAGCAGCGAGCCATCAGGGAGGGGGAGCCGGTTTTGCAGGCCCGGTGTCCCCATGCCGATCAAGTCCAGCAAATGGTGGGAAAAGGAGTCCAGCCCCTCACGCTCATATGCGATCGAAAACCGGTATTTTTCCCATGCCAGATAGAATAGCGAAATAATACGGTGATTGAAAATATCGAAAAAGTCAACTGCAGATCGGTCGCCCACGCGCGTCCGCTCCGCGAGCAAGGACGTGTAATAGAGGGGCAGCACACCTTCCGGCCCGGTCAAACCCATGAAGTTGACCTTCATCTGCCCCGGATCGTCCTTCTTGGGCCATTCGAGGGATTGCACTTCGCTGGCGGGAAAAGCCAGGGTGGAATTGGCGAGGAACTTGACCACCTCGGTGCTGGGAGGATGGAACCCCCCCACCGGTGATTTGTCGGGAAAAAGACGCTCCAGGAGGCGAATGGCTTGAAAGAACTCAAAGAGAAAGGGTTCTTCCCGGAGTTCGGTTTCCACCGTGGAGACGTTTACATCAGGATCACTTGTCCGGCCCGTGGTGGCCATTCTTTCAGTACCCCCCTGCGCTGGCGAGTCTTGACGACCAGTTGGCTGAAGCTATTGAGCGAAGCGTACAGGCCCAGGAAATGGTCAATGACCGCGGCAAACAGAAACACCCCTCCCCCTGAGTAATGATCCTCGTCAAACTCCATCTGCACCTGAGTTCCGCGGGCGAAGGCAATTCCACTTTCGGAATTGATGCGGGCAAAGTGACGCTTGCTGCTTACCCCCGTGATTCCGGAGACCTGCTTGTCCAGATCGGCGGAATCCGAGAAGTTGTAGAGACGTAGAACCTCCTGCAAAGCCTCCTTGCCCTCCTCGACGAGGGAGAGATAATTCAGGGCCAGATGGGAGATTAGTCTCCACAAAGCATTCCGCCCCATGGGCGGCCGGAGCGTTGGGGTGGGCTTGCGCAACGCCACGGCGCCCTTGGTCGATCCGATTCCCTCCACCTCGAAGTCGCCGTTTTCGTTTCCAAAAGGGCAGCGGGCAGGAATGTCGCGATTGGTACAGGTGCAATGAGCGGTGATCACCTGCGTGTCCGGGAAGCATGTGCGCATGGCAAGGTCAACCAATAGTAAGGAGACCTCTGAACCCTCATCACCCTGCCGGGAGGAAGGCCGTCGCGTGGAATACCAAAACGTCTGGTTCTTTTCCATCAGGGTCCGGTGCCGGTATGAATAGAAAGGCTCATAGTGGGTCAGTTCATGGGTGACCGGGTCAGAACTGACCACATCCTCGATGGCGAAAACCTCCGTGGCCATCCTCCGCCGCGCATCCGGAACCACCGGATACTCCGACCGCCTTTGGGTCAGCAGAATGGGCTCGGCAGTTTGAGGAAACAGATTGATGATAGGGGAGCACCCGAGAAGAATCGTCTTGGCCGTAACTGCCACTGCCAATCTTTGCTGCCGCTGCTCGGCTTCAAAAGGGGAAATGAGAAAGATAATTTCCGCGCGTCCGCCAGAAATCGCCTTCCAGGATTGTTCCAGGTCCTTCAGTTCGAAAAAGAAGAATTTGTCCGGAAAGGCGAAATATTCCTGGAGAAGCCGATAGCCCTGGAAAGATCGGCGTGGGTACGGCAACACCGATTCAGATTCGGAAAACCCCATAGGCCGCAGGGACTTCGTGCCGAGCGTGTGGGGGGACTTCTTGGGGTTATCGGGGTCCCTCACCATGATCTGCCGGCAATTGTTGGAGAGCAGTTCGTACAGCGTATTTACCACATCGCCTTCACCATGCAGATAGAACCGCAGGGAAGACATTTGGAGCTTTTCGAAACTGACGTCGGAAAGGCCGCGCAGTTCCACCCGGAGAGCGGCGACCGAGTCCGGAGCGCGCAAGGGGGGATTGAGTTTGTCGGGGGTGACCCAGCGGGCATCGCCTACTTCAAGGGGCCAGAGGGTGACATCGTAACAGGTGCGAAATTTGCAGGGGACCCCATCCACCGGCCGGGAATAAAGAATGGAATCGCGGGGAATGCTGAGGCCGGTGGTCAGCTTTCCCTGTTCCGGGTCCAGGCGAAATTGCGCGACCGTCATGGAAGGGATGGGGCGAAGAAAATGGGGGTAAAGGATGTTGAGCAATCCCTCGGTAATTTGCGGGAATTCATCGTCAATTTTCAGGTGAACGCGCGCGGCGAGAAGGGCAAAACCCTCCAGGAGCCTCTCCACATGCGGGTCTTCACAGCGATTAACGTCCAGTTGCAGACGCGCGGCGATCTTGGGATGCTTTTCGGCGAATTCCTTCCCCATCTGCCGGAGGAAAGTGAGCTCGTTTTCATAGTAATCGAGAACTCGATCGCGCATGCTAGGTGCTCGTTACCTTGTATTCGCCTCTCGTCGGCTCCAAAAGCGTATCAAAGAATACCGGTTCCGGGGCCGGGTCCATGCGCAGTAAGCCTTCAACACTGAAGTGGATGCCGTGCATCAGGTCGGTGGCAGGTTGGAGGGTCACTTTTACTGCGGTTAGCCTGGGCTCGAAGAAACTGATCGCGGTCTTTATGGATTTCGTCAGGAATTCCTGATCCTTGGGCGATCCCAGGTACAGGCCGGCGGTGTCTTGGACGCCATAATTGTAGACGGACCGCTCGACCTCCCGCAACGATTCCGGAGGGGCTTCAATGGTCGAGCGCGTATTGAAGAGCCACTCCAGATCCCGCTGGAGCGCCGCCCGCAATTCCCGCAGCGATTGCGACCTGGTCATGGGAGGTTCCAGATTGTGGTCCGGTTCCTGATCGATGAGCCGATCCAGCACCGACAACGTTACAGGGCCTTCCTTGTCGAAAGATGGCATGAGCATCCTAAGGTTAGGGGATAGCCTGAGAGGGGTCGAGGCGGCAGATTCGTTCGAAGAGTTTCTGCCGCGTGCCCGCGTCATTCTGAACCCGCACGCTCAACTTTAAAATAGTCGCCAGGGCGCTCGCGACCAGTGTGGGGTCCTCCCAATCGTCGAGTTTGTGGTTCTCGATGGCTGCCGCCAGATCATCGAGGATCGGCTGGGCAATGTTCTGCTTGCCAGCGGAGATACACATCTCTACCAATTGCATTTTGCGTTGGAATCGCTCCCTCCCGCAACGCTGGCGCGCAATTTCTTTCTGGAGGATGGCGAAGGCCTTTCGTTCATTTCCGTCACGCAAGGCCTGTGACGCCGTCAGATAGAGGTCGGCAGGCTGGCCCGGCCATCGCGAAGCCGTTCCGTCCCCGGCCACCTCAGCGCTTCTGGAGGACTCGGTGGGTGTAACCGCCGGCGCCGGCTCCTGGGTGAGCGACTTTAGCCAAGCGCGTGTCTCCGCATTGGCCGCCGGCGCGTCATCCATAAGGGTGGCGTCGAGCAGTTGCGGAAGGTCGGTCACCAGGGCTTTTAGCTCGGATCGGATGGCTCGGGCTATAGCCTCGTAGTCACTACCCAAGGCCTGGCAGGCCTCCACCACCATGCGCTGAAGATCGAGCCAAGCCCGGCTGCAAGGAAGCGCCATGGCATTTTCAGCGGCTTCGAGCAACTCTTCCCACTTCTTGTCGAGCGCCAAGCGCTTCAAATGCCTTCGCAGTTCGGTGGGAGGGGCTTCGAGCTCGGTCGGGTCGGCGCGGTCGATAGCAGCGCGCAACTCGCCCCAGCGCAACCCGCGCAGCATCAAGTAGGACGCGGGGCTGTGCGGCTCGCGCCGCCGCAAGAATGCCGCCGCCTCGGCAATCTTGCGGACTGCTTCCAGGCGGTCGGGAGGTTCCGAAGAGGTTTCCACCGAGAACATCACGCCGGAATGCGCCGGCCCTGCCGCCGCAGGTTCAGAGGCAGAGCCGGGAGGCGCCTCGTCGGCTGCCGCGGGCGGTGGCGCCTGGACGGGGTCCGGCTCCTTCTCGCGCTTTTTCTGGAGAAATCCATGCACGACCATCCGGATTTCCCCGAGCACGGACTCCAGCGGGCCCAAGGAGGGCGCCACGTCGCCAAACTTCGCGTTGCAGGATTCCTTTAGTGGGGCGAGGCTCTCCAGGCAAGCGTCAAGGTCCTTCTCGGCTTTGGCGTAAAAGGCCTTGGGCGTTTCTTCGAAGCACTTGTCGAGGGTTTCCGGCGGGATTTTCCCTTGTTTAATAGCGGCGGCACGCGCCTTCTTGGCGTCGTCAGTTTTCGCGTCGGTCTCGCGCCCCAGCTTGCGGGACTCCTGCACGTCCGTGAAGCCATACGGCTGCTTGGCTACCAGGCCAACGCTCTTCAAGGGAATCTCGAGCCTCGTGCCCAGGAACTCCAACGGGGCAGCCCGCATTTCCGCATCCCCATCCTCAATCGCAGGGTAGAGCGTGTCCCAGAATTTCTCCACCAAGCCATGACAAAGGTTCAACCCTTCCCCGAGGCCGCTGAAGCTGTTTTGCTTCACCCAGGCCTCAGTGAGCCAAACCGCCAGCCACAAGTCCTTGGTCTTTTTGGTGAGAGCTTCGGTGGCGAGTTTGATAACCAGGGGATTATCCGCAACTTTGCGGTCGCTCTCGGTCATGCCCGCGGGCGGAACCGCTTCCTCACGCCGGGCTTCCTTGATTTTGCTGTAGATTTCGTCGTAGCGAAGGTCGGCGCCGCTGGGGTTGGGTCCTTCGATAGGGTTTAACAGGTCGTCAATAAGGGGCATGGCTCGTCAGTCTCCCTTTGGAGCCGGGCTGAACTCCAGCGAGCGCAATTCGAGAAAAGGTATCTCCTCATCATCGACCAGCCACATCTTCTGGCCGAAGGGGACCTCCTCAGGGTATCCCTCGCGCTTCTCCCACACCGTGGCCCGTCCGAGCCGGACGGCATCATCGGCGTGCTGCCAGGAAAAGGGAGCAAGCACCGGGAGCAGGACCTCCCCGAGTTCCGCCCCTTTGAAGGCGGGCGTGGTGCGAACCGCCGCCGGCGTCCAGAGCAAATCTCTCAGCCGCTTGGGAGGCTCGATCTGAATCGCGGCCACGTGCATCAGGGGAAGCAACAGATAGTTGCCCGCCGCAAAGATTTCGAGTCGGGTACCAAGCCTGGGATCGGCGTCCGAAAAAGCGCCGAACGGCTTGCCATTGAACGTACCCGTAAGAGGCGGCTCAGGCGAGCCGGGGCGCTGCGGATACTCTCCGCGGCTAAACAGATCCTGCCGCTGCCGCTCGGCGTAAAGGGCGCTGCGATAGAGCAGAACTCCAATTTCGCTCGACGGACCCGCTTGACCCAGCACCTCGAGATGCTTGTCCGCCCGCTCATACTCGCCCGCGAAACATAAAAGCTCAAAGAGAAAGGTTCGGCGCCGTGCGTCCGTCGGATTATCCCGGACTTCGCTACTCAGGGCTTTCAGCGCGTCCGTCAACTGGCCGGCACGAAACAAGTCTTGTGAGTTCATCTCCGGCTCTCCAATTGGTAGCGGCGGTCAATGCCCGCCGGTCTTGAATAGGAAAGGCTGCGCCGCTCATCAAGCGCCCCTGCGCCTTGTATCAATTTATCTCAGCGCCGGGCTTTAGAAGTTGCGGAAAAGCGCCCAAGGGCGCTCATCCTGAACGGTCCTCGACACCAAGGTGTCTTCACGGCCACCCGCCCGACGGCCGTGAAGACACTCCCCCTCGATGTCAGCACCCGGGGCGGCCGGCGGCGTCACGTCGATTTCACCTGCTTGATGTCATAGGTTGCCGATCCGGCCAGCGTAACCTGGCCGCTGGAGGTATCCTGCGTGTAGTATTGGTACTCGATTTGTTCGTAGGCGATGCTGAGGCTTGCCGAAGGGACACCTGTCGATCCGCCTCCGGTACTGAAGCTGGTAATAAAACAATTGGTCATGGTTATGACCAGGTAATTATAGGGTTCACCCCCGCCCCCCGTCTTGCGGCCCGTAAACGTGGCGTTAGCGATGTGCGTCCCCTTCGTCAGGTCGGCCACAATCGCATAGGTGGAAGCTTCCAGCGAGAAGCTGCACGTGAAGTCCGACAAGGAAGGTTTTCCGGCAGCGAGGCCTTTGCCGCCGAGACTCGCGGGATTCGCCGCACCCCAACTCCAACTTTCGAGGTCGATATTGTTGGTCATCCCTTGGGCTTGCGATTCACCATTCACCCCTGCAATCAGCAGATAGTAATCACTGGGCATTGCTCTTATCCTCCTTTTCGTCGAGTTGAATTCACGGGTCGGCGGCAAAAGCGCCCCACGCCTGAAATCCGGTCAGAACCCAAAACTGAAAATCACCTCTTCGCCGGTTCCGGCAAGGTAGCGACCAGCCGTAGAGAAACACTGATCTCGTCCAATTGAAAGTGCGGGCGCAGATAACTGATGGCCCGGTAGCAGCCCGGCTTGCCCTTGATCTCCTCCACGTCCACCCGCGCCTCCCGCAGAGGAAATTTGGCCTTGGTGGCCTGATCGGCATTGTCATCCTGGGTCACGTACTGGCTAATCCAGCGATTCAGGAAACGCCAGCAGTCGTCGCGGGACATGAAGCTGCCGACCTTGTCGCGCATCATGGACTTGAGGTAGTGAGCGAAACGGCATGTGGCCATCATGTACGGCAGTTGCGCCGAAAGGCGCGCATTGGCGGTGGCGGCATCACTGTCGTACACCTTGGGCTTGTTGCAGGATTGAATGCTGAAAAATGCCGCTTTATCCGTGCCCTTGCAATGGACCAGCGGCACCAGCCCCTGGTCTGCCAGCTCCTTCTCGCGCCGGTCGGTGATGGCGATCTCGGTGGGGCACTTCAACGCCACGTCGCCCTCGTCGGTATGGAAAGTGTGGGAGGGAAGACCTTCCACCAAGCCGCCGCCCTCGACGCCCCGGATGGCGGTACACCAGGAGTATTGCGAGAACGCCGAAGTCATTCTGGCGCCCAGCGCGTAGGCGGCATTGCCCCAGAGGTATTTGCTGTGGTCCGTCCCATCCACTCCCTCTTCAAAGTTGAAACCATCCACGGGCACAGTATCTCTGCCGTAAGGCAGCCGCATCAGAACCCGGGGGCAAGTGAGGCAGACGTACTTCGAGTCCTCGCTTTGCCGGAACCCCTTCCATTTGGCGTATTCGGTGGTATCGAAGATCTTCCCAATGTCCCGGGGTTGGTCCAACTGCGTGTAGCTTTCCATGTTCATGAGCTGGGGAGCGGCCGCGGAGATGAAGGGGGCGTGCGCCGATGCCGCCACCGCTGCCATCTTTTCGAGAAGCTCCAGGTCTTCGGGATGCTTGCTGAACTCGTAATCGCCAATCAGCGCGCCATACGGCTGACCGCCGAATATCCCGAACTCTTCTTCGTAGACTTTCTTGAATGCCGCACTTTGATCGAATTCCGGGGCGCGTTGAAGATCGCGCAGAAGGTCCCGCTTGGAGACGTTCAACACCTTGATCTTCAGCATGCTGCTGGTTTCGCTCTGGCTGATGAGATACTTGAGGCCTCGCCAAGTGCCTTCCAGCTTCTGAAACGAGGGATGGTGCAGGATTTCGTTGAGCTGGATGGAGAGCAAATGGTCGATCTGGGCAATACGTGCATTGATCATGGCCTCCGTGTCTTTGGAGACCGTGACCTCCCCCTCTAAAACCTGGGTGATGAACTCTTTCACCAAGCCCTTGCCGCGTTCACGAGTGGCGGCGTCCGTTCCCACCCTTCCCGTCTCGACAATTTGATCCAGAAGAGTCTTTTCGCCGACCTGCTCGGTCGTTTGCGGTGTTGCGGCCGCTTTTGCTTCGTTAGCCATTGCCTCCCTCCTTTCCCTCTTCCTTCTTGGGTCCGATTTCCGACCGCAACCTGTTTAACTTTTCAGTATTCGAAACGGCATCCAGCAGGACCTCGTCCAATTTATCATTGGTCTGCAAGGCGCCCTTCAAATCACTGAGACGAGTACGGAGTTCGAGCAGTTCGCGCAAAGGTTTCACTTGCCGGGCGACCTTTTCAGGCTCAAAATCCTCCATACTCTTAAAGTTGAGGTCGACCTTCAACTGCCCCACATTCTCGTCGTCACTCAGCTTGTTCTCCACAGAAAATGCCAAGTGGGGTTTCATACTTTCCAGGACGTTGTCAAAGTTATCCGGCGTTACTTCGATAAACCTTCGATCCTTCAGCTTGGGAAGTGGTTCGACAGGCTGACCGGAAAAATCACCTAGCACTCCCATTACGAAAGGGAGTTCTTTAGTTTCAATTGCACCACCCGTCTCCACGTCGTAGGTAACGTGGACCCGAGGGGGGCGTACTCTTCCAAGACGTTTCTGGACGCTCTCTACCATGGGGAACTCCTCACCAACGCATATTTGATTGACTGTTTTTCCTCTGGCGAGCGATTATGAACACGGTGTCATACCGTTGTCAATAAGAAAGCGAACACGTAAGGCGATATGGGTCGCATGACGGAGGGCGTTGCGCCCAACTCGCGAGCGGCTGCGGAACGCATGCCATCGGCCCTCTCCACCGTCCGCCTGCCCAAGAGCTTCTTCATTCCCCCTATCAAAGGCGATTCCCTTTCCTACAATACTTCTGCTAGAATCCGCTTCGCGAGCCTGTTTCCCTGGTGCCCATGAAGAGCTGCCGCAATTGCCAACAGACGTACTCCGATGAGGTTGAATTCTGTCCGCACGACGGCGCCCGGCTTGCTGCCCAAACGGATCAAGCTGAAGCACAGCTTATTGCCGGACTCTCCCGCCGTTTCACCATTGTCCGCCGGCTAGGTGTGGGGGGAATGGGCACGGTCTTTCTCGCCAGGCAGATCGGTGTCGGCAATCGCCTCGTGGCGCTGAAGGTTCTGAACCGCAAGCTGCTGGATGACCCTGAGTTCCTGGAGCGTTTTCACAATGAAGCGGGTTCCACGGGGAGCATTCACCACCCGAACGTTGTTACCATTCACGAATCGGGCCAAGCCGATGACGGCACGCCATACATCGCCATGGAGCTTCTGGATGGCGAATCCTTGCGACAAGTGCTCAAAAAGGTTGGGGCTTTACCGGTGGCGGAATGTGCCGAAATTCTGATGCAGGTGGCGCGGGGGCTGAACGCCGCGCACAAGCTCGGCATCATTCACCGCGACCTCAAGCCTGACAACATCTTTCTGATGCGGGGCGACGAGGGCGAACTAATCGTCAAGATTGTCGATTTCGGCATCGCCAAGCTGCGCGAGTCGTCCACCCACACGCTGACGGGCATGGTGTTGGGCACCCCTGCATACATGTCAGCCGAACAAGCCGCCGGAATACCGAGCGACGAACTCGACGCGCGCTCCGACATTTATTCGCTGGGGATTGCGGTTTACGAAATGCTGAGCGGGCGCGTACCCTTCTATTCCACCACGCCCCTCGGCTATGTGCACAAACACATGCTTGAGGTCCCGCCGCCTTTTCGTGCTGTCGACCCCAGCCTGCTGGTGGCTCCGGAAGTCGAAGCCGTGGTGATGAAGGCGCTGAGCAAGGAGCGTGAGGAACGTTACCAGTCGGCCATGGAATTCGCTCGCGCCTTCGCGGCCGCCGCCCAGGCCGCCCCCGTGCCGGTGGTTAGTCAGCCGCTTCCCTCGACGATGATCACCCCCCCTGCCGCGGCGCGTGAACCCGCCGTGCCCGTGCCGCTGCCGGCGAGCGCCTCGGTCCCGACCGATATTCCCGTTCCAACTCCGCTCCCGGCAAGCGTCCCGGTCCCGACCGGCATTCCCGCTCCAACTCCGCCGCCTGTTCCGCCCAGAGCAATTGCGGAAGCTTCGATCACGCCGCCGGCGAGCAACCCCCCAACGGAGGTTTCGATCACGTCTCCGCCGAGCAAGCCTCCAACGGCGACAAGCCTCCCGTCCACCGCCGCCGCGGAACCACCGCATATCCCGGCCGGGAGAGAGAGTTCAAGCACGGTCAAGTATGTTGTGGTGGGAGCGGTTCTGCTGGCCGTCATTGCCGGAGGGATTTGGTATTTCTCCCGGCGGGCGGTGTCGCCCCCACCACCCAATGCACCGAGCCAGTCGTCAGACGCGGGTAAATCGCCAACCGCAACAGAAGGAACAATTGCCCCTGCCCGCATGGTTTCCATCCCCGCCGCGACTTTCACGATGGGTCGCGACAAGGCCAGCGACGCGGAAGAGACCCCCGCTCATCCCGTCGGCATCGCGGCATTTGATTTGGATAAGAGACCCGTCACCAACGCGCAGTATGCCGAGTTTGTGAAGAGCGCAAACCACGCGGCCCCCAGGGGGTGGGTGAATGGAACCCCGCCGGATGGCCAAGCTGAGTGGCCGGTCACGGGCGTCTCCTGGGACGATGCAAACGCTTACTGCACCTCGAAAGGCTTGCGTCTGCCGACGGAGGCGGAGTGGGAATACGCGGCGCGCGGCACGGATGGCAGACTTTACCCGTGGGGCAATGATTTCAGTCCGGCACTAACCAACAGCGCCGAGGCGGCTCTGGGCCACCCGGAGGAGGTGGGCGCCCATCGCGACGCTACCAGCCCGTTCGGTATTCTCGACATGTCCGGGAATGTATGGGAATGGACTGCGGACAATTACCAGCCTTACCCCGGCCGCCAACCCTCGTTCCAAATCCCCGCCGACGGCAAAGCCATCCGTGGCGGCTCCTATCAGTCCGACAAGTTCCATGTGACCACGACGACCAGAAATCTTGACCACGCTTCCACGCGTTCCGCCACCATCGGTTTCCGCTGCGCCAAGTAACATGTGTAGCGGAGACCCCTGGTTTTGGTTTGGGGTTCTTCCTTGTTTCATGAAGAATGTGGCTGCCGGATGCCATCCGATTGGGTCCGCTGTTCGTTCAAACTCTAGCGGGACGCATTCGGGCTACCCCCAAGCGCTTCTGGTCAATCGACCAGCGCCCAAGTAATCTTTCCCGGCTTTAACTTCAGCACCCAGGGTTGTAAAGCGTTGCCGTCGCCTCGATCATTGGGGAGATGCCCCGCTGCTATCCACCGCGGTGCCCAGTCGTCCAACTGAATGCCATATTTCCCATTCGGGCCAAGGAGCTGCAAACCTCCGCTTGTGAGGTCATAGTCATATTTAATTCGCCAGGCCACCCCGCTGCTGTATCGGATATAGCCGTAATCGAGCGTGAGCCATGTTCCATCGGAACCGACCAAGTCCATGTTGACTCGGATCTTAAATGCGTTGCCGTCATAATCGCCGATTTGAACTGTGTGCGCCATGAGGGCTCCTCCAAGTACTTTCGCGCGAAAACTGACCCGAGCAGCTTACAGCATGCCTTCTTCGGAGGCAAGAATCTCATTGTCGCTGTCCGGTTCGAGCCGGTCCCACCTTCACAATCGCCGCAAGCAACCGATGGCCTGTGAGTCGAGTTTGCAGTTCAGGGTGCTTCCACGGCCCACGGAAAGGGCCATTCGTGCCTATCACGAGAACCCCACAACAGAGGCCACTCGTACCCGGCCAGAATCCCCCTTACTCACTCCCTGTTTGAAGTGTCAAGGGGAAAGGAAAAAGGTCAAGGACCGAACACTTGCCCGCCACAACGAATCCCACTTCCGGGAAACCTTTCAACCGGCGGGCCACCGCCGCGATTGGAAACCCTCATGACTTTGGCCTTGAGGTCAAAGTACCCGCCGCGCAGACCGCGCTTGGTCCCGCTCACTGGCCCCGGAGGGTCTTGCGAGGGGCTACTCCGATAGTACTTCTCCTCATACCAGTCATTCACCCACTCCAGCGCGTTCCCGATTACGTCGTACAACCCGAATCCGTTGGCTTGTTTCTCACCCACCGGGTGCGTCTGGCCTCCGCTGTTTGCACCGTACCAGGCGATCTCGTCGAGCGGACCATAGCGTGGCGCGGTGCTTCCCCCTCGCGCCGCATACTCCCACTCCGCTTCCGTGGGCAGCCGCCCTCCGGCCCAAGCGCAATAGTCGCGCGCCTCATTCCAGGTCACCGTTACGATCGGCATCTTTTCATTCGCCCAACCGCTATTGAAGGCGGGAGCCGCCGGCATTTGTCGAGCTGTGGCTGCGGCGAAGCGTTTGTAAGCGCCCACCGTGACCTCCGTCTGCCCAATCCAAAAACCCTTGCTGATGCTCACCCGATGCGGCGGCTTTTCAAATCCATTACAATCATCGTCGGTGGGCGGGCAACCCATCACAAAGCTGCCCGGTGGAATCCACACGTACTTTAACCCGTCCTTCGGGTTCTCTCGTACGGTCCCCGGCGGCGGTGGACCCACATCCTCCAGCCGCGCCTGGACCCTGGCCTCTTGCCCAGCCGGTACGGCAATGCTCTGCCGATATTCCTTCTTGCCCGGCGCCGTGATCCGCAGCTCGTGCGAGCCAGCGGCCACGCCGGGGATAGTTAATTGTCCCCGCGCGTCCGTTGTGCCCCGGCTGGAACCGTCGAGAAAAACCGCCGCACCCGGCGAGGTCTGGGCCGCCACAGTCCCGGCAAGTTCCGCCAGGGATGCGTTCACCCTGGCCTCTTGCCCGGTCGTTACGTTAATCTTCTGCTGATAATCCTTTTTGCCACCGGCGGAAATTCGCAACTCATGCGAGCCAGCGGCCACATCGGGGACAGATAGTTGTCCCGTCGCGTCTGTCGTGCCCTCGCTGGAGCCGTCGAGGAAAACTGCCGCTCCGGGCGAAGTCTGGACCACAACAGTTCCAGCAAGCTCTGCAAGTACCACCGTGATTTTGGTAACTTGCCCCGCCATCACCTTAACCTTCTCTTCATGATTCCGTTTTCCGGCAAGCGAAACTCGTAGGGCGTGATCTCCGGGCTTGGGATTTTCAATAACCATGCGGCCTTCCGAATTCGCCTGCCCTTTCAAGGCATCGTCCAAATAGACCCGTGCATTCGGCGAAGTCTGGATGACGATTTGCGCTGGCTTGGTTGCGGGCGGCTTGTTTTTCTGGGGTGTTACTTGTGGGAGAAGTTGGGCGTAAGCGCACAGGACATTGAACAGCGCCAAAGTCAAAGTCAGCAGGGCGCAACGGCTTTTCGTACCCATGGGATGGGGTCCTCGCTCGGAAGCTTGCTCGGGTGCATTTTACCATGTTTGATCGGCGGATTTGAACATCCGTTCGTTAACGTCACGAAGTTAAGCCACTGGTTTGGACCAGCGCGACTCGAAGAGGTTCGTCCGCTGCCAGGCTGCTTTACTTTACGATCATGGTCGTTCAGTTCCCGCTCTGCTCGGAGCATTCCTTCTCATCCCTACCGCCACGGTTTCTATCGTGTAGCGAAGATCAACAAAGAAGGCAATTGGCTCAAGTCGTGGGGCGGGCCCGGCGACGGCCCCGGACAGTTCATCACTCCGCATAGCATTGCGGTGGACGCGCAGGGGAGCATCTACGTAGCGGACTGCGGTAACCGCCGCATCCAGGTGTTTGACGGCAAGGACGGGTTCCTGTGCCAGATCACCGTCGAGGTGCCGGTTGATCAGAAGCCGTGTGTGTGTTTTGTGTGTGAACCCTGCGATTTGTGCGGTATGTACGGTACTTGCGGTACGGGGTTTCAATAACTTACGTAGAATGAATAGGGGATGTGGGTTCGAATCCCACCCTCTCCGCCATTTATTATCAATAACTTAAGCCTGCGTGGGTGCAATTAGAACCTACGTGGCCATAATTGCACGCAGGAACCCACGTAGGCACAAAAAAGACGCCCTGTCGGACGGACACGGCGTTAAGTAGGGACCGAGGATAGCTTCGACTTCTGGGTTATCGCCGCCACCCACTCCTATGCCGGATAAAATGAGCCAAAAGAAGATTTCGGAAGAAAAGGACCGATATCCCTTTCGAGGAAACACTCAGAACCAGAGTCCTATTCTGCTGCGACCGGCATTGCTGCTTGCCGATGATTACCGAACCTTCCAAGGCGGAGAGGCTCCTACGCGACGGTCCAAGTGAACCGCCAAAATGGACCGCCACTAACGCAGATTGGTGGGGCGGCAATTTCGCGAGCACAAAACTGGTACAACCTGAGCCTGAGCGTTCAGAACATGCTTTTCAGTGACTTAGCGGTGCCAACCGTGCCGCAAAATCAACGAGATTGCCTTGCCAAACATGTTTGCAACTATGCGTAAGTTGAGGTTGTCACGTGACGAAGAACAGCACAATGGGAATATGCCGATTCACTTCTGCGATGTGCGGAAGAGCCAACGCTCGTGGAGCGAGCGTGGGGACTCAACTAATGCACAAGAACTTTTGCAGACCACGTCTCGTCTTCAGATTTAGCCACGGACTTCCCCCTCAGTAGCAGCCCTTCAAAACCCCGATAAATCGTGATCTCCGTCACACCTGTGTGCGGATTGTGTGCCGCTTTTAATCGCACTGAGACACTTCGGGCGACACTGTGGCCGGAAAGGATAATCTTTGGGCATACCGGACGGCATTTGAAAAAGGTCGGAAAACAGGCCTCCCACCCAGCCAAATCGCCAAAGGTTTTTGCCCACTCCTCCGGACGCCTCAAGACTGAGCTTCGCCCACAGAATCGCGAGACAGCACACTGATGACGCGCTCAACAGCGCTTCCCCGATCCCGGGGATCAGTTGGCCTTCTGAACCAACGGCTCAGCATCATGCCGTGTGCCGCAATATCGCTCGCACGATGGTGTCCCAGTCCGCCGGGTGAAGTTCATGTCCCATTCCCTCCCGCGCGAGGAGAGTGGCTCCAGGGATCTCTCTCGCGAGCGCGACCCCATGACCGTACGGAAGGACCGGGTCGTCACTGCCGTGGATGACCAAAGTGGGAACCCTGATCTCTCCGAGTTGTTCTCGCCAACGGTCAGCGGAGATGAGCGCGTGATTGCCTCTGCTCGCGTAATTGGACGCCCGCCCCATCTCGCGAATCACGAAATCGTGTGCGGCCGCCTCGTCGAACGGGCGCGCGCTGCCAGAGATGACGCGGGTACCCCGCACCAAGAAATCCACCACCGACGCGTCGTTGGACCAGTACATACCTCCCGCGCCGGCGAAATAGGACTGGACGTTTTCAGCCATGGGTGGAAGGTCTCGGTCCCCGGGACCATGGGGACTCGCGGCAATCAAGGTCAGGGCGGCAACTCGCTCTGGCCGCCGTATCGCGATCAACTGCGCAATCATGCCGCCCAAGGACATTCCCAATCACTCATACGATAGCAACCGGTGCAAGGGGTTGCATCTCAGAGGATTTGTGGCTGGTCTGACCGCGAGGGGGTCCGCTTTCTGCCCGCCAAAGGCTAGCCAGGACCATGATCGGCGGCATGACCAGTCAGGAAGTGACGATGAAAAGCGCCCAAACGTTTTCCCAAGACCACCGGCCCAGGTACCGCATGGGCAGCGTAAAGGTCCCATTCATGAGGCCGGACACGGCCGCCAGCAAAAATCCCCAAACCAACCACCGAGCTATTAATCATGGGACAGAGATGGATTTCTCCTTGTAGCCTCCCGGCTGGTCTTGTGAAGCGCGGCCGGCAGCGCCCCTCCGGGCCCCCAGAGCCATCGCGCTCAGTAATCTGGCACTCCTGCCCCGCGATAAATCTCCCGGTCATGTTGCATTTGCACTGGCTCTTCGAGCTGATGCAGGCTTTTCGCCATCTGATGAATTGTCATATGCGGATCATTAGACCAGAAGATTCCTCGGCTCTCATGTTCGTAGTAACGGAAGCCTACTTTGTCGCCATAGGTGTTGGTGAACAGTTTTCCACTGTCGAGGTTCATGCTCCAGGGAAGGATAGCGTAGCTCAGATCGATTTATTGCACCAGAATGTTGTTCTCCAGCTTTCCTCCGTTGACATTCTGTCTCGTGCCATTGGCGGTCTCCACGCTGGGCCCCCACTCGACCTGCGACAGCGCTGCTCGCCGAAAGTCCAACATCTCTTCCTATCAACCTTCACCCTGCCAGTCGAGAGGATTTCCGTCGTATTTTTCTGGAGAACTACGCGCCAAAATACCACGCGAGAGCCCTCAAAATTCGCGTGTGGTACATGGTAGAATAACGCGGCGGAGCGAAGAAGGGCACGAAGCCTGATCGAACCTCTGCCGTCCCTGAAGTTGGGAAACACTGATTGGATCCGATGCAACGGCGCGAATTCTTGACCCTCTTGATGGCCGCGGGAGCGATACGCTCGAGAGGGGAAGCCCTAGCCTCACCCATCCACTTCACTTACCGTCCGATTGATTTCCAGCTCGATAGCTGCGAAACGCCGGAGCGTCACGCTCCGGAGACGATGGCGGGCGGGGTTGGCCTGTTTGATTACAACAACGACGGGCATCTCGACATTTTTTTCGCGAATGGGGCTGACATTCATTCCCTGATCAAAACTTCGCCCAAATATTCGAATCGGCTCTTCGAAAACGATGGCAAAGGGAATTTCAGGGACGTTACCGAGAAAGCGGGGCTTACCGGCGCCGGCTTCTCGAACGGCGTCGCCGTTGGCGATTACGACAACGACGGCCATCTAGACCTGTTCGTCGGCGGCGTTCACGCGAACCATCTCTATCACAATAACGGTGACGGTACATTCACGGATGTCACGGAGAAAGCGGGGCTGGTCACCCGCGATTCAGAGTTTGGTCCGCTATGGTCAGTTGGCG
>Ga0326728_10006167_pt1 | contig 32637 bp, 26 predicted proteins | sample MB3enrmetagenome_FD_207602 | JGI IMG/M metagenome (GOLD analysis project Ga0326728, IMG submission 207602) | Lab enriched peat soil microbial communities from McLean, Ithaca, NY, United States - MB31MN | ecosystem: Environmental > Terrestrial > Soil > Wetlands > Peat | place: USA: New York... | reverse complement strand
TGGTGGACTTCGGATGGTTCGCCTTCATTGCCAAACCTCTTTTCCTTGGCCTGCGCTTCATCTACGAGCGCTGGACGCACAACTACGGCTGGGCGATTGTGCTCCTGACCGTGTTTATCAACTTCGCATTGTTTCCCCTGAAATTGAAAAGCATTCGTTCGGGGCAGGAGATGCAGCGCATTGCCCCGCTCGTCAAGAGCATTCAGGATAAATACAAGGGCACCAAGTTCAACGATCCACGCAAGCAGCGCATGAATGAGGAGATCATGAAGCTCTACAAGGAGCACGGCGTCAATCCCCTGGGTGGCTGTTTGCCGATGGCTCTCCAACTCCCCTTCCTTTACGGCTTTTACCGGGTGCTTGACTTGCCTATCGAACTGCGTCACGCTCCCTGGATACTTTGGATCACGGACCTTTCAGCGCCGGATAAATTCCATCCCTTTGGGATTCCGCTTCCTATTCTGCCCACGCTTATGGTCATCAGCATGTTCATCATGCAGAAAATGACTCCGGTGGCCAGCGCTGATCCCTCCCAGCAACGTATGATGATGTTCATGCCGATTGTTTTCGGTATCATGTTTTACAATTTTGCCAGCGGCCTAGTTCTCTATTTTCTGACCGCCAACATCGTGGGGATTTTGCAGCAAGTTTTGATCAACAAATTCATGCCCATCCCCCAGACCCTCCCGGCCCCAGCAAAACGCCCGAGGTGAAAGACCGGATTTCGATGGATACGCAGCCTGCCGCGCAGACCTCAACCCACGGGTTGGAGAACTACCTTGCGGCGATTGACTCTCTTCTGAATCAGATCATCCAACAGGGCGGGTTTGCGCTCTCCTTTGCAATTCACCCCATGCCTCAGGAGTCCTCGGACCTCGAGTCGCCGGGGTATGTGGCGGATTTTACGGGCGCGGACGCCGACCTCCTCTTGGAGCGGAATGGAGCCCTTCTGGACGCCCTCGAGCATGTAGTTCTGAAGGCGGCGCGATTGCGGGAAGAGCACCTGGGCAAAATCGCCTTCGACTGCAACGACTGGCGGCGACTGCGCACGGAAGAACTAAGACTCACAGCGCAGGTCGCCGCAGAACGGGTGCTGGAGAGCGGCGCTCCCTTTGCCTTAAGCCCCATGACCCCGCGGGAGAGGCGCATCATTCATCTGGCGCTGAGAGACCGGCCGGACCTCCGCACCGTAAGCGAAGGCGTGGGCCCCGAGCGCAAAGTTGTGATTCTGCCGAAGTAGCAGCCCAGCCAGTGCTCAGCGCGGCTCTGCCGCTCCGTCTTGCGGAAAGCCCCCGGCTTTCCGTCCAGTGCGCAAACCTTTGTGTTGAGGACGCACCCCTTTCGGAAAGGCAAAGCCTTTCCGCACATCAGGCGGCGGAACCGCAGAGTGTCGCTGTTGACCGCTGCTACATCGCGGTTTCGTATGACGCATGAAGACACCATCGTGGCCATTGCGACGCCGCCCGGCCGCGGCGGCCTGGGGGTGGTGCGCTTGTCGGGAAGTCAGGCTATCCAAATCGCCTCCAACCTCATCCGCTTCCCGAATCTGCCGCTGGAAACCCAGCGGGCCACGCTGGGCGAGTTTTGCGATCCGCAGGGGGGCAGGGTTCTGGACCAGGTTGTGGTCACTTGTTTCCGGAGCCCTCACTCCTACACGGCGGAAGACGTCGTCGAGATTTCCTGCCATGGCGCTCCAGTAATCCTTCGCTATCTGGTGGAATGCTGCCTTAGCCGAGGGGCGCGCGCTGCCGAGCCGGGCGAGTTTACCATGCGGGGGTTTCTGAACGGGCGTATCGACCTGACGCAAGCAGAAGCCGTCCGCGACCTTGTCGAGTCGCGCACGCTCTACCAGGCCCGCGTGGCGGCACAACAACTCGAAGGGGCGGTCTCCGCTCGCCTCAAACCGCACAAACAGGTTTTGCTCGAACTCATTGCCAGGTTGGAGGCGGGCATTGACTTTGCCGAAGACGATGTGGCCGTGATGGAATGGCAGGAAATAACGGCCCGCACTGACAAGCTCCGCACCGACCTCGATCGCTTGGCGCAAGGCTACGCCTACGGCAGGATTGTTCGCGAGGGACTGTCCCTGGCTATCGTGGGTCGCCCAAACGTCGGCAAGTCGAGCCTGTTTAACCGCCTCTTAGATGAAGAGCGAGCCATCGTGACTCCGACTCCGGGGACAACACGCGATCTGGTGGCCGAAACCGCCAACCTCGGAGGCATACCGTTGCGTTTCGTGGATACGGCGGGCATCCGTCACACGAAGGATGAGGTGGAAAGGATCGGCGTGGAGAAATCCTTTCAGGCCATCGCCGATTCGGACCTGCGCCTCCTGGTGGTTGACGTGTCCGAGGGATGGACCGACGAAGATTCGAGTTTGTTAACCAGAATGCGCCCGCTGGGTGCGCTACTGGTAGCCTGCAACAAATTCGACCTGCCTTGCAAGATTTCGAGCTCACAACTCGAAAGTGCGCTCAGCGCTGGGCCGGAGGTGGCCGTCGCCGCACCGGAAGTCGTTTGGACGTCAGCCTTGACCGGGGAGGGAATACCGCGACTGAGGGAGAAAATCCTGGAGATTGCCGTGCCGGCGCGCGACCTGGGCCCCGAGGGTGAGTTCATCACCAACTTGCGCCACCAGCAACTTCTCCGGGATTCGCTACAGGCGCTCGCCAAGGCCCGTCAGGCTGCCGAGCAAAACGTGCCCCACGAGATGCTTCTGCTTGATCTGTATGAGGCCCTTCGCCCGCTCGATCAAATCACCGGCGCGACGTATGTCGATGACGTCTTGGATATCATCTTCTCGACGTTTTGCGTGGGGAAGTAGCGCAGGTCCCGCTCTCCGGAGTTGGTCATTCTTCCCCACCTACCACCTATGACCGCACCAGGCAGTAAGCAGAAGGCAGCCGGCGGAGAGCAGATGCTTTTCAGTCTGGTTCCTGACTCCTGAATCCTGGTGCCGAGGGTCGGTTTTTAGCGTCTGCGCTAGTCATTATCAGGAGTCCTTCGAGCAGTTATTGCGCGACCTCAAAGCGTAGCGCAGGGCCCGCACTCCGGCCCCTTCGCTCTGCTCAGGGCAGGCTCTGCGGCTTTTCCAGCGGTGCTGGTTCCTGCCGCGCCGCAAACCAGATAATCTAGATTCTCATGGGCCGCCAAAACCACGGCGCGGTGGAAAAGCCGCAAGGCTGAACCGCGCGGCTTGCGCTACATGTTTTCTTTTTCGCGCGAGCCGGTTTTGCAGGTCCGCGGGTCTTTTGTTGTCGATGGCGAAGAACCGCAGACCTCCAAAACAGGTCTGCGCTACAACGGCCCGATTTCTGTTCATCATCCAGAATTCATAATTCATTTTTCAGCATTCACTCTTCACAAATCTCAGGCTTTCAGTTTGTCTTCAGGTTTATGGGGTTATGATAGGGGCATGCAGTTGAGCCGTTCTTGATCATGCGCGTGCTCATTATTGAAGACGAGAAAGGCATGGCGGAGCTCCTGAAGAAGGGGCTCGAGGAGGAGAACCATCGCGTCGCTTTGGCGTTCGATGGCTTGGAAGGATTGGAGATGGCCAGAGTCTATGAATTTGACGCCATCGTGCTCGACCTCATGTTACCTAAAGTGGATGGCTTTGAGGTCGCGCGGCGGCTCCGCCACTCCGGAAATCAGACTCCCATCCTGATTCTGACCGCCCGTGACGCTGTGCCGGACATCGTCAAAGGGCTCGATCTGGGGGCTGACGATTACTTGACGAAGCCTTTTTCCTTTGAAGAATTCCTGGCGCGTTTGCGGACGGTTGCGCGGCGGGGTTCGGCTCCCCGGCCCACTCGCTTACAGGTGGCTGATCTCACGCTCGATCCCGCCTCGCGCCAGGCTATCCGAAGCGGACGGGAAATACGCCTCTCTCCCACCGAGTACCGCCTCTTGGAGCTTCTGATGCGACGCGCGGGCCGAGTAGTATCCCGCACCACGATTGTGGAAGCCGTTTGGGGCCTCGAAAACGATATCGAGGAGAACACCCTGGATGCCTTCGTGCGCTTGCTCCGGGGCAAAGTGGATAAGGGGTTCAGCCATAAGTTGATTCATACGGTTCGTGGAATTGGGTACTGCCTAGGGGAGAGTCCGAAGCAATGACCAGCCTTCCTCTTCGCATCAGGATTACAGCCTGGTATTTCGCCGTCCTGGCGACTGGCTTTGCCCTTTTCGGCGTTATTGCGTTCTACGCGATGCGAGGCAGCATTCATGAGACTGTGGATGAGAACCTACAGGATCAGATTCAGGGAGTCCGTGAGCTGATCGAGCGAACGGCGTCCCGGGGAAGAGCTGAACTGGCGCACGAACTCGGCCAGGACGAAGAAATCCGAGCAGGAAGCGATCTCCTGCAAGTTTCCGATCCTGCGGGTAACTGGATCTATCGCTCCAGGACGATGAGTCGTTACGGCCCGGCGGCGCCGAGAGAAGCCAGGACTTCGATCACGACGCAGCAACCGAACGGCGTGCCCTTGCGGGTGCTGACGCTTCCAGTCCAAGCGGCAGGCGAGAATTATATTGTGCAGCTCGCCTACCCGCTTGACGATTTCTACGAAGCCTTGAACCGTTTCCGCCGGGTTCTGCTTCTGTCCTCGCCGCTTCTTCTCCTGCTGGCATCGGCGGGGGGCTACTGGCTGAGCCGACGAGCCTTGGCGCCGGTGGATCAGATTACCCGGGAAGCTCGGAGCATCGGCGCTCAGAATCTCTCGAGGCGCCTGCTGGTGCCCCACACAAGAGACGAACTGCAACGTTTGTCAGAAACCCTAAACGGCATGCTGGAGCGGCTGGAGCAAGCGTTCCGGCGAATAACGCAATTCACCGCCGATGCTTCTCACGAGCTGCGCACTCCTGTGGCGCTTATGCGGACGCGGGCGGAGATCGCCTTGCGAAGGCCCCGCTCCGAAGAGGAGTACCGCGAGACGCTGCGGCAAGTCCTTGAAGACCTGCAAAGGACTTCCTCCCTAATTGAAAACTTGATGCTTCTAGCCCGCGCCGACTCAGGGACCGAAGCCCTCCAGCGCACCCGGATCGACATGGTTGAAAGCGTGGGCGAGGCTTGCCTCGAGGGCCGAACCCTGGCAGAAACAAAAAAGATCAGTTTCCTCGAGGAGTTGCCGCAATCTCCCGTCTGGATTGAAGGCGATTCGAACTCGCTGCGCAGGTTGTTCCTGATTCTGCTCGACAACGCAGTGAAGTACACTCCGCCTCAGGGCCGAATCACAGTCTCCCTGCGTGCAAGCGATGGATTTGCAGTGGCCGAGGTCCGAGACACCGGGATCGGTATTGCCGCAGAGGACCTTGCCCACATCTTCGAGCGATTCTTCCGCGCCGACCGGGTGCGCTCACGCGAGACCGGGGGCGCAGGTTTGGGATTATGCATCGGCCAATGGATCGCCCAAGCCCACGGGGGAACAATCAGGGCTTTCAGCAAGCCGGGAGAGGGCTCGGTGTTTCAGGTTCAAATCCCACTGGCGGGGGAAGGGGAGAAAGCAGTAGGCAGTAGGCAGTAGGCAGTAGGCAGTAGGCAGCAGGCACTAGGCAGCAGGCAGTAGGCAGTAGGCAGTAGGCAGTGAAAACACCGGTCACCCCACATTTGACTTTTGACCCTCGACTTTTGACTTCTTAGGCAGCACTGAGAATTCCAGATATGTTTTGCTGGATTTCGGGCCCTTATTGCCACTATCATCACAACCTCTATCATCACCCTTGTAAGAAAACAGGGAGGAATATTCATGGCGGATGGCTCAAATGAAAAGGTCAGTCGGAGGAAATTTCTTGGCGCGGCGGCCGCGACGGCAGCGGGCGCGATGATCGTGAAACCTGGAGCGGTGCGAGGTTCGGCGGCGAACTCGGCCTTGCGCCTGGGGATTTTGGGCTGTGGAGGACGCGGCACGGCGGTAGGAACAGGGTTCGTGGACAACACCAATACCCGCGTGGTGGCCCTTGCAGATCTCTTCGCCGACCAGCTTGCGTCAGGCCGCAAATACTTCGATGAACACCAGCAGGCGAAGGGGTACGCGGCCATCGATTCGTCGCAGCTCTTCCAAGGCCCCGAAGCCTACCAGCAGATCGCGGCCTCGAAAGAAGTGGACTTTATCCTCATCGCGACTCCTCCCTACTTCCATCCTCTCCACCTGGAAACCGTGGTGGCGGCAGGAAAGCACGTGTATTGCGAGAAACCCGTCGCCGTGGACGTGCCGGGGGCCAAGCGCGTCATGCGCATAGGCGAGGAGGCCCAGGGGAAGTTGAGCCTGGAAGTGGGGTTTCAAATCCGCAAAGCGCCGCCCTACGTCGAGTTGGTGAAGCGCATCCATGGAGGCGCCTTGGGCAAGATCGGTTGCGGCTTGGCCTACTACTACTGCGGCCACATCGACCGTCCCGAGTGGCCGAATGCTTCCCCGGAAGAGAAAAGGCTTCGAAACTGGGTGTGGGACCGCACACTTTCCGGAGACATCATCGTCGAGCAGAACATTCATATTATTGATGTGTGCAACTGGATTCTCCAGGGGCATCCTGAATATGCCGTGGGCGGGGGCGGACGCAAGCTGCGCACGGACGCGGGGGACTGCTGGGACAATTTCAATGTGGTCTTCACTTATCCGGATCAGGTGCAGGTCAGTTTTGGATCCACGCAATTTGACAGCCCGGCCTTTGACGCTGCAACACGGTTCTTCGGCGCCAAGGGCAGCTCGGAGGCGCACTACGACTATCGGGTCAACATCGCCGGAGCCGAGCCGTGGGACGCGGGTCTTGGCCCTGCCGAGGGAAGCAGCCAGTTCTCGGCCGCGGGGACGTTCAAAGGCGCTCTGGACCAAGCGGATGTGGAAAAGCAAAAGTGGTTTGTGGAGAGCATCACCGGCGGGAAATTCCACAACCAGGCTGCGCAGGGCGCAGAGTCCGCGCTAAGCGTCATGCTGGGGCGCTCGGCCGCATATATGGGCAGGGTAGTCACGTGGAATGAATTGATGAAGTCCGAAGAGATATACGATCCGAATATCGATATCACCAAGTTTGCGTAAACGCGCGACACCACGGGATTTCTCCGTGCCCTCTGTGGCCAGAAAAGGGTCAAACACAGAGACCACAGAGGGTCTCAGTGACCTCTGTGTTTCGCTTTTTCTTGGCCGCAGAGAGCACGGAGAAGAGAAAATCTTTGCGGCACAGGAAGGGCGCAGAAACGAGTGCCACAGGAGCGCTTATGGGAAGGGGAGGTTGAAATGAAAAGTGGAAGATCTCGACGAGATTTCTTAAAGGCTTCGCTTGCCGCTGGCGCGGCGCCGTGGGCTGCGCTCAGTTACGGGCCGGGGGCTGCTTCGGCGTCTCCGTCCCCGGGGTCCAATCACATCCGAAAGGCCCTCCAGATCAGCATGCTGCCGAAACAGTTGAGCTACGCGGAGCGATTCAAGCTGGTGCGGGAAGTGGGTTTCGAGGCTGTCGAGGGCCAGACGGTAAGCGACGAGCGCGAAGCCCAGGAAATCAAGAAGGCAGCGGATGACGCCAAGGTCAGAATCCATTCCGTGATGAACATGGCCCATTGGGACTATCCGCTTTCCTCGAGCGATCCCGCAGTGGTGGAGAAGAGCCTTGACGGGATGCGGACCTCGCTCCGCAACGCCAAGCTTTGGGGGGCAGAGACGGTATTATTGGTGCCGGCCGTCGTTAATCCGCAGACAACCTACCGCGAGGCGTGGGCGCGCTCCCAGAAGCAGATCCGAAAGCTACTCCCCCTGGCCGAGGAGCTGAAGGTCGTCATCGCTCTCGAGGAGGTCTGGAACAAATTCCTCCTCAGCCCGCTCGAGTTCCCAAAGTACGTGGATGAATTTCAGAGCCCCTGGGTCAAGGCGTATTTCGACGTCGGCAACGTGGTGCTTTACGGTTATCCGCAGGATTGGATTCGCAGCCTGGGGAAGCGCATCGCCAAAGTCCATCTCAAAGATTTCAAGCAACTCGAGGATGGCTACCGCTGGGTCAACCTGGGAGAGGGCGATATCGACTGGCCGGCGGTCCGCAAGGCTTTCGCGGATATTAGCTACACAGGCTACGCCACAACTGAGCTCGAGGGCGGCGATGAAGCCTATTTGCGAGACGTGGGCCAGCGAGTTGACCGGCTGGTGCTGGGGATGTAGGAAGAGCGGAGCGCGGGCGTCTCGCCCGCTGTCGCGCGACCGCCTCCCTCTCGCGACAGCAGAGCCTCGCCCCTATGGACCGAAGGGCTGCCGGCGCTACAGCGGGCGAGACGCCCGCGCTCCCAGCTACCGCTCGGGCTTGAAAATGGCGATGCCGAGAGGCGGCAAGGTCGTCTCGATATAGCAAGGTTGATTTTGCCAGGGCGCCGGCACCGCCTGCTGGCCGGGCGCGTTGGTAACGCCGCTGCCGCCATACTTCGCATCGTCTGTATTGAGGAGCTCGCGATAGAAACACGGTTCCGGCACGCCGATGCGGTAGCCGTTGTGGGGGAGCGGGGTGAAGTTGCAGACCACAACCAGGTGATTGGTTGGGTCATGAGCGCGGCGCAGGAAGGCGATCACCGAGTTGTCGGCATCGTGGAAATCGATCCATTCAAAACCCTGCCATTCGAAATCGACTTCGTGCAGCGAGGGCTCAGCCTTGTGAAGGCGGTTCAGATCCGCAACCAGTTGCTTTACCTGGCTGTGGGGTTGGTATTCAAGCAGGTTCCAGTCAAGGGCCCGGCTTGGATCCCACTCGATCCACTGCCCGAACTCCCCGCCCATGAAGAGCATCTTCTTACCGGGGTGAGCGAATTGGAAAGCAAAAAGCAAGCGCAGGTTCGCAAATTGCTGCCACGTGTCGCCGGGCATTTTCGAAAGCAGTGAGCGCTTGCCGTGAGTCACTTCATCATGGGAAAGCACCAGCACAAAATTCTCAGTGAAGGCGTAAAGGAGCGAAAAGGTGAGGTTGTGGTGGTGGTACTTGCGGTAGATGGGGTCCTTGGAAAAGTAAACGAGGATATCGTGCATCCAGCCCATGTTCCATTTCAGGCTGAACCCCAGGCCACCCAGGTGCGTGGGGCGTGAAACCGCCGGCCAGGCGGTGGACTCTTCGGCGATGGTCAGCACGCCGGGTCGGTCCTGGTGAGCGAGTTCGTTGAACCGCTTGATGAAGTCGATGGCCTCCAGGTTCTCGTTGCCGCCGTACCGGTTGGGGATCCATTCTCCGGGCTTGCGCGAATAATCCAGGTAGAGCATTGACGCCACGGCGTCCACGCGCAACCCGTCGGCGTGGTATTTTTCCAGCCAGAAGAGCGCCCCGGTCAAGAGGAAGTTTCGGACTTCCGAGCGGCCGTAATTGAAAATTCGCGTGCCCCAGTCAGGATGCTCGCGCAAGCGCGGGTCTGCATGCTCGTAAAGGTACGTGCCGTCGAAATAGGCCAGGCCATGGGCATCGGCGGGAAAGTGCGCCGGCACCCAATCCAGGATCACGCCGATCCCGTGCTGATGGCAGTAATCGACGAAATACATGAAGTCCTGGGGCGTGCCGTGGCGGCTGGTAGGCGCGAAGTAGCCGACCGTCTCATAGCCCCAGGATTCATCCAGCGGATACTCCATGACGGGCAGCAGTTCGACGTGCGTGAAGCCCATCTCGCAGACGTAGTCGACCAGTTGTTCGGCGAGTTCGCGGTAGTTGAGCGGGCGGTTGCCCTCGCCGCGTCGCCAGGACCCGAGGTGAACTTCGTAAATGGCCAGAGGTGCCGCGAGGAACTGCTGTTGCGCGCGGGCTTCCATCCATGTCTGGTCGTGCCAGGTATAGTCATTGATGTCACGTACGATGGAAGCGGTATTGGGCCGGAGTTCCGCATAGAAGGCGAACGGGTCCGCCTTCAAGCCCAGATAATCCTCGTGGCCCTTGATCTCATACTTGTAGATCTCACCCTCCATAAGGCCCGGGATGAACAGTTCCCAAATGCCGTTCCCCCCGCGCACCCGCATGAGATGCCGGCGGCCGTCCCAGTTATTGAAATTCCCCACCACGCTCACCCGCTGCGCGTTCGGAGCCCACACGGCAAAGGCCACGCCTCGAACTCCCTCAAGCTCCATCACGTGAGCGCCGAGTTTCTCGTAAGACTTGTAGTGTTTGCCCTCGCCCAGAAGGTAGAGATCGAAGTCGGAGAGAATCGGGGGAAAGCGGTAAGGGTCTTCAAACTCCGGCTCGTTACCCTCTCCGTAACGGGCGCGAAGCCGATATCGGAAAACCTGCCTCTCGTTCGGGAACACAGCCTCAAAGAATCCGTCCGCATGGATGCGTCGCGAAGGAAAGACGCCCGAGTCCCGGCACACCCAAACCTGCTCGGCGCCCGGCAGGTAGCAGCGGATGGCAACGGCTGGCTTGCCTTCACACTCCACTACATGCGCGCCGAGAATGTGGAATGGGTCCGAGTGTTCGGCCTTCAGAATTGATTCAATCTCTTCGAGTGGCGCAGTTGTAGCCGCTAGCAAATCGCTTTGTTTCAGCATGTCTGGACTATTGTATACGAGGACGGGTTCAGAAAACGACTGAATCAGTGGGCAGGTTTCAGGTGCCAGGTTTCAGGTGTCAGGGAGACGCTGACGAGCTGGAGTCAGAAGTCAGGAGTCAGAAGCCAGAGGAAAGGAACAAGCGGTAGGCACTTTTCTTCTCTCTCCTGACTCCTGACTTCTGGCTTCTGACTTCTTCACTGAGGACAACACGAAGATGCTTTTTCTAGCCTGTGGTTAACGCCTGTGCGAACCACCGCCACCGCCACCGCCGCGGGAAGAAGAGGGTGCGTTATGGCCACCGCCGCCAGACGGAGCGGCTTTTCCACGCCCGCCACCGGACGGAGCGGAATATCCGCGGCCGCCGCCTCCATAGGAGCGCGGGGCCGTGGACCGTTGAACCACAATAGGCTTACTGAGGTTCAACGAGGGACGGGTGCCATACCCGCCATAGGATTGTCCCTCCCGGCGAGAGGTGAATCCGCCCCAACTAGACCATGCAGACTGCGAACGGGGAGCAGGAGCATTCCATCCCCCGCTCCTGGTCGAAGGTGCGGGCTGGCTTTGCCTCGAGAATCCCTGCCAACCGCCCCGGTTACTCCCCTGCTGTGGAGATCCATAACGCGGCTGGTAGTTCCCGCCAGCAGGGCCCGATTGAGGCCGCGTCGTGCTGTACGGCGAGCTATTGTTAAAGCTGCGAGGCGCCTGGCCGCCTTGTGCCGGCGATGAATAAGGCGAGCGTGAACTAAACCCTCGCCAGCCCGAGTTGCCGGATTGACCCTGGGTGGAAGGCGCCATTGGCCTCGAGTTCGAGTATCCGGGACGGTTCGCGTTTCCAAAGCCTCCGCTGCCCGCGCCTCCTGCACTCCCAAACCTTCCAGTGGAATTCGCGCCCTGCCGCGCGCCGAGATTCGAGGCCGCAGCGGGGTTGTGCTGCTGGACCATCTGCTGAATCTGCGCGGCCCGCTGATTGAAGGACTCAGTACGCGCAGGCACAGGACTCTTACTGTAGAAGCGCGTGTTATTGACAGCCCGCGACGGAATTGCGGACGGGCTGGCCAAACGATTACCCGGCATCAAGCTCGCGCGCGTGGGAACGACGGGCAGAGTTCCCCGCACCATCTGGCCCTGCCGCAGCGTAACCGCATCCACACTGCGCCCGACTCCTCTAACCATGCCCTTCCCAAACCGGTCTGCAGGCATGGTGGTGATGGCGCGCCGGATGTTGGGGTTGCTCAGCGCCGCCTGGAGATTGGAAGAGTAATGCAGAGGCGCATTCCCCAACCGGTCGAGCCCACGATTGAAAATGCCGAAGTTTCCAATACCCACGGCCATGTAGCCGTTGTGATGTCCCCACCACCCAAAGACTCTGTCAAAGGGACCGAGCGGGCACCAGCCAATCGAACCGAAACCAAAGCCGAGTCCGAAGCCGGCGCGCAAGCCGAATCCGAGGAAGGAGACGTAAGCCGGCGCCCAAGCAGGCCGCAGACCCCAATACCTGGCCCCCGGCCACCAGCACCATCGGCTGCCCCACCAGCACCAACGGCCGTAGTGGTAAGGCGCCCAGCCCCAGGGTTCATAGGATACCCACGTCCATCCCCAATAAGGCTCCCACGCCCAACTGCCATCGTAATAGGGTACCCAGTCCGGCCCAACATTCGGAGCCCAAACGTAGCCGTAGTCGGGCGTGTTTTCCCACTGACCGTACTGATCAAGGTCCTGGGCGCCAGTGTAATAGCGGTTCGCGTACTGCCAGCTTTGGGCTTTCTCGATGCTGCGGTCGCGATCGTTGTTCCATCGATCCCATTCGTCATTGGCCGCGGCATCGGCAATCTGGTATTCGGGATTGTCCGTGCCTCTAACGTAAATAACCTGGCCTTTTTCCACGGTCACGCTGCCCTGCGGGGTTGAAACCTGCGCCCGGCCCTTGCGGACGGTGAATTCCGTCTGCGAATCCGCATCGATCTGAATGCGATAAACGCCCTCGCCCAGAGGAATTACAGCCATGTTGGGTGTGTCGATTTCCGCATCCGCTTCCGTGCCCTTGAACACGGTATAGTCGATGATGCCGCTTGCCACCTGAAGTTGAATGTGCTTTTGCGTGAGGTCGGCGATTTTCACGTCGGCATTCTGGTCCATGCGCAGAACGTTCGCGAAATCGAGTTGGACTTCAGCGCGCGCGCGAGCGGCTGTCGCCACCGTATCGCCGCCCATCACCGGCGCGTTCACTACGGCCGCCACCCATTCCCCGCTGTCCCCGCGCATGCTGGATACTTCGCCGTTGATCAAGCTGATGCGGGCGGCGCCTGGCGGGGGTCCTTGCTCCTGTGCCGCAGCGCCCGGCGGGGGTCCTTGCTCCTGGGTCGCCGCGCCCGGCAGGGGCGCTTGCTCCTGGGCCACGGCAATCCTTGCTGCCACAAGACACAGCGTGCTGAGCGCGATCACATACCAAAATTTTCGGCTTTTCATGGCCCACCTCTCACCCGTTTGGCTGCTAGACCCCATTTCGACCTCCGCCTTGCATAAGGCATGTGGGTCGCCAAAGCTATGCACTAAGATGGGGTGAGGCATCTTATTGAAACACAAACGGTTAAGAGCACTTAGCAATAGAGCTGCTATTCAAAGAACCAATTTGGCTTGGCCGAATTCAACCGAGGGTGGCCGATTTCAGCCAAACCTAGCGCCTAGAGCATCCTAATGCAGCGCGTCTAACGCTTCTTTACATTTGGCGACTCCGGTCGCCTGCCCCAGAGCGCGGCTCTGCGCCTGGTGGATTTCTAATGCCTGGACACGTCAGGTTCGAAGCTCGTGTAGCCCCCCTTGTACTCGCCCTCCCGCCGCCGCCTTTCGATTCGCAAATCCCGGTTTGATCCTCCACAAAAGACCGCTTTTTGGCCCCTTTTTTGGGTTTGATTGGGGTTCGTTTGTATCAAAAACCAGTTCGTTTTTAGCGCTTCAAAATGCTAAGCCATTTGTTTGCACTAGATCGGTAGGTTCGTTTCGCAAAAATAACATCTTTTTACCGTTTCCCTGCCTTTCTCCCCATTGCCGGGTCCCTTTCGCCTTCTCTTGCCGCCGCTTGCCGGCGCTCTCTTGCGACAACTCCAATAGGCTACTCTGAGTGGGTGGGCGTGTCAAGAGAAAAGTGCAGGAGACAAAAAGGCAGGTAATAAGCGTCAGGGGTGGGGTGCGGGGGCCGGGGAAAGTAAACTCCGGCTTTTGGAACCCGTGTCCCTTGCTATCAACGACATCCCTGCTTCGTTCCCAGCGATATGCTTCACCCCGCGAATTGGCGATGCTTGCCCGCGGGGGAACGAAAAACTTGCTTTGAATGGCGACCTCGCTAAAATGTTAGGTAGAGTGGAGAAGAGCTAATCGTGCCGGGTTTTGACCTGAGAAGTTATCTCGACCGCTTCCCCGAAGTTTGTAAGAAGAAGTTCGGGCGCACCTACTCCTTCCAATCCCTGGAAAAAAAGTTTGAACAGCTTCGCTCGGGGAAGCGGTGGCTGGTGGCGAAGGATGTCCTGAACATCTTCGACCCGGCTCAGACGGCCTTCGCGCACTATTGGCCGAAGCCGATTGAGAAGGAACTGGACCAGGCGCTGAAAAACGCCCATCTGATGGTAGGCCCGCTCCCTGCCGATGCGCATGATCTGGTGCAGCGGTCGCTACAGGTTTTCCACAATATCGGCCTCGTCTCCCTGGTGCTGCGCTTCGTTCACCCCGACCGTTTCGGCGTTTTCAGCACCCCCATCATGAACCTTCTTCAGGTTTATCGTCCCCGAACCATCGATGTCTACCTCGCCTATTGCGATGAGCTTCGCGCGTGGAAAGAGCACTTCCAGCTACCTTCCGTGGCTTCCGCCGAGACCGCTCTGTGGACTTATCACGAACTGACGATTGAAGAGCTCGAGGCGGCGGACGGGGGTAGCGTACGCACGGCATTTGACGCGGACATCTGGATTCAGCGTCGCCGCGTGGCACAGGTTCTCAGGCCGTTTCTCGAAAAATACGGCCCTCTGGAACTTGCCCGCATCCTGCTTTACGAAGAGCCGAACTTGGCGGGCATGATCGCCGGAGTAGAATACGAGCGGCTCTTGCGGTTTGCCGCTCGCCGACTTTGCGGTGGCTTGCAGCTTTACGTAAAGGGCTCCGTCGAAATCCTATTTGACAGGCTGCTCGAGGGTGGCCACATTTCGCTTGGGGATAGGACGCTCCTTAGAAGGGCGTGGAGCACCCGTTGCGCTGCCGTGCACCCTGAAAGCACCCCGACTTCGGAAGAAGTCGAGAACATGATCGATATCATCGAGCGCATCTGCCGCCCCTGGGAATCCGCCGCGTAGGGGCGATCTCATGTCCTGGTGACACTCAACCCCCTCTTGCTGCGCCAATTTTTTGGTTGCTGCGTGCGTCGTCGCTGTCATGCTGAGCGCAGCGAAGCATCTCGCCAGTTTGTGGGGTCGCCCACTTCGCAGAAAAGACAACCACTGGGATTCTTCTTTCGTTTTAGGGGAGGGTTACGGCAACAAGTTTTGTACCGGGTTCAACATCCTTGGGAATGGCTTCGCCGGTCTTGAGGGCGCTCTCAAGGAAGCAGCGGACCGCATCTTTGGCCATGCGCCGCGCCTCGGGGAGGGTTTCACCGAAGGTGCAGATTTCGGGCATGGCCGGGACCATAACGCTGTAGCCGCTTTCGGGCATGCGTTGATAGACAACGGTGTAGCCGTATTCGCTGGCGGGATGCTTTTTCCGGTCGGAAGCTGAGCCTGCGGAGCGCATACCCTACCCTTCTGGTTCGTCGGGCACGCCCAGCTTCGACAAACGATACCGGAATGCGTTCCGGGAAAGGCCCAGCAAGCGCGCAGCTTGGCTCTTGTTGCCGTTGGTGCGGCGCAGGGCTTCTTTGATGATCTCGTCTTCGTACTGTTCGAGTGTTGTGCCAGGGGGCAGGAAAGGTCCGGAAGCATCGGTGGCAGACATCCCAGGGCCAACGACGCCCGCCCCGCCCAAGCCGACATCCAGCCGTATGTCGCCGACGTCCAGCATGGCTCCAGTCGAAAGCGCCACGGCGCGCTCAATGATGTTTTCGAGCTCCCGGACGTTACCCGGCCAATGGAAATCCATCAGCAATCTCATCGCGGCGGGTGTAAGGCCGGTAATCGGCTTTGCGGATTCGCGGGCGAGGCGCGCCAGGAAGTGGTCCACAAGGTACGGGATATCTTCTTTGTGCTCGCGCAAGGGAGGAATGTTGATGGGCACGACGTTCAGGCGGTAGTAGAGATCCTCGCGGAAGGTGCCCTGCTCAAGTGCGGCGCGCAGGTCCTGGTTCGTTGCCGCGACCACGCGCACGTCCACTTTCAGTGTTTTCGTACCTCCCAGGTGCTCGAATTCGCGCTCCTGGAGCACGCGCAGGAGTTTCGCCTGAATGGCCGCGGGCACGTCGCCAATTTCGTCCAGGAAAATGGTGCCCTTGTCCGCGAGTTCGAATTTTCCCGGCTTGGCGGTCATAGCCCCGGTGAAAGCGCCCTTCTCGTATCCGAACAATTCGCTCTCCAGCAAGTTTTCCGGGATGGCAGTGCTATTGATCTTGATGAAAGGGCCTGCGGCGCGGCGCGAGTGCTGGTGGATGGCCCGCGCGATCATGTCTTTGCCCACGCCGCTCTCCCCGCCCAGCAGAACGGTAGAATTCGTGGGCGCCACGCGCTCCACGACGGCAAGCACTTCCTGCATCTTAGCGCTCCGGGCTACGATGTTCTCAAAGCGGTAGCGCTCGCCCAGCGCCTCGCGCAGGTCGCGGTTCTCCTCGCGCAGGCGGCGGACGTCAAGCTCCTTGTGGATGATGAGCTTGATCTCCTCCATCGAGAAAGGCTTCAGCACATAGTCACTTGCTCCAGCCTTCATCGCCTCGATCGCGGTTTCCACGGTGCCGTAGGCCGTCATCAGAATGACGGGAGTCTGAGCGTTGGAGCGCTTCACGGCTTGCAGGAACTCGAGTCCATCCATGCGGGGAAGTTTGAGGTCGGTCAAGACAAGATCGATCTTTTCCTGGCGCAAGAGCCTGAGTCCGGTCTCGGCATCCGGGGCCGCGAGCGTCGAATAGCCCTCTTCGGCCAGATTCAATTCCAGCAGCCGCGCCATCTTTAGTTCGTCTTCGACAATTAGAATTGTGGACATCGGCTCTACTCCGCTGGCAGGAAAATGCGAAAGCGCGCGCCTCTGCCCGGCTCGCTCGAAATCCGGATCCAGCCGCGATGGTCATCCACAATCTTGGAGACGAGCGAGAGCCCCAATCCCACCCCTTCTTTCTTGGTGGTGAAAAAGGGATTGAAGATCTGCTCATGCAGCTCGGAGGGGATGCCGGGCCCGGTATCCTCGATGTCGACCTCCACGCCCCGCCTGCCATCAGAGTTCGCGGCCGCAACCCTTAAGGTTAGCCTTCCGCCGGTATCCGTCATTGCTTCATAGGCATTGAGCACAAGGTTAGTGAACGCCTGTTCGCAAAGGTCGGGATCAACGCTGATTTCCGGCAAGTTTTCAGAGTACTGCTGAGCAACCTTCACCTTTGCCTCCGGCCATCGATCGCACGCCACTTTCAGAGCTCGGCCCAGGAGGGGCGGAATCTGCGTCGGCCTTCTCTCGAGTTTGAGAGGACGCGCAAAGTTGAGGAAGCGGGTGACGATGGTGTTGAGCCGGTTCACCTCACTGGAAATATATCCAGCCACCTCCGTAGTGAGCGGGTCCGCCGACTGGAGCCGACGTGTGAGCGTTTCCGCCGACCCTTTGATGACCGCCAAGGGGTTGCGAATTTCATGGGCCAAGCCTGCGGTGAGCTGGCCCAGAGCTGCCAGGCGCTCCGAGCGGCGAGCTTCTTCCTGCGCCTGCTCCAGACGTCGGTTGGTCTCCGCCAGTTCCTCAGCCAGCAGCCGATAGCGCTGCGCCTGCCGACGATTCTCGCTCACGAAAGGGTTCACCAGCATGGCCGCAAGGAAGAAGAAGATGTTCCGGAGGATGAGTTCCTTGGCGCTTTCTGGCGTAAGTTCGTAATTCTCTAAATATGCAGGGATCAAAAGCGAACAGTAAGCCGCCGAAGTAATGGCTGTCCAGATGAGCGTGCCGGTGCCGTCGAAGAACATGGCTGCCGTCACGACGGGCAAGAAATAAATAAGGTAGTAGCTGCTGTTGATGCCGCCGGCAGGGTCTCCAGTGTGCTCCATGAGCAAAGTGGCCAATAGAATCTTGATGATGACGCTATAATACCTGCCGCGGGAGGGAACCAAGGCAAGGAGGCGACGCTCAAAGATTTGAAACAGGCCAATGGCCAGCAGGATCGCCTGCTTATGAATTTCGTAGACGGGGTCCATGAACGCCAAGCCGCCCAGAAAGGCCAGCCAGAGAAGATCCGTCCAAGCGAAAGTGTGGCGTTCTTGGTCTGCCATAGAGCCTGTTGATTGACCTTACAATGTAACACGACAACGGTTCAGCGAGTAGATGCAAGCGGAGAGAGGGCCGGGGAACAAGGCATACGGAATGAAAACCAGAGGCGGTGAAAACAATGAATCCGGCAGATCAAAATGGCCCTGAACGCGGAGGGCCGGAGTCAAGCCTTATCACATGGTGGCAATAAACTTAATTGATTTGACAAAGCATTCGCTGTTTCCTAGACTGGCGGGCTTCGGCTTGGACCTCAGGAAAGGCTGTCCATCATTTCCAGCTTTGCCCCGCGTGGAACGGCTATCCCGAAGCCAACTCAAACCCAATAAGGAATCAGACTCATGCCAGCCATTATCAAAGAAAGACTCTTTACACCTGGACCAACTCCCCTGCTGATGGAGGCACAGGCGCGCGCGATGGTCGCCAACGTCCACCACCGCACCGAAGCGTTTCGCCAGATCATGCGCGAAACCCTGGACCTCCTGAAGTATTATTTCAATACTCAAAACGACGTCCTGATACTGGCCAGCTCCGGCTCAGGGGCGATGGAAGGCGCCGTCTCGAACTTGGTTTCCCCGGGCGAGCGCGTTTTGGTAGGAACCGCCGGCAAATTCGGCGAGCGCTGGCTGGGCTTGGCCGAAGCTTACAGCATTGAGGCCGTCAAAGTTGAAGCTCCTTACGGCCACCCCCTGAATGTCAGCGAGATCAAGGATCGGCTGGAGAAGGATGGCGCCTTCCGCGCGGTTTACGTTCAGGCGACCGAAACCTCGACCGCCGTGAGCCACGACGTAAAGGCGATCGGTGAGCTGGTCAGGAACTATCCCGAGACCTGCCTGGTTGTGGACGCCATCACCGGTCTCGGCACCACGGACCTGCGTCCGGATGAGTGGGGCCTGGACATCGTGATCGGGGGATCGCAAAAGGCCGTCATGATCGCTCCCGGCCTGGCCTTCGCCAGCGTGAGCGAGAAAGCCTGGAAGATGATCGCGAACTCCAAACTTCCCCGCTACTATTTTGATTTCGCCAAGGAGCGGAAGAACCAGGCCAAAGGCGAGACGAGTTACACTCCGGCGACAACGCTCATCATCACCCTACATGCAGCGCTTCAGTACATTAAGTGCATAGGCAGGGAGAACCTGATCGCCAACGCCGCCCTGCTGGCGGAGGCCACGCGTGAAGCCGCCAAGGCGCTGGGGCTCAAATTATTCGCGGTCTCCTCCCCCGCCAACGCCGCCACGGCCGTCTGCGCGCCGGAGGGGATGGATTCGGGCGCCATCGTCAAGGAAATGCGCAACCGTTTCGGCGCCATCATTGCCAACGGCCAGGGCCGCATGAAAGGCAAGATCTTCCGCCTCGCGCACCTCGGCTATTACGACGTTCCTGAGCTGCTCGCCGTGGTGGCCGCTCTTGAGCTCGTGCTGCTGAAGCTGGGACAGAAGATTGAGCTGGGCAGCGGCGTCCGCGCCGCCCAGGAGGTGTACCTCCGACGATGTGGCTAGTATTATGAAAATCCTTATTGCAGATAATGTATCGGAACGGGCCATTGAAGTCCTAACGGCAGAAAAATCGTGGGATGTGGTTTTCCTTCCCAAGCAGCTGAATGCCTCGCTAACGGAGGAAATCAAAGACGCCGACGCCCTGGTGGTGCGCAGCGCCACGAAAGCGACGGCGGCCTTGCTCGAGCATGCCACGCGTTTGCGCGCCATCGGGCGTGCGGGCAGCGGTGTGGACAACGTGGATCTCGACGCAGCGACCAAGAAGGGCATCGTGGTAATGAACACGCCGGGCGGCAATGCCGTCAGCGTGGCCGAGCACACCGTGGGATTGCTCCTGGCCCTGGCGAGGCGCATCCCGGAGGCAGACCGCCTGCTCAAACAAGGCAAGTGGGAGAAGAAAAAACTCACGGGCATCGAGCTGCGCTCGAAGACGCTGGGCTTGGTGGGCTTCGGCAACATCGGGCGCGAAGTGGCGCGGCTGGCGCAACCTTTCGGTATGACGGTTCTCGCCACGGACCCTTTTGTTTCTTCCCGGCTCGCGCAGGATCAGGGCGTCAAGCTGGTGTCGCTTGAGGAACTGTTGAAGGAGAGCGATTTCCTGAGCCTGCACGCGGCGATGACGGCGGGGACCCGCCACCTGCTCAACGCCAAAACGCTGGCTCTCGCCAAACCCGGCCTGCGCATCGTGAACTGCGCGCGGGGAGAGTTAATCAACGAGGTGGATCTGCTTGCGGCCCTTGAAAGTGGTCAGGTGGGAGCGGCCGGGCTGGACGTGTTTGAGACCGAGCCGCCCAAGGACCCGCGCTTGGTGAACCACCCGCACGTCATCGCCACGCCACACATCGCGGGCTCTACGGAAGAGGCGCAGGAAATTGTGGGCATCCGAATCGCGGAACAGATCCGCGACTACCTCCTGTTGGGCGTGCCGCGCAACGCCGTCAACATGCCGACCATCTCACCCGAGGAGTATCAGAAGCTTAAACCTTACCTTCAGCTTGGCGAAAACCTGGGCACTTTTCTAGCGCAGGTCGCCGGTGAGCGGATCAGCAAGGTCAGCATCAGCTACGATGGCGGGCTGGCGGAACTCAATACGCACCTGGTAAAGAACGCCGTACTGAAAGGCATCCTGAAAAAGGCCCTCTCGGATCGAGTGAACATCGTCAATGCCGGGACGCTGGCGCAGGCGCGGGGCCTCGAGGTGTTGGAGCTCCGCAGCGCCCGGCGCGCGGCCTTCTCCAATTCGCTCGGACTGGACCTGCGCACGGAAACCGGGTCGGCCAGCGCGCTTGCCATGGTGGGCCTGCGGGGGAACTTGCGGATTCTGGGCATCAACGAACTCGATATCGAGGCCCCACTCGAGGGCATTCACATCTACATTCGCAATCAGGACGTCCCCGGCGTCATCGGGCGCATCGGCACCATCCTAGGCGACCACAAAATCAACATCGCCAATTTCGCTCTCGGGCGGGAGGTTCAGGGGGGCCTAGCCGTGGGGTTGGTTCAGGTAGATGATCACGTCCCTGACGAAGTGCTCGCGGAGATCCGCTCCATCCCGGCCATTCGAGTTGCGCGCGTGGTCGAACTCTGACGGGCAGTGGCTAGAGTTTGGTCCCTGGTGGTCAGTGGTTTTACTAGCCACCAGCCACTGACCACTAGCCACTTCTTCTATGAATGTCTGGGTCTTCAAAATTAATACAAAACGCGGCTGGGAATTTGACCAGTACTTCCGCTCCCGCGCTCGGGGCGTGTTTAAACTGGGCGACGAAGGTTGGATACGCAGCGCCTCGAGTTTGCGCTACATCCGTGAGGAAGTGAAGCGTGGAGACCTCTTCTTTTGCTACGAGGTGGACCGCAAGTGGGTTGTAGGAATGGCGCGGGCGGCTTCGGACGGGCGCGACACCGGCATGGGCTCCTTGCTCGACTTCTGCCCGCCGCACGAAGCCGTGCGCCTCAAGAACCCCCTGGCGCGGCATCCCGACCTCGATCACATCCTGGCTTTCAGCCCGCAGCGCGGGCGCGGCACCGTCCAGAAGATCGACCGGGATGAGTTCCTCCGGCTCCGTCGCCTCACGCTGCGCAAGAACCCCGAACAAGCGGAAGCCCTGCGAAGGCTCCTGGGATGAGATCAGCTTTCAGCCGTCAGCGGTCAGCTTTCAGCCGGGTTGGTTGAAGCTAGGGAAACCCGCCCTCTCCCTTGGGGAGAGGGTGGCCCGCGGCCGGCGCTTTCACCAGCCGGAGCGGGCCGGGTAAGGGGTTACTTAAGAGGGACTCAAGGCTCAGTGTGAAGCATTTTCACCCGCACCGTTCTGTTCGTCCGCAGGCTTGGTCGGAGCGACTTCAATCTGACGGCTTGGAACAGAACAGTGTCCCTCAATTTCCGAGTACGGGTTAAATTAGGCCCTGTGCCTTGAGCCGTCGTTTCATTGCCTGGAGATCAACGGGTTCTTCTTGCCGGCGCTCAGCGACAACAGCGAGGTCATGCAAGTCTTCAAGAAGCTTCTTGTACTTGGCAACGGGAAGGACGACCGCCGTCTTTTTTCCCCCTTCGACCACCAAGAACTATTGCTTGAGTGCCCCCATTGTCAACCTCCTTTAATCCCCAAACCTGGTTTACAAGCGATTGATTACACTGGCAAGATACCCCGCCCCAAAGCCGTTATCAATATTCACGACGCAAACGTTGGGAGAGCAGCTATTGAGCATGCCGAGCAGCGCCGCGAGGCCTCGGAAGCTGGCCCCATATCCCACGCTCGAGGGGACGGCGATGACGGGAGCGCTCACCATGCCGGCCACCACGCTGGGCAGCGCGCCCTCCATGCCCGCCACGCAAACGATCACGCGCGCTTCGCGCAGGTGCCGGCTCTCCCCCAACAGCCGATGGATGCCCGCCACGCCAACGTCGTAAAGCGACTCGACGCGATTCCCCATGATATCGGCGGTGACGAGCGCTTCTTCCGCAACCGGGATGTCAGAGGTGCCCGCGCAAACCACCACGATTTTCCCTTTGCCTCGGATCTTGCGCTCGCGGCGGAACGTGATGGCCCCGCAGAGTTCATGGAACTTTGCCGTCTTATCCAGTTTCCTTATACGCTCAAACAGCCCGGCGTCGCCACGTGTGATCAGGATATTGTGCCGGTTCAGCAGCATACGACGAACAATTCCTTCCACGTGGGCGGGGTCTTTACCACGGGCGAAAATCACTTCCGGGAATCCCTGGCGAAGGGATCGGTGATGGTCGATCTTGGCATAACCCAGGTCTTCGTACGGTAGGTTGCGCAGGCGTTCGAGCGCCCCTTCCACGCTCAGCTTCCCTTGCCGGACCTGCTGGAGCAGTTTGGTGATCTCTTCAGGAGTCAATCTCTCCTCCCACTCTTTTGTCTATTAGTATATCAGGTGCAAGGCAGACGCACACTTTCTTGACTTCGCGGAAGACACTCACTAACATCCCTTTGATGCTCCCCTCGGAATCATCCCTCGGCAAAAGCGTGATCCTCGGAGTGACAGGCGCCAGCGGGGCCATATTCGCCCGCCGGATGTTCCAACTGCTCGAGGCAGATAATCGGGTGGCGAGAATACACTTGGTCATCTCCGGCAGTGGGCTCAAGGTCATGCGTGAGGAGCTGGACCTGGATGTTACGCGATCCTCGGAAATCCCCTCTGCCCTGGCCGGTCAGCCCGTGACGAAGACCGTTTACTTGCTGGACTCTGACATCGGCGCCAGCATCGCCAGTGGTTCGTATCCCGTGGATGGCATGGTGGTGATCCCCTGCACCACCGGCTGCCTGGCGCAAATCGCCAATGGCATTTCTGAGACGCTCATCGAGCGTGCCGCAGACGTTTGCCTGAAGGAAGGTCACAAAATTGTGCTGGCGGTACGCGACGCCCCCTTCAGTCGGATTCACCTGAAGAACATGTTGCGTGCCCAGGCCGCAGGCGCAGCGATTTTCCCCATCATTCCTTCGTTCTATCACCGGCCAAAGACTATCGACGACCTCGTCACTCAATTCTGCTGCCGGGTACTTGCGCTCCTGGGGCTCGAACAGGCGGACCAATTCCGATGGATGGGAGAGAAGCCGGGGAGTGGGGGCTAGGGACTGGGGATTAGGGGCTGCTTAACTTTGCCATTTGCCATTTGCTTTTTGCCATTTGACCTGCTCTGGCTCCAAAGAACAATTCAAAGTTCAAATGGCAAAATGCAAAAGGCAAAATTGCTCCAGCGCTAGTCTGGTTGTGGCGACATGCTTCGGGTATTCATTGTGCTGCTTTCTTTGGCCGGGCTGGCGGACGCCCTCTATTTCACCTTGGCGTATTACGGGCGCATCCGGAAAGCGCGCTGGGTGCCTGAAATCTTCTGCGCGCGGGAGGATTCGAGCTGCGTCACCGTCGTGCGCACGCCTTACGCGCGGGTCTTCGGAGTGCCCAATTCGCTTCTTGGCATCGTCTACTATGCACTCCTGCTTGTCTGGATCATGTTCGTTCCTCGCCATGCGAGCATTTCAGGCCACATCTTGAGACCGTTCGAAACCCTGGGGCTTTTCTTACTGGGCGCAAGCGCCTCCTCTGTCGTACTCGGCTTTTATCTCATTCATGCCCTTCGTCGTGTCTTGCACACTCACTGCCCGCTCTGCTACGCCGCGCATGCCATCAACATCATTCTTTTCGTGCTGTTGATTTTCGTTTCCTAGTCCATCGTTCAAACGGCGCTACGGGTGTACAATGTCTCAGCGTCACGAACTCGACGCCTTCGCACGGGTTTCGAATGCAAAGGAAAGGACTCTTATGCCAAAGCACATGTTGCGTCATTTTGGTTTGGTAATGCTTACGCTCATCGTCTGCGTAACTCTTGTAGTGGCGCAGGGACTCAACCCAGTCCCCCTTCCGCCGCCGCAGACTTCCGGGGGCAGACCATTGATGCAAGTCCTGAAGGATCGACACACTTCGCGGGAATTCAGCAGTCAAAAACTTCCCCCGCAGGTGCTTTCCAATCTGCTCTGGGCAGCCTTCGGAGTGAATCGGCCGGACTCCGGCATGCGCACCGCACCCTCGGCCATGAATTGGCAGGAAATTGATATCTACGTGGCCACACAGGACGGCCTTTACGTCTACGATGCCAAAGCAAACGCTTTGAATCCGGTTTTGGCGCAGGATGTTCGCGGGGCAACCGGCCAGCAACCCTTCGTCAAAGAAGCGCCCGTTAATCTCGTCTATGTGGCCGATCTGGCAAGGACCAGAAGGGCGGGCGGTGAGGACCAGACCCTGTACACGGCTGCCGACACGGGCTTCATCGCCCAAAACGTGTACCTTTTTTGCGCTTCCGAAGGACTGGCTGCGGTCGTCCGGGGCAGCGTCGATCGGGCGGCTTTGGCAAAATTGATAAAGCTCCGCCCCGACCAGAAAATCATCCTGGCCCAGACCGTCGGGTATCCGAAAAAGTGAGCCCGGATTATGTAGGGCCGGGGCTTGCCCCGGCCAAGCCGTCCCAAAGAGGCCGCCCCGCCATGGCGGGAGGCCGCCCTACGGTGCGTGCTACTTGCCTCATGGGCCAAACTGTTCCAAGTCAAGCCATCCCACCACCCGTCCCTGGCGGGGCACCCGCCGCCAGGGGCCTAATTGCGAAGCTCCGCACCACGCTCGAAATGATAAAGTTCGAGCACTCGATCTTCGCCCTGCCGTTTGCGCTCACGGGGGCCATGCTGGCGGTGCGCGGCTGGCCCACTTGGCGACAGATGCTCTGGCTGATTGTAGCCATGGTAGGCGCGCGCAGCGCCGCAATGACCTTTAATCGCATCGTCGACCTGAAATTGGACGCGCTTAACCCGCGCACCCGGATGCGCCCCTTGCCCAGCGGGCAAATCAGCCTGCGGTTTGCTCTGGGCTTCACGTTGCTTTCCGGCGCGCTGCTGGTGTTGGCCGCCCACGAACTGAATCCTCTGGCGTTCAAGCTTTCGCCTCTGGCGCTCGCCGTCCTGATCGCTTATTCCTATACCAAGCGCTTTACCGTACTCTCCCACGTGGTTTTGGGAGCTTGCCTGGGGATGTCGCCGATCGCCGCCTGGATTGCCTTGCGGGGGGAGGTGAGCCTAAGCGTTTTGCTGTTGGGCGGGGCAGTCACCTTGTGGACGGCTGGCTTCGACATCATCTACGCGTGCCAGGACGTGGATTTCGACCACGCCCTGGGGCTGCACTCCGTCCCCAGGCGCTATGGGATCACGGCGGCTCTTTATGCCTCCGCAATCCTTCACGTGCTGATGCTCGTCCTGCTGGTGATGGTAGCCCGGATGGAGAATCTGGGATGGATCGCACTGGTTGGCTTACTGTTCGTGGCTGCTTTACTGACTTACGAACACGCTCTCGTCAAACCCTCTGACCTGTCCCGCGTGAATGCCGCCTTCTTCAATGTGAACGGATACATCAGCGTTCTATTCTTTGTCACCTGGGCCGCGGATATATTGATTCATTGAGTCATTGAGTCATCGGGTCATTGCTTCATTGAATGTGCATGATGAACAGGGCGGAGAAAACAACTGACCACCGACCACGGACCGTTCTTCAATGACCCGATGACCTGATGAATCAATGACTCAATTACTGGAGCCTGTGTGGGAACCCGATTTCCTTGAAGATCAGGGAATCGAAAATGGCAAGAACGTGCTTGCGATAGGCCAAAATGCGAGCCACCGTACCTTGGTACACGGGGTCGTGATCGGCGAGGCGCTGCCACTGGGCCAGAACGTGGGCGGGCACATCGATGTCTTCCCGCAGTTTTTGGATGGGATGGCCGCGCAAGAAGAGGCCATAGAAGAATGCCGCCTCGTCCTGCGGTTCGGCGAAACTGTAATTTGTCCACTCCATAGCGTCTCGAGCTTCAAAAGTCAAATTCTAAGCTGAATAATGGCGGCGCGCCACAGATTTTGTGTTGCGGCCTTGCCTCCGCCAATCACAATCATCAACCCTTTGTCAAGTCCTATTGAGTATCCATGCGGGTTTGAAGCAGGTCTCCAGAGCAAGATGAATGCCAGATCAGGAATGGCCTCTGAATTGCCCGCGCAGAGCTTTGGAGTGCGGCAGCTTGCTGCCGCTTTCCGTTCCGCGAGCTTGCTCGCGGGATTTCGAAGGCATGCACAATTCCCAGCCAGCAAACTGGCTGGTGAAAAAAGCGGCAGCAAGCTGCCGCGCTCCAAAGCCCCCCTTCCGACCACTGCCCAAATATCGTTTCATCGTGGCGAGAAGTCCGGGCCAACCACGGCCGGTTGCAATCTAGCTGTCTGGCCGATACAATGGGATTTTGGCTATATGCTCCCAGGCGCACTCCGCATAGAAGACTCGAAACTTCACCCTATCGCCGAAAAGGTTTGGGCGGGCGAGCGTCTCAGTTTCAACGAGGGTGTAACGCTCTATGAATCCAGCGACCTGCTCGCCCTCGGTTACCTTGCCAACCACGTGCGCGAGAAACTGCACGGGAAGCGAACCTATTTCAACGTTAATCGACACCTCAACCCAACGAATGTGTGCGTGGCCAGTTGCCGGCTCTGCGCCTTCGGCCGCAAGCCCAACGCGCCCGCCGCTTACACGATGGCCCTCGAGGAAGCCTTTCGCATCGCTGGCGAGGGCTGGTCCGAGGCGGTAACGGAATTCCACATCGTCGGCGGCCTCCATCCCGACCTGCCGTTCCAGTATTACGTGGATCTGATTCAGGGGCTAAAGGAAAGGTTCCCGACCGTACACTTAAAAGCTTTCACGGCGGTCGAGATCGGCTACTTCGCGCATATTACGCAAATGCCGATTCGAGATATCCTGGAGAAGTTCAAGGAAGCAGGGCTGAGCTCGCTGCCGGGCGGGGGCGCGGAGATTTTTGCTCCGGAAGTGCGCCGGGTAATCTGCGACCACAAGATCGGCGCCTACACGTGGCTGAAGGTGCATCGCCTCGCGCACGAACTGGGTCTGCAATCGAATGCCACGATGCTCTACGGGCACATCGAATCCTCGCCCGACCGCGTTGGCCATCTGCTGCAATTGCGCAACCTCCAGGATGAGACTCACGGCTTCCAAACCTTCATCCCGCTGGCCTTTCACCCCGCCAACACCGAACTCGGCAAACTCGTCCCCCACACCGAGACTTCCGGCTATATGGATCTGAAGAACGTCGCCGTCGCTCGCCTCCTGCTCGATAACTTTCCCCACATCAAGGCCTACTGGATCATGATGACACCTCGCGTGGCGCAAGTGGCCCTGCGCTTCGGAGCGGATGACCTGGATGGGACGGTGGTGGAAGAGAAGATTTATCACGACGCCGGCGCCAAGACCCCCCAGGCCATGACCCGCCAGCAGATCATCCGCTTGATCCGCGAAGCCGGCCAGGAACCCTTCGAAAGAGACACTCTCTACCGCCCCGTCGCCCGTACTGAGACAACCGTCACCGTGCAGGTGTGAGGTTTGTCAGCCTTCGACAAACGCCTTTAGCCTGGCAAGCGCTTGATCCCACTGCTCGGACACGAGATCGAGGTATTCCTTGACTCCTTCAATCGGCTGCGGATCAAATTCGAATAAGCTCTCGCGACCCGCACGAACGCTGTGCACAATCCCTACGCTCTCCAAGGCCCGAAGATGCTTGGTGATCGCCTGCCGGGTCAGCTTGGACCCCTTGGTTAGCTGAGAGATCGAATAGGGCTGGCCCCTGCAGAGCTTCGCAACCAGCGATAGCCTTGTCTCATCGCCTAGTGCGGCAAAGAGGGGCGCAGGGGCCCGCGGTTTGGCGGCCATGCCGCTACGGTTTTTGTGTGACATGGCTCGCGATGTTCTTCATCTGCTCTGTCCAGCCGCCGTCATTCATGCGGAATGCTTCCAGTCGGCGGTCGGCAGGGATTTTTTCGAAGCCGGACTCTGTGAGCAGCAGCAGTGTGCCTCTCGTGGTCCTCTCCAGCCTGAACTCGACGAGCGTGGGCGTCTCCTTCGAATAGTCGATTTTGGAATCTACGGCATAGGGATGCCAGGTGAAGGAAAAGAGTCGCTCGGGTTCCATTTTCTGCACCACGGCCTCCCATTTGACGTGCTCGTAGCCAGGGTAGGTAATATGGCCACGCGAGATCTGACCAGGTACGAAGGGGCCGTCTAATTTCACGCGAAACCACTCGCCGAACTCGTGGTGATCCGTCAGGGCGCGCCAGACCCGCGAAACTGACGCCTTAAGCTCGATGCGCTTCTCAATACGGTCATTCATAATAAGCAACCTCCGGGTTGCATATTAGCGCAGTTCTGTTGAAGAAGCACCAGTGAGTTGCTCCACCCTGCGCTTCGCACTTTCCCGACGAGAAAGGGAGGCGATTGGGTCTTCCCTCTCCCGAGGGGAGAAGGTGGACGGCGATCCCGATGCACCTCATCGGGACGCGGGCCGGGTGAGGGGTCACTTGCACGGGGCGGAGGGGTCGAAGTTTAACTTAAAACTGCTCCTCTTCGTGCGCGATGAAGTAGAGAAGGAGTTCGACTATAATGCCAGCGGACCAGCACAGATTCGCGCGAGCGTGCTCAGATGAAAACCAAGATCCTATTCCTGGCCGTCGCCACCTTCACGTTGACGGCCGCCCTCAGCGTCGTGAGCCATCACTTCACCCCGCTGCCTGCCATCCTCTTGCTCAGTATTCGATGGATCGCTATGGGCACTCTCGTCCTCTACGCCCTCGACAAGCGCTCGCTGACGACTTGGATCCTGGTGGCCATGGTCATCGGCGCCGCGGTCGGTCACGATTGGCCGCGCGTTGCCCTCCACCTGCGCCTGCTCAGCATGATTTTTCTGCGGCTCATTCGAGTCATCATCGCGCCGCTGCTCTTCGGCACGCTCGTCAGCGGCATCGCGGCGCACTCCAACCTGAAGAAGGTGGGGCGGATGGGCGTCAAGGCGATCGTCTACTTCGAGGTAGTCACCACCTTTGCGCTGTTCATCGGACTCGCCGCCATCAACCTCAGCAAGGCGGGCGCAGGGGTACACTTACCGCCGGCCAGTGGCGAACCACTTCGGGTCCAGCGCCTGTCTGCCACGGAAACCATCCTGCACATCTTCCCCGAGAACGTGGCGAAGTCCGTTTCGGAAGGCCAGATACTCCAGGTGGTTGTGTTCAGCATCCTGTTCGGCATCGCCCTGGCCATGGTAGGCGAGGAGCGTCGTCGGCCGCTGCTGAACCTTGCCGAGAGCCTCTCCGAGACGATGTTCAAGTTCACGAATCTGGTCATGTACCTCGCTCCAATCGCCGTGGGCGCGGCCATCGCCTACACGGTGGGCAGCACCGGCATGGGCGTCCTGTTCAACCTCGCCAAGCTGCTGCTCACCCTCTACGTGGCGCTGCTGGTGTTCATTCTTGGAGTGCTGTTGCCGGTGGCGCTGCTGGCGCGGGTGCCGCTGAAGAAGTTCATTGCGGCGGTGGCGGAGCCGGTTTCAATTGCCTTCGGAACCTCGAGTTCCGAGGCCGCCCTGCCGCGCGCCATGGAAGCGATGGAAGCAATCGGCGTGCCGCGACCGGTAGTGGCCTTCGTCATGCCGACCGGCTACAGCTTCAACCTCGACGGCAGCACGCTCTATCTCTCGCTGGCCTCGATCTTCGTGGCGCAAGCCGCCGGCATGCATCTCAGCCTGGGCCGGCAACTGCTGCTCATGCTCACGCTCATGCTGACCAGCAAGGGGGTGGCGGGCGTCTCCCGGGCAGCCATCGTCATCCTTCTCGGAACTGCCGGGTCGTTCGGCCTGCCTACGGAGCCCATCTTCATTCTGCTCGGTATCGACCAATTGATGGATATGGCGCGGACCTCGGTCAACGTGCTGGGCAATTGCCTGGCCACCGTCGTGGTGTCGCGCTGGGAGGGCGATTTCGGAAAAGAGCCGCCTTCACCGGCCGTGTTGAACGCGGTTGCTGGCTAGGGCAAGTAGATCGTGCCTGACCTGTGCTGAAGCGCTCTGGAGTGCGGCAGCTTGCTGCCGCTTTTACTCAGGCCAGCTTGCTGGCCCTATCCCGGTCCCGCTATCGACAAGGTTTTGCCCGGCCTGCGAGCAAGCTCGCAGAAAGGCATAGCGGCAGCAAGCTGCCGCACTCCAGAGCCCGCCGCGAAAAAACGCTTGTCAAGCGATGCTTCATTTGATAGCCTAGAATATGACGCTAGGCAGCTCTGCCATGGCCGTAGGACACCCACGGATGACTCCCCCGTCCTTCTTTCTAAAACGACAGTATGTCATTCCCTGCCCTTTGCTACGACGATCGCAGAAGCTTCAAAAAATGACCGAACTATGCGGGAACGTTCTTGAAAACAAAGGACCGGTGCGGAAAAAGTGGTGGTGAAACGGGAATGTCATAGAAAACAAAGGCAGTTAGCTGCCTAAGCCGGGAATGTTGCTGAAAATACAGGTAGTTAGTAACTTGTAGGTGATAGGTCGGGAAAGATCGCGATCAACTTTCGATTGTCAACTGTGAACCCGGACGTGAGGCACGGCAACCCTGGTAAAGCAGCCAGGCAAAAACTGGCGCGTACTCCAGCAGCAAGATGAACGGGGAGTCGCGGTAAGGTTGCCCCGCAGCGTAAGCCACCACCGGTGCGTAGCCAAGGACGCTGGTTACGCTGATCAGCAAGAGGGGTGCGCGGGGGTAGAAGCAAAGGAAAGGGACGATCCAGGTGAAGTACCAGGGGAAAGCGTTGGGGGAAAGGAAGAGCAGGCCGGAAATCAGTAGAAGGCTTGCTGCAAGGGGCTCGAGGCGGCGTTTCAAGGTGTAAGCGACAAGCACCATGACGAGTACGCCCGCCACGAGTTCAGCCTGCGCTTTGGAGTTTCCGGCAAGCCGGATCAGGCGGAAGAGGCTGTCGTTCCCTTCCCAGCCTGAGGCGTAGTCGTAGAGGCCTTTGAAAAGGCGCCTTCCCGCGCTGAGGAATGGCAGATAGCTCAGGCCCACAACGGCCACGAAGAGAGCGGCATAGGCCGGGCGAGTACGCCTCAAGATAATGGGGAGCAACAGCACGGAGAAGAACTTCGAAATCACTGAGAGCGCCAGAAATGTAAGGGATAGCGCAGGGTTGCGTAGTATAATCAACAGGATCGCAACCAAGAGCGTGAAGATCGCCAGCGAGTCGTGATGGCCGCACATCGCGAAGGAGATAATTACGCACGGATTCCAGGCGTAAGTGAGCAAGCGGTGGAGCGGTTGTTTCGAGACTACCAGCAAGGCCCCCAAAGCGCCCAGGGCGGCAAGGTCGAAGCCGGTGTAGAGCGTTTTGTATCCGGCAACTGTGCTAACCCAGGAAAACGACCATTCGCTGAGCGGCGGGTAAAGCGTCGAGACGTTCCTTCCCGTTTCAATCGGATGCCTGAGATCCTCGAGACCGCTCAGAGGAGGCATTGCCGGGTAGACCATGTAGGGGTTGATGTGGAGGCGCTCGACGCGGCCTTCCCACTGGTAGCGGTAAACATCGCCGGAGAGCGCGGGTTCACGTGGCAGAAGGCAGAGCCGAAAGAAAAGCGCGCCTAGCACGATGACGAGCAAGGCCGAGGGGCCCAAGATAAAACGCTCGACAAGATAAACGCCGGCCACGTATAATACCCCACTGGCCAGCGACAGCCCGATGAACTCCGGGACCGAGCAGGAGAGGTTCCGCCAACGCCCGATGAGGCTGAAAATCGCCCCCAGGCCGCCGGACAATACCAGTAAGCCCAGAGTCGGAAGCCAGGACGACGCGGAAGGTTTTTGCTGCATCAAAGTTATTGTCGGCCTTCTGATCCTGCGAGGCTCCAGGCGCTAACCCGGCGCCTGCGCCACGAGACCTAACGTTTCGCTCAGCAAACTGAAGTCTTATGAACCATTTGTTTCTGTCCCTGTTGGTCATTCACTCGAATCCGGTGGCTCAGTATTTGTATCTGATTTTCCACAAGGATCCGTTTCGCGGCATTTACAGGGCGAACGCTTTTGATCTCGCGATCCTGATCCCTTACTTTACCATTCTTGGCATCCTGTCGATCTACGGGATTCATCGCTATTACCTGACCTATCTTTACCTCAAGAACAAGCAGAAGGCGCCAAAGCCGGGAAGGCGATTCGAGCAACTGCCGCGGGTCACGATTCAACTTCCGGTTTTTAACGAGCGCTATGTGGTTGAGCGCTTGCTCGAAGCCGTCACGCGGATCGACTATCCGCGCGCTCTGCTGGAAATCCAGGTGCTCGATGATTCCACGGACGAGACGCGTTTTGTGGCCT
>Ga0326728_10006166_pt1 | contig 32643 bp, 26 predicted proteins | sample MB3enrmetagenome_FD_207602 | JGI IMG/M metagenome (GOLD analysis project Ga0326728, IMG submission 207602) | Lab enriched peat soil microbial communities from McLean, Ithaca, NY, United States - MB31MN | ecosystem: Environmental > Terrestrial > Soil > Wetlands > Peat | place: USA: New York... | reverse complement strand
CGACGTCGAGCGGCTTGGCGTCGGGCGAAAGCTTGTCGGGCCCGCTCTGCGAAAATCGCAGGATCATCGCGCGCTTGGCTTGCAGGGCGTCGATGGAAATTTGCAATTCCTCGCGCTCGCCGCGAAGCGAGGCGATCTTGGCGGCGAGCGCGTCGTCGGGCGCCTTGGCGCCGGCCGGCGCGACGCGCGTCTCCACCGCGCCGATGGTCAGCGCCGCGTCGGCTGCGCCTTCCACACGCAGCGAAGCCGGATCCAGCGCAAGCGGCAATCCATTGAAAACGACGACGTTGTCGCCCTGGGCAAGGTCGACTTCGGCGACCCGCGTCACGATCGCGGCGTCGGGATAGACGGTCACCGCGTCGATCTTGGAGGCCGCTTCGATCTCTCCCGCCGAGGCGCCGGTGGGAAAAACCGCCGTCGCGGCGAGGGCGAACAGCGAACGGAGAATCGAGCGCATGGCGGCTCCTCGGCGGGTCCGGCCTGTTGGCGAGCGGCCGTTCGCTTCGCATCGCCCCACGGCGAAATTAGGGTCCGCGCGCGGCGCGATCGGGACTTCGCTAGGCCGCTCGGCGCCGCGATTTAGCTAAAGGAAGCTCAGCACGGTCGGGGCGAGGCAGCCGAACGCCATCAGAATCGCGCCGACGACGCCGAGGCCGGCGGCGAACCAGGCCAGGAGGGACACCCCGGTGATGATCGCCGCCGAAGCGAGGACGATGGCGATCTGCAACGCCCCGCTGGCGTATTCGAAATGTTCGAGCCTGTGGTTGGACAATTCGCGTCCCTCGGCCGCCGCGACGGCGCGCTCTTGAATCGCGTCCATGCTGTCTTCGGGCTTCTTGGGATCCTTTTCGAATTTCGCCACCGTCGCCTTCCAGTCGGCGATCTGCCTTTCGAGCGCCTCCTGCGCCTTGGGGTCGGTCGCCGCGGCGCGTTCGACCTCCAGGGTTTGAGCGGCGGTCTCGGCGATCGTCGAGCGGACTTTCTTGGCTTGGTAGAAATTGAACAGATCGGAGGATTCGATGTTCTGTTCGGTCGAGCGATGCTCTGCGTTCTTGGCGCCGGCTTCCGCCAGCGCGAGGAACAGCGCGAGGATGGCGATGATCAGCGCGACTTTCTTGTCTTTGGATTCGATGGCGTCTTCCAGAGGCTCGGCCATAGTCTCTCCCAATGAGGCTTCGCGGCGCCTTCGAGCGCCGCGACGCGTTCAACTAGGCAGATTCGCGGCCGCGTGAAAAGCCCGGCCTATCGCTCGGGAGCCATCGGCTGGCCCTGGCGGATGGCGCCCGCCGACGCCGAATGCATCGGTTCGCCCGAACCGGCGGGATGCGCGTGAGCCTCGCGCCGGTCGAAACTGACGAGATTGGACGGCTCCTCTGCGGCCCCGTGCGGCTTGCCGTTCAGGCGCGTCATCTCGCGCCCGAGGCGCGCGATGGCTTTGCGCAGCGTCTGATCGCTCAGCTCGCGCGTGCGCGGCGAGGCGTCGGCGGCGCGCGTCGAGGGCGGGTCGACTTCGCGGCGCCATTCGGCCCGTTTGGCGCGCTCGGCGAGCAGAGCCCCTTCCGCGATCGCATGCGCGGCGGCGAGCGCGCTCAATCGATCGGCCAGATCGCGCTTGGCGGCGCCGGCTTCGCGAAGCGCGGCGTCGCGTTCGGCGATCCGCGCGAACTGGCGCGCGTTTTCGATCAGCGCCTCTTCGCGCGCCTCTTCGCTGCGCGAAAGCAGCGTCTCCGCCTCTCCGAGCCGCGCCCGCGTCGCGGCGAGATCCGCCGCCAGCTTGGCGCTCTGCGCCGTCGCCGCGTCGAGTTCCTCGCCGAGGCGCTTGGCCTCGGCGGCGCGTTCGCTCAGCGCGGCCGCAAGGCGCGCCCGTTCGGCGCCGCCGGCGCTCGCCGCCGCCGCCGCCGCGCGCTCGCTGTCCGCCAGCCGAACCTCGAGGCCGAGCGCGCGCGTCTCCAGAACCGCGACCTTCATGCGATTCTGGTCGGTGAAGGCTTCCGGATCGAGCCGGGGCGCCTGGGAGACGGCGGGCGTCGGCGCCGACGAATCGAACTCGAATGTCAGGTCGCGAAGCGCGAGTTGGGCGGCGCCGAGCTGCCCGCGCAGGTCGCGCGCCTCGCGCTCCAGCGCGCCGAACTCCTCGCGTAGCGCGCCGATCTCCGCCGCGCGCGCGGCGGAGAGGTCCTCGAGCCCGACGATACGGCTCGACTGTCGGCCGATTTCGATTTGCCGTCGCGCGGCGAGGTCCTCGACCTCGCTCAGGCGCTGCTCCAGGCGCAACTGATCGACCGCGTGCTGCGCGCGCAACGCGTCGCGCTCGGCGATCGCCTGCGCTTCGGTCAGCGGCGCCAGCAGGCGCGCCCGCGCCTCGGCGAGCCGCCGCGCGCGGCGCGTAATCCCCGGCGCCGCCGCCACCGCCAGCAGCGCGGCGAGCAGAAACCCGATGCAAGAAAAAATCGCCTGCTCGATCAATTTCGACTCGGTCCGAGGCCGCCAGAGGCGCCCATCATCGCACGCCGGCGCCCGTCAAGCAAAGAGCCTCGCGCCGATAAAGTGAACGAATCGGCTCGTCCCGCCCCCCGCCCGCCGCGACGGGCGTTTCGATCAGTCGGCGACACCGAGGTTTGGCGCCCGCCTCGGACGACCGGAGCCGACCCTGGGCGGTGGCGCCCGGCGCAGGGCCGAACGACCCGAGCCGATCCAAATGAGACGTGCGGCCTTAGGCGTCAGCGGGGCGCTCTCGACCTGAAGCGGGGTTCGGTCTATCGGTATCGCCGGGCGCCGATGCGCGACGCGCGAAGCGGCGAGCGTTTCACTTCGACGAGACGAGCGGGCGTTGCGCTGGCCGCAGGGAGCCTGTGTGAGTACGCCACAGGTTGCAAGGCGGTGTGGAGGGTTTGAACATGCATAAGACGCTGATCCTGTCGCTGACGGGGTTTGCATTGACGTTGGCCGTAGCCCCGGCCAAGGCTGAGGACATCAAGATCGCCGTCGTCGGTCCGATGACGGGCCCGGTCGCCGCGATCGGCGAACAGCAGAAACGCGGCGGAGAAGCCGCCGCCGCCGCGATCAACGCGGCCGGCGGGATCAACGGGCGCAACATTACGATCATCGTCGAGGACGACGCCTGCGATCCCAAGCAAGCGGTCGCGGTCGCCAATCTCATCGTCGGGCAGCAGATCAAATTCGTCGCCGGCCACGCGTGCTCCGGGTCTTCGATCCCCGCGGCGGACGTCTACGCCGACAACAACGTGCTGATGATGAGCCCCGCGTCGACGAACCCGGCGCTGACCGAGAAGGGCTATCCGACGATCATGCGCGACTTCCCGCGCGACGACGCGCAGGGCGCATTCGTCGCCCCGTGGATCGCCAAGAATTTCAAGGACAAGAAGATCGCCATCCTGCACGACAAGGGGGCCTACGGCAAAGGCCTGGCGACGGTCGTCAAGCAGACGCTCAACAGCCTGGGCGTCCAGGAAGTGCTGTTCGAGGGCATCAACCCCGGCGAGAAGGATTACAGCGCCATCGTCAGCAAGCTGAAGGCGGCCGGCGTCGAATTCCTCTATTACGGCGGCTATCACACCGAAGCCGGCCTGATGGTGCGCCAGGCGGCCGACCAGGGCTACAAGTTCCGGCTGATGAGCGGCGACGGCCTCGCCACCGCCGAATTCTGGTCGATCGCCGGCTCGGCGGGCGAGGGAACGCTGTTCACCTTCGCCGCCGATCCGCGACGCTCGCCGACCGCGGCGAAGGCGCTCGACCAGTTCAAGGCGCAGGGTTACAACCCCGAAGGCTTCACGCTGTTCTCGTACGGCGTCATCCAGGCGATCGTCGAGGGGATCAAGCGCGCCGGCTCGGACGATCCGGTCAAGGTCGCTCGGGCGCTGAAGAGCGGCCAGCCGGTCGACACCTTGCTCGGCCCGATCGCCTTCGACGCTAAGGGCGACGTCAAGGACCCGCACTTCGACATCAACCAGTGGCACGACGGCAAGTACGCGCCGATCGCCCAGTAGGCGCATTGCCTCTGGCGGGCGCCGCGGCCTGAGGGCCGCGGCGCCTCCGCCAGCGGCGCGATGCCGGAGCCGATCGCCTCGTCGATCAGCGCGCCGCGCGCGAAGCGGTCGAGATCGAACGGCCGGCTGATCGGATGGTGTTCGCCCTTGGCGAGCAGATGGGCGAGCAGCCAGCCGCCGGCGGGGATGGCCTTGAAACCCCCGGCGCCCCAGCCGCAATTGAGGAACAGGCCGGGGACGGGAGCAGGTCCGATGAGCGGCGAGCTGTCCGGCACGACGTCGACGGCGCCGGCCCACTGGCGCATCAGCTTGAGCTGGCCGAAGCCGGGAAACGCTTCGATGAGCCCGGCGACGACGAATTCGTGGACCGGCGGATTGCCGCGTTGCGCAAACGACGTGACGCGCTCGATGCCGCCGCCGAAGACGAGTTCGCCCTTGCCCGACTGGCTGACGTAGGTTCCCGTGCCGAGGATGAGCACGACGCAGTCGAGCGCCGGCTTGACGGGCTCGCTGACCATCGCCTGCAGCGTGTAGACGTGGGTGGGCAGCTCGAACCCGGCCTTGGCGGCGAGCGCCGCGGCGTGCGAAGCGGCGGCGAGCCCGACCCGCTCGGCGCGGATCGTTCCCGCGGCGGTTATCACGCCCTTGCAGACGCCGCCCTCGATCAGCAGGTCCTCGACCGCGCAATTCTGGATGACGTCGACGCCGAGCGCGTCGGCCGCGCCGCCGCCGCTCCGCAGATCGGTCGACTCAATAGGCTCCTGTCCTCAGATTGCCGTCGTCGCAGTTGAAGTCCTCGATAACAATGCGGCCTGGCATCGCAAGGGTCCAAGCGCACGGGGGCATGCGAGGGAAGCGCGCTTCTGCGGGCGTTTCCGCGCCATACCGACGCGCATTCCCGACGGTTGGCGGACGTTCGCCGCGAAAAGCGCCAATGCCGCGCAACGGAACGCTCCCGCCGCGCGGGCGGCTAGCGCTCCTGGGCGGCGGCTACAAGCCTGCTCCTCGAGGTCCGCTCCTCGCGGGTCCCGGATCATCGCCTCGGATGATCCGAAGGTCCGCTCCCCGCCCCGAGGCGGCCCGATGATCCAGCCGCCAAGCGTTTGATTCCATCCGCTAGAACGGGTTCCAGGTGGGGTGCGGGGTGAATTTGAGGTAGCTGAGGTTGACGCCCAGACGGGCGCCGATCCCCGAGCGGATCGGCACGACGATCACGTTGTCCGCGCCCAGCGCGGTGAAGCCAAAGCCGCCGACGAAATAGGCCGAGCCGTCGATGCCGCCGAAGCGGCGGTAAATCGCGGTCACCGCGGGCAGGTTATAGACCAGCATCATCGTTCGGTCGCCGTCGGCGCCGGCATCGAAGCCGACCGAGGGACCCTGCCAGAAAATCTTCTCGTCGCCCGCGTTGCGGGTGTACATCTTGCCTTCGCCGTAGCGCAGGCCGCCGACGAATGCGGCCGAGGCTTCCTGGCCGAGAATATAGCCGTTGGGCAGACCCCACCGGCGGCCCGCCTCCTGCACCGCCTCGGCGAGGCCTCGCGCGACGGCGCCGAAAAAATGATGCCCGCTTTCGATGACTTCATCGAGGGTGAATTGCGCGGGCGCATCGGCCAGAGCAGGACGAGCGAGCGCGAGGGCGCTCGCCGCAACGGCGCCGTTCAGCAGTTCCCGGCGCGTCAAAATCGACATCGCTCGTCTCCCGCCCTTCCGCCGACCGCTCGACCGCGGAAAATCAGCCTTCTCCGCACGGAAAATCAGCCTTTGCCGCAAAAGTGTCGGCTTGATGGCGAATCGCTCGGCCGAACGGCCGCCTTGAGCCACTATCCCCAAGGCGGATTGACGCAGTGTTAACGATCCCCGAAGCGCGCCGCCAGATGCGGATCGCCCCAGGCGACGAAACCGCCGTTGCGCAATCCCGTCGCGACCTTGCCATAGAGGAGCGGTCCGCCCTCCGCCGCCAGCACGACGCCGCCGGCCGCGCGAAGCACCGCGTCGCCCGCGGCGGTGTCCCACTCCATCGTCGGGGCGAAGCGCGGATAGACGTCGCCCTCTCCCTCGGCGATGACGCAGAACTTCAGCGAGGACCCCGCCGAGCGGCGCTCGCGGATGGGCAGACGCTTAAGGAACGCTTCGGTGGCCGGATCGCCGTGCGAGCGGCTCGCCAGAGCGACGAGCGATTCGGGCGCGCTGCGCACGCGCAGAGCCCGCCACGCCGCGGCGGGCGGCAAGTCGGCGTCGACCGGCGCCGGGCAAGCAAAAGCGGACTCGCCGCCGAACCACAGACGTTCGAGCGCCGGCGCGTAAACCGCGCCGGCGATCGGCGCGCCGCCGGCGACCAGCGCGACATTGATGGTGAACTCGCCGTTGCGGGCGACGAATTCCCGAGTTCCGTCGAGGGGGTCGACCAGGACGAAGCGTTCGCCGATTTCGATCGCCTCGCCCGCCGCCGTCGCCTCCTCGGCGACGATCGGAATCGGGGCCGCCAAGAGCTTGAGGCGCTGGCGGATGATCGCTTCGGCCCGTTCGTCGGCCGCGGTCACCGGGCTGCCGTCCCGCTTGGCGCGCGCGATCGGCGCGCGCCGATATTCCTCCATCACCGCCGGCCCGGCCGCCAGCGCGGTTCGCGCCAGAAAGCAGGCGATGGCGTCCCGCGATTCGCGCTTAAGGTCGAACCTCTGCGCCGGCTGGCCCGAGTTCATCAAAAATCCGTCCTTCGCCTCGGCGGCCGCATTGCGCGGTCGCCGGGCGCGGGCGAATCCGATAGAAACGCGCATGCGCCCCCTTAGCGCGATTCGCCGCGCCCGCGGCGGCTAAGACCACAGGAAGAGCCCCATGACAATCGTCGCCCTCGCACCGATCGATCTCGCCGCTCTGCTCTGCTCGCGCGTCTGCCACGACGTGATCGGCCCGGTCGGCGCGATCGTCAACGGCCTGGAAGTTCTCGAAGACGAAAAAGACCCGCAAATGCGCGAGGTTGCGGTCGAGCTGATCAAGAAGAGCGCCGCTTCGGCTTCGGCGCGGCTGCAATTCTGCCGACTGGCGTTCGGCGCCGCCGGCTCGATCGGCGCCGCCGTCGACGCCGGCGACGCCGAGAAGGTGGCGCGCGGCCTCATCGTCAACGAGCGCACCGCCCTCGTCTGGAACCCGACGCGCCAACTCGTGGCCAAGAAAAAGGTCAAATTGCTGCTCAATCTCGCCCTCATCGCCGCGTCCGCCATCGCGCGCGGCGGCGTTGTCACAGTCGACTTGGCCGGCCAGGGCGAATCGCTCGCCATCCGCGTCGAGGCCAAGGGGCCGAACGCGCGGCTCGCCAACGGCGTCGCCGAACTTCTCGCCGGACGGCCGCAGAGCGGCGAGGTCGACGCGCACACGATCCAGCCGTTTTTCGCCGGGCTGGTCGCGCGCGATTGCGGCATGGAGATCGCCATTCTCGCCGAGGCGGAGACGGTGACGCTCGAGGCTCGCCCCACCAAAGCCGTCGCGGCGTGACCAATCGCCGAGGGTTGCATTTCACCCGCGTCCGCCTGCGGAAGGCGTTCGGTCGTCGCGCTTGCGATCGAGCGCCACAGGAGACGCGCGTCTTGATTGACAGGCAAGACCGCCTCTCTCGGCGCTCGGCCGGGCTGCGGCGCGTCCCGGCGCCCGTCGCGAACGTCCTGGCCCGCATGTCGGCTTGCGAGGCGCCGCAAACCGTCGCAGTTACGGGCTGGGACGGGCGGCTATTCGCAGCATGTCAACCGGGAGCGATCGCCTCCGCTTCGGCAAGGCCGTCGTCCGGCGGATGTCGGCTAAGGGGTCTTTCATTTAAGTATCGCGGAGTTTGAAAATGGTTGAAGCTGACACGTCCGACAATCCCGGCGTGAAGATTCCCCCGCCCCTCATTTACGCCGGCTTTCTTCTGATCGCGCTCGCGCTCCAGTACGTCGTTCCCATTCCCGCCTTCCTCCCGACGACGATGGCGTGGTTCGTCGGCTGGATCATCTGCGTCGCCTCGCTCTTCTTCGTCGTGCCAGCGATGCGGTCGTTTCGTTCCGCGCACACCTCAATGATTCCATTTCGGCGCGCCTCTTCACTCGTAACTCATGGCATATACGGTATAACTCGCAATCCTATGTATCTTTCCCTTCTTCTCCTTTACGCGGGCATAAGCATATTCCTCAACTTCTGGTGGCCGATCGTGCTCGCCCCGGCGCTCATCGTCGCCATGGATCGAATGGTGATCGTCAAAGAAGAAGCCTATCTCATGCGCAGGTTCGGGGAGGAGTATCGCCGATACCGCGAGCGGGTGCGACGTTGGATCTAGAACCGACCTTGTTGGCCGGGATCGAGGCTGCGCGACGGGCGACGGCGGCGTCCGTCTCCATGTCCGTCGAGAGTCCCTCTCGAAACGCGTCGCTGGGCGTTGAATTTCGGCGTATCGACGGAATCTGAGGAAAAACTCGCTTTCTCCTGGACCCTTCGATCCGGTCGCTCGAGACGTGGGGCGCGACACAATCCGCGATCATCGGCGCTGGAGCGGCGATTTCAGCGACGACGACTGACGGTTTCAAGGCTTCTTAACGAGCCCAAGGCATGATCGCGGCGCGGTCGCGGGGCCGCCGGGTCGGGCGCGAAGCGAAGGGGCGAATTCCATGCCGAGGCGATCGACGCCGCCTCGCGCTGCGACCGCGATCCCGGGAACGAGGACGGCGCGCGGTCGGCGGGAAAAGGAAAACGGCAATGAAACAGGTGCTCGTGGTTGACGATTCGCCGGTGATCCGGAAGATCGCGCGCCGCATTCTCGAAGGCATGGGCTTGAGCGCGTCGGAGGCCGCCGACGGCCGGCAGGCGCTGGCGGCCTGTTCGTTCTTCATGCCCGACGCCATTCTCGTCGACGCCGCCATGCCAGTGCTCGACGGCTACGAATTCCTCAAGGAGCTTCGCGCCATGCCGGGCGGCGACAAGCCGAAAGTCGTGTTCTGCACCAGCGAATACGACGTCGCGCAGATCGCCCGCGCGATGCACGCCGGCGCCGACGATTTTCTGATGAAGCCGTTCGATCGCGAACACGTTCAATCGAAGTTCGAAAGCATCGGCGTCGCCTGATCCCGATCCCCGCGGAGGGCGATCCCCGGCTGCGAGGGCCGGGCGCGAGTCACGCAAGCGGGCGCAGCATTGACGGCGAGCGCGGATCAGGCGCAGCGGACTCGCAAGATATCGAATTTCGACGCCCGAATCCGCTCGCGCTCGCGGGGCGGGCGGTTGGGCTCCGGCGAGCTATTCGCCCGAAAACCGCGTCACTCCGAGATCGGCGGCTCGTCGGCGGCGATCGGCGAGTCGTCGCCTTCCTCGTCCGGGCTCGCCGCGGCATGGAAGCCGTAAGGCGAGCGCAAGCGCCGCCGCCGGCCGCGGCCGGGAAAGCGCCCCTCCGTCGACGGCTCGGCCTCGGGCGCGCCCGATTCGGTCGCTCGGCTCGCTTCGACGCCGTTTTCAACCATCGGCTCGGGCTGCGCCTCGCCGGGCTCCTGGGGGCCGAGGATGCGCGGCGCCGCGGTGATGAACGAAGGCAGCTCCGGGGGCGCTCCTGTCGCTTCGACGGGCGCCGGCGCCTCGCGCCCGAGCGCCTGGTCGCGATAGGGACGGAAATCGCGCGGTCGTCCGTCACGTCCGCCCTGGCCCTGGCGATCTTGCCGATCCGGGAACGGACGATCGAGCCGAGGGCCGCGATCCTGCTGACGGTTCCCCGAGCGGTCCTGGCGGCCTTGATACGAGCCGCGATCGCCCTGGTTCTGGCGGTCGTTCTCGCCCGGCGCCCGCTCGACGTAGGGTTGGCTCGCGGACGGCGAGATCGGGCCGGGCTGCGGCTGGTAAGGCTGCGGCGCAGGCGCGTAGGGAACGGAAGCGCGCTCCGAAGGCGAGGCGAAACGATCGGACAGACCGCCAACGTCGTCCTCGTCTTCGATTTCGTAGGTCTCCCCTTCGCCCGGCGCGCGGGCGCCGCCGCCCTGCGCATGAAGCTGCGCGGCCTGGGCGGCCGCGATCAGACGAAAATAATGTTCGGCGTGCTGAAGATAGTTTTCCGCCGCGACCGGATCGCCGCCCGTGTGCGCGTCCCGCGCCAATTGCAGATATTTCTCCGCGACGTGATGAGCGTTGCCGCGAATTTTGACGTCGGGCCCGTTGGATTCGTAAGAACGCGTCAACGGATTGGGGCCGCGCCTATTGTTCGACGGGCGACCGCGCATCCGCTTGTTCTGACCAGGTCTCATCGCATGTCCTTTAATTTACCTTGATTATGAATTGTTTCGAACGGCGCTCGCGCGCGGAGCTCCGCGCGATTGGCGACGCACGGCGCGGCGAAACCTGGAACGGCCATTTCAACATCGGCGGATTGGGTTCTCGCAGGATCGCCCTGCCTATCCTCGCCGCGTCCGCGCGCCGATCGCCCCATTGATCGGCCGCTTGGCGGTCCAAACGAAAATACGGTTGTTTCGGCTTCGAAGCCTTCGCCGGCGCGCGACCCGCTGCCGGTTGCGTCCGTCGTTCGGCTCGCTCTGGAAACCGTAAGTCGCCGACGCTGCCGGTTCGGCGACCAACTTGCCATGATATTAGCTCGTTTTCGACCCCGAGCCAAGAGGCAAGTTGCCCGCGGCGTGTTCAGCCGGAGAAAGCCGCCCGCCGGCGGCGGCGATCCCCGCCGCCTTCAAGGCGCCCCACGCCTCGGCGACGTCGGCGGCGAAGCGGATGAGGCCGAGGTCCCGCGCGCCGATCGTGCCGACCTCCGCCAACGCGTCCCAGTCGACGATCCTGCGCCAATAGGCTTCGTCGACGAGCACGATCGGCGTCGCCGGCGCCTTGCCCGTCTGCGCCAAGGTCACTGCTTCGAACAATTTGAATGCGCGCGGAGCCGAAAACGATCAGGGTCGAGACGACGCCGAAGCGGCGAAGCGCCTGCGCGGCTTTCTGGCATTCGAGCGGAAACCGCAGCCCGCGCGTCGAGTCGCCGAGCAGAAACTCCTGGTCGAGCGCGGCGACGCGGCAAGCGCTCGAGGCGACTTGTGCGGCGTTCGAGGGGGCGAAATGCGTCATGGCGTCGTTTCGATCGGCCAATCCGTTCGCGCGCGTTCGACGGTCTTGAGGACGCCGGCCTAATTGTCCAAGCGCACGCCCGCGCCTTCGACGGGCTCCCGGTAGCCCTTGGGCGGATCGGTCAACCAGTCGCGGTCGGGCTCGGGCCCGAGCACGGTCTGCGGCTTCTTCTCCAGCCCGACCCAGGTGAGCGGGTTCCAATTGATCGAAGGGGCCGGGCGCGTCTGGCACGCGACGCCGGGACCGCTGTTGCACGGCCGCTGGCCCGGGCCCTGGCCCGCCGTCGCGCTCATCGTAACGACGTTGTCGCCGGTCGCAGGCGGAGGGATCCTGATCATCCTCCCATTCGAAGTGAAGACATGGACGGGCTTCTCCGCTTCCGCTTTTTCTTTCTTGGCTCTCTCCACGTCCGGGTCGTGGGGCCAGGAAGCGCTTCCCTGCGTCGGCGAAGCGACGGGCGGCGGCAGCTCGACCTTGGGCGGCACCACCAACTTGGCGCGGTCCCGGTATTCGATTGAGCCGCTCTTGTCTTCGCTCTTAACGCCGAAGACCGACGCGAGACCGAGGGTCGACGCGATGCCTTCCCAGAGCGGCGCCTCGCCGTCGTCGCCGGCGCGCGCGGGCGCCGCGGCGAGGCCGAGCCCTAAAGCGCAGGCGGCGAAAATCGCCGCGCCGCTGCGGCGAACTCCTCCAGGCGTCAGCGACGGCATGGCCGAAAACCCCTTATCCTTCGTCACGGCTCGCACCGAGGCGCGGCGCAACGAACCCTGTCCATTCGTTCACGCGACAATTCGGCGATTCGATGGCCAACCTCACGTCGCGAGGCCCGCCGAGAGGGCGATGGGCTCGGCGAACCCCGCGTTCTCTACCATGAAAATCCGAAAAAGGGGACCCCCGCCCGGTCAAGACGGCCGCTCGCGGCTTGAGCCGGGCGCGCTCCGCCGGCCCGACCCGAACACGCCGTCGAAAATCAGCAGCGCGACCCCGACGTTGATCGCGGCGTCGGCGAGATTGAAAACGAAGAAATGCCGTCCGAACGCGTGCAGATCGAGGAAATCGGCGACCGCGCCGTAGGCCAGGCGATCATAGCCGTTGCCCAGCGCGCCGCCGATGATCGCGCCGAGGCCGAGGCCGGTGAGAGGCGCTTGCGCGCGCCACAGCCAGAAGGCGAGCGTCGCCGTCACGACAAGCGTCAGCGCCAGCAGCAGCCAATAGCCGCCGGCCGACCTCTCGGCGAACAGGCTGAAGGAAATGCCGCGGTTCCAGCGCAGCGTGAAGTCGAGGAACGGCGTCAGAGCGAACGGCGCGCCGTCGTTCGAGGCGAAATAACGCGCCGCCGCGAATTTCGACGCCTGGTCGAGGGCGAGAACGCTTAGCATCGCCAGGCCGCCCAGCGTTCGCGCCCGCATCAGAGTCGCCGCGCCGCGTTCAATTCGCGTAGCGCCGCCGCGTCGCGCGGGGAGACGTCGGGAAATTCGGGATCGGCGGTCTTGGGATCGAAATAGCGCCAGGAGCGCGCGCACTTGACGCCCTTGGCGCGCTCGACCACGACCGCGACGCCGCGGATATCCGGCAAGCGAAAGGCGTCGGCAGGGCCGGGTAGGGCCGTGTCGAGAAGGTCGGATTGCTTGATCGTAATGTCGGAGGTGATGCAGACCTCGGCGAAGTCGACGCCTTCAAGCGCCTCGCGCAAATTCGGCGCGTCGACATAGACGATCGGGCTCGCCTCCAGCGAGGAGCCGATCTCCTTATTCGCGCGCGCGATCTCGATCGCCCCGGTGACGACCGAACGGATGCGGCGAATCGTCTCCCACTTCGCCGCCAGCTTGTCGTCGCGCCACTGCGCGGGAATGGCCGGGAATTGTTCGAGATGGACGGAACGAGCGCTCGGATCGCGCGCGGCCCAGGCCTCCTCCGAAGTGAAGACGAGGATCGGCGCCAGCCAGACCGTCACGGCGCGAAAGATATGGTCGATCGTCTCCAGCGCGCCGAGGCGCTTGGCGCTCAAGGGCGCCTCGCAGTAGAGCGCGTCCTTGCGGATGTCGAAATAGAAGGCGGAGAGATCGGCGTTCATGAACTGCGACAACGCCGCGACGACGCGGGCATAGTCGAAATTCGCGTACGCCTGGCGCACGACGCCGTCAAGCTCGGCGAGCTTGTGCAGCATGAGCCGGTCGAGCGGCTCCATTTTGGCGAGCAGAAACACGAGTTCGCGACTGTAATGGGCGAGCGTGCCAAGCATCCAGCGGATGGTGTTGCGCAATTTGCGGTAGTTGTCGCCGACGGTCTTGAGGATTTCCGGGCCGATGCGCTGATCGTCGGAGTAGTCGACGCTCGCCGCCCACAGCCTGAGGATGTCGGCGCCCGAGGCCTTGATGACGTCCTGCGGGAAGGTCTGATTGCCGAGCGACTTCGACATCTTGCGGCCCTTCTCGTCGAGCGTGAAGCCGTGGGTCAGCACGAGGTCGAACGGCGCGCGGCCGCGGGTGCCGCAGCTTTCCAAGAGCGAGGACTGGAACCAGCCGCGATGCTGGTCGGAGCCTTCGAGGTACATCACCTCGTCGACGCCGCCGTCCCTCTTGCGTTTGATGCCGGCCAGGCCGGGAAAGTGGACCGCGTCCTCGAGCACGTAGGAATGGGTCGAGCCCGAATCGAACCAGACGTCGAGGATGTCGTCGATCTTCTCGTATTCGGCCGGATCGTATTCGGGCGCGAGAAAGCGCTTCGCGGCGCCCTCCGCGTACCAGGCGTCGGTGCCTTCTTTTTCGAACGCCTCGGCGATGCGCGCGTTGACGCGATCGTCGATCAGGATTTCGTCGCCGCCTTTTCGCACGAACACCGCGATCGGCACGCCCCAGGCGCGCTGGCGGCTCATCACCCAGTCGGGCTTGGCGCCGACCATGCCGCGGATGCGGTTCTCGCCGGAGGCGGGCACCCAGCGCGTTTCGCCGATCGCCTTCAGCGCCGTTTCGCGCAGCGTCGCCCCGCCCGCGATGGGCCGGTCCATGGCGATGAACCATTGCGGCGTGTTGCGGAAGATCACCGGCTTCTTCGAGCGCCAGGAATGCGGATATTGATGCTTGAGCTTGCCGCGGGCGATCAGCGCCCCGGCGGCGACGAGGGCGTCAATCACCGCGCGGTTGGCGTCGCCTTCCTCGCCCTTGTCGGTGAGCACGCGCCGGCCCTCGAAGCCCGGCGCCTCGGCAGTGAAGGCGCCGTTCTCGTCGACCGGATAGGGGATGCGCGTCTCGATCCCGCGCGCGGCGAGTTCGCGCGCGTTGGCCATCCAGACGTCGAAGTCCTCGCGGCCGTGGCTCGGCGCGGTGTGAACGAAGCCGGTGCCTGCGTCCTCGGTGACGTGGTTGCCCTCGAGAAGAGGCACAGCGAAAGTGTAGCCTCCGCCCAAACCGGACACGGGAATTCCGCCGCGAATATCAGCCAAGGGGTGAATGCAACACCCCTGAGCGAGCGCGGCGGGATCGACGTCGGCGAGCCGCTCGAAGCGCTCGACCCTCGCCGCCTTGAAGATCTCCGCGGCGAGCGCATCGGCGAGAATGTAGCGCGCGCCGGGGCGCGCCCAATTGTCCTTCGGCGCGCTCAGCACGTGATAGAGGCCGTAGGCGATGCGCGGCGAAAAGGCGATCGCCCGGTTGCCCGGCAGCGTCCACGGCGTCGTCGTCCAGATGAGCACCGAAACCGGGCGGCCGTGCGAATCGAGCTTCGCGTATTCGTTCCACGCCACCTTCCGGCTGTCGTAGCCGGGGCCGCCGATGGCGACCATGCGACAGGGAAACGCCACGGTGACGGCGTCGGAGACGTGCTCCTCGTACTCCACCTCGGCCTCCGCGAGCGCGGTCTTCTCCACCACGCTCCACATCACCGGCTTGGAGCCGCGGTAGAGCAGGCCGTTGGCGGCGAATTTCATGATCTCCCGCGCGATCTGCGCCTCGGCGGGATAGCTCATCGTCGTATAGGGGTGATCCCAATCGCCGACGACCCCCAGACGCTTGAACTCTTCGCGCTGCACGGAAAGCCAATGCTCGGCGTAGGCGCGGCATTCGCGGCGGAACGCCACCATCGCACGGGCGTCGGAAAAATCGGGCTTCGCCTTGCCCTTGCTGCGGTAGTTCTCCTCCTCGACCTTCCACTCGATCGGCAGGCCGTGGCAATCCCAGCCCGGCACGTAGTTGGAGTCCTTGCCCGCCATCTGCTGCGAGCGCACCACCAGATCCTTCAAGATCTTGTTGAGCGCCGTGCCGATGTGGATGGCGCCGTTGGCGTAGGGCGGCCCGTCGTGCAGCACGAATTTCCGCCGTCCCTTGGCGCTCGCGCGCAGCGCCGCGTAGAGCCCCTCGCGTCGCCAACGCGCGAGAATCTCCGGCTCCCTCTGCGGCAGCCCGGCGCGCATGGGAAAATCGGTCTTCGGCAGAAAAAGGGTCTGCGAATAGTCGGGGGCCGGGGAAGGCGCGTCAGTCATCGCGATCAAGCCGGAAATGAGGATCGCCGGGTCTTGTCGCGCCCGGCGGCGATCCGATTAGATGATTTGACGCGAATCGCCAAATGGCCGGGCGGCCAGCGCCGCGCGCGCGCGCGCGATATCGCGCGCCATTGCCGCTTTCAACTCCTCGAGGGAGCCGAATTTGCGCTCTTCGCGAATGCGCGCGACGAACTCCACCTCAATTTCCTGGCCGTAGAGGTCGCCGGCGAAATCGAACAAATGGACCTCCAACAGCGGCGCGCCGGGGTCGACGGTCGGGCGCACGCCGAAGCTGGCGACGCCGTCATACGCGCGGCCCGCTGCGCGCGCGCGCACGGCGTAGACGCCGAACGCGAGGCGATTGGTCGCCTCGAGCGCGATATTGGCGGTGGGGACGCCGAGCGCGCGCCCCAGCTTTTGCCCGGGGGCGACGACGCCTGCGACCGCGTAGTCGCGCCCGAGGCCGCGCGCGGCGGCCTCGACGTCGCCTCGTTCGAGCGCGCGGCGAATCGCCGAGGACGAAACGGCCTCGGCCCGACCGTCCTCGCGCGCCTCGACCTTTTCGACCATTTCGACCTGAAATCCGAACCGCGCCCCCGCCCGGGCGAGAAAGTCGGGCGAGCCCGACCGCGCCTTGCCGAAACGAAAATCCCAGCCGACGACCACCGCGCCGACCTCGAGGCGCTCGACCAGAACCCATTCGACGAATTCCTGCGCCGTCAATCCGGCCAGAGCCGCGTCGAAGGAAAGGACCACCGCGCCGTCGAGCCCGAGGGATTGCAGAGTGCGCGCCTTGAGCGCGAAGGGCGTCAGCCGGAAGACCACGGGGCGCCCGGCGAAATAGTCGCCCGGATGCGGCTCGAACGTCAGTACGGCGCTGCAAACGCCGCGCGCTTCAGCGAGCGCGTTGGCGCGCGCGAGCACGGCGGCGTGGCCGCGGTGCACGCCGTCGAAATTGCCGATCGCGTAGACCGCACGTTCGAGTCCGGGCGGCGGACGCGCCGGGTCGATCGCCAGCGCGAAAGCGGAATGGCGCCGAGCCTGTTTCAACCGCTCGTCCGCGCCCGAACCGGGATGGTTCGGCAAGCCGCCCCAACCTCGCTCAGAAGCCTTCGATAATGCAGGATTTTCATCGGAAGCCGGCATGCCCTCTGCTCGACGACGCGCTGTCGCGGCGCAGAAACTGCCTTGACGCCGCGCGAGGGTCAAGGCGCGCCGGCGCGTGTGGGGGTCGGGGGAACGCCGAGCGCGCCTTCGCCGTCGAGCGCCAGCCTGCCTCGACCGAACATTCGCGGCGCAGCCGCGCGCGCCGGGAGAGTTCGGCGAAGCCGATCACGTCCTCGTTCTGCACGGTCTTCCGCAGCGTCTCGCGCATCCCGACCGCAAGGTTTTCGAAATGACAGGTTTGCAAGGCCAGCTTCGCCTTTCGCTTCGCGGCGCCTTCCCTAGTCGGCGGCGCGGAAGCGCGAAATCGCGGCCGTCACGGCGTCAGCTCCAGCATGGCGGCGATCGGCCGCAGCTTCTCGCGCCGGAACAGGCTTTGCAGCTTGTCTTCCGCCGCCGCGGCGCCCGAACCGTGCAGGGCGTCGCGATGAATGCCGGCGGCGACGAACAGCGCGTCGAGTCCTTGGCCCGCCGCTCCGGCGATGTCGGTGCGCATCGCGTCGCCGATCGCCAGGACGCGCGAGCGTTTCAGCGGCGCTCTTCGCGCCGCGCCCGCCGCCGCCAGCGCCGCGTGGTAGATCGGGGCGTGCGGCTTGCCCGCGTAGATCGCCTCGCCGCCGAGCGCCTCGTAGGCCTGCGCCAGCGCGCCCGCGCAATAGATCAAGTCGGCGCCGCGATGAACGACCAGATCCGGATTGGCGCAGATGAGCGTCAGCCGTCGCGCCGCCATCGCGCTCAGACGCTCCGCATAGTCGTCGGGGGTCTCGATTCGATCGTCGAACAGGCCGCTGCACAGAACATAGCTCGCCTGTTCGAGGCCGACCAGAACGGGCCGCGCGCCGGCCTCAGCCGCCGCCGCCTCGAACAGCGCGAGATCGCGCTTCGGCCCGATGTGATGGACGGGCGCCGCGCCGCGCTCGGCGATCAGGCCGATGGTCACGTCTCCTGAAGTGACGATCGCGTCGAAGGCGTCGGGCGAGACGCCGAGGCCGACGACTTGCGGACGAATCCAGGCGCTGGGCCGCGGCGCGTTGGAGATCAGCACCACCGCGCCGCCGCGCCGGCGGAACGCGACCAGCGCGTCGGAAGCGGGCGGAAAGGCCTGCCGGCCGTTGTGCAGCACGCCCCAGATGTCGCACAGGACCGCGTCGTAGCGGTCGGCGATGGCGCTTAAGCCTTCGATGAGCGGGACGCGCGAGGCGGGGGGAGGCGTCGTCATGCGCGAAGGGGCTAGGTTCCGGGCGCAGGCGTGTCAAGCGCCGCGCCGGCGCCCGCAGGCTGTCGATCCAGGGTTGGCCGACGCTCGCAGCCGCCGCCACGGTCGCCGAGCGAAGGACTCGTGGGTTCGGGCGGCCCGGCCCTCCGCGCCGCGTTCTCCCGCAAGCGAGAGTCGGCGACGACCACGGATGCGCTTCGCCGCGTCGGAGCGGCGCAGTCATTCGCGCGCCGCGCCGTTAAGCCGCGTTAACCCTGCCCGTCGCCGGTGCCGACGGCGAGGCCGGGGCATTGTCTTTTCGTCGCCTCCGTGTGGTATAAGCAAGAAGCGAGCCGCGAATTCGCGCGGCGCTTCGCCGCGGCGGCTGGGTTGGTGGTTGGGAATGACGCTTTCGCACAAACTCGCAATGCGTCTAGGCCAGTCGATGGCGCTGACGCCGCAGCTGTTGCAGGCGATCAAGCTTCTGCAGATGCCCAACGCGGAGCTCGCCGCCTTCATTGAAGGCGAGTTGGAGCGCAACCCGCTGCTGGAGCGGGCCGAGGACGCGCCCGCCGTGGAGGCGCCCGGCGAGGCCGGAGACGCCGAGCCGTCTGCGGACGCCGTCGAGCCCGGCGACTGGGCCTCCGAATCCCTCGAATGCGATCCCATCGCGCTCGCCCACAATCTCGGCACCGAAATCGACAACGCCTTCGATCCGGATCGCGCCGCGACGCCGCTGGAGCGCGCGCCGCAGGACGAAGGCAAGGGTCTCTCGGCGACCTCCTGGACGGGGGTGGCGGGGCGCGGCGGCGAGGAGGGCGCGCCCGACCTCGAGGCCTATGTCGCCCAGCCGGTCACCTTGAGCGAGCATCTGACTCGGCAGGCGATGATCGCGCTTCATGCGCCCGTCGACCGCATGATCGCGACCGCCTTGATCGACGCGCTCGACGAAGCGGGCTACCTGCGGGGCGCGCTCGAGGAAATCGCCGAGCGTCTCGGCGCGCCGCTCGCCCACGTCGAAGAGGTGCTCAAGCGCTTGCAGACCTTGGAGCCGACCGGCGTCTTCGCCCGCAACCTTGCCGAATGTCTGGCGTTGCAATTGATCGAGCGCGACCGCTTCGACCCGGCGATGCGCGCGCTGATCGACAACCTGCCGGCGCTGGCCAAGCGCGATCTTGCGGCGCTGCGCCGCGCCTGCGGCGTCGACGACGAGGATCTGGCCGAAATGATCGGCGAGATCAGGCGCCTCGATCCCAAACCGGGGCGCGGTTTCGGCGCGGCGGTCGAGCCGCCCGCGATCCCCGACGTGTTCGTCACCGCCGCGCCGGACCATTCCTGGCGGGTCGAACTCAACAGCGACGCCCTGCCGCGGGTGCTGGTCAACGAGACCTATGCGGCGCGGATCAAGCGCGGCGCTTTGCGCGAGGAAGATCGCCAATTTCTCTCGACGAACTTGCAGAGCGCCAATTGGCTGACCAAGAGCCTGGAGCAGCGCGCGCGCACCATTCTCAACGTCGCCTCCGAGATCGTGCGCCGTCAGGACGCGTTTCTCGTCGAAGGCGTGGCGGGCTTGAGGCCGCTGAACCTGAAGGCCGTCGCGGATGCGATTGGGGTTCACGAATCGACCGTTTCCCGCGCCACGTCGAACAAGTTCATCCAGACGCCGCGCGGCCTGTTCGAGATGAAATATTTCTTCACCACGCCGATCGCTTCGGTCTCCAACTGCGCGGCTCAGGCGCATTCGGCCGAGTCGGTGCGGTTCAAGATCAAGCAGATGATCGACGCCGAGGACCCAAGCGACGTGCTCTCCGACGACGTCATCGTCGCGCGGCTGCGCAGCGCCGACATCGTCGTCGCGCGCCGCACGGTCGCCAAGTATCGGGACTCCCTGCGCATCCCTTCCTCGGTCGACCGCCGCCGGCTGAAATTGTCGCCGATGCGCGCCCAGGGGCGCCCCGATAGTCCGCTACACTTATGATGAATAACGCCTTTTCGACTTCTCGACCGCCATCGAAGGGGCCGCGATTGACATCGCCTCGGCGGGCTTCTAACGCTACCCGCGCACAACAAGCGAAGTCTGCGGCCGCCGCGATTATCGAGCTTCATGGCCGCGACGCGCAGATTTGCGAGCCGGCGGATCCTCGTCGCTGTGAGTTGGGAAGTCGTCGCCCTGCGCGATTCGACTTGGAGCGAGTTAGAGAGGTCAGGCGATCCATGCCTTTACGAGTTTCCGGCAAGAACCTCGACATCGGCGAATCGCTGCGCAGCCACGTGCTCGATAAGGTCGAGGCGATCATCGCCCGCTATTTCGACGGCAAGGTCAGCGGCCACGTCGTGATATCGCGCGAGGGGTCCGGTTATCGCGCGGATTGTTCCTTGAATCTGAGTTCGGGCATGAATCTTCAGGCGGAAAGCGCCGCCCAAGAACCTTATGCGAGTTTCGAGCGCGCACTCGACAAGATCGAACGCCGTTTGCGCCGCTACAAGACGCGGCTCAAGGAGCATCAGGCCGCCGCTCCGAGCGCCGAGGGGCGCGCTCGATTGCAAGTGGCCAATTACACGATCGAGGCGCCGGGGGAGGCGGAGGAAGAGCCGGCCGACTTCAACCCGGTCGTCGTCGCGGAAGGTTCGCAACCGCTGAAAAGCCTGTCCGTCGCCTCGGCGGTCGCCGAACTCGATCTCAGCGGCGCCCCGTTCCTCGTGTTTCAGCACGCGGGAAGCGCCCGCGTGAACGTCGTCTATCGCCGAGCCGACGGCGCGATCGGCTGGCTCGATCCGCATTAGGGCGCAAATGAGCCGATATGGCGCGCTCGCTTCGAGTCGGCCCTGAAGTCCGACCCCGTCGGCGAGTCCTTAACTTGAGTTCGATATGTCGCTAACCGATCTTCTCACGCCCGACGCGGTCATCGCGTCGCTTCGCGTCAACGGCAAGAAACAGGCGTTGCAGGAAATGAGCGAGCGCGCCGCCGCGGCCTCGGGGCTGCCGGCGCGCGAAATCTTCGATGCGCTGCTCCAGCGCGAGCGCCTCGGCTCGACCGGCGTCGGCGACGGCATCGCCATTCCGCACGGCAAGCTCGCCAAGTGCGAGCGCATCTTCGGCATTTTCGCGCGGCTGGAGCGGCCGATCGATTTCGAGGCGCTCGACGGACTGCCGGTCGACCTGATTTTCCTGCTGGTGGCGCCCGAAGGCGCCGGCGCCGACCATCTGAAGGCGCTGGCGATGATCGCGCGCGTGCTTCGCGACCCCAATCTGGCGGCGCAACTGCGCGCCACCCGCGACGCGGAGGCGCTCTATTCCCTGCTGACGCTGACGCCGGCTTCCCATGCGGCGTGAGCGATTGTCTTTTCACAGCGAGGCTCGGCGATGAAAGCGCGCGTGATCGTCACCCTGAAACCGGGGGTTCTGGACCCCCAAGGCAAGGCGATCGAAGGGGCGTTGAAATCCCTCGGCGTCGCCGGCGTCCGCGCCGTGCGCCAAGGCAAGGTGTTTGACATCGAGATCGACGCCGAGAACCGCGAGGCGGCGAATCGCACGCTCGCCGAGGCGTGCGAAAAGCTGCTCGCCAACACGATCGTCGAAGATTACGCGCTCGACCATGAATAGGCCGCCGCGCGCCGCCGTCATCCTCTTTCCCGGCTCCAACCGCGAAGGCGACGTCGCCCGCGCGCTCAGGCAGGCGAGCGGCGCGCCGCCGGCGATCGTCTGGCACTCCGATCGCACGTTGCCTGAAGGGACCGACCTCGTGGTCTTGCCCGGCGGTTTTTCCTATGGCGACTATCTGCGCTGCGGCGCGATCGCGGCGCGCGCGCGCATCATGGACGCCGTGCGCGCGCACGCCGCCCGGGGCGGGTTGGTGCTCGGCGTCTGCAACGGGTTCCAAATTCTGTGCGAAGCCGGTCTGCTGCCCGGCGTGCTCATGCGCAACGCGGGGCGCCGGTTCGTTTGCAGGATGCAGCATCTTCGCGTCGAAAACGACTCGACCCCGTTTGCGCGGGGCTACGCGCGCGGGCAGGTGATCAAGTTCGCCATCGCGCACGGCGAAGGAAATTACACCATCGATGCGGCCGGGCTGGCGGAACTGGAGCGCTCGGGACGCGTCGCCTTCCGCTACTGCGACGCCGCCGGCGCCGTCGGCGCCGCCGCCAATCCAAACGGCTCGACGAACGAAATCGCCGGCGTCTACAACGACGCCTTCAACGTCCTCGGCCTGATGCCGCATCCCGAGAACCTCATCGATCCCCTGGTCGGCGGAATCGACGGGCGCGCGATGTTTCGCGCGCTGGCCGCGGCGTGAGTTTACGGGCGCGCTCGCGGTCCCGTCGCTGGGGCCGTCTTTCGATCGCCGCCGCCGCGATGGACGCGAGTTCGTTGGGCAAGAGTCGCTTCTACGGAGTATCATTGCGCAATGAGTGATTCGCTCGAGCGCCTGTTCGCCGCCGTGCTGATCGCGAGGGACCGCGATCCCGCGATCTCGCGCACGTCCAAGCTTTTCCATGACGGCGTGCGCCGGATGGCCAAGAAACTGGTCGAGGAGGCGGTCGAGGTCGGCCTCGACGCCGTTCAAATGAATCGGGAATCGGCGATATTGGAGAGCGCCGACGTTCTCTATCATCTCGCCGTCATCTGGGCCGAATGCGGGATCACTCCTGCCGACGTTCTGAATGAACTCGACAGGCGCGAGCGACTGTACGGCATCGCGGAGAAATTGCCGAAGCAGGCGAGCATGGCGCAGGCGCGTCGACTCAACGTCCCCGCTCCCAACGCGAACGCCGAGTCCTGAAGCTCGCTGTTTCCCGATCCCCCGTCAGCCGAGCGGATTTGCGCTTGACGCAGGCGGTCGGCGCGTCCAAATCGTCGTCGCGCGACGCTCCGGCGCGGCCCTGTCGCTCGCCCCGCGCCGGACAGCCGAGGGAGGTTCCTTTGATCGAAGGCCAGAGGGACGATCAACCGGGGCGCGTCGGCGACGAGCCGCCGACGGCCCCCGACCCGGCTCCCTTAGCGCCGCCGCCGCCGCCGGGCCTCGCGCCGAGCGCCCCTCAGGGCGCCCTTCGCCATGCGATTTTCTACGCCGAAGCCGGCGATCGCGCCGATCTTCAGAACATTGGCGAGGCGATCGAGCCGCTTGCCGAGCTCTGCCTCGTCGACGAGGCGCAGACCCCGTTCCTGGCTGGAATCGTCGGCCCGACCGGTTCGGGCAAGAGTTTCGCGCTCCACCGTCTCATGGAGACGGTCGAGAACCTCGCCGCCGCCGCCGGCAAGACGCCCGGGACGCCGTATTTCTCCCGTGTCGTCGTGATCCCGATCGACGCGGCCGGCATCGACGGCGATCCCGCCGTGGCGATCGCGTCGGCCGCTTTCGCCGCGCTGGAGCGCGATCGCGACGGCCTCAGTTACGCCGCGCTCGCCGACGAAGCCGCCCATGCCGGCGCCGATCCGCAGCGCGCCGCCGCGGCCGCCGCCGAGCGGCACGACGAAATCAGCAAACGGCTCGAAGCCGAGCGCGCGGCGCGCGACGAGGTCGAGGCCAAGCGAGCGCGGCTCGCCGAGTCGCTCCTCTACCACACGCCGGGATCGCCAATCGCGGTGTTCATTCGCGCCAACCGCGCCTCAATCGAGGCGCGGCTGCGCCGGTTCGACTTGGCCGAAGGCGATCCGGCGGCCAATTACCGCGATCTCGTGCGCGATCTCGAAAGCGCCGGCGCGGCCTCGCGCGTCGGCGTCGTCGTTCGTTCGATCTGGGCGTATCGCAGCCAGGCGCGCTGGCTCGCGGCCGGGCTGATCGCTTTCGCGCTGGCGTTCGGCGTCGAACACCTGCGCGGCGCCGCGGCCGCCGATTGGCTGCGCTCTTTGAGCGCGGTTTTGGCTCCGATGGCGGACTGGCTGACGACGCACGACGATCTGCTGCAAACGGCGCGCCAGATCCTGACCATTTTCGGCGTTTTTGCGCTGGCGCTCAATTTCTGGCGCGCCTTCGACTTCGCCGCCTTGCTGTTTCGCGGCGTTCGGCTTCTCGATCAGGACGTGCGCGAACGCCAGCGCGAACTCGACGCCAGCGCCGCCCGCCTGAACCAGCGCGTCGCCTCGCTGACCGCGGAGGCCGAAGCCGCGGCCAAGCACGCGCAAACGACCGCCAGACGCGCCGGCGGCGCCAAGCCGTTTGCGCGCGCCCCCGGCCCCGCTTTCGCGCGCGGGCCCGAGGCGCCGGCGAAGGCCGCGCGCTCTTTCTTCGTCGAACTCGGCCGCCTGATGAGCGGCCCCGCGCAGACGGCGATTCCCGCGCCGCAGCGGCTGGTCTTCGCCTTCGACAATCTCGACGCCTTGGCTCCCGCCGATTCGTTGCGCCTGATCGAGGCGGCGAGCACGATGCTCGGTCCGGGCTGCGTGGGGCTGATCGCGTGCGACCCCGCGATCTTGGCGAGCGCGAACGACGGCGCAGCGGCGCGCCGGCGAGGCGAGAAATTTTTCCAGCTCGTCGTCAACGCCGCGACCCTCGGCCTCGCCGACGCCGGACGGTTCGCGGCGCGCCTCATCGGCTCCAACGCCGTCGTCAACCCCTTGAGCGTCGTCGACGCGAAAGAATCGCGATTGCTCGAGCCGCTTTCGCAAGCCGAGGCGGCGCTGCTGACCGCGGTCGCGCCGCTCGCCGCCAACGCGCCGCGGGGCGTGAAGCGCTTCCTCAACGCCTACCGGATCGCCCGCCTTGCGAAAGCGCGGCGACCCGCCATCGCGCTGATGCTCGCGGTCAAAATGAGCGGCGACGGCGTCGCCGTTGCGGCGATGGAGGCGGCGCTTTCGAGCGCGCTGGCCGATCTGCCCGATCCTTCCGGCCCCCCCGCCCTCGTGGAGGCGGCGCAAGCCGCGCGCGCCGCCAACGACGGCGCGATTTCCCTTGCCGACGCGCGCGCCGCCTGGGACGTCGCGCGGCGCTACGCGTTTCCCGACTGACTTCGCATTCGAGCGATCAGGGCGTAGGCGCAGGGGTCGGCATGGGCGTAGGCGTAGAGGTAAGCGCCGCCGTAGTAAGCGTAGGCAGCGCAGGCAGCTCGTCCGTGCTCCATCCGCCGCCCAGAGCGACGACGAGGGTCACGGCGGCGGTCAGGCGTTGCGCGCGCGAGGCCAGCGCCGATTCCTCGTCGGTGAGCGCGATCGCTTCGGCGGTCACGACCGTGGTGAAGTTCTGCGTTCCGGCGCGGTATTCGTTGAGCGCGATCTGCACGGCCTGTTGGGCGGCCTTGACCGCTTCGACTTGCACCTTGATCTCTCGGCTGAGGACGCGGATCGCCACCAGTTGATCCTCGACCTGCTGAAACGCGGTCAGCACGGTCTGGCGATAGGTCGCGACGCTGGATTGGTAGGTCTGCTTGGCCGCCTCGACCTGAGCGTCCGTCAGGCCGCCGTTGAACAGCGGCTGCGCCAGCGCCAATCCGTAGGACCATACGGGATTGGCGCCGGCGATTTGTTTCACGAAGGGATCGCCGTAATAGCCGAAGGCGCCCGAGAGCGTGATGTCGGGATAATAGCCGGCGACGGCGACGCCGATGGCGGCGTTCTCTTCCTGCATGGTGCGTTCCGCCGCGGCGATGTCCGGGCGCCTCTCGAGCAGACTCGAGGGCAGGCTGAGCGGGATGGCCGGGATGTCGGGCACGAGGCGGCCGTGCGGGATCGACAGCTCGGAGGGAGGCTTGCCGATCAGCACGGCGATCGCGTGCTCGTTCTGCCCCCGCGCGACGCCGACGCTGATCTCTTGCGCCTGGGCCGCCAACAGCGAAGCCTGCGCGGTGATGACGTCGGACTTGGCGGCGGTTCCCGCGTCGTACTGGTTTTGCGTGATGTCGAGGGAGCGCTGGTATTGCTTGACCGTATCGACCAGCAGATCGTCGAGCGAATCCGACTCGCGCAGTTGCACATAGGCGAGCGCGAGCGCGGACTGCGCCGACAGCGTGGCGTTGGCGAGGACGGCGGCGCTGACCTGCGCTCCGGCGCCCTGCTGCTCGATGGCGCGGCGCACCTTGCCCCAGACGTCGAGCGTCCAGGCGGCGCTGACCTGCGCGTCGAGCAGGTCGGTGATCTGCCCCTGGCTCGACGCGCGCGTCAGCGACGGATCGAAATTCACGGTGGGGAAAAGTCCGGCGCGCGCCTCGGCGATCAGCGCCAGAGCCTCGAAGTAATTTGCCTCGTCGGCCTTGAGGGTCTGGTTGGAGACGGCGACTTGCGCCTCCAACTGGTTGAGCTCCCGATCGCGAAACAACGTCCACCATTCGCCCTTGGCGAAATCGTCGCGCGGCGTGGCGGGCTTCCAGCCCTTGATTTCCTTGTATTGCGCGGGAACGATGGCGGCGGGGCGTTGATAGTCCGGGCCGACGGCGGCGCAACCGATCAGCGTCAGCGCCAGCCCCGCCGCCGCCAAGGACGCCCCACGCCCGAAACTCATCACTCGGCCCCCGAGAGGCGCGCGGACCTATCCCTCAAATAGACGCGGCCCCATAAACGATGCAGCCAATTTCCGAACCGGTCAAGATAGAGAAAGATGATCGGCGTCGTGTAGAGGGTCAAAGCCTGACTGAAGAGCAGGCCGCCGACGATCGTGATCCCCAGGGGATGGCGCAGCTCCGAGCCTTCCCCCGTGCCGAAGGCGAGCGGGAAGGCGCCGAACATCGCCGCGCAGGTGGTCATCATGATCGGCCGGAATCGCAGCAGGCAAGCCTGCGTGATCGCGTCCTTGGTCGAGAGGCCTTCGCGCTCGGCCTGGAGCGCGAAATCGATCATCATGATCGCGTTCTTCTTCACGATGCCGATGAGCAGGATGATGCCGATCGCCGCGATGATGGTGAATTCGGTGTTGAAAATGTTGAGCGCGATCAACGCGCCGACGCTCGCCGACGGCAGCGTCGAGAGGATCGTCAGGGGATGGATGTAGCTCTCGTAGAGAATGCCCAGCACGATGTAGACCGCGATCAGCGCGGCGGCGAAAAGCAGGGGCAGCGTCGATTGGGATTGCTGGAAGGTCGCCGCCGTCCCCGCGAACGCGCCGTGAATGGTCGCCGGGATATGGATGCTGGCCGAGGCGTCCTCGATTTCCTTTTGCGCTTCGCTGAGCGCGTGGCCCGGCGCGAGGTTGAACGAGATCGTCGCCGCGGCGAACTGGCCCTGATGATTGACGCTCAGCGGCGTCCGGCCCGCTGCGAAATGCGCGAACGCGGCCAACGGAATCATCGTCTCCAGCGAGGTGGAGACCGCCGCCCCGGCCGACGCGCTGGAATGGCCGCTGGCGGCGAGCGAATTCATCGCCAGGTTGCGCGCCGAATCGGCGGCGACCGCCGCCGCCGAAGTCGCCGCCGTCGTCGAGGAGGCGAATACACCGGCGACCGCGTTCGTCTGCTGCGAGCCGGTCGGGTTGGCGCCGGCAGTCGAAACCCAGACGTCCCTCAAGGTCGACGGGTCCTGCCAGTAGCGGGGCGCCACCTCCATGACGACGTGGTACTGGTTGAGCGCGTTGTAGATGGTCGAAACCTGGCGCTGGCCGAAGGCGTCGTAGAGGGTGTTGTCGATGGCGCTCAAGGTGAGCCCGAGGCGCATCGCGGTCGGCCGATCGATCGTCAGATCGGCCTCCAGGCCACCCTGCTGTTGATCGGAATTGACGTCCTTGACGATGTCGCTCTTCTGCAACGCCTCGGTCAGCCGAGGCGCCCATCGGTAGAGCGTCGCCGTGTCGTCCGAGAGAAGGGTGTATTGATAGGTCGCGTTGCTCTGCCGCCCGCCGGTGCGCAGGTCCGACACCGCGACGAGATAGAGCCGCGCGCCGGTCACGGCGGCGAGCTGGTCGCGCAGCCGCGCGACCACGCCGTCGGCGCTGATCCGCCGCTGGACGAAAGGTTTGAGCGAGATATAGACGAAGCCGGAATTGGTCTGTCGGCCGCCGGTGACGCCGACCACGGTGGCCACCGTGGGATCGTTCTGAACGATCGTCTGCAACTGCACCAGCTTCTGCTTCATCGACTGGAAGGAGATGCTCTGATCGCCCTGGATGGAGCCGATGAGCAGCCCGGTGTCCTGAACCGGGAACAGATTGTAGGTCATTTGTCGGAAGAGATGGACGTTCAGTCCGATCATCGACAACAGGATGACCATGACGACCAGGGGATGGCGCAACGCCATCGCCAGCGTCATCCGATAAAAGGCGAGCATGGCCGCGAAGCCGCGCTCGGTGAAGCGATAGAGCGCGCCATGCGATAGGATCACGCGCGGCGGCAGGACGAGAGCGCACATCATCGGCGTCGTCGTCAGGGACACGACGAGCGAGATCAGCACCGCGACCGAAAGCGTCACCGCGAACTCCCGGAACAGCCGGCCGACGATGCTGCCCATCAACAGCAACGGCAGGAACACCGCGATGAGGGAAAGGCTGATCGAGATGACGGTGAACCCGACTTCGCGAGCGCCCAGGATCGCCGCCTGCACCCGTGTCGCGCCCGCTTCGATGTGCCGCGTGACGTTTTCGAGCACGACAATGGCGTCGTCGACGACGAATCCGGTCGAAATCGTCAGCGCCATCAACGAGAGATTGTCGAGACTGTAGCCTAGGAGATACATCACGCCGAACGAGCCGAGGATCGAAACCGGCACGGCGACGCTGGGGATCGCGGCGGCGCGCGCGTTGCGCAGGAAGACGAAGACGACCAAGATCACCAGGGCGACGGCGGTGATCAGGGTGCGCTCGGTGTCGGCGAGCGACCCTCGGATCGTGATCGACCGGTCGACGACGACGGCGAGATCGACGTCGCCCGGCAACGCGGCGGCAAGGCGCGGCAGTTCCGCTTTGACGCCGTCGACCGCTTCGATGATGTTGGCGCCGGGCTGCCGCCACAGCACCAGCGCGACCGACGGCTTGCCGTTGGAGAGGCCGGCGTTGCGCAAGTCCTCGACCGAATCGACGACTTCGGCGACGTCGGACAAGAGCACGGCGGCGTTGTTGCGATAGGCGATGACGAGACCGCGATATTGATCGGCGTGGCTGGCCTGATCGTTGGCGTAGATCTGATAGTGAAAGTCGGCGTCCTCGATCGCGCCCTTGGGGCTGTTGGCGTTGGCGGAGGCGAGCGCGGCGCGAACATCCTCCAGGCCGACGCCGTAGCGGAACAGCGCGCCGGGATTGAGTTCGACCCGCACCGCCGGCAGCGCGCTGCCGTTGACGTCGACTTCGCCGATGCCGTCGAGCTGCGACAGGCGCTGCTGCAAGACGTTGGAGGCGATATCGTAAATTTGTCCGGCCGTGCGCGTCGTCGAGGTCAGCGCCAGAACCATGATTGGCGCGTCGGCGGGATTCATCTTGTGATAGGTCGGATTGGAGCGCAGGCTGGTCGGCAGATCGGCGCGCGCCGCGTTGATCGCCGCCTGGACGTCGCGCGCGGCGCCGTCGATGTCGCGATCGAGGCCGAATTGCAGTTGGATTCGCGTCGAGCCGAGCGAACTCGACGACGTCATCTCGTTGACGTCGGCGATCTGTCCGAGATGGCGCTCCAGCGGCGCGGCGACGGCGGAGGCCATGTTGTCGGGGCTGGCTCCGGGCATGGTCGCCTGCACCGAGATGTTGGGGAAATCGACCTGCGGCAAAGGCGAGACTGGCAATTGCGCGAAAGCGAGCAGACCCGCCAGCGCGATGCCGATCGTTAGCAGCGTCGTCGCCACCGGCCGCCGGATGAACAGCTCGGAAAGGCGGTTGTTCACGGCGCCTCCGCCGCCCAGGCGCCGTCCGTCGCGCCGGCGCCCAGACGCGACCCGATGCGCTCGAAGAAGAGATAGATCACCGGCGTGGTGAACAGCGTCAGAATCTGGCTGAGGGCGAGGCCGCCGACGATCGCCAGGCCGAGCGGATGGCGCAGTTCCGAGCCGACGCCGGTTCCCAGCATCAGCGGCAAGGCGCCGAACATCGCCGCCACCGTCGTCATCAGGATCGGCCGCAGGCGCAACAGGCAGGCCTGAAAGATCGCGTCGCGCGGCGACTTGCCCTCCTGCCGCTGCGCCTCCAGCGCGAAGTCGATCATCATGATCGCGTTCTTCTTGACGATGCCGATCAGCAGCACGATGCCGATGACGCCGATGATGTCGAGGCCGGCCCCGGCGAATTCGAGCGCGAGCAGGGCGCCGATGCCCGCCGAAGGCAGCGTCGAGAGAATCGTGACGGGATGAATGAAGCTCTCGTAGAGCACGCCCAGCACGATGTACATCGTCGCCACCGCCGCCAGCAGCAGGAACACCTCGTTCGACAGCGACGACTGGAACGCTTGCGCGGCGCCTTGAAAGGTCACCGCGAAACTGGCGGGAAGACTGATGTCGGCGAGCGCGACGTCGATCGCGTCGACCGCTCCGCCGAGCGAGGCGCCGGGCGCCAGATTGAACGAAATCGTCGTCACCGGGAATTGCTTGAGATGCGAAATCTGCAGCGGCGCCCGCTTCACCTCGAACGTGCTGATGGCGGGGAGCTGAACTTCGCCGCCGGCTGCGGCCGCCGAAGGAAGGTAGATCGAGCTCAGCGACGCCAGCGAATGGGCCATCGCCGGATCGACGTCGAGAATGACGCGATATTGGTTCGACTGGGTGAACACGGTCGAAATGATGCGCTGGCCGTAGGCGTCGTAGAGCGCGTTGTCGATGGTGGCCGGCGTGACGCCGAAGCGCGCCGCGCTCGCCCGATCGATGCCGACCATCACCGAACGGCCGTTGGGCTGCAAGTCGCTGGCGACGTCGACGATCTCGGGAACCTTGGCGAGGCGCGCCAGAACCGTCGGCGTCCAGGTCTGCAACGTCTCGAGATCCTGGTTTTCCAGGGTGAACTGATACTGGGTGGCGCTGACCGCGGTGTCGATCGACAGGTCCTGCACCGGCTGCATGTAGAGCGAGACGCCGGCGATGTCGGCGGTCTCCCGCTGCAAGCGGCGAATGATCTGGCTGGCGCTCGACTTGCGCTTGGCGTGCGGCGCGAGATTGATCAGCAGGCGGCCGGAATTGAGCGTGACGTTGGAGCCGTCGACGCCGATGAACGAGGACAGGCTTTCGACGTCGGGGTCGGCCGAGATCGCCTTGGCCAACGCCTGCTGGCGCTCGGCCATCCGCTCGAAGGGGATGTCCTGGGCGGCCTGGGTGACGCCCTGGATGATGCCGGTGTCCTGCACCGGAAAGAAGCCCTTGGGGATCGCGACGTAGAGATATCCGGTGATGAAGAAGGTCGCCAGGGCGACGATGAGCGTCGCGACCTGATGGTTCAGCACCACGTTGAGCAGCGAGGCGTAAAGACGCAGCAGCCCCTGGAAGAAGCGGCCTCCGGTCGCCGCGTGGCGGTGCCCGCCTCGCCCGGCGGGGGTCGGGCGGAGCAGCTTCGCGCACAGCATCGGCACCAGCGTCAACGAGACGAAGGCGGAAATGACGATCGTCGCCGCCAGGGTGATCGCGAATTCATGGAACAGGCGGCCGACGACGTCGCCCATGAACAGCAGCGGAATGAGCACTGCGATCAGCGAAACAGTGAGCGAGATGATGGTGAAGCCGATTTGCCGCGAGCCCTTCAGCGCGGCTTCCCTAGGCGAATCGCCAGCTTCCAGATAACGCGCGATGTTCTCGATCACCACGATGGCGTCGTCGACGACGAAGCCGGTCGCGATGGTGAGCGCCATCAGCGAGAGATTGTCGAGGCTGAAATTCATCTGGTACATGATCGCCAGCGCGCCGACGAGCGACAGCGGCACCGACAGGCTGGGAATGATCGTCGCCGGGATGTTGCGCAGGAACAGGAAGATCACCAGCACCACCAGCCCGACCGCCAGCGTCAATTCGAATTCGACGTCGTCGACCGAAGCGCGGATCGTCGTCGTGCGGTCGGTCAACGGCGTGATCGACACCGCTTGCGGCAGCGACGTCGTCAGCGTCGGCAGCAGGCGCTTGATGCTGTCGACGACCTGAATGACGTTGGCGCCCGGCTGGCGCTGGATGTTGACGATGAGCGCCGGCGTCGCATTCATCCACGCGGAGAGCCGGCCGTTCTCCGCCGCCAACTCGACCGTGGCGACGTCGCTCAACAGAACGGGCGCGCCGTTGCGATAGGCGACCACCGAACCGAAGTAGTCGAGGGGATTGCGGATCTGGTCGTTGGCGTTGATGGCGAAGGATTGCGTCGGGCCGTCGAAATTGCCCTTCGGCGTATTGACGTTGAGATTGGCGATGGTGGTTCGCAGATCATCGAGATTGAGCCCGTAGGCGGCGAGCGCCAGCGGGTTGGCGTGGATGCGGACGGCCGGACGCTGACCGCCGGAAATCGACACCAGACCGACGCCGGGAAGCTGCGACAGTTTCGGCGCGAGCCGGCTTTCGACGATGTCCTCCACGTCCGTCAGCTTGAGCGTCTTCGATGTCACGCCGAGGGTCAGGATCGGCGCGTCGGCCGGATTGACCTTGGCGTAGATCGGCGGCGCGGGAAGATCGGCGGGCAGCAGATTGCCCGCGGCGTTGATCGCCGCCTGAACTTCCTGTTCGGCGATGTCGAGGCTCAGCTCGAGGCTGAATCGCAGGGTGATGACCGAGGCGCCCGCCGAGCTCTGCGACATCATTTGGGTCAGAGAGGGCATCTGGCCGAATTGCCGCTCCAGCGGCGCGGTCACCGACGAGGTCATCACCTCCGGGCTCGCGCCGGGGTAGAAGGTCTGGACCTGAATGGTGGGATAGTCGACCTCGGGGAGCGCGG